>FTHI01001475.1_pt1 | contig 23437 bp, 22 predicted proteins | sample 1640891 | NCBI WGS metagenome assembly FTHI01 (sample SAMEA3914788, study PRJEB12502) | metagenome | biome: forest; material: soil | place: Canada | collected 2011-07-03 | depth 0.1 m
AGCCGGCGCCGCGCAACGATATCAAGCGAACCTGGCAGCAGAGAAGGCGTTGGATCGCCACGACGCCCAACACTATGGCCTAGCGAGGGGCGCTGGAGAGGTTCTGGGAACTGGCGCGCAGTTCCTGGCGATGGGGCCACTTGGAAGCATTGGGGCGGCCGGTCGACTAGCTGAGACCACTCCACTTCTCGCCCGTGAAGTGGGAGCGATGACCGTCGGCGGGGCAGGTCTCGGCGCCGGTGGGCAGGCGGCGTCGGATCTGGCGTCAGGTCATCTGAGTTCGCTGGGAGATTATGCGGGAGCGGCGGCGGGCGGAGCCGCGGACCTGTGGCTGACTCGCCGCCTGGGATACGGGAGAGGGGGCGCCGCGTCAGGCGCGCTGACGTCATTTCTGCAGGACGCATTGAGTGGCCGGGCGCCATCGGTCGAACGGGTGACTCAGGGTGCCAATTCGGGCGGATACGCAGCGGGCGTGGCGGGCGCATTGGGGCGCAACTATGCCAGGGCCCTGTCTCGTGTCGAAAAGGGGAAACTTGGCGAAGAACTGTCGGAGCTGCGGTCTTGGCTGCGCCTGGAGAAGCCGATCCGTGCTCCGAAGTCTCGGGAGCAACTTCCAAGCGGCAAATACACATATCCAGATCACCGGACCAACACCGGAGTGAAGGTCGAAGCCAAATTCGGACCTTCGGCAAGGTTGAGCCGCAATCAGAGGGAAGCCTACAGAACATTCCCAACATCGGACTTTCGAATCGACCACTTCCTGCCTGAGGATGTGGGCAATATCCTGAGCGTTCCAGCTTCGATGCTCGGATTCGACGTTCTGTCTCGCTACGATGTGGCGACAACCCGGCATCCGGGGCGGCCCTAGAGCAGGAGGGGGAAGTGGGGATCAGCTGCAGTTGGATTGCTGTGAGGGACGCTGACAAGAGCGCCGTCCTGGAGCGTGTGGGCTTTTCGGAGATGGGCGCCGCCGATCCCGAACGCCTCTGTAAGTATTCATGCGCAGTGTCTTCGACGGGTTGGACGATCGTGTTCGCCAACTCGCTGAGTTTTGTATCGCCAAAGCTGATTGCATCCATGTCTGACAAGGGACTGGCGATCGGTTGTAGGGTATCCGAAACTGTCATGTTCAGCGATGTGCAGGCATTCGAAGCGGGCACATTGACTTGGTCGGTCGAGCGAGACGCCGATAAGGCCCCCGACGACGTCGTTGTGATTGGGATTCCTCCCGAACCGTTCCAGTCCATTCGCGAAGCCCTGATCCGCGAACAGGACAACGAAGAGGGCGCCGATGTCATCTTCGAAATCCCGATTGCCTTGGCGGGAGCGTTGACCGGGTTTCGGCCGGACGAGGATCTTCCCGGCCCGCCGCCCGAGTTCGTGCAGGTCGTGCGCACGGGAAAGAGCGTGGGGGCCCCTGGTCCGTTCGGTTGGCTTAAGCGCCTGTTCGGGGGAGGCCGCGCCGGCTGACCTGGCATCTTTGGGGGGGTTCGACCGACTGCATCCAATCCCGGCCTCTGCGGACAATAGGGTTCAGATGGGGCGGAACGGCCGTCCCCGCATCTGACGGAGCACTTCGGTGGACCCCTTCTTCTGGCACTTCTGGTGGCTGATCTTCCCGATCATGTGGTTCTTTTTCGGTGGCTTCAGCATGTGGATGCACAGCCGGCGGCAACGCGACACCATCGAGCTGATGAAGACCTACGCGGCGCAGGGCAAGGATCCGGCCGAGATCGCCAAGGTCATGGGACAGGCGTCCCCGCCGCCGCACCCGGGGTATTGGGGCGGCCCGTGGGCCGGCGGATATCCTGGCCGATGGGGCTATTACGGCCCGTACCGCGAGTGGCGCCGGGCGATCCTGTTCACCTGCATCTCCGTCGGGTTCTGGCTGGCGTCGGAGTACGGCGACATGGCCGGGACAAGCTATCCCTTCCGCGTCGTCGCCATCATCACGGGCGTCCTGGCCGTGGCCTCGTTCGCCATGGCGATCGTCGCCTCGGCCATCGCGGCGAACCAGCGCAAGAATGATGGATGACACTGGCCAGCGAAGCAGAGCTTGTCGGAGCCGCCCAGCGCGGCTCCGCGGCGGCCTTCGCTCAGCTGGTGGAGCGCAACCAGCAGGCGGTGCGGGGCTTCCTGAGGCGGCTCAGCGGCAATCACGCCGACGCCGACGACCTGGCGCAGGAGGCCTTCATCACGGCCTGGGTCCGGATCGGATCGTTTCGTCAAGGAGAGACGCTCCGGTCCTGGCTTTGCGGCATCGCGTACCGGAAGTGGCTGACCCAGCGCCGGTCCGACGGCCGAAGGCGAAACCGGGAAACCGAGTCGATGCAGATGCAGCCGGCCGCGCAGTCCTCCACGGCGGACGCCCGGCTGGATGCAGCCGCCATTCTCGGTGCGCTCCAGCCCGAGCAGCGCGCCGCGGTGGCGCTCTGCCTGGCGGCGGATTTCTCTCACGCAGAGGCGGCCGAAACGCTCGGGCTTCCGCTGGGCACCGTGAAGTCGCATGTTACGCGCGGACGAGCCCGGCTGATCGAGCTGATGGGAGGCCGAGATGAGCGATCCTGACCGTCTGCTGGCCGACCTGTGGGCCGCCGATGAGCCGGCCGAGCGTGACCACCTGTTCGTCCTGTCGGTGGCGGCCGAGATCGAGCGCCGCCAGTTCTGGCTGGGGCTGGCGTCGATGGTCCCGATCGCGGTGGCCGCCGCGGCGATCCTGTGGGCGATCGAGCCGCTGATCCTTCAGACCGCTCAGGGATGGCTGACCTTCGCCGGGCAGCCGGCGGTGGCGACCGCAGCGGCGGGTGTGGTGCTGGCGCTGTGGATGTGGAGTGCTGTCTCAGGACGGCCTTCCCCCATGGACTCCTGAATCGGCTTACAAAGATTTCATCCGGCGGTCCGCATCCGCTGGGGGTGCGCCGGGCCTCTTTGTGGGTAGAGGCGAGGCGTCGACGCTTCGCCGCCATAGAGAAAGGCAAATCCAATGGAAGGGATATTCGTCCCAATCACCCTGTTCCTGGTGGTCGCCGTCATCGTGATCGCCCCGCGTTATTTCCGGAGCAGGGAACGGGAAGCCCTGCAGGCGACGCTCCGCGCCGCCATCGAACGCGGCCAACCCCTGCCGCCCGAAGTGATCGACACCATCAGCCGTGACGTCCGGCCGGCGCCGAGCGCGGGGCGCGACCTGCGCACCGGCATCATCTGGATCGGCGTGGCGGCCGGCCTCGTGGCGTGCGCCTACGCGCTTGGCTACGACGAGGACGCCGGTCACGCCTTCTGGCCCACCCTCGGCTTCGCCGCCTTCCCAGCCTTCATCGGGTTCTCGTTCCTGGTGCTGGCCGCGATCAACCGCGGCAAAGGAAAGGTCTGAGGCAGGACGAAGGGAACGGCGTCTCGCCATGGCAGCCTCGCCACGCGATCTCGCGGGAATGCACGACGTGGAGCTCGCCAGCCTTGCGGCTGGCGGCCAGCGTGCGGCCTTCGGCGAGCTGGTCCGCCGGCACGGCTCGACGGTGCGCGCCCTGGTGCGCCGCATGGGAGCCGAGGCCAGCGTGGCCGATGACGTGGCCCAGGACGCCTGCCTCGCCGCCTTCGAGCGGATCGCCGAGTTCCGTGGCGAAGGGACCTTCCAGGCCTGGATCAAGCGGATCGCCGCGCGGCTCTATATCCGCCGCTGGAAGCGCACCGCCCGCCTGGACTTTTCGGCTGAGCCGCCGGAGCCCGAGCATGAGACTTCGCAAGAGGTCGACGCCAACATCCGGCTCGATCTGGACGAAGCCCTGCGGAGCCTGCCGAAGAACGAACGGGTGTGCGTTTCGTTGTGCTACGGCGCGGGTTTTTCACACAATGAAGCGGCCGAGCTCTTGAACGCGCCCTTGGGGACGGTCAAATCCCATGTCAAACGTGGTCTGGATAGACTTAGAGGACGCTTGGCGGCGACGTCCGACCAGGCGGGGAGACGGGTCCATGGCTGACCCAGATTTTGAAACCCGGCTGAGCAGATGGTTTGCGGAAACGCCGGCCTTCGGCGATTCCGACGCCTTCGCCCGGCGGATCGAAACGCGCCTGGACCGGTCGTGGGCCATGCGCCGCGTGCTGATCGGCGCCGCCGGCCTCAGCGGCGGACTGGTGGCGGCGGCCCAGATGCTGGGCGCCAACGTGTTCCACAAGGTGGCGGATGTGTCCGAAGCGTCGATGCAGGCGATGAACCAAGGCGCACGCACCGTCGGGCAGCTGCGTCTGTTGACCACCCTGCCGATCGGCGGGGAGGTGATCTGGATGGGCGCGGGTCTGGCGATCCTGGCCGTTGTGTTGATGGCGACGCGGTCGTTGGAGGAGTTCTGAGTGTCCAGACATTCCGACGGAGCCCAGCGACGGCTGGCTGCGCCCGACATCACCGTGCTGAAGGGCAAGACGCCGATCGTCTGCCTGACCGCCTATACCGCGCCCATGGCCGCGCTGATGGACGAGGTCTGCGACATCCTGCTGGTCGGGGACTCCGTGGGCATGGTGGTCCACGGCCTCGACAACACCGTCGGCGTCACGCTGGAGATGATGATCCTGCACGGCCAGGCGGTGATGCGCGGCTCGCGCCGGGCCATGGTGGTGATCGACATGCCCTTCGGGTCCTATGAAGGGAGCCCGGAGACCGCCTACGCCAATGCGGTGCGGGTGATGAAGGAGACGGGCGCCCAGGCTATCAAGGTCGAGAGCGGCCCCGCGGTCGTAGAGACCATCGCCTATCTAGTGGCGCGCGGCGTCCCGGTCATGGGCCATGTGGGGCTGCGTCCGCAGTCGGTGCTGGTGGACGGCGGGTTCAAGGCCAAGGGGCGCACCAACGCAGAACACGCCGACGTGCTCGAGGAGGCCAGGATGGCCGCTGGCGCGGGGGCCTTCGCCCTGGTGATCGAGGGCGTCGCCGAACCCCTGGCCCGTAACATCACCGCCGAGATCGATGTCCCGACCATCGGCATCGGCGCTTCGCCGGCCTGCGACGGCCAGGTGCTGGTGACCGACGACATGCTGGGACTATTCGACTGGACCCCCAAGTTCGTGCGCCGCTACGCCGATCTGCGCGGCGAGATCGACCGCGCCGTGCGCGCCTATGCCGACGACGTCCGCTCCCGCCGGTTCCCGGGCGAGGCCGAGACCTATCAGCTGATCAAGCGGGCCTGAGGGCTTTCGCCGGCGCCGTGGAAATGGCCCAGCGCTTCAGCACCTCGGCGCATACCAGATAGACCGCCACGACGGCCGTCAGGGCCAGCAGGACGGCTGGCGGCGGCGGGCGGAAGCCGAGCCAGGCGGCTATCGGTGTGAACGGCAGCGCCAGCGCCAGGGCCAGGGCGCCGAGCGACGTGACCGTCAGAATGAGATGAGGCCGGCTCTTCCAGAACGGCTCGCGCGTCCGGATCAGGAAGATCACCAGGATCTGGGTCGCCATGGACTCCAGGAACCAGCCCGTATGGAAGCTCTCCGGCCCGAGGCGGAACACCAGGAACAGGCCGGCGAAGGTCAGGAGGTCGAAGGCCGACGACAGCGGCCCCATCACCCCGGCGAAGCGCAGCAGGGCCCCGAGGCTCCAAAGCTGCGGTCCCGCGATCTCGGCCTGGCTCACCTCATCGAACGGCAGGCCGATCTCGGAGATGTCATAGAGCAGGTTGTTGAGCAGGATCTGGGTCGGCAGCATCGGCAGGAAGGGCAGGAGCACCGAGGCGGCCGCCATCGAGAGCATGTTGCCGAAGTTGGAGCTTGCCCCCATCCGCACGTACTTCTGGATGTTGGCGAATGTCCGGCGTCCCTCCATCACGCCATCGGCGACGACGCCCAGGTCGGACTCCATCAGGATCATGTCTGCGGCCTCGCGGGCGACGCCGGTGGCGCCATCCACCGACAGCCCGATGTCCGCCATCTTCAGGCCGGGGGCGTCGTTGACCCCATCGCCCATGAACCCCACGATCTCGCCGCTGGCCTGCAGGGCGTGGACCAGCCGTGACTTCTGGTCCGGGGCCAGGCGGGCATAGGCGTCGACGGTGCGGACCTGGACGGTCAGGGCGTCGGCGCTGAGGCTCGCGACCTCGGGTCCCGTCAGAATCCGGTCGGCGTTCAGTCCCACCAGACCGGCCAGCCGCCTGACGACGATCGGGTCGTCGCCGGAAAGGATCTTGACCCGGACGCCCGCCACGGCGAGCCGCGCGATGGCCGCAGCCGCCGAAGCCTTGAGGGGATCTGCGAAGGCGCAGAGGCCCTCCAACGTCAGGTCATGATGGTCTTTCGGAGCGCCGGCGTTGGCGTCAGGGGCGGGGCCGGAGGCGATAGCGACGGTCCGCAACCCCGCCTCGGCCATCGCATGCAGCCGCGCCGACACCGCGTCGCGATCGGCGGGGGCCATGGCGACCTGCTGGTCCCCCCGGCGGACCGCGCTGCACATGGCCAGCACCGACTCGGGAGCGCCCTTGACGATCAGCAGAGCGCCTTGTGGGCCGTCGGCGATCACCGAACCCCAGCGGGTGCGGAAGTCGAATGACTGGCGCTGGAGCATTCGCCAGCCGTCCGCGGCCTTGGGGTCCGCCTGGATCAGCGCCGCGTCGAGCGCGCCGCGGTCCCCGGCCAGGGCGGCGCAGATGGCCGCCAGCCTGGCGGGACGCTCGTCGTCGCCGCCGGCCGCATCGAGGCTCTTGGTGAGGGTGATCTGGGCCGAGGTCAGGGTGCCGGTCTTGTCGGTGCAGAGCACGGTCATCGCCCCGAGGTCGTGGATCGAGGCCAGCCGCTTAACGATCACCTTTCGCGCCGCCAACCGCACTGCGCCGCGGGCCAGGGTGACCGTGGTGATCATCGGCAGCAGCTCGGGCGTCAGGCCCACGGCCAGGGCCACGGCGAACATCAGCGACTGCAGGAAAGGCCGCCCCATCAGGACGTGCGCCCCGAGGACGAAGAACACCAGGATGGCGGTCATCCGCACGACCAGGAACCCCAGGGTCCTCAGGTCCTTCTGGAACGGCGACGGCGCGTTTTCGACGGCGAGCGAAGAGGCCGCCTGGCCGAACAGGGTCGAGGGACCCGTCGCCGCCACCAGGGCGATGGCTTCCCCGGTCTGGGCGACCGATCCGCGGAAGAGGGCGTTGACGGCCTCGGCGGGGGCGGTTGCTGTGACGGCGCCAGGGGCCTTGTCGACCGGATAGGGCTCACCGGTCAGAGCCGCCTCGTAGGCCGCGAAGGCGGAGCTTTCCAGGACCAGGGCGTCGGCGGGGACCACGTCGCCACAGCGGACCCGGATGAGATCGCCCGGCGCGATCTCCTCGGCCATCACCTCGACGAACTTGCCGTCGCGTTTGGCCTCTGTCCGCACCGCCACCGACTTGCGCAACAGCTCGGCGGCACGCATCGCCCGGTGTTCCTGCACCGTGTCCAGGCCGATCGAGAGGGTCAGGATGACCACGATGATCACTGCGCTGGCGATGTCGCCGGTGACGCCCGAGACGACGGCCGCGGCCAGCAACACCAGCGCCAGGGGCTCCAGGAACCGCTTCGCCACCGCCAACAGCGGTCCGGTGCTTCGGACGGCGCGGTCGACGTTGCGTCCGTAAAGCCGGAGCCGGGCCTCAGCGTCGGCCTGGGTCAGACCGTCGAGGCCGCTGCCCAGGGCGGACGCCACAGCCTGGGGCGTAAGGGTCCAGAACGCCTTTGGGAGTCCCGAAGGTGAAGCAGAGGCCATTCGCCCCTCCACGGAGCTTTGCAGCCCTAGCCGTTACTCCGATTCCAGGCCGGGCGCCGGGAGCCCAGAGGTCCTGATGGGTGGCTGACCATGGCTTCGGAACCGCATCCCGTCGATCATCTGGCGGGGTCCGTTGCGGCGCAGGTTCCTTGTCGTTAGGTTCGCGCCTCCCGACGAGCCTACCCGGAGCCCTGGCGCGTGACCGACATCTTTGAAGAAGTAGAGGAGCAGCTCCGCTCCGACCGGTATCAGCAGTTGCTTGTCCGGATCTGGCCGTGGGTCGCCGGCGTGGCCGCGGCCCTGCTGCTCGCTGCGCTCGGCTGGTGGGGCTACGACACCTGGCGCACACGGGAGGCCGCCAAGACATCGGAAGTCTACGCCTCGGCCGTGGAGGCCCTGACCGCGGGCGACTCCAAAGGCGCCTTCGACAAGTTCGGCAAGTCGGCCAAGTCCGCCTCGCGTGGCTATCGCGCGCTGTCGCTGATGCAGCAGGGCGCGATCCGGCTGAACGAGAACAAGGTCGAGGAGGCGGTGAAGCTGTTCGATCAGGCCGCATCGGGCGCGCCCGACCCGATCATCGGCGACATGGCGCGCCTCAAATCCGCCTTCGCGCTCATGGACACGGCTCCGTTAGCCGCCCTGCAGGAGAGGCTCACGCCTTTGACCGATCTGAAGCGACCCTATCACGTGGCCGCGCGCGAAGCCTTGGCCATGGCCAGGCTCAAGGCTGGACGCCTGAAGGAGGCGCGAGCGGATTTCGTCGTGCTCAGCCTGCTCCCTGACGCCCCCGACTCGGTCCACCAGCGCGCACAGATGGCCCGCGAGGCCATCGACAGCGGCGCGGCCGCGAACCTTTCGGCCACCATCAAAGCGGCGCTGGCCGCTCCGCCCCTGCCGCCCCAGGCACTCCTTCCGACCGACCCTTCCCAGACCGGAGCCGGCCAATGACGTCGAGATCGCTGTTGGTGCTCCTGGCCGTGGCCGTGCTGGGCGTATCGGTCGCGGGCTGCGAGACGGTCTCCAAGATCAATCCCTTCGACAAGAAGTCGGCGAACAAGATCAAGGCCTCCCAGGGCGAGCGGATCCCGCTGATCGCGCTGAACCAGAAGCTCGAGATCTCGGACGCCCTGAAGGGCCAGAGCTTCTACCTGCCTGATCCACAGCCGGTGACGGCGTGGCCGCAGGCCGGCGGCGCTCCGGGCGTCTGGATCGACAATCTGGCGGCTGGCGCGGGCTTCCGGATCGCGTGGCGCAAGGACTTCGGCGCCGGATCCGACCGCAAGCTGCACCTCACGGCGCCGCCCGTAGCCGCCGACGGTCGGATATTTGTGATGGACGCCGAGGCCCACGTGTCGGCGCTGGACGCCAACTCGGGCGATCGGGTCTGGCGTACGGACCTGGCCGAGCGTAGCCGCCGTGACAAGGACGCCTTCGGTGGGGGCGTGGCCTTCGCCGACGGCAAGCTCTTCGTCTCCTCTGGCTACCGTTTCGTGGCGGCGCTGGACGCAGGCACTGGCAAGTTGCTCTGGCGCACGCGGGTTGAGGCGCCGATCCATGGCGCTCCGACGGTGGTGGCCGGCAAGGTGTTCGTCATCAACGTCGATGATGAGCTGGAGGCGTTCGCGGTCGACACCGGCGTGCAGGACTGGACCTATCAGGCCCTGACCGAGCCGGCGCGGATTCTTTCCGCGGCAGCGCCCACCCCAGCCGGCGACACCATCGTCGCCGGTTTCGCTTCGGGCGAGCTGGTGGCGCTGCGCGCCGCCAATGGCAATGAAGAGTGGACAGCAACCCTGTCGCGGACCAGCCGCACCAACGCCCTCTCCGAGATCCGCGATATCGCCGGACGGCCGGTGATCTACAACGGCGCCGTGATCGCCGGCAGCCACTCGGGCGTGTTCGCCTCGATCGACCTGCGCTCGGGCGACCCGCGCTGGACTCTTCCGGTGACCACAATCACCACCCCGTGGCCGGCGGGAGATGTGGTCTATGTGGTGTCGCAGGCGGGTGAAGTGGTCTGTGTGGCGCGGGACAACGGGCAGGTCTACTGGATCACGGACCTGAATAAGGGCCTCAAGCGGAAGAAGCGCGCGCTCTATTTCGGCCCGGTGCTGGCCAATGGACGCCTGCTCGTCGTGTCGGATAAGGGCAAGCTCCTGTCCCTGGATCCGCGCACGGGGGCGCAGCAGACCAGCCTGAACGTGGGCGCCAGCGCGATGATCCCGCCGATCGCCCTGAACGGGGCGCTCTATCTGGTGACGGACAAGGCGACGCTGGTCGCCATACGCTGATGGCGAAGGGCCCATGACGCTGCGTGTCGCCATCGTAGGCCGGCCCAACGTCGGAAAATCCACCCTGTTCAACCGGCTAGCCGGCCGGGCGCTGGCCATTGTCGACGACCGTCCCGGCGTAACCCGCGACCGCCGGTTCGGGACCGGCCGCCTGGGCGACCTGGACCTGGAGCTGATCGACACCGCCGGCTTCGAGGATGTCACCGACGAGAGCCTGCAGGCCCGCATGCAGGCCCAGACCGAGCGGGCGGTCGAGGAAGCCGATCTTGCGCTCTTCGTCATCGACGCCCGGGAGGGCGTGACTCCGCTGGACGAGGTTTTCGCCGAGATGCTGCGGCGCGGCGGCAAGCCTGTGATCGTGGTGGCCAACAAGGCAGAGGGCAAGGCGGGAGACGCGGGAACCCTGGACGCCTTCTCCCTCGGGCTCGGCGAGCCTGTGCCCCTGTCTGCGAGCCACGGGGAGGGGCTCTCCGACCTCTACACGGCAGTGGTGGAGGCCGCGCCGGCCGGAACGATCGTCGACGCCGACGAGCTGAGCGACAAGCCGATTCGGATCGCCGTCGTCGGACGGCCCAACGCCGGCAAGTCGACCCTGGTCAACCGTCTGATCGGTGAAGAGCGGCTGCTCACGGGCCCCGAGGCAGGGATCACCCGCGACGCCATTTCAGTGGACTGGGAGTGGGACGGCCAGCGCGTCCGGCTGGTCGACACCGCGGGGCTCCGGCGCAAGGCCAGGGTGAATGAGGGCCTGGAGCGGCTGTCGGTCCAGGACTCCCTGCGGGCCATCAAGTTCGCCGAGGTGGTCCTGTTGGTGATGGACGCCGACAACGCCTTCGAGATCCAGGACCTCCAGATCGCCGACCTCGTCGAGCGCGAGGGCAGGGCCCTGGTGTTCGTCCTGGCCAAGTGGGACCTGGTGAAGCAGCCTCAGGCCCGCCTCAAGGCCCTGCAGGAGCAGGCGGCGGAGTCGCTGCCCCAGCTCAAGGGCACGCCGGTGGTGGCGCTCTCCGCCGAGACGGGGCGGGGTCTCGAACGCCTCATGCCGGCCGTGCTGAGAGTGCACGGCGACTGGTCGGTGAAGGTGAAGACCCGCGATCTCAACGACTGGCTGAAGATCGCCACCCAGCGCCATCCGCCGCCGGCCGTGAACGGGCATCGGATCAAGCCCAAGTACATGGCCCAGATCAAGGCGCGGCCGCCGACGTTCGTCCTCTTCGCCTCCCGCGCCGACCAGCTGCCCGACAGCTACCGCCGCTATCTGATCAACGGCCTGCGCGAGAGCTTCGATCTTGCAGGTATCCCGATCCGGCTGACGGTGAAGCAAGGGGCCAACCCCTATGCCGATGAAGGCGCGCCGGCGAAGGCCTACAAGCCCCGGCGCCGCCTCCACTCCGACCGGCGCAGCTGACCACCCGACACGGCGATTTTCTGCCGGTGGCGCTCATCGGGCGCTTGCGAGGTCGCCGGCACATCGACCATGTTGACCTGGTCAAAGGAGACAAAGCCCATGTCCGCGCCCATCGACGTCTATTTCTGGCCGACGCCCAACGGCACCAAGATCACCCTGGCGATGGAGGAGATGGGCCTCGCCTACAACCTGGTCCCGGTGAACATCGGCAAGGGCGATCAATTCAAGCCGGAGTTCCTGGCGATCAGCCCCAATAACCGGATGCCGGCCATCGTCGACCCCGAAGGACCGGACGGAAAACCCATCTCGGTGTTCGAATCCGGGGCGATCCTGCAGTACCTCGGCCGCAAAACCGGGCAATTCTACCCCAGCGACGAAAGGACGCGCGTCCAGGTCGATGAATGGCTTTTCTGGCAGATGGCGGGCCTGGGGCCCATGGCCGGACAGGCCAATCACTTCCGTAGTTATGCCCGCCAGATGCTTCCTGACCAGCGTTACGCGGCCTATGGGACCAACCGGTATGTCAACGAGTACCAGCGCCTGGCGGGGGTGCTCGACACCCAGTTGAAGGGTCGTGATTTCGTCGCCGGCGACTACTCCATCGCCGACATGGCGAGCTGGCCGTGGGTGAGGGGCATGGCGCGCCTAAATCCTGGAATTCATGATGGTTTTGATCGCCTTCTGGCCTGGATTGGCCGCATCGCGGCGCGGCCGGCGGTGGAAAAAGCGGACCAGGCCGGGCGTGATCTGGTGCACTCCGCGGCGGGCGCCGGACGCGAGGCGGAACAGGCTCGCAGCGTGTTGTTCGGACAGCGTGCTCGCCGCGCCTAGACCTGGTGTTGCTCAAACCTTGTTATGTTCTTCTTATGGTGATCTCCTGTTTACAATGACTAAGAGTTAGTGAAGAGCAGTTTTTGCGGTGCTCGTGCTGATTCCGCGCTTAACTGTATGTTTATCCGCTCTGCCTTCTTCTTACCCACGCAAGACCTGCGGCAGAAGCCGTAAGGGGGCATTACGGGGGTTAAGTCATGATGGTGAGCATCGACACCGGAGGCTTGTCCAGCCTTCCTCTTCCGTCGCCGCAGTCCAGCTGCGACGAGCTTTTTCGCCTTGGACTTCTCTATTCCACTGGCCAGGGCGGGGCGCCGGTCGATTATGTTTCGGCGCACATGCTGTTCAACCTGGCCGCCATGCGCGGCTCGGTCGAGGCCAAAGTCTATCGCCGCGAGCTGAGCATGGAGATGGCTCAGGCGGAGGTGGCCGAAGCCCAACGCGCGGCCCGCGAGTGGCTGGCGACGGCCTGAACCGGAAGCCGGACGCCCGAAAGCGTCCGGCTGCGATTTTCAGGCGTTCGAACAGGCTGGGGGGTCAGCCGACCGTGCGGTTGTTCAGCGCGTAGCTGAAGCCGAGCGAGTACGGCACGATCTCCCTCAGCTGCGCGAACAGCACGCCGATCTCGGCGAGGCCCGAGCGCGGCACATAGACGATGTCGAACCGGCGTAGTGGGACCAGATCCGTCCGCGCCGGGTCGCCGATCCCGCGCTGGAGATTGACGGTCCGCATCATCGGCCGGCCGTCCGATCCCCGGCGTATGATCACCACCTTGCCGCGCTGTGCGGTGGTCTTGAAGCCGCCGGCTAGGATCACGCCCTGGAGCGCGTTGATGTCGCCGGGCATGTCGAAGACGCCCGGCTTGTCCACTTCACCGCCGACGAACACCTTCAGCGGCGCGGCCTTCACCGCGGCGTAGACCTCGGGCCTGAGCAACTCGGCCGAATAGGCCTGGGAAAGGGCCGCTTCAAGTTCTGGCAAGGTCCGGTCTGCCACCATCACCGAATGGATCAGCGGAAGACTCACCCGGCCGTCAGGCTGGACCACAACGGTCTTGGCGAGCTCGGGCGCGGAAGGAACCGTGATCTCGATCTCGTCGCCGGGATAGACTCGATAGGGCGGCTCGGCGTCGCTCCAGGTGGCGTATCCGATGTTCGGGAAGCCGCCTGGAACCGAGCGGCCCGCTCCCAAGGCGCCCATGCCGGCCGCCGTCGCGGCGGCGAGCCCCAGCGCCAGACCCCGCATGGACCTGCGCAGCTTTCCCATGCTGGTTCGACGCGGCGACATCATCAGTCAAACGTTAAGGGAAATGGGTAACCAAACCTTAATGGCGCGCCGCCACGGTCGCACCATTCTGGGTGGATTCGAAGGTTCAATGGTCCCCGATCAATGACGTACGACAGCGCATGGGGGACCGCTGCGCCACTCTCAGGAGGCGGCGGGGGCTGGGCGTCCCGGCCCCGCTATGGCCCCACGGACTATGTGACCCTGCTCTGGCGCGACCGCTGGCTGATGCTGGGCGTGTTCCTGGCCATCTTCGTGGTCGGCCTGGGGGCTGCCGTGACGATGAAGACCAAGTACCCGGCGACGTCGTCGATCCTGGTGCGGCTGGGCCAGGAATACGTCTATGAGCCCAGCGTCGGCGACGCGGCCCGGGGCGCCGTGCCCACCACGGACCAGGTGATCCAGTCGGAAGTGGAGATCCTGTCGAGCGCTGAGCTTCGCCGCCGGGTCCTGATGGGGCTGGGCATGGCGCGGGTGTTCCCGGACCGCGCCAGTGCCTGGGCCAGCGCCGGCGCGGCCAAGCGCCAGGAGATCGTCGACCAGGCCGCGGTGGCCATGGGGTCCGGCCTCAAGGTCGATTCAGCGCCCGACACCTCGGTGGTGCGGCTGACCTATTCGGACACCGATCCGGAACGGGCGGCCCTGGTGCTGAACAAGCTGCTGGATGAGTACCTGATCTATCGCCGAAGCGTCCTGCAGGGCGGCGCCCAGCCGTTTGTCGACCAGCAACTGAAGGTGTTCCAGGACAAGCTGGGAGAGACTGACGCGGGCTATCAGGCCTTTCTGGCCGCCAATGGCGTGGACGACTATGACGCCGAGAAGGCCTCGCTCAATACGCTCCAGACTTCGCTTACGGACGAGGGCTATCGCGTCCAGGCGCGGCTGAAGGAGATCGACGGACGCCTGGGCGAGATCGGGCGTCAGGTGGGGCGGATCAGCCCGGAGATCAACCTCTACCACGACACCAACCCCGCCACCTCCGACAAGCTGCTGCAGTTGCAGATCGAACGGCAGGACCTGCTGTCTCGCTACAAGCCCGATGCGCAGCCGGTTAAGGACATGGACCAGCGCATCGCCCAGCTGCAGGCCATGCTGGCCCAGGGCGCCGGACAGGCCGCGGGCGCGCGCCGGATCGGGGTCAATCCGGTCTACCAGACCGTCCAGTCCGAGCAGATTTCGCTCAATGCCGAATCCGCCTCGCTGAAGAGCCGACAGGCGGCGCTGCAGGCGCAGACGGAGCAGATCTCCGCCCGCCGTCAGAAGCTCACCGAAATCGAACCCCAATACCTGGACTTCACCCGCGACCGGGACCTGCTGCAGACCGAGATCCGCGGCCTGATGCAGAAGCGCCAGGAGTCCCAAGCCTCGCAGTCCATCGCCCAGAGCAGCAACGACAATATCCGCATCGTCGAGCGCCCGACGCCTCCGTCCAGTGGCAAGAGCCTCAAGAAGGTCGTGGCCATACTGGCCTTCCTGCTCGGCGGCTTCACCGCCTTGTCGATCGGCGTGATCCGGATCTTCCTGAGGCGCGGATTCGCCACGTCAGCCTCCGCCGGACGCACGCTCGATCTGCCGGTGCTCGCCGCGGCGGGCTACAAACGGGAAATTTAGCCGCACCTCGGCGCCGAACCAGTGGTTGGTCCATCCGTTTGCTAGGATTGCACTTGGCGTGGCGATTCGGTGATGCTGAACCTGACCTCCGAGATGGCGCAACTGTGGGCCTCGCTCGGATCGCCTCGGCCGGGCCTTGGGCGCGTGGTGCAGTTCGCCGCGGCCAGCGCCGGGGAGGGGACCTCCACCATCGCCCGGGAATTCGCGCGCTTCGCCGCCGCCCGCTGCCGCCGGCCCGTGTGGCTGGTGGACCTCGATTTGCAGGCCAACGGTCAGCACGCCGCCATCGCGGCCGAGCCAGGCCGGTACGGCGCGCTTAGCCCGCCCGCGGCTGCTTCGCCCGACGAGTCCGCCTTCTTCACCGTCCAGCCGACGGCGCACGATCAGCAGGGACGACGCATCGGCGACACCGGCTATTTCTGCGTCCAGCAGGCGGGTCAATCCCGGCTGTGGGTCACCCGCTTCCGCAATGAGATGCTGCGGCCCGGCCAGACGCCGCACCTCTTGCCCGGCGACTCCTATTGGAGCGCCCTGCGTAGCCACGCCGACATGGTCGTGCTGGACGCCCCGGCCGCCCACCGCGCCGCTGCGGCCATAGCCATGGCGCCGTTCGCCGACTGCACCGTGCTGGTGGTCGCCGCCGACGAGGGCGACGCCAGCGGTCCTGCAGCCCTCAGGGACGCGATCGAAGGCGCTGGCGGCCGCTGCGCTGGGCTGGTGTTCAACCGCGCCAGGATCGCTCCGCCGCGGTTCCTCAAGGCGCTTCTGCCTTAGAGCGGACTGAGACGGCGGCCGCGTACGTGCTAGATGGGCCGGGCGGCGCAGCAACGCGCAGCGATTCCGGGCGATCCCATGAAGTCGACGATCATCAGGCCGGCGGCGCCCGGAAAGGCTGGCCAGTCTTCCAAGGCCGAGGTGTTCGCGCCGCCGACGCCCCGGGTCAGCCGCCAGAAGCGGGCCAAGGTGCTGACGGCGGCCGAGCGGGCGGCGTTCCTCGCGTCCAGGCCAGACCTCAAACCCTCGAAATAGCCTGGCGTTAGTTTGAACTAACCACCCAGAAGGCCCGGCTAGTATGCCGGACCGATGCGACGGCAGCCTTCGGCGGCGGTGACGACCTCCGCGCCGCCAGCGACAGCTTGCTCGATCAGAGCCTCCAGAGCTGCGGGCGTACATCCCCAGGGCGACGGCGTAGCCTGCACATCGTGGGTATAGAGGATCAGCCAGGCGCGACGGGCCAGGGCGCGGTCGATCCAGCGCGCAGCGATGTCCGGCCCGTCTGATCCTTCGATCCCGACGGCCGGGGCCTGGTTGAGGTCGGCCCCGGGCTCGATCAGGCCGTGGTGCAGTGCTCTCAACAGGTAATAGCGCGGCGCCAGGGTGTGCTTCGCCACTGGCGAAACGTCCCCGTAGGGATAGGCGAAGGTCTCTGGCGCGGTGACGCCGAGCTCAGCCAGGGCGCGTCCGTTGGCCATGACGTCGGCGGTGATCTCCAGCGCCTCGGCTCGGGCGCAATCCAGGTGGGAGTGGGTGTGGCAGGCGATCTCGTGACCTGCCCCCAGCAGACGGCGGACGTCGTCAGCGGTGGCGATCGGACCCATGGCGCTGTCGGATCCGAGCATGCCCGCGGAAATGAAATAGCTGCCATGGAGGCCCCGGGCCTCAAGCAGCGCGGCGCCCTCCCAGGCTGCGCTGGCGGGGGCGTCGTCGAAGGAAAAGGTGATCATCGGCCGGTCTGGCCGGGAATGGACCGTGCGGCGGCGCGTCAGCCGCGCGAAACGGCGGCGCAGCTTTCCCTTCAGGGAACTGTCGGCGACGTAGGGCGCCATCAGATGGCTTCGGCGCAGACGGCGGCCCGGTAGAGGCGCATGCAGAACGCCCGCATGGGCAGCGGCGCCTGCTCGGCCAAGGCCAGGGCCTTCAGCAAGGGGCGCCAGGCCTGCCGCAGCGGCGCGTGCTTGAGGGCGCGGGCGGCGCGATAGCTCGGATAGCCGCGCACGACGTCGGGGTGGGCGGCGAGGATCCTGGCGAAGTTCGCGGCCGACTGCTCGTACTTGGCGGCGATGACCCTGGGGCCATCCAGGCCAAGGTGGGTGGCGGGATTGTCCACGTGGGTGATGGCGTGGTTGCGCGAAACCCGGACGCCCCATTCCACATCCTCCCAACCCCAGCCCTTGAAGCCCTCGTCGAAGGGCTCGGCCTCGAAGACGGCGCGGCGGATCAGGAGGTTTGAGGTGAAGACGTATTTCTCAGGCTTCAGACGCCTCAGCTCGGCGGATGCGCAGTCCGACCGCTGGGCCAACTGCCGATGGAGCGCGTGCTCACGCTTCGGTGGCGCCTGCTCCAGTGAAAAGCCGCCGAAGGCCACGGCCGGGTCAGAGGCGTCGATAAGATCCACCCAGCGGTGAAGGAAGTCGGGCGCGTCGGGCAGCATGTCGCTGTCCAGGAACAGGAGGTGGCCGGCGCGGGCGTGGGCGGCCAGGCTGTTGCGCCCCCTGGCGCGGCCCTGATTGACCGCCAGGGTCACGAAACGGACGGGCAGGGGACAGGCCAGCGCCGCGGCGGCCACCTTGTCGACAAGCTCGGGGTCGCCCGATCCGTCGTCGAGCAGCACAACCTCGACTGCGCCGCCGAGCGCCTTGGCCTCGGTTCCGAGAGCCGCGATCAGGGGGCCGGGGTCGTCGTTCAGGAACGGGACCAGCACAGACATGCGTGACGTCGCGGTTTCCCAAGCGGCGTTGTCGATGGCCCGTTCCTGGACGGTGGCGCTCATGCCGCGGCGCCCTGCAACGAGCGCACCAGCCGGGTCCCGTGGGATCGCGCTCCGGCGGCGTCCAGCATGAAGACGAGGACAGCATAGACCGCCAGACCCGCGGCGGCTTTCCCGAACAGCTCCACAAGCCCCCCCGTCGCGGGGATCAGGCTGACGGCTAGGGCCATTCCCGCCGCCGCGAGCCCGCAACGGCCCAGCGCGGTCCAGGGGATGGGTAGCGGCATGACCTTGCGTCCAAGGAGGGCCGAGGCCAGGGCTCCCGCGCCATAGCTGGCGGCCGTGGCCCAGACCGCCCCGTTCAGGCCGTAGCGGGGGATCAGTAGGAAGGTGAGGACCAGATTCAAGGCCGCCGGGATGGCCATGGCCGCCAGCATGAGCTGGGTGCGCCGGGCCAGGGTGAAGGCGGTGTGGAAGTAGTAGGTGGTGATCCCGCCGAAGAAGCCGCTGGCGGCGATCCAGGGCGTCACCGCGGCGGCGCCGTCGCGCAGGCCCTCGCCCACCATCAGGTGCGCCAGAGGCTTGGCGACCAGCGCCAGGCCCACGGCGGCCGGCAGGCACAACAGCACCATCAGCGAAGCCTGCTCGCGCGCCGAGCGGGCCAGCGCCTCGCGCCCGCCGCGCTCCAAAGCGGCGACGGCGGCCGGGCCTCCGGCGGCGCCCAGCCAGATGAACAGCACGTCGAGCGTGCGGTTCGAGAGGCTGTAGCCGGCGTGATAGACGCCCACGCTGGTCGGATCGAGGAAGGCGGCCAGCATGAACCGGTCGGTGGTGGCGAGAGCCAGGGACAGGATCAGCGACAGCGCCACCGGCAGGCCGTAGTGGGCGTAGTCGCCGGCGCGACCGGCCTGGAAGCGTCCCGTGTCCGCCTGCTTCACCTCTCCGGGCAGGACGAACGTCAGGCAGAGCACGGCCGCCACGCCGGCGCCGATCAGCGGCGCCGCGCCGCCTGCGCCCATGGCCGCAAGGGCCGCGCCGATGACGAAGGCGCCCCCGGTCTGGGAGATGTCCAGCAGGGCCGAGGCCCGGACCCGTCCGGCCGCGCGGCGATGCTCCTGGGCGAGCCTGGCCAGGCTGCGGATCGGGGTGGCGAAGAGCCCGGCGCCCACGGCGAGCTTCAAGGGGGCGGGCAACGGGACCAGCCACAGAGCGATCGCCGCCACGCCCAAAACTCCCAGGGCCAGCAGCAGGTAAAGCCGCAGCAGGGTGGCGAAGTGATCGGGCAAGCCGCCCGCCTCGGACTCCCGCGCCCAGAACCGCGCCATGGCGGCTTCGAGCCAGGTGAACACGAGGGTGTGGACCAGGGTCGTGACCGAGAACGCCAGGGCGTAGACGCCATAGGCTTCGGGCGACATCAGGCGGGTGAACAGCACGATGCTGAGCAGGCCGACCAGGCCCTGCACCAGATTGGCCGGCAGATAGCCGATCACCCCACGCCAGAACATCAGCTGCGGCCTATCGAACGGCGTGCTTGTCGCCGAACAGGCAGGGGATGGTGCGGGCCATGATGTAGAGGTCCAGCCAGAAGGACTGGCGCTCGACATATTCCACGTCCAGGGCGACGCGGCGGCGGACGGCCTCGGGCGTGTGCACCGGCCCGCGTGAGCCTTTGATGGCGGCCCAGCCGGTCAGGCCGGGCTTCAGGCGATGGCGATGAGCGTATTCGGCCACCAGGCGGGCGGACTCCACCTCGCCGGTCTTCATGCCGATCGCATGCGGGCGCGGGCCGACCAGCGACATCTCGCCTTTCAGCACGTTGATGATCTGCGGCAGCTCGTCCAGGCCGGTGCGGCGGATCAGCCTGCCCACGCGGGTGACGCGCTCGTCGTCGAGCGCGATCTGCTTGGACGCCGTGGGATCGCAGGTCTCCTGGCGCATGGAGCGGAACTTCCAGACCACGATCTCCTCGTTATTGAAGCCGTGGCGGCGCTGGCGGAAGAACACCGGACCGGGGCTGTCCAGCCGGATGGCCAGGGCGATGACGCCCATGATCGGCAGGGCAGGGATCAGGGCCGCGCCGGTGAACACAACGTCCTGCACGCGCTTCCAGAACGCCCGACGTTCGTCGCGGGGCGGCCCGGACACCTGGGCCAGGGGCAGGCGGGCCAGGCGCGAGAGGGCCGCATCGCGGCCGCCGGACTCGAAGTCCAGGAACAGGGCGATGTCGTTGGGCAGCACCCGCAGCTGCTCGATGATCTGGCTGACGCGCCCCTGGGCGCTGGAAGGGACGGTGACCACGATGCGGTCGACGTAGGGGATCAGGCGGTGGTTCAGGAGGGAGGCGGTGTCTCCCAGAAGAGGGACCCCGCGGATGTTCGGCGGCGCCCGGTCGGCGCGGTCGTCGAAGACGCCGATGACGTTGGCCTCGCGGCTGTCGAGCAGGGCCTGGATCAGGCGTTCGGCGTTGCGGGTGGCGCCGACGACGACGATATTGGGCGTCAGGCGGCCCTGGTCCCGCCAGCTCTTGACCAGCAGCGACCAGCCCACATGGGCGAAATAGACCGCCGCGAAGGTCACCATCAGCCAGGCGGCGGTCTGCAGGACCATGGGCCGGGAGAGGCCGACGAGTGCGGCGGCTGTCAGAAGGGCTCCGGTCGGCAGGAACGCCGCGGCCGTCCGCAAAAGGTGCCCGGACATGCCTTCGCTGACATGGAAGCCGTAGGCCCCGACGCCGCCCAGGCTCCAGATCAGGAGCGTGGAGCCGATCAGGAAAGGACCGGCCGCCGTGAGCGGGGTTGCGAGCAGTCCGCCGGGCTGGGCGACGGCGCAGAAGAGGGCGGCAAGGCCCAGGATCAGGGCTGAATCGGCGATCCGGAACCCACGCGCGGGTCCCAGGCCCTGGAACCGCTCACGGGCCGACGACAGACGCTGGGGACGCAGGGGCCCCCGGCGATCCCGTCCGGCGCGGCGATCCGACGACGGACGTTGGCGGGCGTAGAGGCTGCTGCTCGGCGTCTCATCGAATGCGACGGCCAGGCCGACGACGCGCTCGCCGTCCGTGCTGAGGGGGGCGCCGGCCGTGTCCGTATTCGAGGATGGGGCGCGTTCGACAAGCGACATGAAGCAGTGACCATTCTGGCGACCGCGTCACAATGCCTGATCCAGGTGAGAGCCCCGTTAACGCTGAACCGATCGCAACGACGCGCCAGACGCGAAAAGGGCCGGAGCAATCGCCCCGGCCCTTTTGCTGGTCAGTGGTTCCGCAATCTAGCCGCGGCCTAGCCGCGGCGGTCCCAGCGACCGCGACCGTCGTGCTGGGCGTCCCGGATGAAGGACGCCACCTGGTCGAGCCGGGCGTTCAAGGCCTGACGCTCGAAGCCGGTGATGGCGCCGTCGCGGCGTGCCTGACGGATGTCGCGGCTGATATCGCTCAGCATGTTCAGAGCCCGCGCCGATTCCCGGCGGTCGAGCTGACCTGCACGAGCCAGGTCCTGGGCCTGGGAGCGCAGGGCGCCGAAACGCTGGACCGGATCGCCCCCCCGGCCGTAGTCGTAACCGCGCCCGTATTCATAGCCGCGCCCATTGTCGTAAGTGCGCGCATTGTCGTAGCCGCGCTTGGCGCCGTAGCTGCGGTCATAGCCGCCTTGTCCGTAGCCGTGGTCCTGGGCCAGGGCCTGGCCGCCGATCGCCGCGCCGGCCAACGCCAGGGCCGCGGCAGCCGCTCGAATGGCTTTGATGGTCATGTTCATTCTCCTGTCGGTCAGGCGATGCGCCCGATCCATGGCCGGAGATTGGACCAACTCACCTGAACTGAACCGGAGCAGCTGGTTGTTCGCTGTTCATCCTGGCCGGGGCGCTGGCGTGTAGAAGACGGGGGACGTCCATGCACGCTCCTGCAAAGTCGGCGGGGCCAGGGTGGTCAGGGGCAGGCGGCTTCGAACGGCCAGATAGGTGGACCACCGCGGGGTTGGGATCTCCAGGACCCTTGCGTAGTAGATCGCGGGCGCGGACGGGTCGAACTGGGGGTCGCTCCATTCGCCTTCCAGGACCGTGGCCCCGATGCTGTTTGTGTAGGTCGCAGTGCGGACGTCGACGGTGTTCCCGACGGGGGGCAGCGCGCCGGTCCTGGAATCTGGCTTTCGGCCACCCGACCAGACGGCGTCGAAAACGTGTTCATGGATCGCACCGCCGCTGTACCAGACCTTGACCACCTGAATCCGGTCCAGATTGCCCGAATCCGGATCCTTGACCGCCTGCAGCAGGAAGCGGGGCGGTGAGCGCTGGCCGCGCAGACGGGACGGCAGGTCTCCGCCCATGGGGACGCCCAAGGCATAGGCTTGCTTCAGCCAATCGGCGCGCCGGACGAGGCCTGGCGCATAGCTGAAGCCGGCGAACATGCGGACCCGCACGCGCACCCCGGTGGTGGCGAACACTTCCTTGCGCTTCAGGGCGTCGAACAGAGCCTCTCGGGTGTTGCGCTCGGCCCAGACCCCGGTGAGACCGCCGGCGCTCAGGGTCACGACCTCAGATTTCAGCACCCAGGCCGGGAATTGCTGGCTGTCATTGGCGCCGAGGGCGCCGGGGTAGTTGGACTCCTCGGACGCTGAAACGCCGGAGTGGAAGTCCGACGCGCCCACGAGCCCGAAGCCGAACGGATTGACCCCCACCCGCGACTGGATCTCCAGGCCCCGGCCGTAGGCTTTCCGCACCAGGCTGCCGGGCGCGATAGGCGTTTGGGCGGAGGTGTAGCGCTCGAAATTGGCGAATTCGTCGGTAGGCGAAAGCTCCGGACGGGTCTCGCTCGTCCCCTTGTTCTGGGTGATTTCCACCAGGCGTTCGTTGCGGATGCGGGTCTCGGCATAGGCCCGCGTGATCGGGACGCCCCAGGAATCCCGGTTGGCGAACATCAGCCCGTCGCTGAGGTTCGAGCTGTGCGGGATCAGGATAGAATCGATCCCTCGGCGGCGGTTGGCTTCGGCGTAAGCCCAGAGGTCTTCCGGCTTGCGGGAATCCAAGGAGCTGAAGGTCCGCTCCGGAAACGATGGCCCGCGGAAGATGACGTTCCGGTGCAGATGGGCGCCGGCGTAGAAGGGCGACCATTCGAAGGCCGCGAAGGTCGTGAACTTCCCCGGGCGATAATAGGCCTGGGCGGCGTCGATCTCCCGACGCCAGTTCTCGCGCACGCGATGTTCGTCGAGATATTCCCGCGCCGGCGGGGTTCTTCCGCCGAACGCGGACGAGGTGAAGCGGCCCAGCAGCCGCTGGCGCCGCGTCTTGCGGCCGAAGCTCAGCAGCTTGTCCCAATAGATCGTCGGCAGGTAGCGGATCGGCGGCGGACTGCGCGGATAGACGCCCAGATATTCGGCGTGATCGGTGACGGCGAGGAAGTCCAGGGGCGTATTTCGGCGGACCATCTGGCCCCGATAATTCACCGTCTGACCCAGGGCGAAGCGGTAGGAGTCCTCCGGCGTGGTGTTGGTCCGGCTCGCGGCCGCGTCGAAGGAATAGCCGGTGTGCAGGTGAAGGTCGCCGAAGTAGGCGTTTCGCAGCGGATTGGCTGGCGGGAGGGGCTCCGCGGCGTGTTGAGGAGCGGG
>FTHI01000489.1_pt1 | contig 23354 bp, 22 predicted proteins | sample 1640891 | NCBI WGS metagenome assembly FTHI01 (sample SAMEA3914788, study PRJEB12502) | metagenome | biome: forest; material: soil | place: Canada | collected 2011-07-03 | depth 0.1 m
GGAAGTAAGGCATCATGGCCACGCCGTTGCGGACGTAAAACCGGACCACGTCGGTCGTCAGGTCGCGTCGCTCTTCCAGCAACGCCGGCTTGGCGCCGCTGTACTTGAAGTTCAGCGAGATCGTGCCGGCGCGGTCGATGCCCTTGCCGTGGCAGATCTCACACCGGCTGTTGAACACCACCTGTCCGCGCTCGACCGCCGTGGCCGGGGGCCTGGATGACGACGGGAAGTTGCTCCAGGGCTCGGCCGCTGCGGTTCCCGCCAGGGCCAGCGCCAGGACGGCGCCAAGAGTGGGGAGACGCCGGATCATGTCTTAGCTCCCCGCAGGTGGCTCGGCCAGATCGCATAGCGGCCGGCGGAGAGGATGCCGTTGGGATCGACGGCGTCCTTCAGGCGCTCGTGCAGGCGGCGCAAGGCGTGGTCGTTGAAGCTGTAGACCCCCACCGCCTGCTCCATCATCGCAGGATGGACGCGGTATTCGCCCCAGCCGTGGGCCGCAGCCGCATCGACCAGCTTGGAGAAGGTCTCGCGCGCCTTCCGATTGGTCTCGGAATCCTTGCCGGTGGGGATGGCGTAAATCACGGTCATCGCCCGCGTGTGGTAGAACTGCGGGATGCCGCCCAGCGGAGTCAGGCCCTGCTCGGCGAAGACCTTGCCGAACACGTCCAACGCCTCCAGCACCGCATTCCCGTCGATCGGCACGATCGGCGAGAAGTCCATGTGCCCCTCCATGGGCGCCCCGCCCGGGAACCGGCGCGAGGTGAAGAGGATCAGGCTGGGGATGCCCAGGGCGCACTTGTCGGTGACCGCCTGGACCTGCTCGTCGGACAGGGGGAACTGGAAGCGGATGTCCTCCTTGAACGTGGCGCCGGGAATGGCCGCGAACCGGCTCTGCACGTGCTCCCACTGGGCTTCGATCACCTTGGGCGGGCCGTAGAAGGTGAACTGCGAGGTCCAGAAGGGCAGGCCCTTGGCCTTGGCCCAGGCGTCCAGCTCTGCCGCCGTGGCGCCGCCGGGCCGGGCCCGTAATGCCGCCGCCTCCGGATTGCCCATCAGCACCGGGCTGGAGATCGAGGTCTGCGAAGGGATGATGTTGGCGTAGACGAGGTTGGCCAGGATATCGACGTAGGGACCCACGTCGTCGTGGCGCGGAACCGAGACCGTTCCGGTTAGACCAGCCTCGGGCTCGGGCATCAGCCAGAACCCCATCTTGGTGACCACGCCGAAGTTGGACTGGGCGAACAGGCCGTCGACGATCGGGCCCACGCCATACTGGAACTGCTGCCAGGTCTTGGAGCCGGGAAGAGCGCCCATGCCGGTCCTCACCAGCTCTCCGTCGGCCAGCACCACCTCCATGCCGCAATGGGCGGAGAAGTGGTCGCGGTATGGCAAGGCCGTGCGGCCCGCGCCCCGGTCCAGCGCATTGCCCACCAGGCTGCCCCAGCCCGGATCGGGGCAGTCGATCCAGAGCTTGAGCTTGTGCTCACGGATATAGCGATAGAGGTCAAAGTAGGTGACCCCGGGCTCTACCAGGGCGAAGGCGTTCTTCTCGCTGACCTCGAGGATGCGGTTCATCCGGCGAAGCTCGAGGATCACACTGCCCGACAGAACCGGGGCGGATCCGCCGTATGTCAGATTCTTGCCGGTTGAGAATGGATAGAGGGGGATCTTGAAGCGGTTGGCGATCTTCAGGACCGCCTGCACCTCCTCAACGCTGGCCGGCGCGATGGCGGCCGAGGCCACCCGCTCCTCGCCCTCGCCCCAGAGCGGGCTGTAGGCGTCGCGATAGAGGTCGACGTCGGCATCCGCCGTGAACACCCACTCGTTGCCAACCACGCCCTGAATGAGACTCAGCGCCTCGGCGAAGTCGGCTTGGCTCACGCCCGGCGGCGTCCTCATGGCGTACTCCCTCTCACGGCCCGGGTCGGCCCAGGCTTCACATTTGTTACGATGCCATAGCGTCGTTCCGAACGCCGCCTGTCAAGGCTCCACGGACGGCATGGACAGGGCGCCGGTGACGCCATAGCGTATTCATCCGGACCAATTCACAGGGCTAACCATGGACATCGTCGAAGGCAAGACAGCATTCATCACCGGCGGCGCCAGCGGCATCGGCCTGGGCATCGCCAAGGCCTTCGTCGGGGCAGGCATGAACGTGGTGATCGCCGACATCCGCCAGGACCACCTGGACGAGGCGCTGGCCTACTTCGAAAGCATCCAGAAGGGTCGCGCGGTCCACACTGTCCGCCTCGACGTCACCGACCGGCCGGGCTTCGCAGCCGCCGCCGACGAGGCCGAGGCGCGCTTCGGGAACATCCACGTCTTGGTCAACAACGCCGGAGTGGGCATCGAAGGTCCGGTGCTGGACGCCACCTACGCCGATTGGGACTGGGGCGTCGGGGTGAATCTCGGCGGGGTGATCAACGGACTTCAGGCCGTGCTGCCGCGAATTGTCGCCCACGGCGAGGGCGGGCACCTGGTCAACACCTCTTCCCTGGCCGGGATCACACCGGGCCCGGGCGTGCTTGCCATCTACAACACCACCAAAGCGGCGGTGGTGGCGCTCAGCGAGTCCGTGCGCGAGGAGCTGGCCGGTAAGGGGATCGGGGTCAGCGTGCTTTGTCCCGGTCCGTTCAAGAGCAACATCCATCAGGCGGCGCAGAACCGTCCGGATAAGTTCCAGGGGAAGAGCGGCTATGGCGAGAGCCTTGAGCGCCTATCGCAACGGCAGGTCTCGGACGCCTGGTCCGAACCCGAGGAGGCGGGAGACATGGTGCTGGACGCCGTGCTGGAGAACCGGCTCTACGTGATCACCCACGGCGAGTTCAAGATGTTCACCGAGGCGCGGTTCAAGGCGATCCTGGACGCTCACCCCGAACCGAAACGGCATGACCTGCTCGCTCACATGGGCGACCTGGCCCGATCCCTGCCCCAGACCGACTGAGGGGTCGGATCCGGCCGGTCCATTGACCAGCGAGGGGCGACTTGGTACTTATCCGGACAAATTTGACGAAGCGCCCCGGTCCGGCGCGTCAGGGATGGAGCATCGGATGGAGGAGGCGGCAGTCTTGGATCGGCCAGGCGCGAAACCGGCAGTGATCCCCCAACCGGAACCCGGCCTGACCCCGGACGAGGTGGTTCGGCGGGCGGAGGCCCTGATCCCCATGCTCCGCGAACAGCAGGACGAGGCTGACGAGCGGGGCTACTACAACGAGGCCGTCCACAAGGCGATGCTGGACGCCGGCCTCTATCGCATCGTCCAGCCGAAGATGTTCGGCGGCTATCAGTTCGGCATGCGGACGCTTCTGAGAGCGACCGCCCAGATCGCCCGTGGCCATCCCTCCAGCGCCTGGTGCTACTGCCTCTCCTCCTCCCATGCGCTTCTGCTTGCGGCGCACTGGCCGGAAGAGACCCAGCGCGAGATGTTCGCGCCCGACGGCGACTTCCGGGCGCCCCACCGCGCGGCGCCGGCCGGGACGTTCACGCCGGTGGATGGCGGCTACCGGGTGAGCGGAACCTGGAGCTATTCGTCGGGCATCCCCTACGCCACCCACTTCGCCGGCGGCGGCCTTATCCCCTTGCCCGGCGGCAGCCCCGGCGTGGTCAACTTCTTCGTCTCCCGCGACAAGGTGGAGATGATCAGTGACTGGGGTGGCGACGCGGCGCTGGGCATGCAGGGCTCCGGATCCAACAGCGCCAAGCTGGTCGATGTCTTTATCCCGAACGAACACATCTGCCGGGGCGACATCCTCTTCGGCTTCGATCTGGACTGGGAAAAGGGCACCGTCGGCGCCCGGCTGCACGATGACCCGACCTACCTCGGGGTCGCAGGCGGCATCTATCACCTGACCTTTTCGGCGATCATGTCGGGGGCGGCGCGCGCGGCGCTGGACGAATACGAAGAGGCGATCGCCACCCGCAAGGTGATCGGCAATCCGGGGATGACCCTGGCCGAGGAAGGCGACATCCAGCGCAGCCTCGGCGAGATCCTGACCAATATCGAGTGCGCCGAGGCGATCATGTACGGCGCGATCGGCCTCTGGGAAGAGAACATCGACCGCTGGACCCGCACCGGCGCGCCGATCACCCTGGAAGACACCATGCGCATCTGGGCGATGGGCCGGCAGAGCTCATTCATGTCCTGCCAGGCGGTCGAGACGATGTTCCACACCGCCACGCCCAAGTCCGCCAACCGTGGCCAGAAGCTGCAGCGCTACTTCCGCGACGTGCAGATGTTCAGGATCCACCCCTCGTCCCAGAATTGGGTCCCCCACGCCCGCGGCGAGACCCACCTCGGCCTCCCGCCCAGCAAATTCTCGGCGCGACGGTAGCCACCGCTGTCGCAGTCGCCGGCGTTCAGCGCGGCTTCGCCCGCCGCAGCGTCATGGCGTGCCGGAAGCGGTCGGCGGGGTGGAGGGTGAAGGCGATCAGGGCGCAGGCCCCGCCGGTGAGGAAGTAGCGCCGCACGACCTCAATCCCCGGCGAACCTGGCTCCACGTTCAGGACGACCGCGGCGGCGTCCGGGATAGGGCGCCCATAGAGCACCTGCTCCACCTCCTGCACGGAGGTGGAATACATCTCCTCGATCCACAGGTAGAGCGGGCCGGGCCTTCGTCCAAGAAACAGGGCGACGCCGGCGTAGTCGGGGTGGATGAACATCTCCGACCAGGCGATCGGCGTGCTGTCTCCCGGGGCGTGCCGGCGGCCCTCGACCCGCAGCCACCGCTGACCGACGGGCACGTCGAGCCGCTGGGCCAGCTCTGCATCGGTCACGACCATGCCGCTCGATTCGACCGCGTACTTGAGGTCCTGGGCATAGGTGATGAGGTCGTTGATCGAGGCGACCTCGTGAATGAACAGTTCGCTGGTCTCGGGGTTCAGGACAGTGGTGCCGGCGCCCTGGCGGGACGCAACAAGCCCCTCGTCGCGTAGCTGGCGCAGGGCCTCGCGCACCGTGTGGCGGCTGACCCCGAACCGCGTGCGCAACTCGCTCTCGGTGGGCAGCAGCTGGCCCGCCGGATGCACCCCCGACTGGATTTCAGCCCGGATGGCGTCCACCAGCTGGCGGTACAGCGGCGCCTCCGAGGCGTCGTGCTCCAGCGGCGGGGCCGTGCGGCCACTCATCCGGGCACCCGTTCGCTGATCCAGCGGTCGAGTGCAGCGGCGACGTCGTCGCTGTTCTTTTCCAGCATCATCATGTGCCCGTTACCATGCACGCCGACGCTCTCCAGCCTCAGGTGCTCGATATCGACGCCCGCCTGGCGCAGGAAATCGACCACGCCGTGGTTGTCCTGAGCCATCCATGACGCCTCCCCCGTCACCAGCACCATGGGAATATTGGCGAGATTAGGCAAATGTCGGGCAGGCTCGGCCTGGACGAGGCAGGGCTTCTGGTTCGGTCCCGGCGCAGGCCGCTCCTCGCGGCCCAGGTCCGCGGGACTCGACGCCGGCGGATCAAACGTCAGGGGAATGGCGGTGATCCCCCAGTCCAGGCCGCCGCCCGGGCGGTCCAGGAACGGCGGCCCGATCGGCTCCACGGCGATGACCGCCTTCACCAGCTCGGGCCGGACGTCCGAGACCACCCATCCGAAGGGGCCGCCTGCGGAGTGGGTCACCAGGATCGAGGGCCCGATCAGGTCGAGCAGCGCGGCGCCGCAGCGCTGCATGTTGGCGTGGGTCACGGAAATGTCCGCGATCGAAGGACCCATGCCGGCCAGGAGGTTGTCCAGCGCCTGCGCCCCTACCGGCCACTGGTCGTGTAGGGCCGCCTGGGGATAGGCCTTAGCCTTCTCCGGGGCCGTGAACAGGCCATCGATGAACTCGTAGGTCGGCAGAGGCGTCATCGGCCCCAAGGCGTCCGGATGATAGGGCGCGCGCCCATGTCCCGCCCGGTCCACCACATAGACAGCGTAGCCGCGGCGGACGAACCAGTCGGCCCAGCCCGGCCTGCCGTCGGGCGTGATGAGGTAATCGGTCCCCTGCCCGCCCCCGCCGTGCACCAGCACCAGCGGCCAGGGATGGCGAACCTCGGAAGGGATTAGATACTCCACGAACATTTGGCCGCAAGCTACGGAGCCATAGGCCTTTTTCAGACGCTCTGTTCCGACCCAAAACCTCCCCTGCGCGGCCAGGGTGATGGGCTCAGCGCGGGCGACCAGGGCCTTGGGTCCGAGCGGGTGCGACATGGACGGGTCCTATTCAGCGCCCAGGATCTGGACGGTATGCTCACCCAGCGCTGGGGCGCGCAGATCGGGTGACGCGGGCTCGTGCGCGAACCTGATCGCCGGCGCAAGGTGACGGCGACCGTCGCCGTCGACCAGCACCATCGCGCGGGCCAGGGCGTTGGGGTCCTCGAGCGCCTCGGTCAGTGTGTTCACCGGCCCGTAGCAGACATCGAGGGCTGACAGCCGCTCCATCCATTCCGCAAGCGGCCGCCCGGCGAAAACGCCCTGCAGGAACTCGACCACCGGCGCCTGGTGCGGACCGGGGCCCCGGGCGCAGAGCTCGGCGAGCTCGGGGCGCCCCAGGTCCTCCAGCAATGTGCTGACGAACTTCAGCTCCTGGCCGCCGAGAACCAGCTGCCGTCCGTCGGCGGTGTCGTAGACCTGGTAGAACGCGGAGCCGCCTGTGGTGCGCTCGTGGGCGGCAACGGGCTGCCGGCCCTCGGCAAGGGCGGGTCCCAGGATATTCGGCAGGCCCGCGAGCGTGACGTCATGCATGCCGATGTCGATATAGTCGCCCTGGCCAGTGGTCTCCCGGCGCAGCAGCGCCATCAGGACACCCGACAGGCCCTGCAAAGCCGCGAGCAGGTCGGCCACAGGAACGCCGGGCATGGCGGGTTTGCCGTCGCGCCCAAGGGTCATGCCCAACATGCCGCCTATCGCTTCCACCGCCAGGTCGTGCGCCGGCCGGTCGCGGTAGGGTCCCGTCTGGCCGAAGGCGCTGATCGAGCAATAGACGATGCGGGGATTGCGTTCGCTCACGGCCGCATAACCAGCGCCCAGCCGGTCGACCACGCCGGGACGGAAGGACTCCACGAACACGTCCGCGCCTTCGCAGAGGGTCAGCAGCGCCTCGCGCCCGCTGGGCTGCTTGAGGTCCAGCACCACGCTCTTCTTGCCGCGGTTCAGGCCGCGGAAGAACACCGTCTGGGGCCCGTCCGAGAGGCCGATGGAACGGCCGGGATCGCCCTCTCCCGGCTGTTCGATCTTGATCACCTCGGCCCCGTGGTCAGCCAGGGCGAGCGTGAGATACGGCCCGGGCAGGAACACCGACAGGTCGATGACCTTGAGCCCCTCGAGCTTCATGTAGCGTCAGCCTTCCGCCGGCGCCGGCTCGCCCAGCACCGCCTTGTTGTCCGCGCCAAGCGCCGAGCCGGCGTCCAGGCGCGGCCGCTCGCCGTTGATCTTGATCGGACTGGACATCACCCGAAGGTCGCCTTTCGGATGACGCGCGGTCTGCACCATGCCGGTGGCTTCCACGAAGGGCGTGGTCAGGGCCTGGCCGATATCGAGCACTGGGGCCACGGGCATCACCGGCGACAGGAGCTCGACCCAATAGGCGGTCGGTCGCCTCTGGAACTCTGCGTCGAGGATGCCGGTAAGCGCCTCGCGGTTGCTGAAGCGCGACGGATTGTCGGCGAAGCGGGGGTCGGCCTGCAGGTCCAGGCGGTCGAGCGCGCCGAGCATCGCCTCCCAGAACTTCTGGGTCATGCACATGATGAAGATCCAGCCGTCGGCGGTCGGCACGGTCTGGACGGGAGCGACCGAGAAGTGGCCGCTGCGGGGTTGCTGGGTCTGCACTTCGCCGGTGTTCAGGAACCAGGTCGCGGCATAGCCCAGGTGGTGCAAAGCGACGTCGTGAAGGCAGACATCGACGTCGCATCCCTTGCCTGTCCGCGCGGCGCCCAGCATGGCGGCCAGAAGCCCGGTCATGGCCGTCAGGCCCGTGGCGTAGTCGATCATCGAAGGACCGCCAGTCCGCGACGGCGGCCCGCCAGGCTCGCCGGTCAGGCTCATGATCCCAGACTCGGCCTGCATCATGTAATCGTAGCCGGGCCGCGCGGCGCGCTCGTTGTTGCGCCCATAGGCAGTGATGTGGAGGCACACCAGCGACGGCTTCAGCTTGCCCAACGTGGCGTAGTCCAGGCCCATCTTGCCGGCCTGGTCGCCGCGGAGGTTGTTCATCACCGCGTCGGCGCTCTTCACCAGCCGCTCGAACTGGCGACGGCCCTCCGGCGACTTCAGGTCCAGGGCGACGCTCTTCTTGCCGAGGTTCCAGGTCTGGAAATACTGGCTGTCGGCCGGACCCAGCATGTGCGGACCCGTGTAGCGGGCCGGATCACCCCCGGCCGGCGCGTTCTCGATCTTGATCACCTCCGCACCCATGCCGGCCAGGAGCATCGACCCGTAAGGGCCGGCGGCGAATTGCTCGACGCTGACGATGCGGACGCCTTCGAGCGGTCTCATCCGGCCGGATTCCGCTTGATCATCTGGCGGGCGATGATGATCCGCTGCATCTCGTTGGTGCCCTCGCCGATGCAGGTCAGGGGCGCGTCGCGGTAGAGCCGCTCCACATCGTACTCCTTGGAATAGCCGTATGCGCCATGGATGCGCATCGCTTCGATGCTGTTCTCCAGGGCCGCTTCAGAGGCGAAATACTTGGCCATGCCGGCTTCAAGATCGCAACGTTCGCCCCGGTCGAAAGCCTTAGCCGCGTCGAGCGTCAGCAGACGCGCAGCCCGGGCCCGGGTGGCCATTTCGCCGAGCTTCAGCTGGATGGCCTGGTGCTCGCAGATCGGTTTGCCGAAGGTCTTGCGGACCTGGGAATAGGACAGCGACAGGTCCAACGCCGCCTCGGCGATGCCGACCCCACGCGCCGCGACATTGATGCGGCCGAGCTCGAGCCCGCCGGTGGTCTGGTAGAACCCCTGGCCCTCCACCCCACCGATCAGATGGTCGGCGCCGATACGATAGTCCTCGAACACCAGCTCGGCGGAATCGATCGACTTGTAGCCGAGCTTTTCCAGTTTCTGGCCGGTCGAGAACCCCGGCCCCTTGGGTGCGATGAACAGGCTCATGCCCTTGTGACGGGGCTGCGCCTCGGGGTCGGTCTTCACCAGTAGGGCGAAGCAGGAGCCTTCGATCCCGTTGCTGATCCAGGTCTTGGCGCCGTTGATGACGTAGTGGTCCCCGTCGCGCCGGGCGGTGGTGCGGATGGCCTGCAGGTCCGTGCCCGCGTCCGGCTCGGTGAGCGCGATGCCGCCCCGCACCTCGCCTGAGGCCAACAGGGGCAGCCAGTGGCCCTTCTGCGCCGGCGTGCCGAACTTCTCGATCGCCAGGGCCAGCATCAGGTGGGAGTTGAAGATGCCGGTGATCGCCATCCAGGCGGCCGAGATACGCATGACCAGCTTGGCGTAGGTCGCCGCCGGCAGACCGAGACCGCCGTATTCGCGACCGATGGTGGCCCCGAACAGGCCGAGCTCCTTCATCTGCTCGACGAGATGCTCGGGATAGCGGTCGTCGTGATCGTACTCGCGCACGATCGGCGTCACCTCCCGCTCGATCCATCGATCGATGGATCGGAGCAGCTGCGCCTCGTCGGCCTCGTCGAACGCGTCGGTTTCGATAACTGCGGTCAACGACGCCACCCTTGGACCCGTGGATAAGGAGAGTTCCCCACTAGTCGAACACGGCGATGGCGCGGGCTTCGATGCTCATGCGGCCGGGAGCGTCAGGGGGGCAGTCGGGCGCGTCGAAGGCGGTGTGGGGAATGCCTGCCCGCCATTCGGCCCCGTTGTCGTAGGACCGGAAAATCAGCGCCTCGTCGGGCCTCATGTCGCGGTAGTAGAGCCAACGGTGATTGGGACTGTGCTTCAGCAGGAACGCCTCCGATTCCCACCAGGTGGAGGGTTCGCCGAAGTCGTAGACGCCGTCTGCGTAGACCAGTTCGTCCTTCGTTATGCTGCGCGAATCGCAGACCGCAAGGGGCACGTCCTGGGGCGGATCGGAGATCACCCGCCAGATGTTGTAGCCCTCCAGGCGCTGACCCGGACGAAGGTCCACCTTCTTCGTGCCGAACGGACTGTCGATCAGCCCGGGCGCAGTGTTCTCCGTCCAGTCGATGTGGGGGAAGCGCGCCGGCTGGGTGTTCTCGCCGGTGCCGAAGTGGGGCGAGCGTTCGGCGTAGCGGACGAAACCGCCGCCTGGCAGCATGATCACGCTCGTGGCGCCGGTCAGGTCGCGCACCAGTTGCTCCAACTCAGGCAGGTAGACGGAGCGGACCTCGTCCGGATCGCGGAAGTTCTTCACGGCCGTCCGGTGATCGACCAGGGTGATGCCCTCCCGATCCAGCGAGGGGGCCGCGGCGAACCGGCGCGCATCGGCGATTTCGACCACATGTGGGTCAAACACGAGATTGTCCCGCCCATGGTCCTGGGCGTGGAACTTGGGCCGGTCGGTCATGGGGGCCGCGTAATTGACGGCGGCGCGGACCGTGGTCGGCGCCTCTGCAGGCCGTCTGGCTTCGGTGATGATGGTCACGGCTGGCTCCCTTGGTTGTCCGGGATGAAGGCCAGGGTCCGCAACTCGATGCTGCGCCTGGGCTTGGCGTCGGGCGGGCTGGTCGGGTCGTCGAAGGCGGTGTGGGCGGTCCATTGCACCCGGCTCTCGTCGGTGTCGCAGAGCTTGAACACCAGCACCTCGTGCGGCTGCATGGCCGAGACGTAGTGCCAACGGTGCGCGGGATTGTGGGCCAGGTTCCAGCCGGCCGCGTCGGGAACGCCTGACGCGGATTTGCCGCCGATCGGACCGAACACCAAGTCCTCGCGGGCGACCGAGGCCGCGTCGCAGATCGCCAGGGGCGCGCTCTCAATGGGCGTGATGGGACGCCAGACATTGATCATCACAATCCGCTGGCCGAGCCGGCTTTCCATCTCTTCGGGCGAGAGCAGCCGCCTGGCCGCGGCCCTGACGGTCGGCACGTTGTAGTCGACATGGGCGTTGTAGACCGGCCGGTGGGGACTCTCCTTCAGCGATCCGTCCCGCTGGACCTGTCCGAACACCACCACGCGATCAGCGCCGGTGAGCAATTTCACCAGGGCCTCGGCCTCCGGGAAATAGACGTCCTGAACCTGGGACGGATCGCCGAAGTCGGTCACCGCGGTGGGCCGGTCGAGCCAGACGAAGCCGTTGGTCTCCAGCGCCAGCGCCTCCCGCAATGGGCGCGCATCGCGGATGGCGACCTTGTGCGGGATCAGGGTAAAGGTCGACTTCTCCCGGTCGACGTCGTTGATCCCGCCGATGGGCGCGGTCGGGTCGACGTAGTTGATCACCGCTTCAATCACCTCGGCCTCCGATCAGTCTTCGAAAAAGGCGAAGGCGCGCGCTTCGATACTGGCCCTGGGCGGCGCGTCAGACGGCGCCGAGGGGTCATCGAAGGCGGTGTGGAACAGGCGCGCCGGCTTGTTCGGATCGAAGTCGTATCCCTTGAACACCAGCACCTCGTCGGGGCGCATGTTCGAATAATAGCGCCAGCGGTGCGAGGGGTCGTAGCGGCAGAGGCTGAACTCGAACGACTGGCCCTCTCCGCCGTACTCGTCCCCGAGGATCGTATCCGCCGTCACCATGGCGTTGAGCTGGATCGAGCGACCGTCCGCCACGGCAAGGGGGATGTCTTGGGGCGGTCCCGAGAGTGCTCGCCAGGTTTGGTAGACCGTGACCCGCCGATAGCGACGCAACGCCTCGCCGGGATCCATGATCTGCGGCAGGAAGTGATCCCGGGCCGAAATGTCGGTGTAGTCCGTGTGGACGAAGCGGGCAGCCGGAGCCGTGCCTTCTGCCCTGGCCTGATTGTTCCGATCGGTGTAGCGCGCCACTGCCCCCGGAGAGGCGTGGACTTCTGCAGCGCCGCTGATCGTCTTGATCAGGTCGGCAATCTCCCGGAGGTAACGGCCCTCCACCTGGTCACTGTCGCGGAAGTCGGTGACTGCGCTCTCATGCTCGGCAAGGGTGAAACCTTCACGTTCGAGCGAAGGAGCCTCGTCCAGGGTACGGGCGTCGGCGATCGACACCGTGTGGGGCTCAAGGACGATGTTGGTCCTGGACATGTCGACCGCATGAAAGACCGGCCGGTCGGTCATGGGGCCAAGATAATTGAGCGTCGATTCAACTGTCCGCATCGTTCCCCGCCCATCTCCGGCTGGCGCCGATATTTGTCCGGACAACACTAGCGCGGGCGAACTGGCCGCGTCAAACCCTTAGAGCTCTCAGGTCATGTGGGAACGCAGGAATTCGCCGGCGCGGATGGTGGCGTCGCGGCCTTCGTCGAGCATGAAGGCGAAGGCATGGAACACGTGCTGCATGCCCGGCCAGACTTCCAGCGTTGTACTGACATCGGCGGCGCCGGCCACGCCCGCAAGGCGGATGGAGTCGTCGAGCAGTATCTCCGCCGAACCGACCTGGATCAGCAGCGGCGGCAGGCCCGTGAGGTCGGCATAGATGGGGCTGGCGAGCGGCTCCCGCAGGGAAGCGCTTCCCACGTAGTAGGCGGCCATGCTGACGAGGCCCGCCTTTGTCAGGCCGGCGTCGGCCTCGGCCTTGGTGGCGATGGTCTTGCCGACGCATTCGAGATCCACCCAGGGCGAGATCACCAGGGCCGCTGCGGGCATGGGCAGGCCTTCCTGGCGGGCCTTCACCAGCATGGCGATGGTGAGGCCGCCGCCGGCGGAATCTCCGGCGATGACGATGGACCCGGGTTTCCGTCCCTGCTCCAGCAGCCAGCGATAGCCCGCCACAGCGTCGTCGACAGCGGCGGGGAACGGGTGCTCGGGCGCCAGACGATAGTCGAGGGCAAAGCCACGCACCCCGGCCGCCCGCGCCAGTCCGCCGTAGACCGGCCGGTAGCCGGCGGCGTTGCCGATCACATAAGCGCCGCCGTGCAGGTAGAGCAGCGTCCGGTCGCCCGCGGCGCCGGCGCTGTCGGACCACTCGCCGGGCACCCCGCCGGCCGTCGCTGGGCTGAAGGTCAGGCCCTCTGGCGTGGGGATGTTCGCCAGCATGGCGTCGAACTGGCCGCGCGCCACTGTGGGGGGCGCCGTGAGATCGGGTCCGGCCCCCTGGCGAAGAATCCCGACGACGGCGTCCAGCTGCACCTGACTCATCGATCAACGTCCCTCGTGAATGGCCGGCGGATAACCGCACAGATCGCGATCGATGTCATCGTGGCCGCTCACGCCGTCGTCGGCTCCCCGCCCCGGGCCACCTTGATCCGGCAGATCTTCCCCTCGCGCAGGGTGTAGATCACGAAAACGGGGATGGTCCGGATCTGGCCCTTCTTCATGGCCATGGGCGCGAAGTCGGAGGCGTCCTCCACGGCCGTGAACGTGGAGGTGATGTCGGCGCAGAGGCCGTCGCCGTCCGCGATCAGGCGATGCAGGTCGAGGCTCTCGCGGACCTTCTGGAACATCCCCTTGTAGAAATTGACGATCCCGTCCCTGCCGTTGAGCGTCAGGGAGCCCAACTCGCAGACCACGTCCTCGGTGTAGAACTGGCTGGCGGTATCGAGGTCGGCGGCGGAGAAAGCGCGAGTGTAGGCCAGGAAGGCCTGGCGCTGCACGGGGCTGGGGCCGAGCAGTCCCCCAGGCGGCCTGCTCACGCCCACGCCTGGGGGCCAGGTGGCGGTCTGCAGACGGGCGACCTTGCCGTCGCGGGTCCTGTAGTGGGCGAAGAACTTCACCGTCACGGTTTCGCCGGTCTTCAGGGACCCGAACTGGAAGTCCGGCATGTCGCGCGTGGCCGTGAAGTCCATATCGATCTCGACGAAGATCTGGTCGCCGCTCTCGACGATGTTCTGCGGCCGCATGGTCTCCAGGATCCCGTCGTGGACCCGATTCAGGAAGGCCATCATGCCGGCATGGCCCTCGAAGACGTGGGGCCCGCTCTGCATGACGCAGTCCTCAGTCCAGAAGTCGCGGATCAGGGCCGCGTCGTCATAGCGGTTGAAGGCGGCCATGTAGTCGGCGAAGCGCATGCAATCCTCCCGGGCGGCCCGTCTTCGGGGCCTGGCTTGTTATTGAACGGCCAGTTTCGAGCCGTCGGCCCAGCTGGTGTGATAGCCCGGCCGAAGCCGGATCGGCAGCCTGATCGTCGCGAACGGGCCGGCCTCTACATTGGTGGCCTCGAACAGGAAGACGTCCGTGCGCATTTCCCTGGCGCGGGTGGCGACCTGGATGACATAGCCGTCGCCTTCGGGCGCACCGGGCCGGCGAGGGATGAAGCACGGCTCCTGCAGCGGCGTGTCGTCGCCGGCGTCGAACACAGACGTGCGGCCTGTCGAGTGGTCCACACGGGCCATGGTGTTGCGGTTGCCTCCAAAGCCCAGGATCCAGCCGTGGCGATAGGGCGACATCTGGTAGCGATCGTCGTTGCGGGGGAACTCGCCGACGAAGTCTGACAGCTGCACGGCGCTCTCGAACTCCCCGGAGTTGGAGCCCATGTCCACGGTCCAGCGGGTCATCCGCGAGACGGCCTTGGAGGGGTCCCAGGGGCGGTCGATCTCCGGGAAGAAGGGGAACATGTTCCCCTCGGCGCGAGGCACATCGATGTGGACCTTGGTCCCCTCGTTGAAGGCGTTCATCACGTGCGAGCAGAACTGGTTGGGCGCCTTGAACCAGCGCAGGTCCTTGGCTTCGCCTTCGCGCGGCATGACGCCCAGATAGATCTCCTTGGATGGGTCCCAGGCGTAGTGCGGGCGTCCCGCCTTCAGCGCCTCCTCACCCACGCCGCAGACCGGGATGATCGGGAACATGACGTAGTCGCGCGTCACGCCCCAGTCGTGGAGCATGCAGTAGTAGGGGATCTGGAACCACACATCGCGGGTCACTCGCCCGTCGGGTCCGATCTCGTAATAGACCACGTCGCGTGAGTAGAGTCCCTTGGCCGCGAACCCGAAGGCGATCATCTGGCCAGTCACGGGATCGATCTTGGGGTGGGCCGTGAAGGTCGGCCCGGTCAGGGTGCCGTGGAAATCCCAGTTGCCGATGGTCTCCAGGGTCAGCGGATCCAGGGCGACGGGCGGCGAATCCTCGCGCAGCGCCAGCAGCTTGCCGTCGAACACCATCGGCGTGGTGTTGGCGAGGTTGCGGTTCATGCCCTGGACGGATGGATCGTCGGTGAAGGGGTTCCGGTACCTGCCGAACAAGGCCCGGCCCGCCGCCCGTTCGGCCTTGAACCGGTCAGTCTGCACATAACGGTGCTTCAGGCTGACCCGGCCGTCCTTGAAGCGGAAAGTCGAGATCGTCCCGTCGGCGTTGAACGGCACGTCGCTCTCGAACCGTGGCGGATACTGGTGGTCGGGCGCGATGCGGAAGAAGGCGCCGTCCAGGTCTTCCGGGATTTGGCCGTCGACCTCGAGGTCATTCAGGTCGACCTCGATGCGACTGGGCGCATTCACGCCCCGGAACATCGGAATGTCGGGAAACCTCATCGCCGTCCCTCCCGGTCGCTTCCAGAACTAGCGATGGCGGGCCGACTGTTGTCAAGACATCATTCAATGGTGACCAACACAGGCTCTGCCCTCAGACCGGCGCCGACTCGATCACGCCAAAGGTCGAGCGTGTGGGGGTGATGGAGGTCAGGCGGAAGCCTGCAGCGGCGAGAAGCTCGCGGTACTCCTGGGCCGTCCGCTCCTTGCCGCCGACCGTAAGCATGGTCAGGTCGCCGCGGATCACCGAGCGGTGGGCGAAGCAGTCTTCCAGGACATCGGGAACCACCTGCTCAAGCACCACCAGGGTCGAGCCCGGGCCGACGGCGGTGCGGCAGGCCTTGAGGATGGCGAGCGCCTGTTCGTCGTTCCAGTCGTGCAGGATGAACTTCAGCAGGTAGGCGTCGTAGCCCGACGGAACGGACTTGAAGAAATCTCCGCCGATGAACCCGGCGCGGCCTTCCAGGCCGGCCTGGTTCAGGAACGCCCGGGCGCCCTGCCCCACCATCTCAAGGTCATAGACGTCGCCCTTCAGGTTCGGGAAGTGCTTCAGCAGGTAGGCCAGCACGCCGCCGAATCCGCCGCCCACATCGAGAACACGGGAAAAGCGGCTGAAGTCATAGACCGCGACGGCGTCGCTCGCGGCCCTCAGGCTGCTTTCCGCCATGGCCTGCTGGAAGACGGCGAGGCTCTGGGAGTCCAGTGTCTCGAAGTCCGGCGGGGCGGATGGCTGCCGCTGGCCGGTCTTCACCACGGCCGTCAGGTCCGCGAACTGCCGTGACAGCATGCCCGCCGAAAACATGGCCCGGCCCCGCATGGACGTCTCCGCATCCGCCCGCAGCGGCTGGCCAAGGTCGGTGAGCCTGTAGCGCCCGCCCTCCACGGCCTCGCAGAGTCCGAGCGTCACCAGGGCGCGCATGAGTCTGGCCAGGGACGGTGCATGAGCGCCGGCGGCGTCCGCCAGGGCCTCAGCTGACTTGGGACCGTCCGCCAGCAGATCGGGAATGCCCAGCTGCACCATAGCGTTGATCGCCTGGGTGCCCCAATATCCCTCGATCAGGCTGGAAAGGCGGGTGGTGACATCGACGTCGGCGGGTTTCGCGCTCAAGGGAGACCTCATGGGTGCGTGCTCAGGGCGCCAGTAAGGTCCATCCGTTCAAGCCGCAATGGCGATTATCAGGGCCCCGATTCTTCGGCATGGTGACGGCGGGGAGATTTCTGATCATGCGCCATCCTTTGGAAGCTGCTGGCTGATGGCCATCCGCAGGCCCAATCTGACGCGTCGCAACGCCCCGGCGTCCGAACTTCCCGATCGGGAGAGCCAGGCGATGGACGGCTTCGTCACCGTCCGCATTGTGCAGCTGGCCGAGATCATCAGCCGCGGCGCCAGCCAGGTGTTCGAGCAGCGCTTCGGGGTGAAGAACACTGAGCTCAGGATTCTGGTGCAGCTGGGCGGCGCACCGCCGCTGGCGGTGAACGAGCTCGCCCGCCGCACGCGCGTCGACAAGGGCTGGATCAGCCGATCTCTACTGGGCCTGGAGAAGCGCGGCCTGGTCCAGCGCATGGCCCATCCTACCGACACGCGGGCGTCGCTGGTCTCGCTCACCCCGGCAGGCGTTGCGTTGGTGGCGCGCTTCGCGCCGGTGGCCAAGGCGCGGAACCAGCGGCTCCTGGAAGGACTGGACGAGGCGGAGGTCTACCGATTGCTCGACGGCCTCCTGGCCCGCGCAGAGGACATCCTGACCAATCCCGACCTCATGGGCCCCGGGCCCGGCGCATCGGCGACTAACGGGCGTCCACCAGGTGCCAGCCGCCGTCGACCATGAACTCCGAGCCGGTGACGTACTTGGCCTCGTCGGAGGCGAGGTAGAGGATCAGGTAGCCCACGTCCTCAGGCTCGCCGACCTCGCCCCAGGGCACCTGCTTCAGCATCATCTGCTCTGCCTCTTCGCTGGCGACGTTGGCCAGCTGGCCGATCTGCTGGAAGATATGGTCCAGCATCCGGGTGCGGATCACCCCGGGGTGCACCGAATTGCAGCGGATCTTCAGCCCATCGCGGCTACCGAACACCGCCACCGACTTGGTCAGCTGCTGCACACCGGCCTTGGACGCGCCGTAGGAGACGTTGACGGGCGTGCCCAGGAACGAGGCCATCGAGGAGATGTTGACGATCGATCCCCTGCCCGCCCGCCGCATCACCGGCAGGGTGTGCTTGCAGCCAAGGAAGGTGCCGTCGAGGTTCACCGACAGCACCTTGCGCCACTGCTCAAGGCTGGTGGTTTCAGGCGAGCCGTTGACGAAGTCGCCCTCAATGCCGGCGCCATTGACCAGGATGTCGATGCGACCGTGCTTGGCGTCCACCGCCCGGACTGCGGTCTCCCAACTGGCCTCGCTGGTGACGTCCAGGCGCTGGTAGTCGCCGCCGGTCTCCGCGGCCAGGGCCTGGCCCTGCTCGTCGGCAAGATCGGCGATCACCACCTTGGCGCCTTCGCGCGCCATCAGCCGCGCCGCCGAGCCGCCGAGGCCTCCGGCCCCGCCTGTGATCAGCGCTACCTTGTCTTGGACCCGGCCCATTCAGCTTGCTCCCTGGCCAGCCTGACCGGCCAGCGCTCGTTGTTTCGACAACACCGCCATAGCGCACGCAGCCTCGTTCTGGCCAGCCCCGTTCAGGCCAAGCCCGGCGGAAGGCCCTTGGGCATGTCGTAGTTGAACCGTCGCGACTGGAACCGCCAGCCCTCGGGGGTTCGCACGCACTGGCTGACGTACCAGCCCAGCGATCCGACGCCGAAGCCCCCGTCATTCCGGTGCTCGATCACCGCCCAATAGCTGTGGACGGTGCAGGCGTCTCCGTCGCCCTCGATGCGCAGGTGATCGTTGTGATGCTGCCAGACGCTCTCGCCGCGCAGGTCGAAGTAGCTCTTGATCCCCTCGCGGATCGCGTCGCGGCCGTCGGCTCGGAAGCCCAGCTCGTCGGACAGCACCGCGTCTGACGTGAACACCGCCGCGTAGGCGTCTGCGTCCCCGCAGTCGTATGCCCAGGCGTAGCGCGCGAACAAGTCCAGGATATCCAGCCGGTCGTCCGCGCTCATGCCTGCCATTGATCTGATCCTTGTCGCTCGATGCGGGCGTGCGGTCCGCCGAAAGAGTTCACCACCAAGAACACCAAGGTCACCAAGAGGCCGAGTCAAGACGCGGATAATCCCGGGCCTCCACTGAGAAATGCGCGCCTTGGCGCGCGCACAAATCCGCAGCCCCACGGCGGCCTTGGTGTGCTTGGTGTCTTGATGGTCGAATAGGACGCCTCAGCGCCTCGGTCTAACCGCGAGGGGGAGGTCGTCGAACAGGGTCGGTCCTCCGCTCAGCTGGGCGCGCTCGATGGCCAGCATGCGCAGCTTGGTCTCGACCCCGCCAGGGGCCGAAAAGCCGCCAGTCTTGCCGTCGGCCGCCAGGACCCGGTGGCAGGGGACGACGATAGGGAATGGGTTGCGGCCCAAGGCCTGGCCGACTTCGCGGGCCCGCCGGCGGTCGCCGAGGCGATCGGCGACTTCACCATAGGTCAGGGTCGAGCCTGGGGGGATGGCGCGGGCGACCGCGTAAACGCTCCGCTCGAATGGCCCTATCCGCTCCAGGTCGAGCTCAATGTCCAGGAGATCGCGCGGCTCTCCGTGCAGCAGCGCCGTCATGGCCTCGATACCGGCCTGGACCGCGGGCGGCGGCGGCGCCTCCGCCGCCTCGGGGAACCGCCGCGCCAGACGCAGGCGCGCGGCCTGGGCCGGCCCGTCGGGAAGCTGCACAGCCAGGAGTCCCCGGTCACCCCAGGCGATGCCGCAGGGGCCGATAGCCGTCTCGAAAATGGCGAAACCGGTAGCCGTCATGGACGCCATCCTAACATCGGCGCCCGGCCGCGCATTCCGGGACTTGCGATGTCGCTGGTTTCAACGTGTGAAACGATCCAGGATTGGAGTGGCGCCGCCCTACGGCGCGCCTAGGATGTGAACACAACATCCAGGTCCAGCACGGCGTAGATCGACGCGGCCCGTCGGGAGGACACTATGAACATTGCAGTCAAGCCCAAGGGGTTCCCCCTCCCAAGCTCGGTGAAGGTCGTGCCCGGCACAGAGGCGGCCCAGCAGGCGCTGCCCTACTACATGCAGTTCACCAAGGCCGACGATGAACGGTTCTGGTTCTACAATTCGATGCACTTCCCCGAGCCGATGAGCGCCTTCGACACCATCACCGGCGAGGCGGCTTATTGCGCCCTGGGTTCATCAAACACGCGCGTGCACTGCCTGCCGACCACGCTGGGGATCGATCAGCGGATCATCAACGGACGGGTCTACATCGGCGGTAACGCGGTCACCGACCCGGCAGAGATCGCCCGGCGCACCGAACAGTTCCAGCAGCGGGCCTTCTACTATTACGCCAACTGGGAGCGGCTCTACGACCAGTGGAAGGTCAAGATGATGACCCTGATCCACGACGCCCAGGCGCTACCGAAGCCCGAACTGCCCGAGTTCGAGCCGCTGGAGCACGTCCACGCCGGCCGCGGCGTCGCCTCCAACCACTTCATCCTCGACACCTTTCAGAAGACGGTCGAGGGCTACTTCCGGATGTGGCACCACCACTTCGAATTTCTGCTGCTTGGATATGGCGCCTATCTGACCTTCTTCGACTTCTGCAAGAAGGCTTTCCCGGAGATCAGCGACCAAACGGTGGCGCGCATGGTGGCCGGCATGGAAGCCGAGATCTTCCGTCCCGACGACGAACTGAAGCGGCTGGCCCGCTGCGCCATCGACCTTGGCGTCGACGGCAAGTTCATGGACGGCGTCACCGCGGACGATGTGCTGAAGTCGCTGGAGCAGATGGGCGAGCCTGGCCGCAAGTGGCTCGAGGAGCTGGCGATCTCCCGCGACCCCTGGTTCAACATCAACGTCGGCGACGGCTTCTACCACTATCACCGCTCCTGGAACGACGACCTGTCGATGCCCTTCGCGGGCCTGCCGGGCTACATCCGCCGGATCAAGGCCGGGGAATCCCTGGACCGGCCGATGGAGCAGCTCCAGCGCGAGCGCGGCGAGCTGATCGCCGACTACCGTGAGCTCCTGAACACCGATGCGGAGCGCGCCGCCTTCGACCAGATGATCGCCCTGGCCCACCGTGTGTTCCCATACGTTGAAGGACACAAGTTCTACTGCGAGCACTGGTATACCAACCTGTTCTTCAACAAGATCAGGGAGTTCGGTGGACTTCTTGCGGAGAATGGCTTCTTCGCCGACGCCGAGGACGTGTTCCAGCTGACCCACTATGAGGTGGAGGCGGCGCTCATCGACCTGATGACCGCGTGGTCCAACGGATCGCCGCCGCGGGGCCCGAGCCACTGGCCGCCGATCGTCGCCGAGCGGCGCGCTGCGATCAAGGAATGGGCCAAGAACGAGACGCCCCCGGCCCTCGGCCCCGTGCCCGATGTGATCGACGACCCCGCGATCGTCATGCTGTGGGGGATCACACGCGACAACCTTGACGCCTGGCTCTCGGCCGGAGAGGTCGGGGAGTCCTCCGAAATCAAGGGTTTCGCCGCCTGCAACGGCGTGGTCGAGGGCATCGCCCGGGTAGTCCGCTCGGTGGAAGAGATCTCCCGCCTGCAGCAGGGCGACATCCTGGTCTGCCAGGTGACCAACCCCACGTGGGCGCCGATCTTCCAGAAGATCTCGGCTGCGGTGTCCGACATCGGAGGGTCCATGAGCCACGCCGCCATCGTGGCGCGGGAATATGGCCTCCCGGCCGTGGTCGGCACCGGCGACGCCACGCGGCGTATCAAGGACGGCCAGCGCATCCGTGTCGACGGCGGCCGCGGCGTCGTGACCATCCTCGATTAGGGATCCATCGTGAGTTCCACAGAAGCCATCAGCTGGTTCGCTGACATCGGACTGGCCGACCGACCGACCGTCGGCGGCAAGGGCGGCAGCCTCGGCGAGCTGACCCGGGCCGGCATCGCCGTGCCGCCAGGGTTCGTCGTGAAGACTGCGGCTTTCGAGCGCTTCATTGAGGCGCTTGAGGCGAAGACGCCCCTGCGCGCCCAGGTCGAGGTCCTCGATCCCAACGACCTCGACGCCATCACGGCCTGCTCCAAGGCGCTACGGGCGCGGCTGGAAGCCGCGGAGTTTCCCGACGCGCTCAACCAGTCGATCATCGAAGCGCACGCAGCGCTGGCGGGAGGCGACACAGGAACTCCCGTGGCGATCCGCTCATCCGCCACCACTGAGGACGCCGAGGACGCCAGCTTCGCCGGGCTGCAGGACACCTTTCTGTGGGTGAAGGGCCCCGCCGAAGTGCTTCGCTACATCCGCAGCTGCTGGGCCAGCCTCTATTCTGTGGAGTCCATCGCCTACCGGCGCCGCCAAGGTCTGCCCGAGGCCGGCGTCGCCATGGCGGTCGTGGTGCAGCGGATGGTGGAAGCCCGCACCGCCGGGGTGATGTTCACCCGCAGCCCAACCACCGGCGACCGCTCGGTGATCACCATCGAAGGCGCCTGGGGCCTGGGATCGGCCGTGGTCAGCGGCGAGGTCACCCCGGACCGTTTCGTGGTCGGCAAGATCACCGGGGAGATCACCGTGCGGGACATCTCAGACAAGCACGTGCGGCACCTGCCGATGGCGCAGGGCGGCGTCGAGGAAGTCGAGACCCCAGAGGCCCTCCGCCGTGAGCCCTGCCTTAGCGACGCGGAGTTGCTGGCGCTCCGGGACATCGGCCGCAAGGTGGAGCGCCATTACGGGAGGCCCCAGGACATCGAGTGGGCGGTCGACCAGCACGGCGCGGGCATCCTGCTGCTGCAGAGTCGTCCGGAAACCGTCTGGTCCATCAAAGACGCCGCGCCCGTGGCCGCGGCCGCCGAGAACCCCCTGTTACACGTGATGAGCATCTTCGGGGGCCGCAAGTGAGCCTGACAGCCAAGGACGTCGCCGAGATCCTGCGGCTGCTCGAGGACTCCACCTTCGATGAGCTCTCGCTGGAGATGGACGGGGTGAAGCTGACGCTCCAGCGTGGCGCGGCCGCCTCGACGCGGGAGGCGCCAGCAGCCCCCACGCCTGCTCCTGCAGCAGCGCCTGCCGAACCGGCCAAGCCGGCTTCGCGGGTCAAGGCGTCTACGGATCCTAGCCTGGTCGATGTGCCCTCGCCCCTGCTCGGCGTGTTCTACCGGGCCCCCAAGCCTGGCGAACCGCCGTTCGTGGACATCGGCTCAAAGGTCGAAGCCGACACCGTGATCGGCATCATCGAGGTGATGAAGCTGATGAACACCGTCCGCGCTGGCGTCGCCGGCGAGCTGGTCGAGATTTTTGGCGAGAACGGCGCCCTGGTCGAGTACGGCGAAACCCTCATGCGCGTGCGTCCGGCGGGATAAGAGATGGGATCGCTCATTCATCCCCTCTCCCAGAGGGAGAGGGAGGGGCCCGTTCGCGACGCGAACGGGAGGGTGAGGGGTTACGACCCGGCCGCTCAAACCCCTCACCTTCCCATCGGCCGCGCCGACGGGCCCCTTCCTCTCCCCCTGGGAGAGGAGAGATGAAACGGGTCCTCATCGCCAACCGCGGGGAGATCGCGGTGCGCGTCATCCGTACCTGCAAGCGGCTCGGGATCGAGACCGTGCTGGCTGCGTCGCAGGCTGACATGGACTCCCTGGGCGCGCGGCTGGCGGACCGGACCTTGTGCATCGGCCCCGCGCGGCCGAGCGAGAGCTACCTGAAGGTCGAGACCATCGTGCAGGCTGCACTGGGTTCCGGAGCCGACGCGATCCACCCGGGCTATGGATTCCTTTCGGAGCGGTCCGCCCTGGCCAAGCTCTGCGAGGATGAGGGCGTGATCTTCATCGGCCCGAC
>FTHI01000406.1_pt1 | contig 23275 bp, 16 predicted proteins | sample 1640891 | NCBI WGS metagenome assembly FTHI01 (sample SAMEA3914788, study PRJEB12502) | metagenome | biome: forest; material: soil | place: Canada | collected 2011-07-03 | depth 0.1 m
CTATGAGGCGAAGGAATTCATCGTCTACTTCCCGTTCGACAAGTACATCTTGACGCCGGAAGCCCAGACGGTGGTGCAGGAAGCCGCCAGCTACGCCAGCATGGGCAATGCGACCTCGATTGCGGTCGTTGGCCACGCTGACCGGTCCGGCTCGGACGCCTACAACATCCGGCTGTCCGAACGCCGCGCCAAGGCCGTCGCCGACGCTCTCGTCGGTCTCGGAGTGGCTCAGACCAAGCTCACCGTCGACTGGAAGGGTGAAAGCCAACCGGCTGTCCCCACTCCGGACGGCGTCAAGGAGCCGCTGAACCGGCGCGCGACGATCAACGTCGGCTTCTGATCCAAGGCTGACGACTGACAATGGAAGGGGCCCGGTTCGCTGGGCCCCTTTTTTGTGTCTTCCTGCCAGTCAGGGCGCGGCCGATACGAGTCCCCGGCATTCGCCGAAACCGATCGAGACGTAGCCATCCCGCTGGCACCGGCCGCGAAGGATCACTTCGTCGCCGTCCTCGAGGAAGGCGCGGCTTTCCCCGCCTGGCAGCACCACGGGCTCGGCGCCGCGTCGCGTGATCTCGAGCAGGCATCCAGCCTGGGCCCGGTCGGGCCCCGAGACGGTCCCGGACCCGAGCAGGTCGCCCGAATTCAGGGCGCAGCCGTTGGACGCATGGTGCGTGACCATCTGGGCGGCGGTCCAATAGATCTGGCCGAAGTCCGCCCGCGAGAGCACCGCCGGGGCCTGTCCGCGCTCGCGCATCGCCGCGGTTGCGATCAGCGCCTGGAGCTCAATCGACAGACCCCCATGGGCCTGGTCCTCAGCGGCGTTGAGGTAGGGCAGGGGAGCGGGATCGCCGTCCGGCCTCCGGAAGGCGTGGGTCTGGAAGGGCGCCAACGCCTCGGCTGTTACCACCCAGGGCGATATGGTGGTGACGAAGCTCTTCGACAGGAACGGACCAAGAGGCTGGTATTCCCAGGCCTGGAGGTCGCGAGCCGACCAGTCGTTGAGCAGGCAGTAGCCGAACAGGTGGTCAGCGGCGGTGTCGATGGTCGGCAACGGCAGTGAAGGGCCGCCGATGAACATCCCGAGCTCGAGTTCATAGTCGAGGGCCCGTGACGGCTGGACCGTCGGCGGGGTGTCTCCTACGGGCGCGATCTGTCCGCGCGGCCGCCGCACTGGCGCCCCGCTTACCGCGATGGTGGACGCCCGGCCGTGGTAGGCGATCGGAACCCACTTGTAGTTGGGCAGCAGCGGATTGTCGGGACGGAACAGCTTCCCGACGTTGGTCGCGTGGAACACCGAGGCGTAGAAGTCCGTATAGTCGCCGATCCGCGCCGGCCGCAGCATCTCGGCCGAGGTCATCGCGATCAGCCAGGGCTCTACTTCGGCGCGGTGTTCCGGCTGCGAGAGTAGGCGGCTCAGGCGGCGGCGCAGGGCTGTGGACACTGGCCGGCCAAGCGCCATCAGCTCGTTCAGCCGGTCGGCTCTTACGGCGTCGGAGGCCGCCGACGTTTCAAGGGCAAGCAGGTCCGCGGCGGCGTTGAGGTCGAGGATCTGGTCGCCAATGGCCACCCCGACGCGAGCCGCGCCGCCCGGACGCCTGAACACTCCGAACGGCAAGTTCTGGATAGGGAATTCGGCGTCGTCCGAATTGGCGTTCGCGACCCAGCTACGCAGGTCGGGATCATGGGTCTCGTCGATGGAGGGCATGGGGCGCTTCCTGCGGATCGAACGCCGCCAGCATAGACCCCGTCAGCCCCGCGTCAGCAGGGCGTTGATCTCGGGATAGGGCAAGGCCCCTTCGATGAGGGGCTCGGAGCGGCCGTCCTCGAGGAAGCCACGGGCCAGCGCGGCCATGCGGCCCCATACAGATTGGGTGATGCCGGATCCGGCGCTCAGCCGGCGCACGCCCAGCGCCGCCAGGGCTTCGCCGGCCGGCAGCCCCGGCCGGGCCATGGCGTTCAGTGGGAGGCCGACACCCAGCGAAATTTCTCGAAGTCCCGCCGGGTCGATCAGACCAGGGACGAATATCCCGTCGGCCCCGGCGTCCCGGTAGCGGGCCGCGCGCGCCAGGACCTCGCCGACCTGGGCCGGCGGCGGCGCAAGGCCCCGGAGGTAGACGTCGGTCCTGGCGTTCACAAACAGGTCCACGCCCATGCGGACGCCGGCCTGCTTGGCCGCAGCGATCCGAGCGCAAAGCTCGTCCGGAGGCGCGGACCCGTCCTCGATGTTGATCCCCACGCCGCCGGTGTCGATCACGCGGGCCACAGCCTCGCCGACGCCGGCCGGGTCGGCGCCATACCCCCGCTCCATGTCCACCGTCAGGGGGATGGCGATCACCCGCGTGATGGCGGCCACCGTCGCCAGCAGCCGGTCCAGGGGCAGGGCGTCGCCGTCCGGGTAGCCATGGCTCCAGGCCACCCCGGCGCTGGTGGTGGCCACGGCCGGGGCGCCCAAGCTTTCGATCAGGCGGGCGCTGCCCGCGTCCCAGGCGTTGGCGAGTTTCAATAGTCCGGTACCCCGGTGCAGGGCGTGGAATCGAGCGGCGGAATCGGGCTGTGGAGACATGGGATTTCCCGTTAGGGTTTTGACTACCGACAGAGCTCGCCCCGTGCGGCACAATGCGTCGACTCATAAGGTTCGACTGGGACACGATGGCGACTGATAATCGGGCGATTCGAACGGCAGGGCCCATGCGCAAGCTCACAATGGTCCTCCTCGGAGGGGCCTCGATCTGCCTGGCGGTGACGCTCTCGCTGCTGCTCTGGCGCGTGGGCGGCGGCTGGGCTGCGGGCGCGGCGGGACTGGCGGCGGGACTGGGCTTGGCCTTCTCGCTTCAGGGCGTGGTGGGCCGGTCCATGGACCAGACCGCGCTCAAGCGTGATTTCGACATCCTCAAGGACGCCTACCTCGGCGTCACCGGCAAACTGGATCAGATCAACGACAGCCTCGCCGTGCTGGCGGACGCCGTACAGGAGAAGGCCGTCCGAAGCTCAGAGGAGCTGACCCTCGAGGTGCGCATGCTCGAGGAACTGGTCCAGCGCATGAGCGACAGTCTGGACGAACGCCTCTCGGACCGCCGCACCGTCGTCCGCGAGGGCGCCGCGCCACTCGCCGCCGTGGACGATCGCCAGACCGCCAGCCTGCTGAGGACCGTGCGCGAGGCCTTGGCCGAGAACCGGGTGGATCTGTACCTGCAGCCGGTGGTCAGCCTGCCGCAGCGGCGCACCATGTTCTACGAGGGCCTCTCGCGCCTGCGCGATTCGACTGGCCGGGTGCTGATGCCGGCAGAGTACCTGAGCGTCGCCGAGCCCGAGGGGCTGGTGGCGGCGATCGACAACCTTCTGCTGTTCCGCTGCGTCCAGATCGTTAGGCGCCTGGCCCGGCAGGACCGCAAGGTGGCGATCTTCTGCAACCTGTCCCTGACGTCCCTGGCGGATGAGGAGTTCTTCCCGCAGTTCCTCGGCTTCCTGGCTGAGAACCGGGACATGGCCGATGGGGTGATCTTCGAGCTTGGTCAGGCTGCATTCGAGCAGCGCGGCTCTGTCGAAGCGCGAAACATGGCCAAGCTGGCCGACTTCGGCTTCCGCTTCTCCATCGACCAGGTCGCCAGCCTGGACCTCGATTTCCGAGAGCTACAGCGAGCCGACGTGCGGTTCGTCAAAGTCGCGGCAGACCTGTTGATCGACCGGCTGATCAACGACGAGGACGAGGATCGTGAGGGCCTGTTGAAGGACATCCAGCCGTCGGACCTCGCCGGCATGGCCCGCCGTTTCGGGGTCGATGTGATCGCCGAAAAGGTCGAGACCGAGCGTCAGGTCATCGACGTGCTGGAACTCGATATCGCGTTCGGCCAGGGCCACCTGTTCGGCGAGCCGCGGGCCATCCGCGACGCCGTGCTGGCGGAGGCGGAACCACCCGCCGCGTTCATCCGCTCCGCCCTTCAGCGTGTTGCAGCGCGGTAGGACTCATTGACGCCGCGGGCTGGGCCGGCTAGCCCGGCGCGGCATGCCTTCCCCCATCGTCACATCAGGACTGTCGGAGATTGCTCCGCGCTACGACGCGATCCTTTGCGACGTGTGGGGCGTGATCCACAATGGCCGCGAGGCCTTCCCTGACGCCTGCGCAGCTCTGGCGCGGTTTCGAGCGGAGGTGGGGCCGGTGGTGTTGATCTCCAATGCGCCACGGCCGTCCCGGGCCCTTTACGGCCAGATCGCCGGAGTCGGCGTGCCGCAGGACGCCTGGTCCGCCTATGTCACCTCGGGCGACGTGACCCGGGCCCTGCTGTCCGAGCGCGCTCCCGGCCCGGCCTGGGCCGTCGGTCCCGCCCGCGATGCGTCGCTCTATGAAGGGCTGGGGCTCGATTTCGTCGACGATCCCCAGGACGCAGCATTCATCGCCTGCACCAGCCCGTTTGACGACGAGAACGACGTCCCGGAAGATTATCGCGAGCGCTTCATCGTAGCCCGGGCGCATGAGCTGGAGATGATCTGCGCCAATCCCGACCGGATGGTGCAGAAGGGCGACAAGCTGATCTACTGCGCTGGCGCCCTGGCCGAGCTTTACGAGTCCCTGGGGGGCACGGCGGTGATGGCGGGCAAGCCGCACGCTCCGATCTACGTGCGCGCCATCGCGGAGCTGAAGGCGCTGCTGTCGCGAGAGCCCGATCCCGCACGGGTTCTGTGCATCGGGGACGGCGTCTCGACGGACGTCAAAGGCGCACGTGGTCAGGGCCTGGACTGCCTTTTTCTCTGGGGCGGGGTGCACGCCGCCGACCTCGAGGTCCAGGAAGAGGCTGCGCAGGCGGAATGGGCCCTGCGACTGCTGACGGAGCACGGGACGTCCGCCAAATACGCCATGCCCGAATTGGTCTGGTAGCGTGTCGGGAACCAAGATGAAGGGGCTTAGCCTGGAAGACCTCAGCGTGGGTCAGTCCGCCGAGATCGATCGCACAGTGAGCGAGGCCGACATCCAGGCCTTCGCCGACGTGTCTGGCGACCACAACCCGGTCCATCTGGACGAGGACTATGCCGCCACCACGCCCTTCAAGACGCGGATCGCCCACGGCATGCTGTCGGCCGGATACATCTCGGCCGTGCTCGGCACCCGATTGCCGGGACCGGGCGCCGTCTACCTCTCCCAGACCATGCGCTTCCGCAGGCCGGTGAGAATCGGCGATATCGTGCGCACCCGCGTGACCGTATCGGCCATCGATCCGGCGAGGGCGCGTGTCACCCTGGCCACGGTCTGCGAGGTCGCCGGCAAGGCCGTGCTGGAGGGCGAGGCCGTGGTCATGGTTCCAAGGCGAGACGCCTGAAGCGATGAAGGTCATTGGGGGCTGGCGGGGGCTCGAGCCCGACGATCGGGGCGCCAGTGTCGCCCTTGGCGCCTTTGACGGCGTCCATCGCGGACACCAGGCGGTGATCGCGGCCGCCGCTGAGCAAGCCACGACGCTTTCGGCGCCGCTGGGCGTGGTCAGCTTCGATCCGCACCCTTGGCGCTGGTTCCGCCGGGACGCGCCGCCGTTCCTGCTCGCCACGCCCGCTCAACGGGACCGCCGGCTGGAGACGTTGGGCGTGGGCAGGCTCTACCTTATGCCTTTCGAGGACGACCTCGCCAGCATGCCAGCGGCGGGTTTCGCGGAAGAGGTCCTGGCCAAGGGGCTGGGCGTCCGGCACGTGGCCATCGGCTCCGACACCACCTTCGGCAAGGGCCGGACCGGCGACGGCGACCTGCTGAAGGCCCTGGGCCAGCGGCTCGGCTTCGGTGTAACGGTCCTGGACCCGCTTTGCGATCCCGGCGGCCGCAAGCTGTCGTCCACCGACGTGCGCCGCGCGCTCGAGGCGGGTGATCCCCATTTGGCCAGCGAGATCCTCGGGCGGCCCTTCGCCATCGAGGGGGTGGTGGCCCGCGGCCAGCAGCTCGGTCGGACGCTGGGGTTCCCCACCGCGAACGTGGAGTTGGACGGCTATGTCCGCCCGAAGCTCGGCATCTACGCCACCCGGACCCGCTTGCCCGACGGACGCAACATCCCTGGCGTGGCCAGCCTTGGCACCAATCCGACAGTGGGCGAGGTGGCGGCCCGGCTGGAGGTGTTCCTGTTCGACTTCGACGAGGACATCTACGGCCAGACCATCGAGACGGAATTGATTGACTTCCTGCGGCCCGAACTCAAATTCCCTGATCTTGAAGCCCTGGTGACGCAGATGCAGCTCGACGCGGCGACGGCGAGGGGACTGCTGAGCCAAGCCTGAAGACAATCGGGGGGCAGGCCGCCCATGCTCAAGGCTCGCAAGTACCAGAATTTCGCCCAGGCGCGGCGCAGGTCCGCCCGCCGCCCGCCGACGCCTTTCGTCCTGCACGGTGACGCCACACAGGTGTTCAGGACCAGCGAGTTACGGTCCCCGAGCATCGATGACGGCATCCTGGACGCCTACTCCGAGGCCGTCGTCCGCGCCGTTGAAGCGGTGAGCCCCGCAGTCGTGAGGGTGCACCCGATCCGGCCCGGCCTCGGCGCGGAGGGTGTGGGATCGGGCTTCGTCGTCGGTTCGGACGGGCTGATCCTGACCAACAGCCACGTGGCCCGGGGCGCGGGTCGAATCGAAATCGTCACCCACGACGGCCGCACGCTGGATGCCGTCATCGCCGGCGACGATCCGGACACCGACCTGGCGCTCCTGAGGGTTGAGCCGCGCATGGACTTGCCATCCGTTCGCCTGGGCGATTCCAAGCGGTTGCGGCCAGGCCAGCTGCTGGTCGCCATCGGCGCGCCGCTGGGGTTCCAATCCACGGTCACCGCCGGGATCGTCTCGGCGCTGGGTCGCTCGATCCGCAGCGCGCGGGGACGGTTGATAGAGGACCTGATCCAAACCGATGCAGCGATCAATCCGGGCAATTCCGGCGGGCCCCTGGTCAACTCGGCCTGCGAAGTGGTGGGCGTCGCCACAGTGATCGTGGCAGGGGCCCAGGGCCTGGGCTTCGCCATCGCCAGCAACACCGCGCGGTTCGTCATGGCCGAGCTGGCGGCGCACGGCCGCGTGCGGCGGGGCTATATCGGCGTTGTGGCGCAACAGGCGCCGATCCCTCCGGCGTTCGCCCGCTCGGTCGGCGTCGACCAGGACTTCGGCGTCTGGGTCGCGGGAGTGGAGCGTGGGGGACCCGCGGCCCAGGCCGGCCTGCAGGAGGGCGACCTGATCATCGCCGTGAACGGCAAGGCGGTCACGGGGCTGGACGACCTGCTGGCCGCGCTCGATCACGACGCTATCGACCGGTCCACGGAGCTAGCGGTCATCCGCTCGGGCCGGCGCATGACCCTGGCGGTGACGCCGCGCGAGCGCCGCCGAGGCTGACTCTTTGCGGGGGCGGAAGGGTCTGTTACATCCGCGCCCATGACCACGGTTCGGACAGGCTCACGAATTAACCGCCCGGCGTGACGCCAGGGCGATCGCTCCAGCACGCGCCGGGAACCACCCGCACCCTTTCGTCCGAACTGCGCTGGAATTCTGTGATGGCCGACGACGCCGCGACAACCGACAAATCCGCCGACTCCCGGGACTACCGGGACACTGTCTTCCTGCCGGAGACGCCGTTTCCCATGCGCGCGGGCCTGCCGAAGCTGGAGCCCGAGATCCTGGAGCGCTGGCGCCGGGAAGACCTGTTCGGCGCGATGCGCAAGACCCGCCAGGCCGCCGGTGCGCCGCTGTTCGTGCTGCACGATGGCCCGCCCTACGCCAACGGGGCGATCCACATCGGCCACGCCCTGAACAAGATCCTCAAGGACTTCGTAATCCGCAGCCGGTTCCTGCTGGGCTTCGACGTCGACTACACGCCTGGCTGGGACTGCCACGGCCTGCCGATCGAGTGGAAGATCGAGGAACAGTACCGGGGCCGCGGCCAGCGCAAGGACGAGGTTCCGCTGGCGGAATTTCGCGCCCAATGCCGCGCCTTCGCCGGACAGTGGATCGAGGCGCAGAAGGACGAGTTCAAGCGCCTGGGCGTGCTTGGGCGTTGGCAGGCTCCATACGCCACCATGGACTTCCCCACCGAGGCGGCGATCGTGGAGGAGTTCCACAAGTTCCTGATGTCGGGGCAGCTCTACCGAGGATCTAAGCCGGTGATGTGGTCGCCGGTCGAACGCACCGCCCTGGCCGACGCGGAGGTGGAGTATCACGACCACACCAGTCCCACGATCTGGGTCAGGTTCCCCATCGTCGGCTACAGGCCGGCTGACGACCCCGACGCCTCCGATCCCTGGGAAAATCCCACCGCCGAGGCCGCCGCCCTGGCCCGCCATTTCCCGAGCCTGACCCACGCCTCCATCGTCATCTGGACGACGACCCCCTGGACCATCCCGGGCAACCGGGCGATCGCCTTTAATCCGGACATCGCCTACGGACTCTACAAGGTCGAGGTGGTGGAGGAAGGTCTGGCCTTCGATCCGTGGGTGAAGGCCGGCGACATGCTGGTGGTCGCCGACCGCCTCGCCGACGACGTGCGCCAGTCGGCGAAGATCGCCAACTGGGAGCGGCTGTACGGGGTCGATCCGACAGGCCTGGTCTGCGCCCATCCGTTCCGCGGCCAGGGTTATGATTTCGACGTCCCGCTCCTGGCCGGCGATCACGTCACAGAGGACGCGGGAACGGGCTTCGTGCACACCGCCCCCAGCCACGGTTCGGAGGACTACCAGGTCTGGCTGGCCTCGGGCCGGCGCGACATCCCCGAGATGGTCGATCCCGACGGGGCCTACTACGCCCACGTCCCCATGTTCGGCGGTCTCAAGGTGCTGGAGACCGAAGGCAAGAAGGCCGGGAAGTTCGGCCCGGCCAACGGCGCGGTGATGGAGAAGCTGGTCGAGACCGGCGCCCTCTTGGCCCGCGGCCGGCTGGAGCATTCCTACCCGCACTCCTGGCGCTCAAGAGCGCCGGTGATCTTCCGCAACACGCCCCAGTGGTTCATCCGCATGGACGAGACGCTCGCGGATGGCGCGACCCTTCGCCAGCGAGCCCTGGCCGCCGTTGACGCCACCCGGTTCTTCCCGGCCTCGGGCCAGAACCGCCTGCGCGGCATGGTAGAGACCCGGCCAGACTGGCTGATTTCGCGCCAGCGGGCCTGGGGCACCCCGCTCGCCATGTTCGTCGACAAGAAGACCGGTGAGCCCCTGCGCGACGAGGCGGTGAACCGCCGGATCACCGAAGCTGTGCGCAAGGAAGGCGCAGACGCCTGGTTCGTGCGCGAGCCCGCCGAGTTCCTGGGGCCCGGCCGCAGCCCGGCCGACTATGAACAGGTCCATGATATCCTGGATGTCTGGTTCGATTCCGGCTCCACCCACGCCTTCACCATCGAGGGCCGAGCAGATTCCCATTGGCCGGCCGACCTCTATCTGGAAGGTTCCGACCAGCATCGGGGCTGGTTCCAGTCCTCGCTCCTGGAGAGCTGCGGCACACGCAGCCGGGCGCCTTACGAGGCGGTCCTGACCCACGGCTTCACCCTGACCGAGCAGGGCGAGAAGATGTCGAAGTCCCTGGGCAACGCCGTCGAACCTGATGTGGTCGTGCGGGAGAGCGGGGCGGAGATCCTGCGTCTCTGGGTCGCCATGGTGGACTATGAGGAAGACCAGCGGATCGGCCGGACCATCCTGCAGACTACGGTCGACGCCTACCGCAAGCTCCGAAACACCGTCCGCTATCTTTTGGGCGGCCTTGGCGGCTTCACCGAGGCCGAGCGGGTCTCGGTCGCAGAGATGCCGCCGCTCGAGCGGTTCATCCTGCACCGGCTGTGGGAGCTCGATGGACAGGTCCGGACCGCTTACGAAGGATACCGCTTCCAGGATGTCTGGCGGCCGGTCGCCGAGTTCTGTTCCAACGACCTGTCGGCGCTCTACTTCGACGTCCGCAAGGACGTGCTCTACTGCGACGGCCCGGACTCCCTGCGCCGCCGGGCCTGCCGGACGGTGATGGACCTGGTGTTCGAGCGGCTGTCGGCCTGGCTGGCGCCCCTGGCCCCATTCACCCTGGAAGAGGCCTGGACCACCCGGTTCCCTGACGGCGGCTCCAACTGCCTGCGGACCATCCCCGAGACGCCTGACGCATGGCGCAACACGGCCGAGGCTGGCCGTTGGGAGCGGATCGGCAAGGTGCTGGTGGTCGTCACCGGCGCGCTGGAGATCGAGCGGCGCGAGAAGCGCATCGGCGGCGCCCTGGAGGCCGCCCCGCGGGTCTGGATCGAGGATCCCGAGCTGCTGGCTGCGTTCGAAGGCGTCGATCCGGCCGAGGTGTTCCGCACCAGCGAAGCTGAGTTCGGGGCCGGAAAGCCGCCGGACGGGGCGTTCCGGCTCTCCGAAGCGCCTGGCGTGGCTGTCGATCCGACGGCGGCTCAGGGGTGCAAATGCGCCCGATGCTGGCGGGTGCTCCCCGAGGTCAAGGCCGAACGCGGGCTCTGCCTGCGCTGCGAGGCGGTGCTTGCCGATCGCCATGAGTAGGCGACCCCTTGACGAGGAGTTTCGGATCGGCGGCGTTGCGTTCACGCGACTTGGATTCACCGCCTATGTCATCGGCCTGGCGGTGCTGGCGCTGGACCAGCTGTCGAAATACTGGGTCCTGCATGTGCTGGACCTGGGCCGGCGACCGCCGATCAAGGTGCTGCCCTTCTTCCACCTGAGCTTCGTCGACAATCCTGGGGTCAGTTTCGGCCTGCTGCGCGCCGACTCCGACGCCGGACGCTGGCTGCTGGTGGTCTTCGCCCTGGCGGTGGTCGCCGCCCTGGTGGTGTGGGCGCGCAAGGTCACGAGCTGGCTGACCGCCGTGGCCCTGGGCCTGGTGATGGGCGGGGCCATCGGCAACAACCTGATCGACCGCATCCGATTCGGCGCAGTGACCGATTTCCTGGACTTCCACCCGCTATTCCCCTGGGTGTTCAACGTGGCCGACAGCGGCATCAGCGTCGGGGTGACGCTCCTGCTGATCGAGGCCTTCGCCCGTGGCCGGGAGCCTTCCGCGACCTGACGCCGCGCGCGTCTTGGCGAAAGGGCGTGCAATAGGGTATCCAGTGTCCCGGGCCGGGGCGGCTCGTGTCGGAGCGTGTGCATATGGTTCTTAACCGCGCGGCCTTGGCCGTCGTCCTTCTGGCCGGAGCCGGAATCGGCCTGTCGGGCTGCGGCACCGCCTCCAAGGCGCTGGGCCTGGGCAAGAATTCGCCCGATGAGTTCCGGGTCGTGGCCAAGGCGCCCTTGATTGTCCCTCCGGATTACTCCCTGCGTCCGCCCAAGCCCGGCGAGCCGCGGCCCCAGGAACTGCAGCCCGAAAGCGCGGCGAGGACCGCCATGTTCGGCGCCCGGCAGGCAGAGGCACGCTCCGACGGCGAGAAGCTGCTGGTCGCCAAGGCGGGCGGCGAGCGCGCCGATCCCCTGGTCCGCTACACCGTCGATGACGAATTTGGCGACATCGCCCACAAGGACAAGAGCTTCGCCGACAGGGTGATGTTCTGGCGCAAGGACAAGACCGAGGTCCCGCCTGAAGCCAAGGACGCCGCCGACGCGGCATCGTCCTCCGATCCAGTCGATCCCGCCGTCGAGGCTCAGCAGATCAAGTCACTGACCGGCGGCAATCCGGTGGTGATCCAGCGCGACAAGCGCGGCGGCTTCATCAAGCTTCCGGGGCTTTAGGGATCAGGACGTCGCCGGCGTCTTCACCTGGACGCCGCGCGCCCGCAGGCGGTCGAGTACGCCGCCCCTCGCCACCAGGGATCTCAGCTCGACCACAGCGACGGTCTCGCCGGGCCTGGCGAGCGCGCCGGCGATCGTGTCTGCCATGTCGCCCTGGCTGCGCAGCATCAGTTCGGTGATGACGGGCAGGGCGGCGAAGCAGCGCTCATAGCCTCGCTCGGCGGTGAGGGCGCCGCGGACGTCCCCGTCCGCCCACGCGCGGGCCGCAGTCCGGATCCTGTCCGGACCGGCCGACACTTCCGTCACCGAGTCCTGCAGGCACTGGCGGTGGGCCTCATCAGACATGGTGATGAGCAGGTTCAGCACCTGGGAGCCGTTGTAGTCTGCGGCGCGCTGCTCACGCACGCCAACTCGGCGCGCCAGGGCGCGGACGTGTCCCACAGGCTCGCCGATGTCCAGCTTCATCGACCGGCGGAAGTCCGAGCTCAGGATCACGCCGGCGATCGCCGGTCGCCAACTGGCGTAGGCTTTCGCGGGCTTGCCCAGGGACTCGCGGGCAGCGGCGAAGCGGCGCGCGTCTTCGGCCGGAAGGCTCTGCTCCAACGGCGTTTTCGACCTCAGGTCCTTGCGGTGTGCGATGAAGAACCCGATCGCCTTCAGCGGCGCTACTCTGACTTGCGCCGGCAGGATCAACTCACGCGCCTGCGTCAGGTGGGCCCGCAACGACCTGTCATTCCAGTCCGTGCCTTTGGGAAGGCCTGCTGGGACCCCCAGGATCCAGACCGTGGAGTCGGCGTCGGATACCCGCCACAAGGCCGGCCCGGGCGTGCGGGCCTGGACCACCAGCTCGTCGCTGACCACGGCTTCCGGATCGGCGTCGCGCCTCAGGCCCTGACCCACGGCGGGCGCGGCCAGGGCGACGGCCAGCATGGTCGCGAGGATCAGACGGCGGCTCAGGATCGGCATGGGCGCCCCTCCCGAGGGCGGCGAAAGGTTCGCCGGCCGGCCAGCCGGCGTCAATCGGCTGCTGCGGGGCTTCGGGGGCGCCGGCGGGCCGCCACATCGGCTATGCTGTAATAACGGAGCGATTGCGGAATCGGGCTATGCGTCCGGCCGACGGACCGCTTCAAACGCCGCCAGCCAAAGACCCCAATGCCCATCCGTCTGCTGCCGCCCGAGACCGTCAACCGCATCGCCGCCGGAGAGGTGGTGGAGCGGCCGTCCAGCGCGGCCAAGGAGCTGGTGGAGAACGCCATAGACGCCGGCGCCAGCCGGATCGAGATCCAGGCCGATCAGGGCGGGCTGGCGCGTATCCTGGTCTCGGACGACGGCTCGGGTCTCGGACCGGACGAGCTGGCGCTGGCGGTGGAGCGTCACGCCACCTCCAAGCTCGCGCCAGACGGGGCAGGGCAGTGGGACCTGCTGCACATCTCGACCCTGGGTTTCCGCGGCGAGGCCTTGCCGTCGATCGGCTCGGTGGCCCGACTGACACTGACCGCCCGCGCCAAAGGTTCGCCCGACGCCTTCTCGATCGGCGTCGAGGGCGGACTGGTCGGCGCGCCGCATCCGGCCGCCTTCGCCGGCGACCATGGCCTGCGCGCCGAGGTGCGTGACCTGTTCTACGCCACGCCAGCACGGCTGAAGTTCATGAAGTCGGAGCGCAGCGAGTCGCTGGCGATCGCCGATGAGGTCAAGCGCCAGGCCATGGCGCACGAAGCGGTGGGCTTCACCCTGGACCTGGACGGCCGCCGCGCGCTCCGCCTGCCGCCCGAACATCCGGGGCCGGAGGGACGTCTCAAGCGCCTCGCCGCCGTGCTCGGGCGTGAGTTCGAGGACAATGCCCTGCTGCTCGACCAGGAACGGGAGGGCATCCGGCTCACCGGCTTTGCCGGCCTTCCCACCTATTCGCGCGGCAACAGCGCCCACCAGTACCTGTTCGTGAACGGGCGGCCGGTGAAGGACCGGCTGCTCCAGGGCGCTCTGCGGGCCGCCTACGCCGACTTCCTGGCCCGCGACCGTCATCCGACGGCGGCGCTGTTCATCGAGCTCGATCCGCGCGAGGTGGACGTCAACGTCCATCCGGCCAAGGCCGAAGTGAGGTTCAGGGACCCGGGCATGGTGCGCGGCCTGATCATCGGTGGGCTCCGGCACGCCCTGGCCAATGCCGGCCATCGGGCCTCAACCACCGTCGCCGGTTCAGCCCTGGGCGCCTTCCGTCCCGAGGGGCAGTGGCGTCCTCCGGGACCCGTCTATCGACCGGGAACCCCGTCGCCGGCCTGGGCGGGAGAGCCGCGTCCCGACGTCGACCTGCCGGGCGTCGGCGAGGCTTCGGTCAGGTTCGAGGCGCCGGAGCCCACGGCTGCCGATCCGCAGGAACAGCCGCTGGGGGCGGCCAGAGCCCAGGTCCACGAGACCTACATCCTGGCCCAGACGCGCGACGGGATCGTCATCGTCGACCAGCACGCGGCGCACGAACGGCTTGTCTATGAACGGATGAAGGTCGAGATGGAGGGCGGCGCCGTCGCGCGCCAGACCCTGCTGCTGCCCGAGGTGGTGACGCTGGATCCGGCCGAGGCCGAGCGGGTCGCGGCGCGCGCCCCCGAGCTGGCCGAGATGGGCCTGGTGCTGGAAGCCTTCGGTCCTGGTGCGGTGCTGGTGCGAGAGACTCCAGCGCTGCTGGGCGACTGCGACGTCCAGGGTCTGGTCCGCGACATTGCCGACGACCTGACCGAGAACGGCGCGCCGCTGGCGTTGAAGGAACGGATGGGGGAGATTTGCGGCACCATGGCCTGCCACGGGTCGGTTCGCGCCGGCCGGCGGCTGGCCGCAGCCGAGATGAACGCCCTGTTGCGGCAGATGGAGGCCACGCCTCACTCGGGCCAATGCAATCACGGCCGCCCCACCTATGTGGAGCTCAAGCTCGCCGACATCGAGCGGCTGTTCGGCCGCCGGTAGCAGACGACGTCAGCGAGTCGGGATCGGGGTCTCGCCGGAATAATCGTAGAAGCCGCGCCCGGCCTTGCGGCCGAGCCAGCCGGCCTCGACGTACTTCACCAGGAGCGGACAGGGCCGATACTTGGAGTCCGCCAGGCCCTCGTAGAGCACGTTCATGATCGACAGGACGGTGTCCAGGCCGATGAAATCGCCGAGTTCCAGCGGACCCATCGGATGGTTGGCGCCGAGCTTCATGGCGGTGTCGATGGCATCCACCGTGCCGACGCCCTCATACAGGGTGTAGATCGCCTCGTTGATCATCGGGGCGAGGATGCGGTTGACGATGAAGGCCGGGAAGTCCTCAGCGTTGGCCGTGGTCTTGTCCAGCGACTGGGCGAACTCGACCGCGGTCTTGTAGGTCTCCACATTGGTGGCGATGCCGCGAATGATCTCCACCAGCTTCATCACCGGCACCGGGTTCATGAAGTGCAGGCCAATGAAACGCTCGGGCCGGTCGGTGGTGGACGCCAGGCGGGTGATCGAAATCGAGGAGGTGTTGGACGCGAGAAGGGAGTCGGCCTTCAGCAGCGGGGTGAGCGCGCGGAAGATCGACTTCTTGACCTCTTCGTTCTCGGTGGCGGCCTCGATCGCCAGGTCGGTCTGGCCGATATCTTCGAGATTTGGGGAAAGGCTGATGCGGGCGAAGGCCTCGTCCATCTTGGCCTGATCGATATGGCTGCGGGAGACTTGCCGCGCGAGGTGCTTGCGGATGGATTCGCGCGCAGCCTCCAGGCGGTCGGCGGCGACGTCGTAGATCACCACGTCGTAGCCGTGAAGCGCGACCACGTGGGCGATGCCTGAGCCCATCTGGCCCGCCCCGATCACCCCGACTGTCTTGATCTGCATCGTTCACCACCGGCCCGCAGGATCGCACAGATCCCCTCAGCCCGCTGCATAGCATGATCGGCGCCGGAAGGGACAAGCTCTTTGCTGCATTGCAGCGAGAACTAGCCCGTTCCATCCCTGCGGGCGGCCTCGTCGACCAGCCAATCGCGGAGCTTCAGGACGCGTCTCAGCTTTGGCCCCTCGGCCCGCCAGACGATATAGTAGCCCCAATCGCTCTCGATTTCGCCCGGGAACAGCCTGATCAGGCGGCCGGACTCCAGGTCGCCGCCCACCATCCGGCTACGGGCCAGGGCCACGCCAAGGCCCCGCGCCGCGGCGTCGAGCAGGAACGCCGTGTCGTCGATCACCGTGCCGCCAAGGTCCGCCGGCGCGTCGACGCCGATGGACATGAACCAGGGCCGCCATTGCCAGACCGGGTGGCGCAGCAGGGGCGCCTCCAGCAGGTCGGCCGGCCGCTCCAGCTTATAGCGTTCCGCGAAAGCGGGGCTGCACACCGGGAAAAGCCGTTCGCGGAACAACACCGCCGCTTCCACGTCCGGCCACGGCCCGACTCCGTGCCTGATGGCGGCGTCGACCTCTTCACGGGCCAGGTCCACCTTCCGCTCCTCCAGGCGCAGATCCATCTCCGCTTCGCCGGTTTCTTCCAGCAGGCGCGCGTAGCGCGGGGCCAACCACAGCCGGGCGAATCCGGGCTCGGAGCTGACCACCAGCGGTCCTGTCGTCTCCTCGACCGCAATCTCGTCAACGGCGCCCTGCAGCACCTTCAGCGCCTGGGCGACCTTGCCGGCCAGCTTCAGAGCGGCCGCGGTCGGCTCCATGACATTGCCCCTGCGCAGGAAGAGGGTGCACCCCAGGTCCTCCTCCAGACGCCTGATCTGGTGACTAACCGCGCCATGCGTGACGTGCAGTTCAGCCGCCGCCCGGCTGTAGCTGCGGTGCCGGGCGGCCGATTCCAGGGCGCGCAATGAGATGAAGGGGGGCAGTCGGGCCATGGCAGCTTGTTAGCCCGAGTCACATCCGCCCTCAAAACCATTCGTTCGCGTTTTGATCCCATTCTCCGCATGATCCGGGTCGAGGCAGAGCGGGCTTCGGGCAGCGATGCGGAGCGGTGGGAGAGCGACGATGAACGTTCCGAACATGATTGCGGGACTGGCGTCTGGCGTGTCGCTTGCCCTGGTGGTCGCTGTCGACATGTCGCCGCACGTCCGGCCGGCCGTCGAAGTGGTGGTTGCGTTCGACTCCAGGGGGCTGGTTTCGGAAAGCTACATCGCACGCTCGAGCGGCTCACGCACCTCTGATGCGGCGGCCATCGGCGCAGCGCGGGAGCTGGCCAGCCTGCACAGTCCCGCGAACGTGGCGGGGCGGGCGTTACTTATCAAGGTTGGATCACGCGTCTGACCTGCCAGATCGGCGAAGGGAACGCGACACGGCGCCTACAATTGCGGCGCCTTACGCATCTGACGACCGTTAACCCAATCCGAAATTAATGAGGTGTTGACGCGCCCAGCGGGTGCTATGGAATTGTTTGCCTTAGTTTGTCTGGGGCGCGGGACCTGATTTATTGGCTGGAGGCGACCCGGAGGGTCAAATTGGCCAGCAACGGCGTTCTGCGCCGCGGGGGGAGTTCGCGTGGGGGCTGCGCGTATTGGGCTGATACTTGCGTTATTGCCCGCCGGTGCAGCCTGGGGTGCGGAGGGCCGTCCTTTGTCCGCGGTCGATCCCAGCGGCGTGGTGGCGAAGCCCTCGAACATGTCCGAGCCAATCGAGCTGCCGGCCGCGTCGACCCAGACCAATCAGGACCGTGTTCCACGCTTCACCCTGGTCGAAGCGGTGTTCGACGGCGCAAAGGCGGTTTCGGCGGCGGACCTGACGGACGCCTGGAGCGCATTCCGGACCAAGCAAGTCTCCATCGCCGACCTCAGCGCCATCGGGTTGCGGGCCGAGGCGATCTATGCCGACCGGGGCTTCCCGTTTGTCGCCGTGGTCGTCACGCCCCAGCAGGTGAAGGACGGCGTGGTCCACTTCAGGGTGGTTGAGGGGCACATCTCCGATCTGAAGGTCCTGGGGGGAGACCCCGTGTCACGTCGCCAGGCCGCTGCCGCCTTCGGCCCCCTGGTCAATCGCGAGCCGCTCGGCTCCAAGGATGTCGAAACGGCCTATGAGCGCGCCAAGGCCGTCCCTGGCCTGGCGATCGCCGGCTCACTGCGAAAGGGCAACGTCCAGGGGGGCATGGACCTGGTGCTGCAATCGCGGCGCAGGTCCTGGAGCGCCTACGCCAACGTCAACGACTACTACCCGGATGTGGTTGGCCCATTCGGCGTTCTGGCGGGCGTGGATCATTACGGCGGATCCCGATATGGCGACGAAACCTCGTTGCAGGCCTATTCCTCCCTCAGCGCCGGCCGCCAAGTGGTCGTCAGGGTCAGCCATCGGCGCACATTGAACACCCACGGAACGTCCGTATCGGTCATGGCCCTCGGCGCCTGGGCCCAACCGGGAGGATCGGTCGCCCAGCTGGATCTCGCCACGCGGGTCTATGCGGGACGGGTCGGGGTGTCGCAGCCCCTTGTCAGCCGCCTCCGCCGCAGCCTCGCCGCCGGCGCGGCGCTCGACTTCAACAACCAGACCACCAAGGTCTTTTCATCCGTTGGCCTGACGGAGGATCGCCTCCGCATCGCCAGCGTCAGCCTGGCGGGCGAGCTGCGCGCCGCCAACGGCGCTCACCTGGGCGTGCAGCTGGAAGGGCGCAAGGGGCTCGACCTCCTGGGGGCGACGCACCTGGGCGACGCGCTGTCCTCGCGCTTCGGCGCGGACCCTCAGGCGGCGGTCGGCCGGCTGTCCATGGAACTGGAGACGCCTTTGTTCCGGCGGGTGAAGTTCACCAGCCGGATGGATGGCCAGGTCGCCAACGCCCCGCTCACCGCGCCTGAACAGTATGTCGTCGGCAACCTGACCATAGGGCGCGGATATCAACCCGGGGCTGCCTTTGGCGACGACGTCCTGGCGGGCAGCGCCGAGCTGAGGTTCGGCCCTTTCAAGTCGGTCCACGCGCTTCGGCTCGAACCCTTCGTCTTCTGCGACGTCGTTCACCTGTGGAGCCTGACACCCGGCGCCGCCTCGTCGAGAACCCTCACGTCGGTCGGCGGTGGCTTGCGGATCGAAGCGCCTGGGCGCATGCACGTGGATATAGCCTATGCCTCGCCCCGTTCTGCGCCTCTGGGGTTGGGCGAGCCGACGCCTTCGGGGCGGGTTCTGGTCAACGTCACAGTCGGCCTGAACGACGCCTTCAATGCGATCCATCGGCGCTTTGAGCCTGGGGGCACCAAGTGACGTCCGCCGGACGCGACAGGATCAGGGGCCTGCTCAGGAGCGCCGCCGCCGGCGCACTTGCCGCTGGACTGTCGCTCGGAGCCGCCCAGGCCCTGCCTGTCGGACCGGTCGTCGCGGGATCGACCAGCCCGGGCAGCGCCAACTTCAACTTCACCGTCCCCGGAGCCCTCACGGTCAACCAGACCGCCCGGCGGGTGGTGATCGACTGGTCGTCGTTCGACGTCGCCGCCGGCGAGACCGTCAATTTCCAGCAGTCGGCAGCCGACTGGATCGCCTTCAACCGGATCGCGGGATCAGCGACGACGGCGGGCGGGCCCACGACGATCAATGGTTCGGTGAACGCGACCGGCGGGGTCTGGCTGTTCACCCAGGGCGGCCTTCTGATCGGCTCCAACGCGCGGATCAATGTCGGCTCCTTCGCCGGCGTGACCGGTGTGGTGGACCCCACCAACCTCAATCAGCTGCTGAGGACCGACCCGGCCCAGCCTGGATATTACTCGACAGCCATCACCGGATCACCAGGGGCCGGGGCCGAATCCATCACGGTGAGCCCGGGCGCACAGATCAACGCGACCGCCGGCTTCGTGGTGCTGCAGGCCGAGACCATGGTCCAGTCCGGCGCCGTCACCGCCACAGACGGCATCGCCTACGAGGTCGCTCAGACCGGCAAGATCACCTACACGGGCAATGCCGCCGCACAGAAGCTGCAGTCTGTCTCCGCCACGGCCATCTCTGGCCAGGACCGCCCGAGCTTCAGTCACAGCGGTTCGACGTCCGGGACCTGGGTCAGCGTGGATGCGCCAGGCGGCGACATCCAGCCGGGCTACAGGGGCACGATCAACCTCGACGGCGTGATCCAGGCCACCAGCGTCAAGCCGGGATCCGGAAACGCGGGCGTGGTCCTGACCGCCGGCAACGACCTGGGACCGGGCCAGGCGGGCTACAACGGCGCCGACATCAGCCTGGACGCCTCGGGCGGGACCATCGACGCCACCCGAGCGGTCGTCATCCGTTCTGACTCGGTCAAGCTCGGCGCGGTGACCTCCGGCAACCAACTCGACGTCTCGACCTATGGCGACATAACCGTGGCCGGCCCGATAGTCAGCCACAGCTACGCCCTGATCAAGTCCAAGGGGCCGACGGGAACGCTCCTGTTCAGCGGAGCCCTGTCAACCGACGCCCTGATCAATGCATCCGCCCAGACGATCGCCATCGGGCCGGGCGCCGTCCTGACCTCCAACGCCAGCGGCCATGGCGTGGGGGACATGCAACTCACTGCGCGCGGCGACCTAACGGCCGATCCGACATCGATGTTGATGGGCGGACCAGACCCGACGGCGCCGCATGCAGCCGTCCGGCTCTCTGCGGGACAAGCCGGCGCGGGAGGCAACCTGACCGCAGGCCCGATTTCGGCGACGGATGTTCGCTTGGTCGCCTACGGCGGTGGAGGTCTGGGCGGCGACATCACGATTGCATCCCCGATCCATGGCGCCACGAGCGTGTCGGTGCGCGGCAATCCCGGCGACCATGGAACCGCGCCCGGCGTGATCCATGTGCGGGCCCCGGTGACCAGCGATGGGTCGGTCGACTTCCTCGAGCAGGGCGGCGGCGACATCGTGGTCGACGCCAACATGACAGCAAGGCTCTACCTCTCGGTCAACGCGAAGAACATCCGGCTCGGACCCACCGCCGTGCTGACGTCGGACTCTGCCGGCCAGGACGCCGGCGACCTCAGGATGTCCGCCAAGGACAACTATTTCGCCGACCCTGCCTCGATGCTGATCGCCGGCGCGAGCGCTGTGGCGCCAACCGCCGACGTGCTGGTGTCGGCGGGGCGGGGAGGAACGGGCGGCGCGCTGCATACCGGCGGGATTTCGGGCTCGGCCGTCACGGTCTATGACTACAGCGCACCGCACCTGCTCAGCGATCTGGTGATCGACGGCTCGATCTACGGCCTGAAAAGCGTTGCGATCCAGGGTCTTTCGTCGGACGTCGGCAAGGGGTCCATCGACATCGCCATCGCCTCGAAGGTGACCAGCGACGGGACCATCAACATCCGCAGCCAGGGGGCAGGGGACCTCAACATCCTCTCAACGGGGGTCGTTTCGGCGGCGGGCGATATCAGCCTTGCGTCCAGCGAGGGTATCTCCATCAACGGCCAGGTCACGGGCGCGGGTGTGACCGGCGATGGACGGACCATCGTGCTTGGACCGTCGGCGCTGGTCCGTTCGGATCGTCTCGGCGCGGGGACGGGCGATCTGACGTTTTCGGCGCAGGACAGCTTCATCGCCGATGCCGCATCGATGCTGGTCGCGGGGCCCGATCCGGCCGCACCCACCGCAAAGGTCACGGTCTCAGCCGGCCTGAAAGGGGCAGGGGGCGACCTCACTGTCGGCGGCGTCTCGGGAACGGACGTGACGCTTACAGATTACAGCGCACCGTTCGGACTCGGGACCCTGGCCGTGGTGGGCGCCGTTCACGGCGTCAACACTGTGACGATCCAGGGCCTTGCGTCCGGCGCCGGGCCCGGCTCCATCGACATCGCCGTCGGCTCCAAGGTGACCAGCGACGGAACCATCAACATCAGCAGTCAGGGCGCCGGCGCGTTGAGCATCCTCTCCAAGGGGGTCGTCTCGGCCGTGGGCGACGTCAGCCTGGTCTCCGGCCAGGGTCTCTCCATCGACGGCCAGGTCGCGGGCGTCAGGGTGACCGGAGATGCGCAGTCCATCTCGCTTGGCCCTGGGGCGCTCGTGCGCTCGGACGTGCATGGCAAGGGGATAGGCGATCTCGTCCTCACAGCGCAGGATGGATTCACGGCAGACGCCGCGTCCATGCTGGTGGCCGGCCAGGATCCTGCCGCGCCAACGGCCAAGGTGCTGGTGTCCGCCGGCCTTGGCGGTGCGGGCGGCGACCTCACCGCCGGCGGCGCCTCGGGGACCGAGGTCACCCTCTACGACTACAGCGCCCCTTCGGGCCGCGGGACCCTTGCGGTGGTCGGTCCTGTGCACGGCGAAACGGCCGTGACCATCCAGGGCAAGGCGTCAAGCGCCGGTCCTGGCTCCATCGACATCCGCCTTTCGGGCGTCGTGTCGAGCAACGGATCGATCGACGTCCGCACGCAGGGCTCGGGCGGCGTCAGTGTGACGTCCGGCTCCAAGGTGGCCGGCGTCGGCGATGTCTACATCCTGTCCAATCAGGACATGACCGTGGCCGGCCAGGTCTCGGGCAAGGGACTGGCCCTGGTGTCGCAGGGCGCATTCCGCCTGGCGTCGGGCGGGGCTCTTTCGACGACCGGAACCGCGTCGGCGGCGGCCTGGCCAAAAGTCACGGAGACCTTTGACTCAACAGCGGCCCCCGGCGCACAGACCCCCACGCTGGCGGGTCTGACCCTGGCCGCCGCGAGCATGGATATCCAGGGGACCGTTGCGGCCGGCGGGGCCGCACGCACCGACGACATCTTCGTCCAGACCCTCGGCGCTCCTACGCAGCTGGTGGTTGGCGGGACCCAGGGCGCAGCGGGCTTCCAGCTGTCGGACGCCTCGGTGAGCCGTTTCTCGGGGCGCAACCTTGTCATCCTCAATGGCCCCGGAGAAGGCCGGGGCGCAGGCGCCGACGTCCGGGTCGACAACCTGACCCTCGACTCCACGAAGCTATCGGCACTCTGGATCGGCGCGCCGAGCGCCAATGTGGTGACCGTGGCGGGTGTGGTGAAAGCTGCGGGCGGCGGTGACGTGGCGATGAACATCGGCTTCACACGCACCCTGGTCGGATCCTCCACGCTGGACGGCTACATTCCGGGCGAGATCGACGTGACCGGCGGGCTGGGCGACACCGGCGCCGCGTTGCGCAGCGTGGGGCTGATCGCCCGCAATGACATCTTCATGGGCTCCAGCACTTTCATATCAGCGGCAAGGGCGGATCCGACGTTTGACGCCGTCGCAAGTTCGCGCGCATCGGCGAGCCCCGGAACGGATCACCTGTTTGTGGCGGCCCACACGCTGCAGCTGGCCGCCCAGGGGCGAGTCATCCAGCAGAACACCGCCTCGAGCAGCCTGCGGAATGCGGGAATCGCCATTGACGCACCGACGGCCGGACAGCCGCTGTTCACGGCTGTGTCAGCGCTTTCCGGAAGCCAAATCGGCGGGACTTCTGGCTGGAGCGCCGCCTTCGGGACCGGACCCAAGCAGATCGACCTGTTCGGCTCGCTCACTGACACAGGTGGCGCCAGCATCAGTGACGTGCGGGCCGCAAGCCAGTCAAACCTCGTCGAAGCGCCGATCATCGCCGCCGCTGCGTTCCGGATCAACGCCTGCGCCTTTGGCGCCGACTGCGCGCCGGTGGCGCCGCCGATCTTCATCCCACCGGTGGTGCTGAACGTGGGAACGATCACCGACATCGGCGGCGGCCTGGGCGGCGGCTTCGGGGGCGGCGGTGGCGGCGGAGGCGGCGGC
>FTHI01001240.1_pt1 | contig 22693 bp, 21 predicted proteins | sample 1640891 | NCBI WGS metagenome assembly FTHI01 (sample SAMEA3914788, study PRJEB12502) | metagenome | biome: forest; material: soil | place: Canada | collected 2011-07-03 | depth 0.1 m
GGCGGCAAAGAAAAGCCCGCCGCCGAGGGGACGTCGGCGACGGGCTGACTTGAGGCGGCGGCGGTGGCCGCCGCAGCCTAGAAGTTGGCGGTCACGTTCAGGCCGATGGTGCGCGGCGTGAAGGTCTGGAAGAAATAGCGCGGATCGGAGTCGTTCGGCCCGCGGATGCCGACGTGGAAGGGCGCCATCAGGGGGTGCGAATTCGCCAGGTTGTCGACGAACAGCGCCGCGTCGACGCCGTTGATCCGCACGCCCACCTTCATGTTGAGGATATTGTTGGACGGCTCTCCGTAGAGGAGCGGGTCGAACACCACGGTGTTGACCGACTGCTGCTGCGCGAACTGCCCGTTGTTCTTGCTGTGGTAGGTGTCCTCGATCCTGAAGTAGGCGTCGTGGCTCATGATCCCGAAGGCGTATTCGAGCCCGGCGGTGATGGTCCACGGCGCGATCGCGCCCGGCACGGCGGTGATCTCCTCACCCTTCGAGACGGCCCTCGGCGCGCCGAGGGCGCAACTGCCGACGCAGGTGTCCTTGGTGAAGTGGCCCTGGGTGTAGCCGACCGCCAGGTTGAGCTTCAGGTGGTCTCCAAGCCGGGACTCCATGTTGAGGTCGAAGCCCTGGGTGATCGCCGAGCCGAGGTTCAGGACGGCGCCGAAGCCGCAATTGGCGATCTGTTCGGACAGCTGAATGTTGTCCCAGTTGTTGTGATAGACGCTGAAATCGACCGCCAGGTGGTTGTCCATCAACCGGCCCTTGAAGCCGCCCTCGACGCTCCAGATCGAGTCCGGGGCGTAGGTGCGCGGCACCGTCAGGTTCAGTTTGGCCAACTGGGTCTGGCAGGCCGGCTGGGCGTTGTTCACCTGGGCGTTGTAGCCGCCCGGCCGATAGCCCTTCGCCCCAGAGACGTAGAACAGCATGGTGCTGTCGGGCTGCCAGGTGATCACCGCCCGCGGATCGAAGGTGTTGCCGCTGGCGGTGCCGGTGAAGGTCTCGCCGTTGGTGCCGTTGAACGGCCCGGCGATGAAGCTGCTCACATGCTCGCTGTAGTGGGCGTAACGGCCGCCGACCGTGACCTTGAGCTCATCGGTCACCTTGTAGTCCGCGTTGGCGAAGATCGCGGTCTGCTTGTCCGTCGTCCGCACTTCGTTGAACGCGACGTAGGTGCCTTGATAGGGGTCGACCCCCAGGATCTGAGAGATCGTCGCCCCGTAGATGCTCTGGATCAGGTTCGGCAGGTCCGGGTGGATCACGTGCGCATAGTCGAACTCACGCGCCGCCTGGTAGAAGCCGCCCACCACCCAGGTCAGCCGCGAGGCCGGATTCGAGGACGCGATCCGGAACTCCTCGAAAACGTCGTTCTGGGTGATGCCGTACTTGCCCAGGCCGAAGTCGTCCGGGGCCCCGGTCAGGGGATAGGGATCGTTGAAGAAGAAGAAGTCCTGGTAGTGCGTGTAGTCCGTGTAAAACCGGTTCTTGCGCCAGGCATAGGATGACGAAGACGTCGCCGTGGCGCCGCCCAGGAAGTTCGGCAGGTCCGCTTCGACCTTCAGGGTCGGGATGAACAACTGATCGGTGACCGGCTCGTCCTTTGAGTGCGCCTGCCGGAACACGCCCTGGTCGGGATTCGAGATGGCGATCTCGATCTCGCTCGGATTGGCTTGGTGGAACTTCTGGTAATGCAGCGACGGTTCGATGGAGAGCCAGTCGGTCGGCTTCCACAGCAAGGCGCCGCGCACCACCGTGCGATCGGCGGTGTTGGCGTCGGTCTCTGCCACCGAGGCGCATCCGGCGACGCCGACGGCGGGCACGCAGTGGTCCACCCAGCCGGCGTCGTGGCGATAGTCGGCGCTGATGCGGAAGCCGAGCTTGCCCTCGACCAGCGGGCCGCCCAGGGCGCCGCCGGCCTCGTAGTTCGGGCCGCCCGCCCCGTCGGTTCCGGATATCTCCGCCCGGTCGTAGGCCGTCATGTGGGTGACGCTGGGCTCGTTGGTGATGAAGCGGACGGTGCCACCCTCGGAGCCCGATCCGAACAGGGTTCCCTGCGGGCCGCGCAGCACCTCGACGCGGGCCAGGTCGAAGATGTTGGGATAGGCGTTGCTGCCGCCCAGATTGGTGTTGTTGCCGAAGCTGTAGAGCGGCGTGTCGTCGATGTAGATGCCGGTGGTCGGCTGGCTGGTGTGCGACTGGACGCCGCGGATGGCGATGTCGGTGAAGCCGCTGCCGAACAGCGCCTGGCGCGTGAAGGTGACCCCCGGGGTGCGGACGAACAGGTCCTGGACGGTCTTCACGCTGGCCTGGTCGAGATCCTTCTGGCTGAAGGCCGAGATGCTCATCGCGGTCTTGGAGACCTTGGTCCCCTGCCCTTCCTTGGTGGCGGTCACCACCACTTCGGAAACGGTGTTGCCGGTCCTGGGAGCCGAGCCCTGAGCGTCGGCGGCGAAGGCGCTTCCGGCGAAGGCCACCGCTCCCAAGGACGCGGCCATGGCCAAGGCGCCCCGAGAAACGCCTGCGCGAAGGCCGCGGCGCGCGGCCGAATGAAACTGACTGGACATGCTTGTCCCCCCTAGCGTTGCTTCCCCCGGCGACGCCCGAACGTGCGCCCGTCGCCGTTCTTGTGCTGTCCCATTGAACAGGACAGTGTCTTGTTGACCGGGACTGTAGGAAGCTACTAAATCGGCTGTCAAGGTGACGCTTGCACTTCAACCGTTGATTGGATCGGTTACGCCCGTGCGCTACATCGCGGCCGCCGCCTCCCCCCAGAGGGCGGGCCCTGGAGATGATCTTGAACGATAGTACCCCTGGCGCGTCGACGGGTTCGAGGCTGAGGCGCGCCGCGCATCGGCCCGAGAGCGCGGCCCTGCAGATGGTGTCGCGGCTGTCGGCGATCCTTCGGGCCCTGGAGAATCAGCCCGTAGGCCTCAGCCTGGGCCAGATCGCCAAGGCCACCGGTCTTCCGCGGGCCACCGTCCATCGCATCGTCGATGCTCTGGAAGTGGAGCAGTTCGTCGCCGCCGACACCCTGAACGGAGGCGTCCGGCTTGGGCCCGCGGTCAGCCGCCTGGCCGCTTCGGCCTTTTCGGACTTCAAGTCGACGGTGCGGCCGCACCTGGAGGCGCTCTGCCGCCGGGTGCAGGAGACGGTGGTGTTGACCACCTTCCGCCACGGCCGCCTCACCCTGGTCGACCAACTTCCGCCGGAACGGCCCCTGCACGTGGTGATCAGCCCGTCGATCGAGCTGAACCCCTGCTACACCGCCTCCGGGAAGGCGCAGCTGGCGACCATGCCGGACGAGGACGTCGTGCAGGCGATCCGGACCTTGCTGACCCCCCCGACCCCCAACGGCGCGGCGACGGTGGCCGAGTTCATGGCTCAGATCCACGAGATCCGCCGCACCGGCGTCGCCTATGACGTGGAGGAAGTGGCCGAAGGGGCCTGCGGTATCGCGACCGGGGTCCGCGATCCGCTGGGCGGGGTCTACTGCGTCTCCGTCTGCGTGCCCTCGGTGCGCTGGCATCGTCACGTGAGCGATATCCGCGAGGCGCTGATGAGCACCCGCGAGCAGATCGAGAACCACTGCGGCGCCCGGACGCCCCGCGAGGTCTCCTCCGCGGACCAGCAGCGCAGCGCCTGACGCGGCCGGGCCGAACGGCGGTCAGCTCATAGCCTGCGTCGCGCCGGCGGACTGATCCGCGCCCAGTCGATCCGCACGGAGCCGTCCGGCCACGGCGGACGAGAGGTCTGCCGGGGACGCTCCCCCCAGAGCTGCGCCACGTGGCGGCCGCCATCCCACACCGAGACGCTGCCGCCGGGCTCCAGGAACCGATAGGCGTAGGCCAGCGCCGCCCGATCGTCGCCGAGGCCGGCGCCGTCTGACGGGGTCGGGCTCTCACCTTGCAGATAGAAGCGGTAGAACGGCATGGCTGCGATTGAACGACGGGCCTGATGTTCCCGCCTTTACAAATGGCTAGCCGGCGAAGGTCTTTTCGCGGGGCGGAGGGCCGCGGACAGGGGCTGGAGCGGCCGCGCTGGGCCTGGTGGGGGCATAGCGCCGCACCATGGCGGCGCAGAAGTCGGCGAATTCCTCCGGCGCCTGCGGGGGGCTCGAGTGGTGCGCCTCCAGCCCTCGGTGCTCGGGCGTGAAGCAGAAGGTGATGGTGGTCTCGAATTCCGCCAACGCCTCCATCTGCCGGTCGAACCAGTCCAGCGCCCCTTCACGATAGCTGTCCGCCCAGGACAGGCCGGTGCGGACGTGCCGGACGCCCAGCCGCCGCAGCCAGGCCACCGCCTCGTCGAGCCGATGGTCCTGAAAGTGGAACCACTGGCAGACGCCCAGGTCTGGAGCGTAGTCGCCGAAGGCCTCCGCAGCGGGCTTGGGCGAACCGTCCTCGCGCAGCAGCCCCATGTGGAAGTGCCGATAGTAGGACGAGCCTTCGGCTTCCTTGTGCCGCGTGGTCGCCTCCCAGGCCTGGGGCAGGTCGTAAAGGCTGTACCAGTGGATCCGCTCGCTCCTGCCGATCAGCAGCTCGGCCGTCTTGCGCACCCCCCAGGCCTGCACCTCCTCCGAGCCGAAGGACGAGACCCCCACCTCCGTCACCCAGACGGGCTTGGTGGTGACGGCGCGGATCTCCTCGAGCTTGGCCGGCCACTCGTCGATGGACCAGAGGTTCCAGTCCAGCGGGAAGCCATGCACCGCCAGCACGTCCACATGGTCCAACACGCCCCGCTCCTCGAGCCTTTGCACGAAGGCCGGATCGATCGGCGACATGCCGCCCAGAACGCGCGGCAGGCCCTGGTTCTCAGCCGCGATCGCCTGGCCGGCCAGGCAGGTCATGCGGGCGAAGATGTCCCACTGCGGGTCGAGCTCCGGATTCCAATGCGACTTGTTGTTGGGCTCGTTCCAGATCTTCACGGCCTCGATCACGGCTTGGCTCCTGCATTGATCGCCTGCCCATTGCTGGCCGGCCGCGCCGGATAGACGGGCCCATCCTCGCTAGGGCGCTCGGTACGCCGGCACAGGTAGACCTCGGGTTCCGGATGCTCGAGGATGCTGAAGCCCGCGCTCCGCAGCATGGCTTCCGAACAGGCCTGGTTGGGGGCCCACCAGTTGGTCGGGTCCTGCGCGTAGCGATGCTCGATGAAGTGCATCTTCGGGTAGCCGGACCGGTCGAAATGATCCTGCTCGAAAAAGTCGTAGTCGGCCGCCACCGGGTCGACCGTTTCGCTCCCGCGCTGCATGGTCTGGAACAGCAGCAGGTGGGCCGCGACATGATCGTGGATCAGGTCCAGCGCCAGCAGCGGATGGCGCAGGTGGTAGAGCACGCCCATGAAGATGACGACGTCGAACCGCTCGCCCAGCCTAGCCACGTCGTAGACCGAAAGGTTGCGGAACTCGATCTCCGCCCCTCGCACCTCCGCCGCCAGCCGGGCCTGGGCGAGGTAGCGCTCGTCGGAGTCGATTCCCAGCACCCGGGAGGCCCCCCGACGCTTCATCTCCAGCGAATAGAACCCGGCGTTGCAGCCGATATCGAGGACGCTCTTTCCCTCCAGCCGATCGGGCAAGGCATGCGCGAAGCCGCTGAACTTGTTGCTCGGATAGTCGGCCAGGAAGTGGTCCGGGGCCGTGGTCACCCCGTTCAGGTCAAGGTTGTGGAACCAGGCGCCGAGCGCCTGCACCTTCGTCCTGATCTCGTCCTGCGTCAGTTGGACCATCGATCGCCTCATTGATGCTGAGAACCCTGCGGCCCCAATCGGCCGCGACGATGCGGCTCACCGAAGCCGGATCGATCTGCAGCCGGTCGTGCCGGTCGAGCGACCAGCCGAGCGCCTCGGCCAGGATCGCCTTGATCACGTCGGCATGGCTGACCGCCACGATGCTCTGGTCAGGATGGCGGGCCTTCGCCTGTTCGATCCAGGAACCGGTGCGCGCCTGGACCTCGGCCATGCTCTCGCCGCCAGGCGGGCGGCCGCTGGCGCGGGCGCTGTTCCAGTGCGCCCAGTCGGCCTCGCCCTGCAGATCGGCGAAACGCCGGCCGGTCCAGCGCCCGAAATCGATCTCGGTGAGCGCGTCGGCGATCTGCAGGGGAATCCTGCAGGCCTCGGCGATGGTCTCCCCGGTCTCCACCGCGCGCTGGATCGGGCTCGAATAGACGATGGCGGGCCCATGGCCCCGCAGGGCCGCCGCGAGGCGGCCGGCCCTCGCCCGGCCATCGACGCCGAGGCCGTGCCCCGGCTCACGTCCGCAGAGCCGCTCGCCCACCGCCGGATGGGGAGCATGCCGCACCAGATGGATGAGGACTTCGGCCAAGTCGCCTCCAGGACCCGTCGGCCAAGCCAACGCTACAAAGGGCTAACCAGCCGCCGGCAGCTTTGTTCCATCGTTCTATTCTTCGCCTTTGTTAAAGAATGTCGCCTTCATTTGTTAACAGCCACGCTGTAATAATAATCATTTGATTGTTTATAACGGTGGTATTTGATATTATTTGAATGGCGGAGGTGATTACCGGAACTAACCCAAGAAGAAGATGTTGCTCTAGCGCAGCAGTTGGGGAGCGCATCGGATGCAGCAGCGCCCGGTCGAAGCATGACCGAGACCGTTCTGATCACCGGCGGGGCCGGCTTTGTCGGTCAGCACGTCGCCCGGGCCCTGCTCGAAAAGGGCCATGAGGTCCGTGCTCTAGACAGCCTGATCGAGCAGGTTCATCCGGGCCGCATCCGGCCGCCCGAGCTCGACCCGCAGATCGACCTCAGGATCGGCGACATCCGCGGTGCAGAGGCCGTGCGCGACGCCCTCGAAGGCGTGGACGCGGTCATCCACCTCGCCGCCGAGGTGGGGGTCGGCCAGAGCATGTACGCCGTGGACCGCTACACCTCGGTCAACGACCTCGGCACAGCGGTGCTTTTCCAGCAGCTGATCGAGCGGCCGGTCAGGCGGGTGGTCGTCGCTTCGTCGATGAGCATCTACGGCGAGGGACTCTACCGCGACGCCGACGGCGAGCTCTACGAGCAGGTGGTCCGCGCCGGCCGCAATCCGGACGGCTCGTGGGACCCGCTCGACCGCAAGGGACGCCCGCTGAGCCCGGCCCCCACGCCCGAGACCAAAGTGGCGGCGCTGCGCAGCGTCTACGCCATCAACAAATATGTGCAGGAGCGGCTGACCCTCACCCTCACCGAGCAGTACGGCATGGAGGGCGTGGCGCTGAGGCTGTGGAACATCTACGGACCCGGCCAGGCGCTCTCCAACCCCTACACCGGCGTGCTCGCCATCTTCGCCTCGAGGATCGCCAACAACGCCCCGCCCATGGTGTTCGAGGACGGCGCCCAGCGGCGCGACTTCGTCCACGTCTCCGACGTCGCCCGTGCGTTCCTGCTGGCCCTGGAGCGCCCCGAAGCCGTCGGCGAGGCCATCAATATCGGCTCGGGCGAGATCCGCAGCATCGAGGAGGTCGCCCGCCGCCAGGCCGCGGCCATGGGCAAGCCCGCCCTCGAGCCGCAGATCACCAACCAGGCCCGCGCCGGCGACATCCGCCACAACATCCCCGACCTGGCCAAGGCCGAGGCGCTGCTGGGTTATCGCGCCCGAACGGATTTTTCGGCCGCCCTGGGCGAGCTCGCCGACTGGGTCGCCCGTCAGAGCGCCGAGGACCGGGTCGACCAGGCCCGGCGGGAGCTGGAGCTGCGAGGGCTCGTCGCATGACGGCGCCCAAGGTCCTGATCACCGGCGGCGCCGGCTTCATCGGCTCGAACCTGGCCGACCGACTGGCCGATGAAGGTTGCCGGGTGATGGTGTTCGATTCGCTCGCCAGGCCCGGCGTTTCGCGCAACCTCGCCTGGCTCAGATCGCGCCACGGCCAGGCGGTCCAGTCGGTGATCGCCGACGTCCGTGACGAACAGGCCGTACTTCGCGCGGCGACCGACGCCGATGCGGTGTTCCACTTCGCCGCCCAGGTGGCGGTGACCACCTCGCTCGCCGATCCGGTGCAGGATTTCGAGGTCAATCTGCGCGGCACGCTCAACGTGCTGGAGGCGGTGCGCCGGGCCGGGCGAGGCGCGAGCGTCGTGTTCGCCAGCACCAACAAGGTCTATGGCGACCTCGCCGACATCGCCTTGCAACTGTCCGGCGACGCCTGGCTGCCCGAGGACCGCTCGCTGCGCGCCCGCGGCGTCGGCGAGCACCGGCCGCTCGATTTCCACACCCCTTACGGCTGCTCCAAGGGCGGCGCCGACCAGTACGTGCTCGACTACGCGCGCAGCTTCGGCGTCCCCGCCTGCGTCCTGAGGATGAGCTGCATCTACGGGCGCCGGCAACTCGGCACCGAGGATCAGGGTTGGGTCGCTCACTTCCTGATCGAGGCCATGGCCGGCCGGCCGCTGCGGATCTATGGCGACGGCCGCCAGGTCCGCGACGTGCTGAACGTCCGCGACGCCGTCGACGCCTACGTCGCCGCCTGGCGGCGGATCGGCGAGGTCAAGGGCCGGGCCTTCAACCTGGGCGGCGGCCCGATGAACGCCATCAGCCTGCGCCAGCTGATCGGCCACATCGAGGACCTGCTGGGCCGCCCGGTGGAGCTGAGCTACCACGACTGGCGGGCGGGCGATCAACGCTACTTCGTGGCCGACACCGACGCGATCCGTCACGCCCTGGCCCTTGAGCCGCCGGTCGACTGGCGTAGCGGCGTCGCCGACCTCGCCGACTGGCTGAAGGCCGAGGGGCTCGGCGAGCACCCGGCCCGCGCCGAGGCGGCGGCATGAGCCCGCCCTCGCCAAGGCGCCTGTTCATGACCGCCGACGCTGTAGGCGGGGTGTGGACCTATGCGATCGACCTCGCCCGCGCCTTTTCCGCCCAGGGCGTCAGAACCACCCTCGCCGTGCTCGGGCCCGCGCCGGACCTGGAGCAGCGGCGGGCCGCGGCCGCCATCCCGGGTCTGCGGGTGATCGCCACCGGACTGCCGCTCGATTGGCTGGCGTCCGGGCCGGACGAGCTCGCCGCGGCCGCCCGCCGCCTTTCCCTCATCGCCCGCGAAAGCGAAGCCGACGTGATCCACCTCAACAGCCCCGCCCTCGCCGCGGGCGCCGGTTTCGAGCAACCCGTGGTCGGCGTCTGCCACTCCTGCCTCGCCACCTGGTGGGATGCGGTGAGAGGCGGCCCCCTTCCGGCCGACTTCGCCTGGAAGACCGAGCGGCTGGCGAGCGGCTACGCCGCTTGCGACGCCCTCATCGCCCCAAGCTTCGCCTTCATGCAGGCGACCGCCGCCCGTTATGGCGTCGTTCCCCGCGTGGTCCGCAACGGTCGCGCCGCGCCGCCGGAGCGCCAATCCGGCCCGAAGCGGCCCTTCGTGTTCGCCTCCGGCAGGTTCTGGGACGGGGCCAAGAACATCTCCGCCCTCGACGCGGCCGCGGCGCGCATGGGTGGTGGCCGGGTCTATGCGGCGGGCCCGCTGTCGCACGGCTCGGCAGAGGCGCCAGCCCTGGAGGCGACGATCAGCCTCGGAAAGGTGGCCCCGGGACCGCTGGCGGGCTGGCTGGCCCGCGCCGCCGTCTTCGCCTCCTTCGCCCTCTACGAGCCGTTCGGTCTGGGCGTACTCGAAGCGGCCCAGGCCGGCTGCGCTCTGGTGCTGTCCGACATCCCCACCCATCGCGAGCTATGGGAGGGCGCCTCGGTCTTCGTGGATCCGGCCGACCCTGCCGCCGCCGCAAGCCTGCTCGACCGCCTGCTCGCCGATCCCGGGGAAGCGTCTCGCCTGGGCGCGCTGGCGGAGCGGCGCTCTCGCACCTTCACCGTGGAAGCCATGGCCGACGCGACCCTCGCCACCTACCGCGAGGTGATCGCCGCCCGCTCGCCAGCGCAGGAGGCGGCGGCGTGAGGATCGCCTATTTCACCCATTCGCTGGCCTCCTGCTGGAACCACGGCAACGCCCATTTCCAGCGTGGCGTGCTGCGCGAGTTGATGCTGCGCGGCCACCAGGTCGCCGCCTACGAGCCTGAGGACGCCTGGAGCCTGGCGAACCTGCGCCGCGACCATGGCGAGGAGGGCCTGGAAGCCTGGCGCGAAGCCTATCCCGAGCTGGGCGCCAGCACCTTCCGCGACGTCAGGGCCGTGGCGGAGACCGCCTGCGCCGACGCCGACCTGGTCATCGTGCACGAATGGAACGACCCCGAGCTTGTCGCCGAGATCGGCCGACGTCGCGCCCTCGGCGGTCGCTTCAGGCTGCTGTTCCACGACACCCACCACCGGATGGTGTCCGATCCCGAGGCGATCTCAGCCTTCGACCTGTCGGGTTACGATGGGGTCCTGGCCTTCGGCGAGACCCTGGCGGAGGCCTATCGCCGGCAAGGCTGGGCCGGACGAGTGTTCGTCTGGCACGAGGCGGCCGACGTCCGGTTGTTCCGGCCGCCCGCCGTGCCTGCCGAACGCGAAGGCGCGGTGTTCATCGGCAATTGGGGTGATGGGGAGCGGGGCGAAGAGCTCGACCGATTCCTGTTGGAACCGACGGCGGCAGCCGGCATCCCGCTGGACATCTACGGGGTCCGCTATCCGCCCGAAATCCGGGCCGCCCTCCGCCGCCGAGGGGTCGCCTATCGCGGCTGGCTGGCCAATGCGCTGGCGCCGCAGGTCTTCGCCCGTCACCTCATGACCGTGCACGTGCCACGGCGGTTCTACGTCGATCTGCTGCCCGGCATCCCGACCATCCGCGTGTTCGAGGCGCTGGCCTGCGGCATCCCGCTGATCTGCGCCCCCTGGCGGGACGCCGAGGGCCTGTTCCGGCCCGGCGAGGACTACCTCGTCGCCGGCGACGGAGAAGCGATGGCCATCGCCATGCGGCGGCTGGCGTCCGATGCCGGCCTGCGCGACGCCCTGTCCCGGGCCGGACTGGAGACGATCCTCGCCCGCCACACCTGCGGCCATCGGGCCGATGAGCTGCTGGCCATCGCGGCTGGTCTCGGTCTGCCGGCCCAGGCGCTGGAGGCCGCCGAATGAGACTCGCCTTCTACGGCTCGAGCCTGCTCTCCGCCTATTGGAACGGCGCGGCGACCTACTATCGCGGCCTGTTGAGCCGCCTCGCCGGCCTCGGCTGGCAGGTGACCTTCTATGAGCCGGACGCCTTCGAGCGGCAGTCCCACCGCGATATCGAGCCGCCGGAGTGGGCCGAGGTGGTGGTCTGGCCGGCCACCGAGGCGGCCTGCCGCGAGGTCATGACCCGCGCCGCCGATGCCGACGTGGTGGTCAAGGCCAGCGGCGTCGGGGTGTTCGACCGGGAGCTGCTCGGCGTGTTCGACCTCGCCAGGCCCGGGGCCCTACGGATCTTCTGGGACGTCGACGCCCCCGCGACCCTGGCCGAGCTTCGCACCGACCCGGCGCATCCGTTGCGCGTCCGGCTGCCGGACCTCGACCTGGTCCTGACCTATGGCGGCGGCGATCCAGTGGTGAACGCCTATCGCGATCTGGGCGCCGTCGAATGCCGGCCGATCTACAACGCCCTGGATCCGCGGACGCACCATCCGGCGCCGCCCCAGCCGCAGTTCGAGGCGGACCTGTCGCTGCTCGCGAACCGCCTGCCGGATCGGGAAGCGCGCATCGAAGACTTTTTCCTGGACGCGGCCCAGCGGCTGGCGGACCGGCGTTTCCTGCTCGGCGGCTCCGGCTGGGACGACAAGCCCATGCCCGCCAACATCCGCCGGCTCGGCCACGTCGGCACTGGCGACCACAACGCCTTCAATGGCTCGGCCCTGGCGGTGCTCAACGTCACCCGCGACGACATGGCCCGGAACGGCTTCTCGCCGGCGACCCGCGTGTTCGAAGCGGCCGGCGCCGGGGCCTGCCTGATCACCGATGCCTGGGAAGGCGTCGAGTTGTTCCTGAAGCCGGGCGAGGAAGTCCTCGTCGCCCGCGACGGCCAGGAGGTGGCCGAGTTGCTCGCCGGCCTGGGCCCCGCCCGCGCTGCGGAGATGGGGGCCGCCGCGCTCCAGAGGGTCCTGGCCGAGCACACCTATGACCGGCGCGCCGCAGAGGTCGACGCCCTGCTGCGGGCCCGGCTCGTCCGCAACCCCCGACAGAACGCAGCGTGAGGCGCCGATGAACATCGTGGTCCTGGGACTGAGCCTGTCGTCCGCGTGGGGGAATGGGCACGCGGTGACCTATCGGGCCCTGCTGCGGGCCATGGCCGAGCGCGGCCACGACATCCTGTTCCTGGAGCGCGACGCGCCCTGGTACGCCGCCCATCGGGACCTGCCCTCCCCGCCGTACTGCCGGCTGGAGTTCTACGCCTCGCTGGATGACCTGGAGCGCTGGCGAGGCGAGATCGCCGGCGCCGATGCGGTGGTCGTCGGTTCCTACGTTCCCGAGGGCGTGGCGCTCGGACGATGGGTGAAGGCAGCCGCTCGTGGGGTGACCGCCTTCTACGACATCGATACGCCGGTCACTCTGGCCAGGCTCGGGGAGCCGGACGCCTACATCACGGCCGAGCAGATCGGGCAGTACGATCTCTATCTCTCGTTCACCGGCGGCCCCACGCTGAACCGGCTGGAGCGACGCTACCACTCGCCTTCCGCCCAGCCCCTCTACTGCTCCGCGGACGCCGGCCTCTACCGGCCGCTGCTGTCGTCTCACCGCTGGGACCTGTCCTACCTGGGCACCTACAGCCCTGACCGGCAGCCGGTTCTGGAGCGGCTGCTGATCGAGCCCGCCCGCCGCGCGCCGGACCTCAAGTTCGCCGTCGCCGGATCGAGCTATCCAGCCGACGTCGACTGGCCGGCCAACGTCGAACGGATCGAGCACCTGCCGCCGGCCCAGCACCCGGCGTTCTACGCGGCGAGCCGTTTCACCCTCAACGCCACCCGCGCCGACATGGCCGCCGCGGGCTACAGCCCGAGCGTCCGGCTGTTCGAGGCCGCCGCCTGCAGTGCGCCGGTGATTTCCGACATCTGGGCGGGTATCGAGACCGTGTTCGAACCGGGGCAGGAGATCCTGCTCGCCAGGGACGCAGAGGACGTCCTGGCCGCCCTGGCCAGGGCCGATGGACCCGCCATCGGCGCGGCGGCGCGGCGCCGCTTCTTCGCCGAGCACACGCCCGCACACCGGGCGGAGACGCTCGAACGGGCGATCGCCGACTCCGCCGCCCGCAAGGCGCGTCCCCAGCGCCGGCTTCGCCGGGCCTCCGCCGCCAACGACGGACCGCGCGTGCTGGTGGCAGGCGGGGCCGGCTTCCTCGGCTCGCACCTCTGCGACCGGCTGCTGAGGGAAGGAGCGCAGGTGGTCTGCCTGGACAACCTGCTGACCGGCCAGCTCGCCAACCTGGACGGCGCCATGCGCCGATCCGGCTTCGAGCTCGTGAAGGCCGACGTCATCGATCCCCTGCCGGCGCGCATCGCCGCCGGACCCTTCGACCGGATTTACAACCTGGCCTGCGCCGCATCCCCGCCGCTCTATCAAGCGGACCCCGAGCACACCCTGCTGACCAGCGTGTTGGGCATGCGGAATCTCTTGCGGCTGGCCGAGCGCACAGGCGCGCGGGTGCTGCAGGCGTCCACCAGCGAGATCTACGGCGACCCGCACGTACACCCGCAGCCCGAGTCCTACTGGGGGAACGTGAACTCCACCGGCCCCCGTGCCTGCTACGACGAGGGGAAGCGCGCCGCGGAAACCCTGGCCTTCGATTTCGACCGGGCCGGGAGGGCGCAGGTGCGGGTGGCGCGGATCTTCAATACCTATGGCCCGAGGCTTTCGGCCGCGGACGGTCGGGTGGTCTCCAACCTGGTCAGCCAGGCTCTCGCTGGCGAGCCGATCACCGTGTTCGGCGACGGCCTCCAGACCCGCTCCTTCTGCTACATCGACGACCTGATCGGCGGGCTGATGGCCCTGATGGAGCACGAGGGGCCGCAGCCGGGCCCGGTGAACCTCGGCAACCCCACCGAGCTGACCATCCTGGAGTTGGTGGACCTGGTTCTGAGCCTGACCGGCTCGTCCTCGCCGGTGGTGCATCGCGGGCTGCCGATCGACGACCCCAAACGCCGCCGGCCGGACATCGCCAAGGCCGCGACCCTGCTCGGCTGGCGTCCCACGACCACTGTGGAGTTGGGCCTCAGGGCCACCATCCGCTGGTTCGACGAGGGCGAAGGCGCGGGCGCGGGCCTCCCCGCCGCCGCCGCCCTGACGGCCTGAGCGTGTCGATGCAGATCACCACTGAACGTCCCGCGGTGCGCACCACCACCATGCGCGCGGCGGTGCTCACCGGCCCGGGGCGGATCGAGATCCGCGATGTGGCGGTCCCGTCCCCGGGGCCGGGCCAGGTTCGGGTGCGGCTCGAAGGTTGCGGCGTGTGCGCCTCCAACCTGACGCCCTGGGCGGGCCCGGAGTGGATGACCTTCCCGACCGAACCGGGCGCCCTCGGCCACGAAGGCTGGGGCGTGGTGGATGCCGCGGGCGAAGGCGTGGACCGGGGCCTGGTCGGCCGCCGGGTGGCCGCCCTCTCCTTCCACAGCTACGCCGAGTGGGACCTGGCCGAGGCCGGAGCCGTGGTTCCCCTGCCCTCCGCGCTCGACGGCCGGGCCTTCCCTGGCGAGCCGCTCGGCTGCGCCATGAACATCTTCCGGCGGAGCGAAATCGAGGCCGGCCAGACCGTGGCCATCGTCGGCATCGGCTTCCTCGGAGCCCTCCTGACCCGCCTCGCGGCCGACGCCGGCGCGCGCGTGATCGCCATATCCCGCCGCCCGTTCTCGCTGGAGGTCGCCGCCCGCATGGGCGCGGCGGAGACCATCCCGATGGAGGACCACTACGCCATTATCGAACAGGTGAAGTCCCTGACCGGCGGCCGCTTCTGCGAGCGGGTGATCGAGGCCGTGGGCAAGCAGTGGCCCCTCGACCTCGCCACCGAGCTCTCGGCCGAACGCGGCCGGCTGGTCATCGCCGGGTACCATCAGGACGGCCCCCGTCAGGTGAACATGCAGCTGTGGAACTGGCGGGGCCTAGATGTTGTCAACGCTCACGAGCGGGATCCAGCGGTCTATGCCGAGGGTGTCCGCGCGGCCGTCGACGCGGTGGGCTCCGGGAGGCTGGACCCGTCCCCGCTCTATACGCATCGATATCCGCTGGAGGCGCTTGGCGAGGCGCTCGACGCCACCCGCGATCGGCCGGAGGGCTTCCTCAAGGCTCTGGTGACGATCTGATGGGCGCGCCTGTTCTGGACCGGCGGCCGGCGGCCGGACTGAAGCCCAGGGTCGGCTTCATCGGGACCGGCTGGATCGGCCGCAACCGCATGGAAGCCATCCTTGCCAGCGGGCAGGTCGAGGCCGCCGCGGTGACCGATCCGAGCGACGCCGCCGCCGAGGCCGCGCGGAAGCTGGCGCCCGGGGCCGAAATCGCCAGGGGCTTCGAGGACCTCCTGGCGATGGAGCTGGACGGCATCGTCATCGCCACGCCCAGCGCCCTGCACGCGGACCAGTCGATCCGGGCCCTCGAGGCTGGCGCGGCGGTATTCTGCCAGAAGCCCCTGGGCCGCAGCGCCTCCGAGGCCAAAGCCGTGGTCGACGCCGCCCGGGCCAACGACCGGCTGCTCTGCGTCGACCTCTCTTACCGCTTCACCCAGGCGATGCAGGCGATCCGGGAGCAGGTGCGCACCGGCGCCCTCGGCCGGATCTATGCGGCGGACCTCGTCTTCCACAACGCCTATGGTCCGGACAAGGCATGGTTCTATGACCGGGCGCTGTCGGGCGGCGGATGCCTGATCGACCTCGGCGTGCACCTGGTCGACCTGGCGCTGTGGATGCTGGACTTCCCACAGGTCGTTTCCGCCTCCGGCGCCCTCTACGCCAAGGGCAGCCGGCTGAAGCCCCGTGAGGAGACGGTCGAGGACTACGCCGTCGCAACCCTGGAGCTCGAGGGCGGCCGCACCGCTCGGATCGCCTGCTCGTGGAACCTCGACGCCGGACGCGAAGCGGTGATCTCGGCCGAGTTCCACGGCGACGCGGGGGGCGCGCGCTTCGAGAACCTGGACGGCTCGTTCTACGACTTCCGCGCCGAGAGGCTGCAGCGCACCTCGCGCCAGAGCCTGGCGGAGCCTCCGGACGCCTGGGGCGGCCGCGCCGGCGTCCATTGGGCGCGCCGCCTTGCCGAGGGCGAACGGTTCGACCCAGAGGCCGAGCGCCTCGTGCCCCTGGCCGAGGTCCTCGACCAAATCTACGGCCGCTGAGCGGCCTGCGGCCGGCGAGGCCGCATGCAGGACCGAGTTGCGTACATGACCATTGTCGATTTCCTGCTCGGGCGCCGGCTGGCCAACCGCGATGAGCAGTCCCAGAAGATCGGCTGGTTCGAAGCGGTCCCGGCCATGGGGCTCGACAGCATGGGTTCCGCCTCCTACGGGCCGGAGGCCGCCCTGGCCATTCTGGCGCCGGCGGGCGCGGAGGCGCTTCGCTCGCTGGGCTGGGTGATGGGGCCCATCATCCTGCTGCTGCTGGTGCTCTACCTCTCCTACCGCCAGACCAATGTGGCCTATCAGACCAATGGCGGCGCCTACACCGTCGCCAAGGAGAACCTGGGCCGCAACGCCAGTCTCCTGGCCGCCTCCGCCCTGATGATCGACTACACCCTGAACGTGGCCGTCGGCATCTCGGCCGGGGTGGGCGCGCTGACCTCCTCGCTTCCCGGATTACAGCCCTACTCCCTCCCGATCTGTCTGGGGGTGCTGGCGCTGATCACTGTCGCCAACCTCCGCGGCCTCCGCGAAAGCGGGCTGCTGTTCGCCCTGCCCACCTACGGCTTCATCGCCAGCTTCCTGACCCTGATCGGCCTCGGCCTGTTCAGGGCGCTCTCCGCCGGGGGACACCCCCAGCCGGTGCTCCCTCCGCCCGCCCTTGCCCCCGCCACGGCTGTGGTTTCGCTCTGGCTCCTGATGCGCGCCTTCGCGGCGGGCTGCACCGCCATGACCGGCGTGGAGGCGGTCTCCAACGCCATCGGCGCCTTCCGGGCGCCGGTCACTCGGCGCGCGCACCAGACCCTGACGATCCTGGCCGGCGTTCTGGGCCTGCTGCTCGCAGGCGTCGGCTACCTGGCCCACGCCTATGGCGTCGGGGCCATGGACCAGGCCAGGCCCGGCTATCAGAGCGTGCTCTCCCAGCTCGCCGCCGCCGTGGTCGGCCGCGGCCCCTTCTATTACCTGGCGATGACCTGCCTCTTGTCGGTGCTCTGCCTCTCGGCCAACACCAGCTTCGTCGATTTCCCGCGGCTTTGCCGGCTGGTCGCCGCGGATGGCTTCCTGCCCCGGCCCTTCGACGTCGCCGACCGGCGGCTGGTGTTCTCGGCCGGCATCATCGTCCTGGCCCTGACCGCCGGCCTGTTGCTGATCGTGTTCGGCGGCGTGACCGACCGGCTGATCCCTCTGTTCGCCATCGGGGCCTTCCTGACCTTCACCCTGAGCCAGGCAGGGATGGTCTCGCACTGGCGGCGCGAGCAGGGGCCCGGCTGGCGCCGTCGGCTAGCGATAAACGCGGTGGGGGCCGTCATCACCAGCGTCGCCCTGGCCGTGATCCTGGCCGCCAAGTTTATCGACGGCGCCTGGATCGTCGTCGTGGCGATCCCCGCCATCCTTTGGCTGCTGACCAGCATACGCCGCTACTACGAGCGGCTTGACCGCGACCTCTCCCCCACATCACCGTTCCAGGCCGAGGACCAGCCTGTCCCCACGGTGATCATCGCGATCGACGCCCGCAGCCGGATGACCGACCGGGCCCTGCGGCTCGCCATGAGCCTGTCGCCCGACGTCGTCGCCGTCCACCTGCTCGCCCTGGAGGGCCCCCAGGTCGAGGAGGACTGCATCGAGATCCGCCGGCGTTGGGCCGCCGAGATCGAGGCCCCGATCGCCGCCCAGGGGCGCACGCCGCCCAGGCTGATGTTGATCCCCGCGCCGTACCGAGAGATCCATCGCCCGCTGCTCGACCTTGTCGCCAAGCTCGACGCGGCCGCGCCGGATCGGGAAGTGGCCGTGCTCATCCCGGAACTCGTGCTCTCCAGGCCATGGGAGCGGCTGCTGCATGGACGTCAGGCCGCGCGGCTCAGGGCCGCGCTGATCGCCGGCGGCGGTTCACGGATGAACGTGATGACCGCACCATGGCGGCGGGACTGGCAAGGCCCACTGGCTTGACTGTTTACAACATCGGTCAAAAGGTTCCGCCGACAACAAGCTTCCCGGTGATATTTCGGGCAATCCAAGGAACACTGACAAAGCACAGCTTGCGAATTCAGTATTTTCCGACGTCCTTGGCCACAATTGTTAAGGCGTAGCGGCATTCGATAGCAAAGAGTGGGCGTGCTGGCTCTCCTAGCAGTACGTCAGTTCCCCTCCCATGATGAACTTACGCCCGGTCCCCCTCAGGACCGGGCGCCTCTCTATATATGCAGTATGCGCGGGGCACTTGCTTGGGCTAGCTGACGCCATATACGGCGCCACGACATGCTATATTCTGTATCAACCCACGGTATCTTGGAACCTGCTGCAGCAGGATGTCGTTTTCCACCACGGGGCTCGGCCCCGGAACCACACCCACAGGAATCCCCCCATGCCTGAGCTTCGTCCCCTCGCCGTGGTCACCGGCGCCTCCACCGGCATCGGCTACGAACTGGCCAGGCAGTGCGCCGAGAACGGCTTCGATCTGCTCATCGCCGCCGACGAGCCCGGCATCGTCGAGGCCGCCCAGGGGCTGCGGCAGTCCGGCGGCCAGGTGGAGAGCGTCCAGGCCGACCTCGCCACCCAGGAGGGCGTCGACAAGCTCTACGAGGCCATCCAGGGCCTGGCCCGGCCGGTAGACGCCCTGCTCGCCAACGCCGGCAGGGGCCTCGGCCATGGTTTCCTCGACCAGAATTGGGAGGACGCCTACCGGGTGATCCAGCTGAACGTCACCGGCACGCTCTATCTGATCCACAAGGTGGGCAATCAGATGCGGGCCCGCGGCCAGGGCCGGATCCTGATCACCGGCTCCATCGCCGGCCTCATGCCCGGCTCGTTCCAGGCGGTCTACAACGGCACCAAGGCCTTCCTGGATTCCTTCTCCTTCGCCCTTCGCAACGAGCTGAAGGACACCGGCGTCAGCGTCACCTGCCTGATGCCCGGTCCCACCGACACCGAGTTCTTCGAGCGCGCCGACATGATGGACACCAAGGTGGGCCAGCAGAAGAAGGACGATCCCGCCGACGTGGCCAAGACGGGGTTCCAAGCCATGATGAAGGGCGAAGGCGACGTCGTCGCCGGCCTGAAGAACAAGCTGCAGGCGGCCGTGGCGGCGGTGACGCCGCAGAGCGCCTTGGCCGAGATGCACCGGGGAATGGCCGAGCCCGGCTCCGCGAAATCCTGACGCCGAGGACAAGCTCCACATTTGCTAAGGACGCGCGGCCCGCTCCCGATTAACCCTTCGGCGTCGGGGGCGGGTCGTGCGCGCGTACAGGTTGTTTTTCTTCGATGCCGCGGAGCATATCCGTGGGTGGACGGTGCTCGAATCCCAGGACGACGCCGAAGCGGTCCGCATGGCCGAAGAGAAGTGCGACGGCCGGGCCATGGAGCTCTGGGACCGCGAGCGGCTGGTCCATCAGTTCGCCGCGGACCCCACGCGGACGCCGAGGCCGACGCTCAAGCCGCCGGGCTGACGTCGCAGATCTGTGTCAGAAGAGCCGCATCGACGATCCGCGCCCGGCCGCCGTGCAGCTCGATCAGAGCCTCGCCCTTCAACTGCTGCAGCACGCGGTTCACGTGCACCACGCTGAGGCCGAGAACGTCGGCGATCACCTCCTGGGTCAGCGGCAGCGGGAAACGGCCGCCGTCGGAGATGCCGGCGGCCCGGCACCGTTCGTGCAACTCTAGGAACAGGTGGCCGACCCGTTCGTAGGCAGTCTGCCGCCCAGCCTAACGACGTGGTCGAGAAGGCGAAGATGCTCGAGCCTGGCGACAGCCTCGAACGCCCTCCCCACGGCATCCATGCCGCCTTGCGCATCGGCCAGCCGCTGGCGCAGCCTCTCCGCGTCCGCCACCTCGACCCGGGTGAGGCACACGGTCCAGGTCTCGCCCAGGGGCCCTGTCGGCGCGAGGCCGATGAAATCTCCCGGCAGCAGCAGGTCGATGATCTGCCGCCGGCCGTCGGGCAGCAGCCGCTGGCGGCACGCCCAACCGCTGACGATCAGGCCAGCCCGACCGCCCGGGGCCGTTTCCCGGACGAGCTCACGACCGGTGGGGCACAGCTCGATCGGGCCGAGCAGGCCCGCGACCATCTCGCGCTCGTCGGCCGAAAGCGGGCCAAGGCGCGCCAGACGAAGCACCGCCTGCTCGACCTCCTGGCGCGGCCCCCGCTGCCGGCCCACCCCAGCGCCCATGGGGGTCATGGCCATCGCTCCAGATGACGTCCGCCACGCCTCAGGATGGGTCCGCATCACCATTCGCCTAGTCACCCCTCGAGGCTCGATGCCCGAAAAGTTAACTCTACCGTTCCGCTGAGGGTTTCAATGTCCACTGGCGGACATTGGACGGCGCCGTAAGCCGATTTCTCGACGTCCGGGGTGCTGCGCCGGTGAGCGCCTGGCCCAGTGAGCCCGCGGAACCGCCGCTCCTAAGGCCAAGGCTCATAACGGCAGGCCGACATAGTTTTCCGCCAGCGATGTCTGGGCGGCGAGCGAGCCCATCAGATTGTCCAGCTCCGCCTCCTGCAGCCGCCGATCGAAGCCGCTGGACTCCGGGAAGCGGTGAAGGGTGGAGGTCATCCACCAGGAGAATCGCTCGGCCTTCCACACCCGCCGCAGGGCTGTGTCGGAATAGGCGTCCAGCCCCGCGCCCGAACCGTCGGCATAGTGCTCCACGAGGCCCCGCCACAGGTAGAAGACGTCGCTGGCGGCGAGGTTGAGGCCCTTGGCCCCCGTCGGCGGCACGATGTGGGCCGCATCTCCGGCCAGGAACAGCCGGCCGTGCCGCATCGGCTCGGCGACGAAGCTGCGCAAGGGGGCGATGCTCTTCTCGATTGAGGGGCCGGGCCGCAGCCGGGCGGCCGCCTCGGCGTCGAGCCTCAGGGCCAGCTCCGCATAGAAGCGGTCGTCCGGCCAGTCCTCGACCGCGTCGTCGAGCCGGCATTGGATGTAGAGCCGGCTGCGACTGGCCGAACGCATCGAGCAGAGCGCGAACCCCCGCTCGGAGGACGCGTAGATCAGCTCCTCGGACACCGGCGGGCGGTCGACCATCACCCCCAGCCAGCCGAACGGATAGACCCGCTCGTAGGTCCGGAGCACCGCCTCGGGCATGCTCCTGCGGCTGACGCCGTGGAAGCCATCGCAGCCGGCGATGAAATCGCATTCCAGCTCGCGACGCTGGCCGTCCTGAACATAGGCGACGCGCGGGCGCTCCGCGGCGATCTCCAGGGGCGTGACCTCTTCGGCCTCATAGACCGTGGTCAGGCCGGCCGCGGCGCGCGCCTCCATCAGGTCGCGGGTGATCTCCGTCTGGCCATAGACGGTGACCGCCTTGCCCGTCAGGGCCTTCAGGTTGATCCGGCGCCGGCCGCCGCCGAAGCTGAGCTCGATGCCGTCGTGGATGAGCCCCTCGGCGTGCAGCCGCTGGGCGACCCCGGCCTGCTCCAGCAGCTCCACCGTGCCATGCTCGATAAGGCCCGCCCGGATACGGCCCAGCACATAGTCGCCGCTCCGCCGCTCGAGCACGACGTTGTCGATGCCCGACCGGTGCAGCAACTGGCCGAGCAGCAGCCCCGCCGGGCCCGCGCCGATGATCGCGACCTGTGTCCGCATCGCCCTCCCCTGGAGACAGCGGCGACTGCATGGCCTTCGTCCCGATCCATGGCAAGGTCGAACACGGGCGCGGGCGAGACCGGCCCCGGGGGGAGGACCGCATGGACCGCTTTCTGCGCGACGCCTGGTACATGGCGGGCTGGAGCGAGGAGCTCGGCGAGGCCCTGCTCGCCCGCCGAATCGCCGGCGGCAATCTCGTGCTCTATCGCGCCGAGGACGGCGGGCCCGTGGCGCTCGACGACCGGCGCCCTCACCGCTTCGCGCCGCTGAGCCGGGGCCGTCGGCAGGGCGACGCCATCGCCTGCGGCTACCACGGCTTGGTGTTCGACCGCTCCGGCAACGTCGAGGACAAACCGATGATCGAGGCGGCCTGCGCCAATCTCGAAGGCGCGGACTTCTGGGACCAGCCGCCGGTATCGATTGGAGTCGACCGGGGTGGAATCCGGGCCCGTCGCAGGATCCAGGCCTTGCTGGAACGGGAAAGCGCGCTAGGCGTGGCCGCGCAATGACCTCGAGCACCGTTCTCGTCACCGGCGCTGGCGGCTTCATCGGCAGCCGCCTCGCCCACCGCCTCGCCGCGACCGCGCCGGCGCGGCTGATTCTCTGCGACCGCGCGCTCCCGGGCGCACCGCCCGGTGCCGAACGCCTCGAAGGCGACCTCACCGATCCCCTGGTGCTCGACCAGGCCCTGGCCGCCGAACCGGACGTGGTCTTCCACCTGGCCTCGGTGCCCAGCGCCCTGTCGGACTCAGAGCCCGCCGCCTCGCGCGCAGTGAACCTCTACGCCTCCCTGGCCTTGCTGGAGCGCCTCGCGGAGCGGGAGCAGCCGGCGCGGCTGGTCTACGCCAGCTCGATCGCGGCCCTGGGCGCCACCTTCGACGGCCCGGTCGACGACGGGCTGCTCCCGAGGCCGGAGCTCACCTATGGGGCCCA
>FTHI01001085.1_pt1 | contig 22454 bp, 17 predicted proteins | sample 1640891 | NCBI WGS metagenome assembly FTHI01 (sample SAMEA3914788, study PRJEB12502) | metagenome | biome: forest; material: soil | place: Canada | collected 2011-07-03 | depth 0.1 m
AAGGCGGTGAACCGCGTGCGGGCGATATAGGCGTTGATTTCGAGGTCGGACATGGCGGCGAGCAAGGCCTTGCCGACGGCAGAGGGGTCCATGTAGGCGTCGCGGTCGTTTTCGGTGGCCAGCAGCCAGTCCTTGCCGACCACTCCGGAGAAGGCGGCCAGCGCCCGGTCGAACGCGCCCCGCGACAGCCTCGGTGGCAGCTTCAGGTCCATGAATCCCGGCTCCAACCCCTGCCGATGAGTGGACATCGGCCATTAGTTCGTATATGAGAACTTGTTACATATGAGAACATCCGACACATCGGCCGTCAAGTCCGCGGGGCGGACCCTTGATCTGCTTGAGCTTTTCGCGCGCGAGACGGAACCGCAGAGCTTCGGCGCCGTCTCCGCCGTCCTCGACATCCCGCCCAGCAGCCTGTCGCAGCTGATCGCCACGATGTGCGACCGAGGGTATCTTGAACACGTGGGCGGCCGCGGCGGCTATCGCGCCGGTCCGGGGCTGGACGCCTTGCTGATCCGCCTGTCGGCGGGGCGGGGCATCATCGAACGGGCGCGGCCGCTGTTGCTGGAGTTGCGCGACCGCCTGCACGAGAGCGTCGCCCTCAATGTCCTCCGCGGCGACGAGACCGAGGTGGCGGCGGCCGAGCATGCTGAGAGCGACCTGACCTACCGGATCCGGGCGGGAGCGACCGCGCCGCTCTACGCCGTGGCCGCCGGCAAGGCCTTGCTCGCCGCCATGTCCGACCTCGAAATCAACGCCTATATCGCCCGCACGCGGTTCACCGCCTTCACCCCGGCCACAATCCGCTCAGGCGCCCAGCTGTGGCTGGACATCCGGAAGATCCGGACCAGCGGCTTCGCCCACAGCATCTCCGAAGCCTCGCCGGGCGTGGCCGGAGTCGGACGCGTGCTGATGCGGGACGGCCGCGCGGTGGGCGCCCTGTCCGTCGGTCTCCCCGCGATTCGCTACGATGATGCGGTAGACGTCCGCATCCGTCAGGCCCTGCTGGTGGCCGCCGACCGCTTTGAAGCCTCGCGGGTGCTCGCCTCGCGCCCCTGACCGGGCTAAGGGCCTTCCAACAACATCAGGAGGACCCCCATGGCCGGAAAGTTCAGGAAGATCGCGACCGAGGAAGCCTGGTCCATCCCGGAGGTGGCCAAGGAGCTGCAGAAGGTCTCCCACTATCCTGGCGACAACGCCGACCTGCTGCTGGTCCGGGGCATCTACGACAACGAGCCGGGCTACGGGAACATGCGCTTCCTGGACGGCTTGCTGGACGTGGAGCAGACCCGCCTCGGCGAGATGGACAAGTACGGCGTGGACATGGCCGTGCTCGCCCTGACGGCTCCGGGCGTGCAGATGTTCGACGCCGACACCGCCTGCGAGCTGGCGACCCTGGCCAACGATCGACTGGCCGAGGTGATCGCCCGCCACCCTGACCGCTTCGTGGGCCTGGCCAGCATGGCGCCCCAGTCGCCCAAGCGCGGCGCAAAGGAGATGGAGCGCGCGATCAGCCAGCTGAAGTTCAACGGCTTCATGATCAATTCGCACACCAACAACGAGTACCTGGACAATCCAAAGTACTGGCCGCTGCTCGAGGCCGCCGAGGCGCTGGACCGGCCGATCTACATCCACCCACGCGCCGCCTCGGACGGTCTGTCCGGACCCCTGCGCGACTACGGCATGGATTCGGCGATGTGGGGCTACGGCGTTGAGGTCGGCACCCATGCGGTGCGGATGATGGCGGGGGGCGTGTTCGACCGGTTCCCCAAGCTGAAGATCATCATCGGCCACATGGGCGAGGCGGTGCACTTCTGGCTGTGGCGGATCAACTTCATGAACACCCGCGCCCAGGCCATCGGGCGCGCGAAGAAGACCGAGCTCAGCATGGCCGAGTATTTCCACCGGAACTTCGCCATCACCACCTCGGGCGTCGAGGATCCCATCGCCCTGGACTATTCGATCAAGAAGCTCGGCGTGGACAATGTGATGTGGGCCATCGACTACCCGTACCAGCCCACCGAGCCGGCCGTGGCCTTCATGGACGCTGCGCCCCTGTCCGACGAGGACAAGGCCAAGGTCTATGGCGGCAACGCTGAGCGGATCTTCCACATCCAGCGTTGACGTCCGTCCCGCCGCGAGCGGGGGTTGGGTTCATTGTTAAGACTGCGTGGGTAACGATGTCCCCAGGGAGCCACGTCCAAGGGGGGCAGACCGGCCGTCATGAAGCGGTTGTTGTCGATCAGCGCGCTGCTGCTGGCCACGACAGGGCTAATGGCCCTGGTTCTGGTGGCGAGCTTCGCCCTTTCCGCTCGTCATGCGCTGGACCGGCAGAAGGCGGCCGAGCGGGCCGAGGCGATCGTCTCCGTTTCTCGCGATCTGTTCACCGCAATGCAGAACCTTCGGGTCGAGCGCGGGACGATCAACACCGCCCTGGTCTCACCCGAGGTCGTCGACACACAAACCCTTCAGGACATTGCCGCCTTGCGCGCCACCTCCGACAAGGCGCTGAACGCCGCGATGGCGCGACTGGTCCTTGAGCCCGACCCTACCGTCATTAGGGCGGTGGAAGATGTGAACCAGCGTCGCGTTGCCTTCTTGAAGATGCGCATGCAGGCCGACGCCATGCTGCAGCGGCCCAAGGTGAAGCGGCCGGCGAGGCTTGCTCCGGACTGGGTCGCCGCGGATTCCGAGTTCGTCACCGCCATCGACGAGGTCTCCGAGCAGCTGTCCGACCAGATCAACCTGTCCGACCCTTTCAGCGCCCGGATGATGCGGTTCAAGCGCCTCGCCTGGGAGGCCCGCGACGCAGCCGGGACAGACCGCCTGCTGATTGGCAAGGCGATCGCAGAGGGCGCGCCACTCACTGAGGATCAGACGCGCGGATTCGCTCTCATAACGGGCCGGATCGAAGGCGTCTGGCGCGTGGTCAAGGACGATGCGCGCCGGCCTACCACGCCCGAGGCGCTGAGAGCCGCCGTGGCCCGCGCCGACCGGGCCTATTTCACCGAATTGCGCCAGCGGCGAACCGCGATCTTCGACCGGCTGGCCAAGGGCGAGCCGGCCGGCCTCTCGGGCGGCGACTGGGTCCGCCAGTCCAATCCGGGTCTCAAGAGCCTCATCGGCGTCGCCAACGAAGCCTTCGACCTGACCGGCGAGCACGCGTCGGGCCAGGCGGCGAAGGCGAAGCTGCAGGTCTATGTCGCACTGAGTTCGATGATGCTGGTGGTGACGCTCAGCCTGTTCACCACGGTGTTCATCGTCAGCCGGGTGGTCCGGCCCATGGCCAGGATCAGCCAGCGGATGCGCTCGGTCGCCGAGGGCGATCTCACCGGCGACATCCCCTATGCCCTGCGGAGCGACGAGATTGGCCAGCTCGCCCGGGCTCTCGGGGTGTTCCGTGACAACGCACTTGAGAAACAGAGGGTTGAGAAGGAGCTGGTCGACAGCCGCGTCGGCATGGAGGCGGCCGAAGCCGCCAGCATCTTGAAATCACAATTCCTGGCCAACATGAGCCATGAGATCCGAACGCCCCTCAATGGCGTTCTGGGAATGGTCCAGGCCATGGAGCTGGACGCCATCGATCCGGTGTTGCGGGATCGGCTACGGACCGTGCGCGACTCAGGCGAGTCGCTGCTGCTGATCCTGAACGACGTGCTGGATTTCTCGAAGATCGAAGCCGGACGGCTGGAGCTGAGCCAGGCCGGCTTCGACGTGGACGAACTGGCCCGCAACGCGCGGGCGACCTTCAAGGACTCCGCCTCGGCCAAGGGCGTGGCGCTGGACATCACGGTCTCAGACAAGGCCAGGGGCGTATGGCTGGGCGATGCGGCGCGGATCCGGCAGATGCTGCTGAACCTGATGTCCAACGCCCTGAAATTCACCGACAGCGGACGGATCTCGCTCGAGGTGGAGGTGCAGTCGGCCGGACTGGCGTTCACCGTTGCGGACACGGGCGTCGGCATACTGCCCGAACACCTGCCAAGGCTGTTCGACAAGTTCTCCCAGGTCGATGCATCGCACACCCGTCGCTTTGGCGGCACCGGGCTGGGCCTGGCGATCTGCCGTGAGCTGGCCGAGCTGATGCACGGGTCTATCACCGTGGAGAGCACGCCTGGCGTCGGATCGGCGTTCTGCGTGATCCTGCCGCTGCCCAGGCTCGCCGCGGCGGCTGCGCCCAAGCCTGCGGGCGTGAGGCACAAGGCGTTGCAGGAGATGCCGGCAGGACGGCCGGCGAAGATCCTCGCGGCCGAGGACAATCCGACCAACCAGAAGGTGCTGGCGGCGTTGCTGGCCCCGCTGGACATCGAACTGACCATCGTCGCCGACGGGGAACAGGCTGTGCGGGCCTGGGAAGCAGGATCTGTCGACGCGATCCTGATGGATGTGCAGATGCCGATCCTGGACGGGGTTACGGCCTGCAAGCGCATCCGGACCGCCGAGGCCAGGACGGGCGCTTCGCCCGTCCCGATCATCGCTCTGTCCGCCAATGCGATGAGCCACCAGGTCGCCGAGTACCTGGCCGCCGGCATGACCGCCCATGTCGCCAAGCCGATCGTGATCAACGATCTGTACGCCGCCATCGCCGAGGCGCTGGCCTCGGCGCCCGCACGGGTGGACGAGGCCTTGGCCGGCTGAGGCGCCCGCCTATTCTGCGGCCTGGTTCGCGGGTTCGCGGGTTCGATGTCGGTGAAGCCCATCGCTGCATCGAACGCCTGGCGCACCGCCTCCGGCTGGCCGGCCTGGAACGGATAGCCGCGGATCGGGGTCCCCACGGTGGGGTGCCGCTGCATCTGGGCTCGCGGCAGGCCTTTCACATAGAAATCGCGATTTGCGGCGGGAAGCTGGACCCGGTGGTTCAGGGCTGGATCGCGGATGGTCCCTTTGGCGTCGTCACCTCGGGCGATGGCCTCCAGCTCGGCCATGAACCGGCGGCGCATCATCAGAACGCCCTTGTCGCTGGCCGCCAGATGTTCTCCGGACCGGTCCGCCACGACGCCCTGTCCAGCCCAGGCCAGGAAGTCCTGGTTCATCACATGACTGGTGATCCACCGGCCCTGTTCGTCGCGGATCGGTCCGGTCCAGGCCGGGATCGGCCCCTGGACATAGGGCTCGCACTCGCGAGGGACCCGCGAGAACGCCCAGGTGACGCTGAGTATATGTTCGTCGTCGATCGGCGTGCGCCACTCGAAGTGGTCGCCGAGATAGAAGCCCGTGGGCCACAGCGCGACCCGGCCGACAGTCCAGAGGTCATGCGCTTCGGTGGTGTCTTCGCGGATGCGCTTGTAGATCAGGCCATATTCAAACTCCTCGAAGTCGACCTTCACATGCCGTGGCCCATAGGGACCGAGCTGGCCCGAAAGTCGGACGCTCCAGTTGGAGTGCATCCATTCGAAATGGACTGGGTCGATCGAATTTTCCTGGCATTGCAGCCAGTTGCATGGAACTTCTGCGAATACGATCTGGGTGAAGCCGTTGGTCCAGCTGAACGGCTCCCAGTCCGGCAGAAGGGGCGCCGGGAGCGGGCCCATATAGGCCCAGAGCAGGCCGCCGAGCGCCTGGACCGGATAGGCCCTGGCCTTGATCTTGTCCTTGAACCGCACCTTGGGGGCGGCGACGTCGTCATAGGGCTGCTCGAGGCACTGGCCGTCCGCGCCGAACAGCCAGCCGTGATAGTTGCAGCGCAGGCCGCAGGCTTCGACGTAGCCGTAGGAAAGGTCCGCGCGGCGGTGCGGACAGTGCCGCTCCATCAGGCCGAACCCGCCCGACAGATCCTGATAGAGGACCAAGTCCTCGCCAAACAGGCGGATCGCCCGCGCCCCGGGTTGCTCGAATTCGCTGACCGCGCCGATCGGGTGCCAGTAGCGGCGCAGGTACTCGCCCATCGGCGTTCCCGGACCGACCTCGGTGAGCAGCCTATTGGTCTCTGGGCTCAGCATTGCCCCCGATCCGAGCGCGCGCCGGAAAGGGAGTCAAGTCAGGAGGATGAGCGACCGCCCGGCCAGTCAGCCGAAACTGGCCAGGGTTCCTCCATCGGCAAGGTAGCAGGCTCCGGTGCAGTAGCCGGACTCCTCGGAGGCCAGGAACAGCATCAGGCGGGCGATCTCTTCCGCCTTCGCGTAACGGCGCAGGGGAACCGTGGCCGACAGGGCCGCCTCCACGCTCTCGGGCGCCTCCGGGGCGCTGCTGCGGTGGATACGGTCCATCATCGGCGTGGCCACGAACCCCGGATTGATCGCATTGACCCGGATATTGTGGCGGGCAAGCTCCAGGGCCGCGCCTTTCATCATGCCGACGACGGCGTGCTTGGAGGTCGTGTAGCCGGTGGTGCCCGGCATGGCGGCCAGCCCCTGGATCGATGAGGTCATGACGATCGAGCCCGAGCCGCGGCGCTTCAGGTGCGGGATGACGGCCTTCAGACCGAGCCACACGCCCCGGACGTTGACGTTCATCACCTCGTCAAAGGTCTCCAGTGGATAGTCGTCGATCAGGGTGTTGGGCCCAGTGACGCCGGCGTTCAGCAGGGCGATGTCGACGCCGCCGAAGCGGTCGACCGCCGCCTGCACATAGGCCTGGACCTGGCCAGGGTCGGTGACGTCTGCGGCGAAGGTCGAGAGGCGGTCGGCCCCAATGCCCTCGGCCTCCTGGGCGAGCCCCTCTTCCGATCGGTCGACGATCAGGACCCGGGCGCCCTCCTGGACGAACAGCCGCGCCGCCGCTCCGCCGATGCCTCCCGCACCGCCGGTGATGATCGCGACCTTGTCTTCGAGGCGTTTCATTCGGGTCTCCTGGGGGATCATTTGGGGGCGGCGAGGGCGCCGGATCACCCAATCTTTACCTCCATCTGCGACTGCTTGTCCCTCGGGGGCTGGCCTCGGCGGAGCATTGATTTTGGCGGCGACACGCAGGCGTGCGGCGGCCCCTTCGAGGGCTGACGGGCCGCCCGGCAAGGCCGGCGTCGCCAGCCGCGAACTCGTCGACGCCCGGCGCCTTGCCAAAGTCATGTTCGACACCGCCGGTCTGGCGGTCTGGTCCCTTGAGCCCGAGGAGGCAGCGGTTTCGCTCTCCGCGGAACTCGCCCGTCTGATCGGTGTCGAGAGTGCAAGTCTGACACTGCCGAAATTCGCCGTCGCGGTGGCGGGTAAGGGCGAGGCCGGAGTCCTTCTGGCCGCGATCGAAAGCGCGAGGAACGGCGAACGGGTCGACCCCATAGAACACGTCAGCGCGTCGGGACTTCGCCTTCGCACCACTCTGAAGGCCGAGTCCGTCGGCGACCTTGGGCGTGCACCCATCATTGGGGTTTGCCAGGACGTCAGCCATGCACCCGATCGGCGCGAGCTGACCCGGGCCCGCTTCGAGCAGATGGCGGCCTCCACCCGGGCTTCGCCGGGTCCCTCGGCTCTGTTCGACGAGGACGGCCGTTGCCGGGCCGCCAGCACGGCGTGGGAAGCCATCACCAACGTCATTGCCCGAAACTACCTGGGCCTGCGCATCGAAGAGATGGTCGAGGGCGTATCGGACCAGGTGGTCCAGATGCACGACCAGGTGCGCCGGGGCGCCGCGCTGATCAACGACGCCGAGGAGTCATACATTGACGTCGAGGGCCGCCAGCGCTGGATGCAGTGCGAATACCGGCCGATGCGATCGCTGGACGGCGCGTTCCTCGGCTATGTCGTGCACGGTAGGGACATCACCGCCCTGGTGCGCGCCCGGCGCGAGACCCAGGTCAACGCCGAGCGTCTGCGGGTCGCCCTGAACGCCGCCCACGCGGGCGTCTACGAGACAGATTTCAAGCAGAAGACCTTCTGGTGCTCGCCCGAATTCGTCGATGTCGTGGGCCGTTCGCTCACCTTCGAGGAAGCCGCGAGCACGGCATGGCCGATGGTCCACCCGGACGACATGCGACGGGTGACGGATCGGGTCAAACGCCGGCGAAACGCGGCGGCTGATGCGGCCCTGCCCGAGGAAGGCCCTATGGACTTCCGCGTGGTCCTGCCCTCCGGGGAATCCCGTTGGGTGCAGATCCAGGCCGAACGGACCCAGGACGAGCACGGAAACCTCGCCAAGGTGGCCGGCCTGATCCTCGACATCGACGCCCGCAAGCGACAGGAACTCGCACTTGCAGACGCCAAGCGTCAGGCCCAGGCCAACACCGAGCGGCTGAGCATCGCCCTGGACGCCGCCTGCGCTGGGGTGTTCGAGACCGATTTCGCCAACCGGACGTTCTGGTGCTCCCCGGAGTTCGAACAGATCATGGGCCGGTCCATGACCTTTGAGGAGGCTGGGCAGCCCGTCCTGCCAATGATCCACCCGGACGACCGTGAACACTCCCGGCAAAAGGTTCGGGCGTCGATCGAGACCGCAAGCATCGAGCCGCACGAGGTCCGGATCGTCCTCCCCGACGGCGGGGTCCGTTGGGTCGACCTGCGCGCTGTGGTGCATCTGGGACCGGACGGCAAGGTCGCGAAGGCGGTCGGGGTGGTTCTCGACATCGACGCCCGCAAGCGCCAGGAGCTTGCTCTAAGAGAGGTTCGCCTGCAGGCCCAGGAGAACGCGGAACGTCTCGGCCTCGCGCTGGACGCGGCAAAGGCCGGCGTCTTCGAAACCGATTTCGTCAACAAGACCTTCTGGACCTCCCCGGAATTCGAACAGATCGTCGGCTCGTCTATGACGTTCGACGAGGCGTCGCGCCGCGTGTGGCCGATGTTCCATCCCGACGACCATGACGCAGCGCTTGGCGTTGTGGAGGACGCCCTGGAGACCCTGAAGCTGGGTCCGTTCGAGGCCAGGGTCGTGCTCCCCAACGGTGAGAGCCGGTGGATCGATCTTCGATCTGTCATCCACAAGGGCGAAGACGGAAAGACCGCCAAGGTGGTGGGACTGATCCTCGATATCGACGCCCGCAAGCGTCAGGAACTGGCCCTGCTCGAGGCCCGTCAATTGGCGCAGGTCAACGCCGAGCGCCTGGGCCTGGCCCTCAAGGCCGCCAAGGCCGGCGTGTTCGAGACCGATTTCAAGAACGAGACCTTCTGGTGTTCGCCCGAGTTCGTCGAGGTCATCGGTCGTGAGCTCAACTATGCAGAAGCGCGACGGCCAGACTGGGACTGCGTCGCTGCCGAAGACCTGCCGAAGCTGGTCGACTGGCGGGAAAAGGCGATCAGGTCGGGCGTCCTGGAGCCGCTTGAGCTCTGCATCAGTCTTCCCACAGGCGAACGCCGGTGGATCGAAGCCTGTGGCAGGGTGCGCACCAGTCCCGACGGGGCGGTTGACAAGGTGCTTGGCCTGTTCATCGACATCGACGAACGCAAACGCCAGGAGCTTGTGATCGAACAGGCCCGAGAGGAGGTTCAGAAGACCGCCTATCGGCTCAAGGTCGCGCTGGACGCCGGCCAGGCCGGGGTGTTCGAGACGGACTTCCGCAACAAGACGTTCTGGTGCTCCAGCCAGTTCGCCGAGATCATCGGGCGGGAGCTTACGTTCGAAGAGGCCTCGCAGCGTTGCTGGCCCATGACGCATCCGGATGACGCGGCGCGTACCGCCGAAAACGTCGGCAAGGGCAATAATCGCAAGTTCGGGCTGGTCCAGTCGCGGATCATCCTGCCTGACGGCGCGGTGCGCTGGATCGACAGCTGCGCCGAGCTGCACCGGGCCGAGGACGGGACGCTGGAGCGGGTGGTGGGCCTGGTCCTCAATATCGACGAGCGAAAGCACCAGGAACTCGAGTTGATCGAGGCCCAGCGCGTGGCCGAGGCGGCCACCGAGGCCAAATCCCAGTTCCTGGCCAACATGAGCCACGAGATCCGCACGCCGATGAACGGCGTGCTGGGCGTCCTGCACCTGCTCGAGAAGGAGCCCCTGTCCGAGGAAGCCGGACGGCTGCTCAGCGAGGCCCAGGCGTGCGGTCAGATGCTCGCACAGTTGCTGAACGACGTGATCGACTTCTCCAAGATCGAAGCCGGTCGACTGGAGCTAACGCCCGAGCCCCTGAACGTCGCGGATACCCTGAACAGCGTCGTCGGCATGCTCCGGCCCCAGGCGCAGGACAAGGGACTTGAGCTCAGGGCCAAGATCCACGGCAGGGATGGCTGGATCATGGCTGACCCGGTCCGCCTGCGGCAGGCGCTGTTCAATCTGATCGGCAATGCGGTGAAGTTCACCAATGCCGGCCACGTCGAGGCGCGCCTGTTCGTCGAGGACGATGCGCAGGGGCTCAGGCGGATCCGTTTCGAGATCGAGGACACCGGCGTTGGCATCCGCGCCGAGGCGCAAATGCACCTGTTCCAGCGGTTCCATCAGGCTGATGGATCCACCGCACGCGAGTTCGGAGGATCGGGCCTCGGCCTGGCGATCACCCGGACCCTGGCTGAAATGATGGGCGGAGAAGTGGGCTTCATCAGCCGGGAGGGCGAAGGTTCGACGTTCTGGTTCGACGTCCCCGCGCCCGCGGCGGTCGTGCCCGAGGCAAGGCTGGAAGTCGCGTCGCTGGCGGCGCTGGATGGCCTGAGGGTGCTGGTGGTCGAGGACAATCCTACCAACCGCCTGGTCGCAACTAAGATCCTGGAAGGGCTGGGAGCGGTGGTCGAAACCGCTGCGGACGGCGTCTTTGGTCTGGAGGCCGTCCAGTCCGGATCCTACGACCTGGTGCTCATGGACGTTCAGATGCCGCGGATGGACGGCGTGGAAGCGACGCGCTGCATCCGCCAGCTGGACAGCCCCTCCTCCCGCCTGCCGATCATCGGACTGACGGCCAACGCCCTCTCCCACCAGCGCTCCGACTACCTGGCGGCGGGCATGAACGGTGTGGCGTCCAAGCCGATCTCCCCTCCCGCGCTCCTCGCCGAGATCGCGCGAGTGCTGAGCGAACCAGCGGCCGCGAACGCTGCCTGAGGCAGACCCGATCAGCGATGTCCCGGAATCTACGGTCTGGAGTGGTCGGTCAGCGGACCCTCAGACCTTCGATCAGGCTTAGTCGCCCTCCGACAACATCGCATCGGTAGAACGCGGGCCTTGTTCCCGACCCGACCTTTGTCCATCAATCCACGGCGAGCAAGGCTCGGATCTCCCCGAGCTCCCGCCTGAGCTTCGACCAGGTCGCGCCGCCATCCCGGCTTCGGAAAAGCTGTCCGTAGGCCGTACAGCAGAAGACCAACTGCGGGTCTGCGCGGCTGACGGCGACGCACCAGAGGGTGCTGTTGAGGTCCACGGGCAATGAAACAGCCGACCAGGTCTCCCCTTGGTCTTCGCTTCGAAGCAGTCGGCCGGTCGATCCGGGAGGACCGTCACCGTTCGTGAGGAATATCGCGCCGCTTCCATCAGGCTTCGCTGTGACGGCGCGGGTGTATTGCCATGCCTCACCCGGTGTCAGCATCGTACGCATCGCAGGTTCGACGTCTCTGAATGTCCAGTGGTCGCCATCGTCGTCGCTGATATGCAGCCCTTTGTTGGTCGCCGCGAGCAGCCGGCGCCGCCCATTCCGGCGGACCACGGCGATCCCGTGCATGTCTTCGCTCGTCAACCCCTCGACGCGCTTGACCCAGGTGCGGCCGCTGTCGTGGGAGCGAAAGACACCTGCGATCTCCACCGTGGCCCAGACCAGCGCTGGGTCGATCGGATCGAACAGAATCTGCGTCACGCGGGTCCGGTCCACGGCTTCGCACTCCTCGGGGATCTTCACCCCAGCGTCAGACCAGCCCACGCCCCCGTCTTCAGAGCGGAACAGCGCCGCCGGTGTGGAGCCCGCCAGCAAAACCATAGGATCGTGTGGAGACTGAGCTATGGACCAGATGATGCGACCGCCCGGCGCATCAGCGAGCTTTTCCCAGCGTCTGGCGTCTGGCAGCCAGCGCCATATCCCCTGGTCTGTCCCCGCCACCACCGCGGCGCCGTGCGCGGGCTGGGCAGTGAGGGAAAACACCCGACACTCGAAGTAGAGGCCCGAGAAGAATGGTCGATCCCAGGTCTCGCCGAGGTCGTCGCTCTGCCACACAGACGCGCCAACGGTTCCTGCATAGAGGGTCGGACTCATCGATGGTTCCCATTCATGAGCGCTCAGCGCGACAGCGGTTCGGCCGCAGCCTATCGCAGCCGACCCCCCCAGGCTTGTCTCTGGGGGACAGGCTGAGGAGATCAAGTGGGACGATCAGCTCGACTTGGCGTCCGGGGCGGCGGGCGGCGCCGGGTGTGGCGCGCCGGCGGCCTGGCCGGGCTTCATGAACTTCACCAGCACGCGCTGGCCGATCAGGAACGGCGAGCTGTCGGCGGACACCACGACCTCGACCACCCGTTCGTCGGTCTTCTCGCTCGGGTCGTCGGATTGCAGCTTGCGGGCGCCGAACATCTCGGCCCGCCTGAGGACGCGGCCGACATAGACCTTGGTCTCGTCCGCTTCCGGGATCAGCTCGACCTGCTGGCCGGTGGACACGGAGGGAAGGGCGGCTTCGGCGATCTCGGCGCGGACGATGCGCGCCGCTTTGGGCTCCAGGTCGAACATGTTGGAGACGTTCAGCGTCGAGGCTCCGGCGCCCGGATTGGCGTAGCGCCGCACGATCTTGCCGTCGGCCGGGGCTCGGATATGGGTGAGCTCCAGATTGTAGCGCGCCTGGTTGAGCAGGGCCTGGGACGAACCGATGCTGGCGGTCTGGGCGTTGAGCGCGGCCTCGGCGCCATCGATGGCGTCCTTGGCCTGGTCGAGCTTCTGGACGGCGACGAAATTGGATGGCGAAAGCCCCTGAAGACGGGCGTACTCCCGCCGTGCGGCGCCAAGCTGGACCTGCAGGGCGGCGACCTGGGCGCGGGCCTGGCGCAGGTTCGCCTCCGCCGTTGCGGCCGCAAGCCGCGGCTGGTCGTCCTCCAGCTGGGCCAGGACCTGGCCCTTGGAGACCTCGTCGCCCTCCTGGACGTAGACCGCGCGGATCACACCCGAGGTGCGGGCGGCCACCTGGATGACGCCGCCTTCCACGTCGGCCTTGCCGCTAGCGATGGCGGCGTAGGGCGTAGCGATCGGCGGGGCCTTTGCGGCCGCGGCGGCCCGGGCCTTGCCGGCCCTCATCTGGCTGAAGCCGAACGCGCCAGCCGCCCCTAGGGCGATCACGATCAGGAGGGAGAGCCAGAATCCCGTGCGTCGAAACAGGCGGGGCATGGGGGTATCAGGCTCCTACGAGGTCAGGGCTGGTGTGGCGGGCGGGCGCATCGGGCCCCGCGTCGTCGACGATGCGGCCGTCGTCCAGGTGGACCACGCGGTCGGCGTAGACCTCCAGGCGCGTGTCGTGGGTGACGCAGATCACCGCCGCGCCGTGTTCCTTGGCCGCCCGCTGCAGCAGGCGCACGACCACTTGGCCGCTCTCGCCGTCCAGCGCTGAGGTCGGCTCGTCCGCGAACAGCAGTTGCGGCGCTTTTGCGAGCGCCCGGGCGATGGCTACGCGCTGCTTCTCGCCGCCAGACAGTTCGGACGGCCGCTGACGCATCCGCGGCTTCAGGCCCACTTCCGTCAGCGCCTGGATCGCGCGCTCGCGCGCCTCCCCCCGGGGCACGCCCTGATACTTGAGCACCACCTCCACCTGCTGGATGGCGTTCAGCGCCGGGAACAGGTTGAAGCCCTGGAAGATGAAGCCGCAGTAGTCGAGCCGGAACTTGTCGATCCGGCCGGGGCCGAGGGACCACAGGTCCTGGCCAAGCGCTGAGACCTTGCCTTCGTCCGGCCGTTGCAGGCCCGAAAGGCAGGCGATCAGGGTCGACTTGCCTGAGCCCGAAGGCCCCATGACCAGAGTCACCTCGCCGTGGTTGGCGTGGAAGTCCACGGTCCGCAGGACATCGACCTTGGAGCGGCCGCTCTTGAAGCTCTTGATCAGGCCCTTGGCCTGAAGCGCGACGACGCTCATCGCAGCAGGTCCGCGGGCTGGCTCTTCTTAAGGACGCCAAGCGACAGGAAGCCCGAGCCCAGGGCGATCAGCATCAAAAGGATCACCGCCGTGGCGATGTACTCCGGCGGGAAGGCCATGGGCACGCCGCCGGCCTGGCCCAGCAGGCTGACGCCCCAGACCAGCACGCCGGTAAAGGCCAGGCCCGCGATCCCGACCCAGAACGACAGCTCCAGGACGATCTTGCGCAGCGATCCGACGGAGACGCCCAGGGCGCGCAGGGAGGCGAACTCCTTGATGTTGGCCAGGATCGCGCCCCTCAGCGTCTGCCAGGTGATGCCGACGCCAATGAAGAAGCCGAGCGCGATGGTGAAGTTCATCATCAGGCCGATGATCTGTTCGTTCATCAGCGCTTTGTCGTTGGCCTTGGCGAGCTCCTCGCGGGTCCAGGCGCGGAACTGGCCCTTGCCGAGGCGATTGAGCTCGTCGCGGACGGTGAGGGCCTTGTCCGGATCGCGGATCTTGACCATCAGCGGCCCGGTCCGCTCGCCGGTGGAGGCCAGGCCCATCATCCGCAGGGTGTCGCGCGACATCACCACCATCGGCTGGGAGATATTGGCGTAGTTGTGCAGGATCGCTCCGACCTTCACCACGTGGCCGTTCATGATCGCCTTGGAGCCCAGCTTGACCCCCAGGCGGGGCAGGGTGGTCTCGTCCACGGCGATGGAATAGGGCTCCGACAGGCCGGCGCGGATGTCGGAACCGTAGTCGTTGGGCCAGGTCACGGCGCCCGGCTCCAGGTCCACGGCCATGATCTGGACGAAGGTGCGGTCCTTCTTCTTGGTCTTGTCGGATGACACGTTCTGGAAGCTGGCGCCGTCGCCATCCAGGTCGGCCACCTGCAGCACCTGCGGATGCATGAACAGCAGCGGCAGGAACCGGCGCGGCAGGCCGTTGCCGCCGTTGATCAGGCTCTTGGACTTGGCCGCCATGACGATGATGTCGGCCGGCGACCGGTCGATGGTCGCGGTGAACGACTTGCCGATGCCCACGAACATACCGACCTCGGCCAGCACCAGCAGGCCCGAAAACGCCAGGGCGATGACCGCCGCCAGGTACCGGCGCCATTCATAGATCAGCGTGGACAGAGCCAGTGACACCAGCATTCCCCTCCCGAGGAGCCGTGGGTGTCCCGCCAATGGCGCTTCAGGCCAAGTTAATTCGGGGTAAGGCGCGCCCGGGCCCTATCCCGGCAGCCGAACGATCGCCCTCAGGCCCCCCATGGGGCTGCGGTCCAGGGTGACGTCGCCGCCGTGGCCGCGGGCGACATCGCGGGCGATCGCGAGGCCGAGGCCGACGCCCTTTTCATTCTGGTTGCGGGACTCATCGAGCCGCTGGAAAGGCTTGAAGGCTTCCTCGTACTGTTCGGGCGGGATGCCGGGACCGTCGTCATCCACGACGATCTCCAGCCGCCCCGAAGGGGTCATCTCCGCCTCGACCTTCAGCCGCTCGCCATGGACGGCGGCGTTCATCACCAGGTTCGACAACGCCCGCTTGACCGCGTTGGGCCTGAGGGTGGCGGTGAGCGCAGGGTCGGCCCGGACCTCGACCTGGGCGCCGGCGCGGGCGGCGCCTTCGCACACCTCCTCGATCAGGGCGCGGACGTGGACGATCTCGGGTGCCTCGCTGGCCTCGCCTCGGGCGAAGGCGAGGTACTCGTCGATCATGTGCTCCATCTCGGCGAGGTCGCGCTTCATGTCGTCCAGGCGCGGGCCGGGTTCGGCCAGGGCCAACTCGAGCTTCAGGCGGGTGAGCGGGGTGCGCAGATCATGGCTGACTGAGGCCAGCAGCGCCGTGCGCTGGGCGATGTGCCTTTGGATGCGCGCCTTCATGTCCAGGAAGGCCACGGCCGCCTGGCGCACTTCGCGGGCGCCGTGCGGGTGAAAGCTCGGGACCTCTGCGCCCTTGCCAAAGGCTTCCGCCGCGGCGGCCAGGCGCTCGATCGCGCGCACCTGGTTGCGGATGAACAGCACCGCCACCGTGGTGAGCAGCAAGGTGGCCCCCGCCAGCCACATGACGAAGGCGCCGGCCTGGGCGGCGAAGGCCCGGTCGCGAGGCGCCAGCACCCGCATCACGCCCTGGGGCAGCTGGACCCGGATGTCGACGTAGGCAGGGTAGCGGGTGGTGTCGAACCAGAACGCGCGGTCGAGCCGGTCCGACAACGCCCGCCGCAAGGCCCGGTCCTCGGCCGCAAACAGCGATTGCCGCCGCTCCGAAGGCAGGCGCTTTCCTTCCTGGAAGGCGATGGAGAGGTCCATGTTCTGCTCGGCCTGTTGCCGGATCCTGGCCATGACCACCGGTCGGGGATCGTCGTGATAGCTGCGGGCCGCCCAGGCGACGTCACCGGCAAGGCTGTCTGAAAGTCGACTGGTGACTGTCTGCCAGTGGGCCTCGAAGAAGGCCCAGGTCACGGCCACCTGCATCAGGGCGATCGGCAGGACGATGATCAGCAGCGAGCGGCCGAACAGCGAGCGCGGCATCAGGCGTTTGATCTGACGGGGCCAGAGCCAGCGGCCGATCCGCGATAGCCGGACAGCGGCCATTTCAGTCGGGCGCCAGCATGTAGCCGACGCCGCGCACCGTCTGCAGATAGCGCGGGTTCTTGGGGTCCGCCTCGATCTTGCGCCGGAGGCGGGTGACCTGGATGTCTACGGCGCGGCCCGCTCCGTCGCTGGTCCCCGACGCGAGCAGATGACGTTCGATCGGAGAGAAGGGCTCTCGTCCGAGCCGGCGCAGCAGCTGCGCCTCGGCTTCGGTGAGACGGACCTGGTCAGCGTCGCGGTAGAGTTCTCCACGTTCCAGGTCGAAGGTGCAGCGGCCCAGCGACAGCCGGCGGGGCTGATCGGGACGCCCTCCCGCGCGGCGCAGGATGGCGCCAATGCGCAGCACCAGTTCCTGGGGCTCGAACGGCTTGGCCAGATAGTCGTCGGCGCCGAGGCTCAGGCCTTCGATGCGGTCGCCGCTCTGCCCCCTCGCGGTCAGGACGATCACCGGCGTGCGGCCTTTGCGGCCCGGCTGCGCGCGCAGCCAGCGGACCAGGTCGAAGCCGGACTCGCCGGGCATCATCACGTCCAGCACCATCAGGTCGAGGTCGAACATCTCCATCAGGCGCCGGGCGGCGCCCGCGTCGGGCGCGGTGGTCACCCGGAACCCTGCCCGGGCCAGGTACTGCTGGAGCAGGTCCCGGATGCGGTCGTCGTCGTCGACCACCATCAGATGCGAGGTTTCAGGCAGGTCCGCGGCCATGGTCAGCTGTCCGGCCCGGACCTGCCGACGGCGGCCCGGCCGCCCGCCAGGGCCCCCAGGATCCGTCGCGCGCCGGCTACCGAGTCCAGGCCGCCGGTCCGGTAGGCGCGCGCCATGTGCGATCTCAGCCGCTCGGAGATGCGGGCCTCGACCGTGGCGCCCAGAGCGGTGAGCAGGGCGGGTCGGCGACGGGCGTCCGATCCCGCTGCGCTCTTCTCCACCAGGCCCAGCTGCTCGAGCTCGCCAAGGGTTCGGCTGGCGGCCTGCTTGGAGAGGGCCGTGAGCCGGGCCAGCTCGCGCACACCCAGGCCCGGCCTGCGTTTCAGGAGGAAGAGGGTGCGGTAGTGGCTCCTGCCGATACGAGCGGACTCGGTGTCAAGCGCTGCGTCGGCGGCCGACCACAATCCGGCCTCGGCCAGCATCAGGAGCTCGAGCGCCGCATTCAGCTCCTCCTCGCTGAGGATCAGCCGGGGATCGGGGATCGCACCCATGGCTCAGGTCGAGGTCGGGACGAGCGACGGGGCGCCCGGGTTGACGCCCCGCGCCCCACGCAGTCTAAGGTCGCCGCCATAGGAGGTAGTCATCGATGTCTCTTGTTCCCTTCGACGAGCGCGACGGTTGGATCTGGCTGAATGGCGAGTTTGTCGCCTGGCGCGATGCGAAGGTGCACGTACTGACCCACGCCCTGCATTACGGCTCCTGTGTGTTCGAGGGCGAGCGCATGTACGACGGTGAGATATTCAAGCTGACCGAGCACACCGAAAGACTGTTCAAGTCCGCCGAGATTCTCGACTTCGAAATCCCTTTCACGGTGGCCCAGATCGATGAGGCCTGCAAGCAGACCGCCGCCCGCAATGGCCTGACGAACTGCTACGTCCGGCCGGTGGCATGGCGGGGCCCCGAGATGGGCGTCGCCGCCCACAACGCCAAGATCCAGGTGGCGATCGCGACCTGGGAATGGGCGAGCTACTTCGATCCCGAGCTTGTCCGCAAGGGCATCCGCATGACCCACGCCAGGTACCGGCGCCCCTCGCCGGAAACGGCGCCGACAGCCTCCAAGGCGGCGGGCCTGTACATGATCTGCACCATCTCCAAGCTGGCCGCCGAGAAGGCGGGCTACCAGGACGCCCTGATGCTGGACTGGCGCGGCTATATCGCCGAAGCGACGGGAGCCAACATCTTCTTGATCCGTGATGGCGTGATCCATACGCCCACGCCGGACTGCTTCCTTGACGGCATCACGCGCCGCTCGGTCATCGAACTGGCCCGCAAGGTCGGTTTCGAAGTGGTGGAACGGCACATTCCTGCTGACGAGCTTTCCAGCTTCTCGGAGATCTTCATCACCGGCACGGCGGCGGAGATCACCCCGGTGGCCGAGATCGGCGACCTGACCTTCCAGCCGGGCAATATCACCTTCACGCTGATGGACGACTTCAGCCGGATGGTCCGCCGGCAGCTGCAGGCGGCCTGACGGCATGCGGGCCCTCCTGATCGCCGGTGCGTTGGCCGCTCTCTGGGCTGGGGCGGCCCTGGCCCAGCCCACCGGCATGGCCGCATCTGGGGAGGCCGCGTTCAAACAGCTCGGCTGCAACAACTGCCATCTGCCCGACGATAACGAGCAGGCTCCGCCGCTGGCCGGGGTCTTTGGCCGCAAGATCGCCGGAGCGCCCAACTGGCCCTACTGTGACGGGCTGAAGGCCAAGGCGGGAACCTGGACCGACGCCAACCTGGACGCCTTCCTCACCGACACCAGGGCGTTCACCGGGGGCTGCGTGATGGACTTCAAGATCTCCGACCCTGCCGGACGCAGGGCGCTGGTCGCCTATCTCAAGACCCTGAAGTAGCCGCCCGGTGGGTCTTCCCGCCGCGGCGCTGATCCTCCTCGCCGCCCTGATCACGTCCGCCGTGTCGGGCGTGTTCGGCATGGCCGGCGGGCTGATGCTGATGGGCGTGCTGGCCCTGGCGCTCCCCGTATCCGCGGCGCTCGTCACCCATGGCCTGATCCAGATGGCGGCGAACGGCTGGCGGGCGCTGCTCCATCGCAGGCACGTGCAGTGGCGGATCGTCGGCCTCTACGCCGTGGGTTCTGCGGTGGCGGGGGGCATTGTCGCCTTGCTGTCCTACACGCCGTCGAAGCCGCTGCTCTATCTGCTGCTCGGCCTTGTGCCGGGTCTCACCTGGCTTCCGCGGCGGATCCTGCAACTGGACGCGGCCAAACCCGTCCACGCCCTGGTTTCGGGCCTGTTGGTCACGGGCCTGAACCTGCTGGCGGGCGTCGCCGGGCCGCTGCTGGACATCTTCTTCATCCGCACGGACCTGACCCGGCATCGGATCGTGGCCACTAAGGCGGCGACGCAGGTGTTCAGCCATCTGGCCAAGGTGCTGGTCTATGGCGCGCCGCTGATCCGGACGGGCGGCCCAGGCATGCCGCCGCTCTGGGTCTTCATCATTGCGATCCCCCTCGCCTTGGCGGGGACGGTGGCCGGCGGGTGGGCCCTGGACCGGATGAGCGACAAGCGCTTCCTCGCCTGGACGCGTTGGATGGTCACCGGGATCGGCGTCGTCTACCTGGCCCAGGCCGTTCAGCTCTACTTCGGCAAGGGCGGCTGAGACGCCTCCAGGGTCGGCGGGTCCAGGGCGCCGTTCATGATTGCGGCTGGCACAGCGATGATCGTCCCCGCCAGCATCACGCCCCAGATCAGCCAGATAATCAGCTTCTGCGCCCCCACCAGGCGGCGGACGGCGTCGACGCGTTCGTTGCCCAGCCTAGTCTGCGCCCGCATCACCGCCATGACCATCACCGGCACGAAGGAGAAGCCGAACGCCAGGAACAGTCCGAAGAACACCGCCAGCACCGCGAGGTTGGGCCGTGAGGGCTGGGCGATCACGCCTGCGGCCAGCAAAGCATTGCCGCCGATGGCCATCAGGATGAGCGCGGCGAACAGGCTCGCGCAGATGATCAGGTGAGTCCGCAGGCTGAACATGCCCGCCCTCCGTTGTCGAGGCGGTCAGGCCGCGGCCGTCGTGGAGGCGATGAAGCCGCCGCCCAGCACGCGTGAGCCGCCGTCGGTCGGATCGTACAGCACGCAGGCCTGTCCGGGGGAGATCCCTTCCTCGGGACTCTCGAACATCACGCTCGGTTTCCCGTCGATGGTCCCGAGCCTGGCGGGGGCGAGGCGGCCGGTGGACCGGACCCGCCCAAGGACCGTAAGGCCCTCCAGCGCCGCGTCCTCCAGCGTGGGCTGGTCGCCCAGCCAGTTGACTTCCTTCAGGGCGAGCGAGGCGGTCAGCAGGGCTTCGCGCGGTCCAACCACGACCTCGCGCCGCTCGGCGTCCAGGCGCACGACGAACAGCGGCTCGCCCACAGCGACGTTCAGCCCGCGCCGCTGGCCCACCGTGTAGCGGGTGATCCCTTCGTGGCGGCCGAGCACGCGGCCGTCCAGATGCACGATATCGCCGGGAATGGCCCCGTGGGGACGTAGGCGGTCGACGATGGTGGTGTAACGGCCTTCCGGCACGAAGCAGATGTCCTGGCTGTCAGGCTTGTCGGCGACGGCAAGGCCCAGGTCACTGGCGACGCGGCGCACCTCGGGCTTGGGCAGGCCGCCGAGGGGGAAGCGCAGGAAATCCAGCTGATCGCGGGTTGTGGCGAACAGGAAGTAGCTCTGGTCCCTGGCCGGATCGGCGGCGCGACGGAGCTGGGGGCCGCCGGGACCGGGCGTGCGGCGGACGTAGTGACCGGTGGCCAGGGCTTCCGCGCCGAGCTCGCGGGCGATGTCCAGCAGGTCGCGGAACTTCACCGTCTGATTGCAGCGGATGCAGGGGATCGGGGTCTCGCCGCGCAGATAGGCGTCGGCGAAGTCCTCCATCACCGCCTCGCGGAAGCGGCTCTCGTAGTCGAGGACGTAATGGGGAATCCCCATGCGCTCAGCCGCCGTGCGGGCGTCGTGGATGTCCTGGCCGGCGCAGCAGGCGCCCTTCTTCTGAACGACCGCGCCATGATCATAGAGCTGCAGGGTCACGCCCACGACATCGTAGCCGGCCCGATGAAGCAGGGCGGCCGTTACCGTGGAGTCGACTCCGCCCGACATCGCCGCCAACACCCTCGATCCGGGCGGAAGTCCGACGGCCTCAATCGCGAGCGCCTCTGCGGCGCCCGTGCTTTCCAACAGGCTCATGAGCTTGCGCCGGTCCCATCTCCCCCGCCGTGATACGGCGAGGAAAGGCGGGCAGGGGGGTCAGCTCTCGTCGGCCGTGGCCGGGGATGGGTTGTCCGCATCGGTGGGCTCAAGGCGACGGGGCGGGCGACCGCGGCGGCGCCGTGGCTCGGCCGGAGCCTCGCCTTCAGCAGCCGGGGTCTCGGTGCGGGACTGCAGGAACGCCGGGGCGGGACTGAATCCGCCGTCCTGCGAGCGCAGCGTCGGAGAATCGTCGTCACGCCGATCGTTCGTCAGCGGCGTGGCTTCAGGTTCGACCACCGCCATCGGGTCTGAGGCCTCGCTGAAGCGCTCGCCGCGACCCTCGAAGCGTTGTCCGCCCCGGTCGTCACGGAAGTTGCGATCGTCGCGCCCGCCACGAGGGCGATCATCGCGATTGTAGGGGCGGTTGTCGCGCTGACCCTCGAAGCGGTCCTGACGCGCATCTGGGCGATTGTCCTGGCGGCCCTCCTGGCGATTGTCGGGACGATTGTCCTGACGATTGTCTGGGCGGGCGTCCTGACGACTGTCTTGGCGATTGTCCTGACGATTGTCTGGGCGAGGAGCGTCCGAACGATTGTCGCGGTCGGACCGGTATTCATCGCGCCGATATTCGGGTCGACGGTCGGACCGGTATTCGCCCCGGTTGTCCGAGCGGTACTCGCCCCGGCCGTTGTCAGGCCGTTGGTCCTGGCGCTGGGCTTCGCCACCCTCGTCAGTGGTCTCGCCACCTTCGGCTTCCTGTTCGGGAGCGCTCTCGTCCTCGAAGTCGATGTCGATGCCGGAGGTGAAGGCGTCACGGCCGAGGATCTCGGCGGCAGGGCGCTGTGGCTGCACGGCGCGCAGGACGCGGAAATAATGCTCGGCGTGCTGCAGGTAGTTCTCGGCCAGCACCCGGTCGCCAGACGCGCCGGCGTCTCGGGCGAGCTGCTGGTACTTCTCGAAGACGTGCTGGGCGTGGCCGCGGATCTTCACCCCGTCCGGGCCATTGGAGTCGAACGCACGGTTGACGTTGTGCGTCGGCTTGCCGCCGCCACCCCCGCCGCCACCCCCGCCGCCCCGGTTGCGGCTGCGTTGCCGTTTCATGCTCTTGAAG
>FTHI01001408.1_pt1 | contig 22370 bp, 19 predicted proteins | sample 1640891 | NCBI WGS metagenome assembly FTHI01 (sample SAMEA3914788, study PRJEB12502) | metagenome | biome: forest; material: soil | place: Canada | collected 2011-07-03 | depth 0.1 m
AGATGGACCACTTCAAGGGCAAGCGCATCGTCATCAACGGCGGCGGCGACTCGGCGCTGGACTGGACGCTGAACCTGCAACCCCTGGCCGAGCACGTCACCCTGATCCACCGCCGCGACGGCTTCCGCGCCGCGCCCCACTCGGTGTCCCAGATGAAAGCCCTGGTGGAAGCCCGCAAGATGGACTTCTTCATCGGCCAGGCGGTCGAGCTGAAGGGCGATGACGGGGTGCTGGAGAGCATCGTTGTCGAAGACAATGACGGCGCCCGCAGTTCCGTCAAAGCCGACGCCTTCCTGCCCTTCTTCGGCCTGACCATGAAGCTGGGACCGGTGGCGGAGTTCGGCCTGAACCTGCACGAGAACCTGATCCCGGTGGACACCGAGAAGTTCGAGACGTCCACGCACGGCATCTTCGCTGTCGGCGACATCAACCACTACCCGGGCAAGCTGAAGCTGATCCTTTCGGGCTTCCACGAAGTGGCGCTGATGGCCCAGCAGGCCTTCCGCTACGTCTATCCCGACAAGAAGCTGTTCTTCCAATACACCACCAGCTCCAGCGACCTGCAGGAGAAGCTCGGAGTTAAGTAGGCTTGGCTCCTCCTCCGCCGGATTCGGCGGAGGATGACCGCCTCAGCTTGGTGGGCAGCCCTGAAAGGTCGAGACCGGGGTGACTGACAGCGCGTGCATGTTCAGCGCCTGCAACGGGCGCATGGAAACCGAACCCGAGCCAGTGAACAGGTCGATCCGTTGGCCCTTGATCGCGCCGCCTATGTCGGAGGCGTACCAGAGGCCGTCATGCAGCCGGCCGTCGGGCATGACGAGACCCTCTGTCTCCTTGATGTAGACCACCGAGCCGAGAGGCACGACCTTGGGGTCCACGGCCAGGGTCCGCATCGGCTCGACCTTGCAGCCCATTGAATCGCGGTTGCGGATTCCGCGACCGCCGGCGTGATAGAGGGTCGCCTTCATCAGCCATTGGGGTGCCCTCAGAGCGGCAGAGGCGACGCTGTCGAGGCGCTGGATCAGCTCTCCGATCGGATCGGACGGGGCGGCCGCTGCGGTCTGAGCGACGGCGAGGGTCGCCATGGCGGCGACGGCGGCGATCAGGCGTCTCAAGTCAGTGCCTCTTGCGGCGCGGGTCGTTGAACCGCGTCTAGCCTTTGACGAAACTCCAGCCAACCCCCGAAAGACCGCGATCCAGCTCTTGCCCACAGGGTTGTCGCATGCCGACGCACCCACATTGCGCCGCGCAGGCGCCTCGCGTATGGGCCGGGCCATGCCGATGGTCATCTACGGCGACAGCCGTTCCGCAAACTGCCTGAAGGTGAAATGGACCGCCGAGCAGCTCGGCCTGGCCTTCGAATGGCGCGAGTGCGATGTGATGACCGGGGTCTCCCGCACCCCTGATTTCCTGGCGATGAATCCGGCCGGACAGGTCCCGGTGGTGCTGCTCGAGGACGGCCGGCCGCTCGCCCAGTCCAATGCCATCACCCTGTACCTGGCCGAAGGCACGCGACTAATCCCGGCCGATCCCTATGACAGGGCCAAGATGCTCGAGTGGATGTTCTACGAACAATACAGCCACGAGCCGACCATCGCGGTCGCGCGCTTCCAGATGGCCTTCCTGGGCAAAACGAAAGACTCCCTGGACCCCCGGCTGGTGGAGCGCGGCAAGGCGGCGCTGGACCGGCTGGAACTCGGCCTTGCCGAGACGCCATATCTGGTCGGATCCAGTCTGACGCTCGCCGACATTACGCTCGTGGGCTACACCCGCTGGGCTCATGAGGGCGGTTTCGACCTGGCGCCATGTCCAAGGATCCGTGGATGGATCAGCCGGGTCGAGCGGGACCTCGACATTTCGGATTAGAGCCGTGCAGCGACGCGTCCCCCTCCTGTTCGCTGCGGTGCTCGCGGCATCCGGCTTGACGCCGGTGGCGGCCCTGGCCTGGGGCGATGCCGGCCATCGCATGATTGGCGCGCTCGCCATGCAGGCCCTGCCGACCGGCCTTCCAGCGTTCCTCTATGTGCCCGAAACGGCGCCGGACGTCGGCGAGCTGTCGCGCGAGCCTGACCGCTCGCGCAACGCCGGCAAGGTGCATGACAGCGGACGGGATCCGGGCCACTTCGTCGATGTCGACGATGACGGCCGCGTGCTCGGAGGGCCAATGCTGGAGGCCTTGCCGCCGACGCGCGCGGAATACGAAGCTGCGGTCAGGGCTACCGGAGCGGACAGCTGGAAGGCCGGTTACCTGCCATACTCCATCGTCGACGGCTGGCAGCAGCTGGCCAAGGATTTCGCGTACTGGCGTGCGGAGGTGGCGGGCGAGCGGCTGGAGCCGGATCCCGCACGTCGCTCCTGGATCTCGGCCGACCGGCGCCGGCGCGAACGGCAAATTGTCGTCGACCTCGGCGTCTGGTCGCACTACGTGGGCGACGCCAGCCAGCCCCTGCACGTGACCACCCATTACAACGGCTGGGGAGAGGGGCCCAATCCGCGCGGCTATACCCTGCAGCGGATCCACGTCCCGTTCGAGGGGCCGTTCGTCGCCGGCAATGTCAACGCCAGGCAGGTGCGCGCCCGACTGAGTCCCTATCGCCATTGCGAGTGCGCCATCGAGGCCCGCGTCGCCGCCTATCTGGGTGAGACCTGGCGCACGGTGGTCCCGTTTTATGAGCTGGAGAAGGCCGGCGGTTTCGCCGGCTCCGATCCCCGTGGCGCGGCGTTTGCGGCTGACCGGCTGGCGGCGGGTGTTTCGGAACTGCGCGACTTGGTCGTCGAGGCCTGGAACGCCAGCGCCAAAGGGACCGTTGGATATCCGGCTACGCCGGTTGCGGACGTGGAGTCCGGACGGGCCGACGCCTACAGCCTGCTCTACGGAGCCTCCTGAGGGCACCGGTGACAAATCCAGCCCCGCTCCAGTTCGGCCAGCCGGAACCCGGGGTGGTCTACAGGGATCGGCCGGCGGCCTTTGGCGTCGCGATCCGCGAAAGGCGGCTGGCGGCAGTCAGGGTGACCAAGCCCGGCCATGCCCCCTGGTTCGACCTTCCCGGCGGCGCCCTGGATCCCGGAGAAAGCGAAGACCAGGCCTTGGCGCGGGAATTCGGCGAGGAAACCGGACTGATCGTCAGAGCTGGTGCGCCCCTGATCCGCGCGGACCAGTACTTCCGCAAAACCGATGGCGAGGCCGTCAACAATCGCACGGTGATCGTGCGGGTCGAGGTCCTGGGCGAGAGCCAGGCGTTGAAGATAGAAGACGATCACGAACTGGTTTGGATGGATCCGGAGCGGGCCGCGCGTCAGCTACGGCACGACAGCCACGCCTGGGCGGTGCTCGCGTGGCTGCGGGCCAGCGCGGCTTGATCGTGCCGGGAGGGACGACTAGAACCGCGTCCTTCGCAGTGCGCCGCCTTAGCTCAGCTGGTTAGAGCGCTAGATTGTGGATCTAGAGGTCTCCCGTTCGAACCGGGAAGGCGGTACCACTGCAAAGGCCCTGACAGAGGGCGAGCCTCGGGCCGATCTTTGGCCTCAGTTCGGAGCTGAACTGACGCCTCGATCGCAAGCGATCCAGACGGACGCCGTACCCCAGAGCCGCCTTTGCCGCCCAACATGGATCAGGTCCCCGACCCTGCACGCCCTGGCGGACGGGAGCGCCACGGTCACTTGCCGATTGGCAAGTCGGACATAAGCTACCCAGTCGGTTCCCCGCTTAGTGTCAAACTTTCCAAGCCCCTGAACTGTCCCAACCGTTTGCTCGTATGGGCCGAGCGGAAAGAGGATCAAGGTGGCGACACTCGCAACCGCCAGCGCGGCGGCGAACAGCCCTAGGGTCGCGGCGTGGTCAGACAGCCAGAAACCGACAAATACAGGTCTGCTCGGATGAGCCATGGTGCTGAGCTTAAACTTGCGACGGCAGGCTCGACTATGGCGTCGTTTGGGGGACGCAGTCCTGCCAGATCGCGCTTTGGTCTTTCCAGACGTGGGAGAAGGGGTGGGTGCTTCCGCCGGACCGGCGAAGGCGCTAGGTTTCTCCCTGTTTGAAGTCGTTTCGGTCCTTTCCCAACTCGAATGGCGCAGGCTGACAGCGCAACAGAAGCGTCGGCTGCATTTTTGCACATGCTCACAACACGGATGAACGCGGCCCGCACAATCGGCATGCCTTTTGCATCAAGGAGATGGGCCCCTTTGACCAGCGGCTCGCAGGGGTCTAATCAGGCCTTTAGGCGATTCCGGTGTTCGCAGTCGCACAACGGACGGAACCACAGCAAGCTTTGCGGGTTTTGTCAGTGTGCGAATGGGCTGAGGGGATGCGGTCTTGAGCGACGTGGTGATTCAGTTCCCTGTCCGCGTGGGCGAAGAGGCCCAGCTGTTCGGGGTCTATCTGACCGAGTTCATGGCCGGACTGATGGACGAGATCGAGCGCCTGGGCGCGGACAGCGACGCTCCCTTCGTGATGGTGCGGTCCGATCCCCTGAAGGACGTCGAGTTCAAGGTGCTCACCTTCCAGCTTCCCAGCGCCGCCCTGGCCTTCACCAATGGCTGGGCCCAGGCGCGCACACGGATGGCCGTTGGCGCAGCCTGACGGCGCCCATCACTGATCAATCGGATCCACGCTGGCCGCTCGGCGGCCGCACGTGAGCCTTAGCGGCGTCCGAGTCGTCGTCGCCGGCGCCGGCGCCGTGGGCTCCGCAGTGGCGCTGACCCTCGTCAGAAGCGGGGCCGCGGTTGTCCTTGCCGATCCCGCCGCAATGGGCGGCAACGCCTCGTCCGTCGCTGCGGGCATGCTGGCTCCGGCGATGGAGGCGGCGCTGGACGCCACCTCAGGCGACCATTTCGCCCTGTTGAGGGCCGCCCGTGACTGCTGGCCCGCGTTCCTTGAGGGCGTGGCCGGAGAAGGGGCCGGGCTTAACCGATCCGGCGCCCTGTGGGTCGGAAACGAGGCGTCGCAAGCGGGCGTTCTGGCTCAGCTGGTGGCGCTGGGCGCGTCCGCCGATCGGGTAGCGTCGGCCGAGGCGCACGCCATGTCTCCAGGGGTCCAGGCGCTGGCAGGGGGGGTGTTCACCTCTGAAGACTGGCGCCTCGATCCGACTGGCATGCTGATGGCGTTGCGCCATGCCTTCATCGAGCTGGGTGGCGAATGGCGCGGTTTCGCGATCACAGACTTCGACGGGGAGAGCGTGGTTCTCAGGGACGGCGAGCGCATCCCCGCCGACGCACTGGTGCTGGCCACCGGGCTCGCACCAGAAGGCCAGCTCCAGGCGCCGTCAGAGACCCGCCGCCTGACTCCGATCAAGGGCCAGCTCCTGCGTTTCCCGGGTGGGGAGCCAAGGTGGGGGCCATGCATCCGGGGCGATGGGATCTATGTGGTCCCGGGCGCCACAGCTGCCTCCGCTGGCGCGACCATGGAGCCGGGCGTCAACGACCGTGAGATCGATCCGGTGGCGTCGTCGCGGCTCCTCGGCCTGGCGTCTGGCCTGTTCCCGGACCTGGCAAGGGTCCAGATGGCGCCCGAAGCCGGGGTTCGCTCCGCAACCAAGGACGGCCTGCCGCTGGTCGGGCCGAGCAGCCTTCCGGGCATGTTCCTGGCGATGGGCGCCCGGCGCAACGGCTGGCTCCTGGCCCCGTTCATGGCGAAGGTCCTGGCCGACAGGATGGCCGGGGCCGCGCCGTCGGAGTTCTCAGCGCTGTTCGACCCGAAAAGACCTTCGCTCAGCCCTCCAGCCTGAACTTGATCGGGATCTGCACCACGGCTCCGTCGACCGGGCGGCCGTCCTCGGTGCGCGGACTCATCTGATAGCGCTGGACAAGCTTCAGGGCCGCGGACGCAAAACCGAAATGCTCAGGGGTCTCGCTCAAGGCCGTGCAGCGGGTGAGGTCGCCTGAAGCTGTGACCGAACACTGCACCAGGGCTGAGCCTGTCTTGTCGAATGTGATCGCGCGCTCAGGATAGACGCGGTTCACATCGGCCCCGCTCGGCATCCGGATCCAGGTCGGGTCGCGGATCACCCGCGGGCCCGGCGCGACGGGCTCTCCTCCGCCGCCTGTGTTCGTCGTGACGACAGGCGGATTGAAGGGATCGGTCGAGGTGGTTGTGGCCTTGGTCGTCACGGGATGAGGGGCGACGGTCGGGGTGTCGGGGACGACTGGAGTGGACGTCTGGCGTACGCGCTCGATGGGAGTCGGCTTGGCTCTCCGCGGCTCGGTGTCGGGCAGGGGGACCATGCTGATGACGGTGGACGCGTCGACCGGCGTCGGAGGCGCTGGCGGCGCGCCGGCGAAATGCTGGTTGTAGAGGTAGGCGATCAGCGCGAGATGCAGCAGCGCCGCGCCGCCCAGGGCCAGGGCGCTGTTTCGGTTCAGCCAGGGCCGGTGGCTGGAAGTATCTAGCAAGCTAGCCAATGAATATCCGGCTGGGCCGGCGGGACGAATGACCATCTCGGCTCCTCCAACATCAAAACGATGTCTCGGAACAGATGGTCTCACCAAACGTTGAATCTGTAAATACGCTGTCGAAAACTTGGGATTCTGGTGATCGCTCAATGATCTCCAGGTCGATTCAGTCATCGTTAACCATAAATGCCGAGGCTCCTGCTATGACCGTTCAATCGATCCGGGGCGTGGTCGAGTCCGCCATTCAGCGTGCGTCGGAGGCGACGGGCGTGGACTTCGGCTTCCTGCTCGGCGCAGCCAAGCGTGAGAGCGGGTACAATCCCAGCGCAAAGGCGTCCACATCTTCGGCGGCGGGTCTCTATCAGTTCGTCGACCAGACCTGGCTGGCCACGCTCAAGCGGCACGGCGCCAAGCACGGCTACGCGCGATATGCCGACCTGATCAGCCAGGGCGCCGACGGGCGCTATTCGGTCAACGGGACAGAAGCGCGGCGGGCGGTCATGGAGCTGAAGCTCGACCCCCACGCGGCGTCGTTGATGGCCGGGGAACTGGCCTCCGATCATGCTTCCTATCTTCGAGGTCGGGTGGGGCGCGATCCCACGGCCGGAGAACTCTACGCCGCGCACTTCCTGGGTCCACAGGGCTCCGCCCGCCTGATCGAAGCGCGCCGGAGCTCGCCGGGAGCGAGCGCGGCCGCCATGTTCCCGGACGCGGCGGCAGCCAACAAGACCATCTTCTACCGGGAGGGACGGGCCTCGACCGTGGCGGAGGTCTACGCCAACCTTACCCGTGGCGGCGGCGCCTCAGAGCCGGCGCCCGCCGCCCGCCCGTCCGACCAGGGCTTCCTGCAGTACGCGGCGGCGCGGGGCGTCGACCGCCTGGAGCAACAGCGCGCGCTCATGGACCTGGTGCTCAGGGGGCCAATGGAGCCGGGATCCGAACACGCCAGCCTGGGCGGCGATCTTTTCTCGACTGAAATGCTGAGGGTCCTCACCGAGGCCCGTTCGGAGCGCGGACGGTCGAGCTGACCGGCCGGCCTGCTCAGTTGACCGTGCGTTCAGCGACCGCCGGATGGCGCGCGTCGACCGACGGCTCGACCTGTTCCAGCACGGTGGCCAGCACCCTCGCGACACCGGCGACGGACACCGGCTTGCGCAGTACCTCGTCGACACCTGCGGCAAGGCAGGCCTGAGCTTCGCCAGCCTCACTACCGATCACAGCGATCACTGGCGCGGAGCCAGCGGCGGACGACAGCGCGCGCACCTCGGCGGCCGCGTCAGGGCCTGTGAGGAGCGGCATCCTGGCGTCCAGTATGATCAGGTCGAACTGGCAGAACTGCGCGAGTTCTGCTGCCCGGCGGCCATCCTGCGCGTTGACCACCTGATGTCCCAGCTGCTCGAGCACCGCTCTCAGCATGGCGGCGTTGAGCGAGTCGTCCTGGGCCAGGAGGATGCGCAAGGTCCGGCCGGATGAGATGGGGCCGCCCCGATCTTCGTTGGCCTCGTCTTCTTCCGGGAGGTCGGCGGCCAGCGGGTCGAAAACCAGGTCGAACCAGAACCGGCTACCGACGCCGACGGCGCTCTCGGCGGACAGCTCGCCGCCCATCAGCCGCGTCAGTTCGCGAGACAGCGGTAGTCCGAGGCCGGCGCCGGGAAGGCCCAGGCCGATCCGTTCGATCCTGCTGAAGGGTTCGAACGCCCGTTCCAGCTCTTCCGGAGAAAGTCCGGGGCCGGTGTCGGCGACTTCGAAACGCACCTTGTCAGGACCAAGGCGCTGAAGACGGACCTCGACCCTTCCTCGGGCCGTGTACTTCACGGCATTTCCGATCAGACTCGCCAGCACCTGGCGGACCCGCGCGGGATCGCCGGAGGCGGCCCCTGAAACGCTCTCATCCACGTGAACGTCTAGTTCCAGGCCCTTTGCGGCCGCCTTGGGACGGTGCTGCAGGACGATGGACCGGGCGATCCTGGCAGGATCGAACGGCCGGTTGGCGAGGACCAGGCGCCCGGCGACCGCTGTCTCTGTGTCGAGTGTCGCGTTGAGCACTTCGAGCAATTCGTTGGCCGCCGTGAGCGCGGCGGCCAACTGGTCGCGGCTGGGCGCCGAGCGGCCGGACGCGCCCGTGGCGGCGGAGAGGACGTGGGTCACCCCAGTCAAGCCGTTCCGGATCTCGTGCGACAGGGTCGCCAGCAGATGGGATTTGGAGCGGGCGAGGCGCTCGGCCTCGCCGAGGGTCTTGGCCCGGTCTGCGATCAGGGCTTCCCGCTCGGCCGCGAGGGCGAACTGCCGACGCAGGATCCGGTTCAGGATCAGGCAGAGGGCCATGGCCAGCGCCAGGGCTCCAGCGGCGGCGGTGGCGGCCGGTCGGTCGGGAGGGTTGAGGTAGAGGGTGATCAGGGGCGCGGCGGCGGCGGCCGGCCCCACGACCAGCAGGCAGTTCAGGCAAGGCGCGGCGAAGAAGATGCAGGCCACGGCGGCGGCGGTGTCGATGCCGAGGATCACGTCGTGGACTGGGCCGGCGTTGGCTCCGAACACGGCGATCTCGGCGATGGTCAGCGACCAGAGCAGGCCCGCGCCGACATGCAAGGCCATTCGTCGAGCGGTCGAGATCGATGTCCCGTCCTTGCGCCCGATGAGATTGACCACGGCATAGAACGCCGCCCAGTTCAGTCCGAACTGCACAAAGATCGCCGACATCCACGCGGCGTCTTCTGCATAGGCGCCCGCCCAGACGAACACCGGCAGGGCGATGGCGAAGAAGGCGAGAGCATATGGAAGGAGCTCGCCCTGGGCCTCCAGCGCCCGCGCGTCGATTGAACGGTCGCCTCCAGCAGTCGGAGACTTCAACGGAAGAGCGAGGCTCAGACTGGTCATTGGCGTCCCCTGCAAGGGGAAAGAGCCTAGCCCAGCTGTGGTTGTGGGGAGGTTAGGTCAATTGGTTAACGGGTAAAAACAAAGAATAAGCAATCATTAATCTAAGGGAGCGAAGATAACAGCTAGAGTGTAAGCCTCTGAGGCGTGGGATTCGGGGTCTGGGGCATGGCGATGACGCGGGCGGCGTTGACCGACGCCGACATCAACAGTCTGGTCAGGGGGGCGACGCCCGATGAGAGGGCGATAGCCGCTAGCAAGCTCTGCCGGCGGATCGACGAGGGCGGTCTCAGCGACGAGGATCGCGACGTCGCCCACGAGATCCTCCGGGTTATGGCCGCCGACGCGGCCGCTCTGGTCAGGCGGGCCCTTGCGGTCACGCTGAAGTCCTCCGCGGTTCTGCCGCACGACCTGGCGCTGAAGCTGGCCCACGACGTGGAGTCGGTGGCGACGCCTGTTTTGACATTCTCGCCAGTGTTCACCGACGAAGACCTGATCGAGATCATCCGGTTTTCCGGTCCTGTCCGGCAGATCGCCATCGCCAAGCGCTCGAGCCTGTCTGAAGCCGTCACGGCGGCGATGGTGGAGCACGGCTCGGAGGCCGCTGTCACGGCGGCGTGCGCCAACGACAATGCAAGCTTTTCGGAAGCCAGCCTGCAGAAGGCGATATCGCGGTTCGCCAGCTCACAGGATCTGCTGGCTGCCGTCGCGTACCGCCGCGTCCTGCCGCTGTCGGTGGCGGAACGGCTGGTCAATCTTGTCGGCGAACAGCTCCGCGACCACCTGGTCAACCACCACGGCATCGCGCCGGAAACAGCAGTCCAGATCGCCGTTGGCGCGCGAGAGCGGGCGACGATCGATCTGGTCGATGAGGCAGGCCGCACCGCTGACGTGGAGCAGTTTGTCTCCCATCTCGCCGGGCAGGGTCGCCTGAACGCCTCGATGCTGCTGCGGGCGCTTGCCCACGGGCATATGACCTTCTTTGAATGGGGCGTCGCCGAGCTGGCGAAGGTTCCGCACCATCGGACCTGGCTGATGATCCATGACGCCGGTCCCCTCGGCCTGCGCGCGATCTATGACCGCGCGGGTCTGCCGAGCCGGCTCTATCCGGCGTTTCGGGTGGCGGTCGACACGTTCCACTCCATGGAGTTCGACGGCGGCGCCGGCGATCATCGGCGCTTCCAGGAACGCATGCTCGAGCGGTTCCTCACTCAGCCCAGCCCGGCTCCCCGTGAGGATCTGGATTACCTGCTCGACAAAATGGACAAGATGGATCGGACCGCTCACGCGTTCAGCGAGCCGCGGCGCCAGGACGCCATGGCCGACGCTGGTTAGCGATGAGGCAGAGACGAACGCTCGAGGCGTTCGCGCGCCGTCAGGCTATTTCAGATAGTCCTTGGTCTTGCCTTCGAGCTCTTCGGCCAGGACCTTGCCCACCGGATGCTCGTCGGTCTTGATGCTGTCGCGCACGACGGCCTTGATAGCGTCGATGTGAGCGTCGACCAGATAGAGGGGCGCAGTCGCCCGTGTGTCGGGATCGTCGATCAGCTTGCAGAGCGAGGCCGCGATCCGGGTCACCAGCGGGAATTCGTAGGTCGTGCCCAGTCCCTTCAGGTCGTGGGCGCGCATGTAGAGCACCTCGGACGTCTGGGGCGTCATGCCCTGGGTCTTCACTTCGGCGCGGGCGGCATCAAGCTTGTTCAGCTCGTCCTGCATCCACTCAGAGAATTGGCCTGAAAGGCTCTTTAGGGCCGCCTCGGCGCGCGCCACGGCGTCGGCGTCGAGTGTGAAACGCCCACCGCCCACCTTCATCTTGAGGGTGTTGGGGGCCGGTATGACCTGGGCCTGGTTCGAGTTGCTCACAAGCCTGCTCCCTCGCGGAAAACACTAATGACTGCATGTCGCATTCGTCAGCACCGTGAAGGATGCGCCTTAACAAGTCGTGCAATCTGAGCGTTTTGACCGCAGCCGAGCGCGCCGACGGCAAGGTTCGGCCAGGACTTGCCTTGGATCTAGACCGCGAACTGCTCTGCCAGGACGCGTTCTTCGAGGCTCCGGCCTGCATCGAACAACATGGTGAGGGCCGTGGAGCGGTCTTCAGCGATGTCGACCGCGACAACATCACGCACCTCGTAGTTGTCTGCTGTTGCGCTGACCGGACGTCGATCGGGTTCGAGCACCTCGATGCGGACCTTGGCGGTGTGGCGCAGCAAGGCGCCGCGCCAACGTCGGGGCCTGAAGGCGCTGATCGGCGTGAGGGCCAGAACCCGCGCATCGAGCGGAATGATCGGACCGTGAGCCGAAAGGTTGTAGGCGGTGGAACCGGCCGGAGTGGAGACCAGCACGCCGTCGCAGGCCAGCTGCTGCATGCGCTCCTTGCTGTCGATCAGGATGCGCAGATGTGCTGTCTGGTAAGTCTGGCGCAGGAGTGAAACCTCGTTGATCGCCAGGGCGTTCCAGGCCGCCCCGGCCTGATCGGTGGCGGTCATGGCCAGTGGGTGGATCACTGTCTTCTCGGCGGCGCATATGCGCTCGAGCAGACCGTCATCCAGATAGTCGTTCATCAGGAATCCGACGGACCCCCGGTTCATCCCATAGATCGGTTTGGCGCGCGGGAGGGTCTTATGCAGGGTCTCGAGCATGAAGCCGTCGCCGCCCAAGGCCACAACCACATCGGCGTCCTCGACCGGCGTCTCCCCATAGAGCGATTGGAGGCGGTCGAGCGCCTCCTTGGCCTCGGGACGTTCGCTGGCGAGGAATGCGAGGCGCGGTGCGTCCTTGCTCATGCGCGGTAAGAGCCCGCGGTCGGCCGGGTTGTCAAACCGCCGACACGGCGTGGCGGAAGGCAGTGGCCGCTGCCGTGGGCGGATAGGCCCCGAAGGCTCCCATGGCCCGGCGGGCGGCCTCGGGTGCGCCGACCGGCTTGCCGCCCGTCAGCTTGCGCACAAGCCCCAGGATCGTGGGGAAAACGCTACGATCCACCCCGACCGAGGAGCAGGCCAGAGCCAGGAGCTCCGGCCGGTCGGAATCGATGGCCATCCGGATCTGGGCGACAGAGAAGCCGCCGAGCTTGGCAAGGGCCGTCTCGAACAGGGAAAGCCTGCCGTCGCGCAGCGTGCGCAGAAGATAGCTTGGCTTGAGCTGGCCGGCGTCGTGCAGCTTGGCGATCAGCCGTTGCTCCATCTCCTCCCGGTCGTCCTGCTCTTCGGGCGCGGGAGGGGAGGGCGGCGCAGTCGACAGACCTCCATGGGCTTCCGAAACCGCTTCGTTCAGGGCGCTGTCCAGCGCCTCCTCGTCGACCTGGAAGCGCGACACCAGGGAAGCCCGCAGCGCCTGACCGACCCAGACGTAGAGCCGTTCGGCGAGGTCGCGGGTCATCCGGGGGTGCCGCGCCAACGGCGGCCGCAGCGATGTCACTCGCCGTGAGGCCTCGACAAGGCGCGCCATGCCGTCCGGCGAGATATCAGCAGTGTCATTGGAGGCGAGCGCGGTGAGCACCGCCGGTTCCTGCTGGGTCAGGATAGCGTCCACCACCAGCGTTCCCAGGGCTGGCCGGCGAGCCACTTCGATCTGGTGCTCGATGGTCGCCTCGACCAGCAGGCGGATGAGGTCCACGTCCTGAAGCACGGGACTGTTGGCGATGATCGGCCGGGCGATCTCGATCTCGTCCAGCGCAAGCACGTTCATCAAGGCGCGGGGGGCCCAGCGTGCGGTCGCCAGTTTGTCGGCGAGACGGGCGCGGATGTCGTGCTCGGCCTCGACCACCAGCAGCATGAAGATGTCATTGACCAGGGAATGCACGGCGCCGGTGTCGAGCGCTCCGACACTCTCGGCGCCCTCACAGAGATCGGCGATGGCCAACAGTAATCGTTCACGGTCGGCGGGGGCGCGCGTCTTCGCCAATTCCAGCAGACGCTCAGCCTGACTCGCGATACTCACCCCGTCCCTCCAACCCTGCAGCCTTTCTAGCTTGATTCCAGAGTGAACACGCGGCGTGAAAACATGTTTAACCCTCGGGTCACCAATCTGACGCACCGGGCGGACCGGACGCGGGGAGATGAAGACCGATGGCCGAACCGCTCCTTCTCGCCCTGGACCAAGGCACCACAAGCACCCGCGCAATCCTGTTCGACGCTCGCGGCAATCCGTTGCAGACCGCCACGCGGCCGCTGCGCCAGTCCTATCCGGCCGACGGCTGGGTCGAGCATGACGCCGAGGAGATCATCGCCGCCAGCACGGCGGTGCTTCGCGAGGCGGTTGAACAGTCTGGTCGAGGCGCAGCCGAGATCGCCGCCGTCGGGATCACCAACCAGCGCGAGACGGTCGTGGTCTGGGACAAGGCGACCGGCCGGCCCATCCACCCCGCCATCGTCTGGCAGGATCGGCGCACCGCCATGGCCTGCGAGCGGCTGAAGGACGCCGAGGACGAGGTCGCCGCAGTCACCGGGCTGCTGCTCGACCCCTATTTCTCTGCATCGAAGATCGCATGGCTGCTCGACAACGTCGACGGAGCGCGGACTCGGGCCCAACGAGGCGAGCTGCTCTGCGGCACGATGGACGCCTGGGTGGTCTGGCGACTGACCGGCGGGGCGGTGCACGCCACGGACGCCACCAACGCTTCGCGGACGTCGCTGTTCGACATCGGCGCGCAGCAATGGTCGCCCGCGATGCTCGAGCTCTTCGGCGTGCCCGAATCCCTGCTGCCCGAGGTGCGCGACACTGCGGCCGGCTACGGCGAGACCTTGCCCGACCTGCTTGGCCGCGCTGTCCCGATCTGCGCTGTGGTGGGCGACCAGCAGGGCGCGCTGATGGGCCAGGGCTGCATCGAGCCAGGTCAGATGAAGGCGACCTATGGCACCGGCTGCTTCATGCTGTTGAACACGGGCGAGAACCGCCCGATCTCGCAGGCCAGGCTGCTCGCCACCGTGGCGGCGCGCGTGGCTGGGCGCACGACCTTTGCCCTTGAGGGATCCATCTTCGTGGCCGGGGCGGCGATCCAGTGGCTCGGTGAGGGGCTGGGCCTTCACGGCGGGCCCCAGGGGGCCGAGGCCTTGGCGCGGCAGGCCAGGGGCGACCATGGCGTGGTGGTGGTGCCGGCCTTCACCGGCCTGGGGGCGCCCTGGTGGGATGCTGAAGCCCGGGGCGCCGTGTTCGGCCTGACCCGGGACGCAGGCCTGGCGGAGATCGCCCATGCGGCCTTCGACGCCTCGGCGCTTCAGACCCGTGATCTGATCGAGGCGATGCGCGCCGACGCGCCGCATGCCCTGCACGCCGACAGCGAGCTGCGCATAGACGGCGGCATGGCGTCCAGCGTCTGGTTCTCCCAACGTCTGGCCGATCTCACCGGCCAGCGGGTGGCGCGGGTGACCTACCAGGAGACCACCGCCCTCGGCGCGGCGATGTTCGCCGGGATCGGAGCTGGCGTCTTCGGATCGGTCGAGGAGGCTGCAGCGATCCGGCCAGGCGCCGACTCCCTGACGCCGACGATGGCGACCCACGCCCGTGAATCCGCCTACGCCCGCTGGCTGGATGCGGTGGCAAGGGTCAGGTCCTAGCGCTACCCGCCGGAACTGTTTCCTTGACCATCATCGTCCACGGCGCGACCTTCTGCCGATAACCAGGAGGATCAGGCCATGGCGGACGGCAGTTTCGCGAGGATCCAGCCGCTGAAAGGCACGGTCAGCGACGCCGAATGGGCGGTGCGGGTTGACCTCGCCGCGCTCTACCGGTTGGTGGCGCTGGAGAAGTGGGACGACCTGATCTTCACCCACATCTCTGCCCGGGTTCCTGGGCCTGAGCATCACTTCCTGATCAATCCCTTCGGCATGTATTTCGAGGAGGTGACGGCCTCTTCCCTGGTCAAGGTCGACCTGGAGGGCAACATCGTCATGGACAGCCCCTACGGCATCAATCCGGCGGGCTACACCATCCACTCCGCGGTTCACGGCGCCCGCGAAGCCGCCAGGTTCGTGATGCACGTCCATACCGACCAGGGCGTGGCCGTCTCGGCGCAGGCCGAGGGGCTGCTGCCGATTTCGCAGCACGCGCTGATCGTGGCGCCGCATCTGGCCTATCACGACTATGAAGGCGTCGCCCTGAACCTGGACGAGCGCGAGCGGCTTGTCGCCGACCTCGGGGACAAGACCCTGATGATGCTGCGTAACCACGGCACCCTCGCCACCGGCGGCACGGCGGGCGAGGCCTGGGTCGGCCTCTGGCACCTCGAGCGCGCCTGCAAGATGCAGGTCATGGCCCTTTCCGTGGGACGCGAACGCATTCTGCTGGCCTCCGAGAGCGCCCGGACCGAGGTGACCAAGATCGTGGCGCGCGGGCTGGGGAGCATGTCGAATCTGCCGTGGCCCGGGTTGCTGCGGCGCCTCGACCGGGTCTCGCCGGGCTACGACGCCTGAGGTTCCGCACTGCCTGTTCATGGGGCAGGTGCGAAAAAGACATTGATCTGTCACTGGACTGACGCGGTGGCGCTCGCCATATGAGCCTTGTTCTTGTGCGGCGCCGGGAAGGGCCCCCGCGCGCGAGAGAGGCGGATTGATCCGAAGGCATTTCTTCCTCGTCGCCGCCTTGTGCGTGCTCGCCCTGATGATCGTGGCCGGCGGCATAAAGCTTGCGACCTCGGGCAGCGGCGAGACCCAGGCGAAGGCCGGCGTCGGCGGGGCCGGCGGCGGGCGGGGGGGCGTAGCCGTCTCCCAGGCTGTGGCCGTGACGCGCCCATTCGTGGACCGCCTGGAGGTCCTCGGCGCGGCCAAGGGCCGTCAGTCGGTCACCATCACATCCAGCACGACCGAGCTGATCACTGGCGTGCATTTCTCCGACGGCGCTTACGTCAGGAAGGGCCAGATCCTGGTCGACCTGAAAGCCCAGGAGCAGAACGCCGACATCTCCCAGGCCCAGGCCGCCCTCGGCCTCGCCGAGATCAACTATCAACGTTGGAAGTCCCTGGGCGACCAGGGCATCGCCGCCAAGGCGTCGGTCGACCAATATCGCACCGGCCTGCAGCAGGCTCAGGCCAACCTTGCCATGGCCAAGTCCCGCCTCGGCGATCGCGTCATCCGGGCCCCTTTCTCCGGGATGGTGGGATTGAGCGACGTGACGCCGGGGACGCTGGTCAATCCCGGCGCTCCGATCGTCTCCCTCGATGACGTCACGGTGATCCGCGTCGATTTCGATGTCCCGGACAGGTATCTTGCGGCGCTGCACGAAGGCGTGACGATCAGCGCCCGGACCGACGCCTATCCGGACCTCGTGATTAATGGCCGCATCGCCAAGCTCGACAGCCGCATCGACCAGCGCACCCGTTCGATCAAGGCGCGTGCCGAATTCCCCAACGGCGACGGCCGGTTGAAGCCCGGCATGCTGGTTCGCGTGAGCGTCGACCAGAGCGTTCGCCAGGCGGTCGCCGTCCCGCAGGCCGCGGTCCAGTTCGACGGCGACCAAGCCTCGGTGTTCGTATTGGCCAGGCGAGGCAGCGGACTGGTCGCGGAGCAGCGCCAGGTGGTGACTGGAGCCAATGACGCCGGTTTCGTCGAGATCAAACAGGGGCTGAAAGACGGTGAGGCCATCGTCGCCGACGGTGTGAACCGTGTCTCATCCAACCAGCCGGTGAAGTTGGTTGCGGCGGGCGGTCAGGGCGGCGGCCGGCCAGGCGCGCGCGACGGCCCCCGCTCGCGATGACCCTTTCGGACCTCTCTGTCCGGCGCCCGGTGTTCGCGGCGGTCGCGGCGATCATCCTGTGCGTGGTCGGCGTCGCCGCATTCCTGACCCTGCCGGTCCGCGAACTCCCCAATGTCGACCCGCCCCAGGTTTCGGTGAGCACCAACTATCTCGGCGCTTCCGCCGAAGTGGTGGAGGAACGGATCACCCAGGTGATCGAGCAGCAGGTCGCCGGGATCCAGGGCATCGACCGCGTCAACTCCTCCAGCCGGGACGGCCGCTCGCAGATCAACATCACCTTCACCCTGAACCGGAAGCTCGACGACGCCGCCAACGACGTCCGTGACGCCGTCTCAAGGGTGGCGTCCCAGCTGCCGCAGGAGGCGGATTCTCCGCAGATCTCCAAGGCGAACGCCGACTCCGGCGCACTGATCTTTGTAACGCTCACCTCCAAGACGATGAGCCGGCTGGCGCTCGCTGACTACGCCAGCCGCTATCTGGTCGAACGGCTGTCCACGATCCCCGGGGTGGCCCAGGCCAACATGGTTGGGGCGCAGCTCTATTCGATGCGGATCTGGCTGGACGCCGACGCCATGGCGGCCCGCGGTCTCACCGTCGAGGACGTGCAGAGCGCGCTCAATTCGCAGAACGTCGAGCTTCCCGCGGGAGCCCTTGAGTCCACGTCCAAGGACTTTACCATCCGGGTGACCCGTGGCTACACCAAGCCCGATGAATTCGCGGCCCTGCCTGTCGTGGCCGGGGGCGGGCTCAGCCGTCTGGGAGGGACCACGGGCGGCTCGACCACGACGGCTTCCAACGGCGTCACCAACCAGGGCGGGGTCCAGTCGAGCTACATCACCCGCCTCGGTGACATCGCCCATATCGAGGAAGGGCCCGACGACCGGCGGCGGATGTTCATGCAGAACGGCGCCGAGCGGATCGGCATCGGCCTTACCCGCCAATCCCAGGCCAACGACCTGGAGATCTCCAGGGACGTCCGCCGTCAGGTCGACCTGATCAACAAGTCGTTGCCCCCCGGAATGACCCTGGCCGTCGCCGTGGACTGGACGATGTTCACTCGCGACGCGATCCAGGAGGTCTGGATCACCATGGCCCTGTCCCTGGCGCTGGTGGCCCTGGTCAACTTCGTGTTCCTCGGCAGCTGGCGCTCTGCGGTGATCCCCTCGATCGTGGCGCCGATCTGCATCCTCTCGACGTTCACGGTCCTGGCGCCGCTGGGGTTTTCGCTGAACCTGCTGACCCTCCTGGCCCTGGTGCTGGCCATTGGACTGGTGGTCGATGACGCCATCGTCGTGGTCGAGAACATTCAGCGCCGCATCGATGAGGGCGAGCCTCCGTTGGTGGCCGCCGAGCGCGGCGCCAAACAGGTGTTCTTTGCGGTGGTCGCCACCACCGTCGTCCTGATCTCGGTGTTCGCGCCCCTGATGTTCCTGCCGGGCTACATCGGCCGCCTGTTCGTCGAGCTGGCCGTCGCCATCGCCGCCGCCGTGTTCTTCTCGGCCCTGCTCGCGCTCAGTCTTTCGCCCATGCTGGGGTCCAAGCTGCTGCGTCCGGTCAAAAGCGAAGGCTGGCTCGCCCGCAACGTCGACCGGGCGATGGATCGGCTGAGGAGGTCGTATCAGGCGTCCCTGGAAATGCTTCTCGGAGGCCGGCGCGTCGCCGCGGTGGTTGGCGGCGGCGTCGTGTTGCTGAGCCTGCTCGCCGGCGGACTGTTCTTGGCACTGCCAAAGGAGCTTGTGCCTTCTGAGGACCGGGGCCGGATCGACATACAGATCCAGGGTCCGGAGGGCGCGGGCTACGACTACACCCTGAAGGCGGCCATGCAGGCCAAGCCGATCCTGGACAAGCTCAGGAAGGAGGGGATCCTGATGCACTATGTGATCGGGGTGCCCCGTTTCGGACAGAACCAGTACAACTCCGGCTTCGGCAACGCTGTGCTCTCCGATTGGCGCCACCGGAAGGTCACGTCCCAGGACATCGCCGCTCGGCTCAACAAGGAGTTCGGACGTGTCACTGGCGTTCGCATCATCGGCGCGGTCCGCGGTCCGTTCCAGCGGGGCGGGGGATCAGGTTCAAACGTCGACCTGATCGCCGAGGGCAACGACTATCCCGAACTCGCGCGCTGGATCCAGCCGATCGTCGAGGCGGCGGAAAAGAACCCTGGACTCACCCGCGCCCGCATCGATTACGAGCCGACCTCGCCGCGCCTGATGGTCAACGTCGACCGCGACAAGGCCGCCTCACTGGGGGTTTCGGCAGAATCCGTCGGCCGCGCCCTACAATCGATGTTCGGCTCCCAGAAGGTGACCACCTACGTCAAGAACGGGCAGGAATATGACGTCATCCTGCAGACCAATCTGGAGCACCGGCGCAGCGTCGATGACCTGAACACCCTTTATGTGCGCGGGGCGTCGGGCGGCCTCATACCCCTGTCTTCCCTGACCAAGACTGAGGTCAAGGGTGATACGCCGGACCGGCCGCGGACCGATCGACAGCGCTCGATTACGCTGACCGCCGAGCTCGCCCCAGGTTACACCGTGGGCGAGGCTGTCCAGTTCTACCGCGATCAGGTGGCGAAACAGCCGCCCTCGGGCGTCGTCACCGCCTGGGGAGGACAGGCCAAGGACTATCTGGAAGCCTCCAATGCCGTGGGCTTGGCCTTCGGCCTGGCTCTGTTGCTGGTGTTCCTGGTGCTTGCGGCCCAGTTCGAGAGCTGGATCCACCCGGCGGTGATCATGCTGACGGTGCCGCTGGCGGCGCTGGGCGGTCTGTTCGGACTGCTGATGGCCGGATCTAGCATCAACACCTATTCGCAGATCGGCCTGATCATCCTGATCGGCATCGCGGCCAAGAACGGCATCCTGATCGTGGAGTTCGCCAACCAGCTGCGCGACCAGGGGCGCTCGGTGAAGGAGGCGGTGATCGAGGCTGCTGGCATCCGGCTGAGGCCAATCGTCATGACTTCGATCGCCGCAGCGTTCGGCTCCCTGCCGCTGATCATGGCCGGCGGCCCGGGGGCAGGCAGCCGCAGCACCATCGGGGTGGTGATCTTCTCGGGCGCGATCTTCGCGACCCTGTTGACCCTGTTCGTGGTGCCGGTGTTCTACAATCTCCTGGCCCGCTTCACGAAGTCGCCGGAGTGGACCTCGCGGATGATCGACGCCTTCGAGGCGCGCGAGCCTGACCGGGAACGGCCCGGAGCCGGGCCGCTGCCAACGCCGGTTGCGGCGCGGACCGCAGCCGAATAGCTACTTGTCGCGCTGGGTGGCCAGGTAGGCGATTACGTCCTGACGGTCCTTGGCGTCCTTGATCCCCGCGAAGGTCATCTTGGTCTCGGCCACGACGGTCCGGGGGTTTTCGATCCACTTGTCCAGCGTCGGCGCATCCCAGGTGAGGCCCGAAGCCTTCATCCCGTCGGAGAACTCGAATCCGGGGATTTCAGCGGCCTTGGTTCCGAACACGCCGTAGAGGTTGGGGCCCGTCAGCGTCGGCCCGCCCTTGGCGATGGAATGGCAGGAACGGCATTGGGCGAACTTGGCCAGCCCGTTGGCCGGATCGGCGGCGTTGTAGGGCGCGGGCAGGGCGGCCACCATGGCCTTCTGGTCCGCAGTGATTTCGTCACTTGACGACGCCGGCGCGGCGGAGGCGAGGGGAGAGGTCTGTGGCATCACAGGTTCCTCGCTCTTCTTGCCGCAAGCCGAAAGCAAAGCCGCGGCGCCGAGGGTCAACGCCATCACCGAAAGCCCACGCATGTCCGATCCTCTGCTCTGCGAAGGGCCGGCAAGCTAACGCCCGAGTCCCAGGATGCAATGGGGCCGCGCCGAGATTCCGAAGATATTCGCAGGGCTGGCGACAGCCATTAAGATTTCCGCTAGGTTCTGCTGGACCCGGCGGGCAGCATGGTGGCTCTCGCGGAAGTGAATTCGACAGGATAGGCCCGATGAAGGACTTCAAGCTGCTGATCAACGGCCAACTGACCGCCGGCGCGTCGGTCATGGACGTGATCAACCCCTCTACCGAGGAAGTGGTCGCGGTGTGTCCGCGCGCTGACCTGGCCCAGCTTAATCAGGCGGTGGCCGCGGCCAAGGCGGCGTTTCCCGCATGGGCCAAGACCCCCATCAAGGAACGTGGCGCGCTGATCAACAAGGTCGCCGACGCCCTGGAAGCGCGCACCGAGGAATTCGCCCGCCTGCTCACCTCCGAGCAGGGCAAGCCCCTGCCCATGGCCCTCTGGGAAGTGGGCGGCACGGCCGCCAGCCTGCGCTACTTTGCGTCGCTGGACCTGCCGGACAAGGTGCTGCGCGATGACGCCGACAGCAAGATCGTGCTCCAGCACTCGCCCCTGGGCGTGGTGGCGGCGATCACGCCCTGGAACTTCCCGCTGATCCTCCTGGCCATCAAGATCGGACCAGGGCTGCTCGCGGGAAACACAATGGTCTGCAAGCCGGCGCCGACAACGCCCCTCACAACCCTCCTGCTCGGGGAGATCTGCGCCGAGATCCTGCCGCCGGGCGTGGTCAATTTCATCGCCGACGCCAACGACCTGGGCGGGGCCCTGTCCACCCACCCGGACATCGCCAAGGTCGCCTTCACCGGCTCCACCGCCACGGGCAAGAAGGTGATGCAGAGCGCCTCCTCCAGCCTCAAGCGCCTGACGCTCGAACTCGGCGGCAACGATGCGGCGATCATCCTGGACGACATGGATCCCAAGGAAGTGGCGCCCAAGATCTTCGGCGGCGCCACTATGAACTCCGGCCAGGTCTGCCTCGCCATCAAGCGGGTCTATGCCCCGGAGTCCATGTACGACGCCCTCTGCACCGAGCTGGCCAAGCTGGCCGAGGAGGCCGTGGTGGGCGACGGGTTCGAACAGGGCACTCAGCTCGGCCCGCTGCAGAACAAGATGCAGTTCGAGAAGGTAAAGGAGTTCCTCGCCGACGCTCACGCGAGCGGAAAGGTCATCGCCGGCGGCCAGCCCCTGGATCGTCCGGGCTACTTCATCCCACCGACCATCGTGCGCGACATCCCCGACGACGCCAAGCTGGTGCGTGAGGAGCAGTTCGGGCCGGTGCTGCCGATCATGAGCTACACCAGCCTGGCCGACGCCATCAGCCGCGCCAACGACAGTGAATATGGCCTGGGCGGCACGGTCTGGACCAACGATCTCGACAAGGGCTTCGAGGTCGCCTCGCAGATCCAGTCCGGCACGGTGTGGGTCAACAAGCACCTGGACCTGCCCAACGACATCCCCTTCGGCGGCGCCAAGCAGTCGGGCATCGGCGTCGAGTACGGTCAGGAAGGCCTGGAAGAATTCACCCAGGCCAAGACCGTGAACATGAACAAGCACGCCTAGGCGCACCGCCCCATCAGGCAAGTCCTGAGCACCCTCCCCCCTTTGAGGGGGAGGGCCGGGGAGGGGGGCAGCC
>FTHI01000578.1_pt1 | contig 22161 bp, 24 predicted proteins | sample 1640891 | NCBI WGS metagenome assembly FTHI01 (sample SAMEA3914788, study PRJEB12502) | metagenome | biome: forest; material: soil | place: Canada | collected 2011-07-03 | depth 0.1 m
GATTGGCGGCCTCGATCGAATAGGCGCCCGCCTTCACCTGCAGGATGAAGCCGACGATCTCTTCCAAAGGCGCGTCGGAGATGTGGGGCAGGTGCCAGCTGCCGAAGCAGAGGTGGTAGCGCACCCGATCCTCGGGAATGCCCTCCAGGGCGTGGTTCAGGGCGTCGATCCTGAGCTGCGCCCAATCCCGGTAGCGCTCGGGGCTCTGGGAGACCAGGTGGTCGTACATGTTGGCCAGCACGGCGTCGTCCACCTGGACCAGCAGGCCGGAGCGGTGGATCGCCAGGTATTCCTCGCGCAGGGCCGAGGCGATGGCGAACACGTACTCACGCTCGTTGGCGTAGTACTCGTTGATCCCGTCATAGGCTGTGGACGCCGGCGCAACGGCGGTCATGAAGGCTTCCTGGACCTTCACGGTCCGGAGCGCGTCGTTCAGCGCATCGATGGCGACCTGCACGCTCTCGCGATCCTGGTAGACGATCGGACCGACGCAGGCTTCTGTGGGCGCGCCCTCAATGGCGCGGGGCATTTCCTGTGCAAGCATGTCCTTGAACCGGAACCGGTCGCGTCCGAGCCACTCCAGTTCGCGCAGCTGGTGGGGCCTCAACTCGAACCCGGAGATGCGGCCCAGGATATAGTTGGCCCAGCTCTCCTTGCCGAATTCGCCCTCGTTGACCACGTCGATCCCGACCTCCGCCTGCTTGCGGACGATCTCGGCGATCGAGGCATGCATGACCTCCCGGTACCTGGCGATGTCTGCGGGAGGACCCTTCTGGAAGCTGCCCAACTCAAGCAGGGCCGCCGGTCTCGGCAGGCTGCCGACGTGGGTGGTGAGGATGCGTTCGTCACTGCGCTTCATCGGCCTGGGTTCCTGATCGTTTCTGGTCGCACGTTGCAGATCGCGACCACAGGAACAACTGGGTTCGATATGCTAGTATTTTCAATGCCAGCATTACTGGTCCTGTTGACGTTGAAGCCCGCTCGCTTCCTGCTCTAAGGCGGGAGGAGAGACCATGGAGCAGTCCACAACACTGGGCGGCGAAGCGCGGCGCGCGCAGCTATCCGAGTTTCTGAAGGGATGTCGCGCACGGCTTCAGCCCTCAATGGTGGGGTTGCCCTCCGGCGGCCGTCGGCGCACGCCCGGACTTCGCCGCGAGGACGTCGCGGCGCTCGCAGGCCTCTCGGCCACCTGGTACACGTGGCTGGAACAGGGCCGCGACGTTCGCGCTTCGGACCGCATCCTGGAGAGCCTCTGCCGGACACTCAGGCTGTCCAACGAGGAACGCGACTACCTGTTCTCGCTGGCCCAGAGCCGGCCCGCGCCCCTGGAGTTGACCCGAATTGAGGAGGTCAGCCCCGCAGTCATGCGGACCCTGGAGGCCCTGCACGTGCCGGCCCTGGTGATCACGCCCCGCTGGGACGTGGTCTATTGGAATCGCATGGTCACCAAGACCTTTCGGGATTATGCCGCGTTGCCGCCAGAGCGGCGCAACCTCATCCGTATCCTGCTCACCAGCCCGGAGTACCAGATCGACCCGGTCGAGTACGAAGCCATGGCGCGCCGGGTGTTGGCCAAGCTCAGGGTCGACTACAGCCAGTCGGCCGGCGACCCGGCCTTTGAAGACCTGATCGAGGAACTCGGCGAGATCTGTCCACCGTTCCGTGAGTTCTGGCGCAGCCCCGAGATCACGTCACGCTCAGAGGGGATCCACCTGCTGCGGCACCCGCAACTCGGCGGCATCACCTTCGAGCACACATCCTACGTCGTCGAAGGCGCCCCCACGCTGAGGGTGGTGGTGTTCGCGCCGCACGATACCGCCAGCGCCGCCAAGGTGGAGCGGCTGGCAAGGGAAGCCGGCGTCGCCAAGGGGTATTAGCTAGAGCGAGCTCTGAGCGAGGCGAATCTCAGCAGTGGTGGGCGATGAACCTAGCCACTTCGTCGTTGATCTCCTGGTTCTCGGGGACCTCGCCGAAGCCGAAGCCGCCATGCGGCATGGCCTCCCAGACATGGAGCTCGGCCTCGACCCCGGCCTTGCGCAGCTTGCGATGCATCATGACCGAGTTCGAGAGGAACAGGTCGCGCGTGCCCGACTGGATCAAGGTCGGGGGAAACCCTCTGCTGAAGTCGCCGAACAGGGGTGAAACATAGGGATCGGTGAGGTCGTGGCCGTTGGCGTAGAGCAGATTGCACTCCGGAAGTCCGCGCTTCAGCGTGACGTCCAGCAGCTCATTGGTCAGGAAGGTGTCGCCGGACTCAGTGAGATCGACCTCGGGAGTCAGGAGGATCACGGCGCCCGGCAAAGGCAGGCCGCGGTCGCGGATCATCAGGGTCACGGCGGCCGCCAGATTACCGCCGGCCGAGCTGCCGCCAACCACCACGCGCCCCGGGTCGTGGGTCTTGATCAGCTCCAGATAGACGGCGAGGCAATCTTCGGGCGCTGCCGGGAATGGATGGTCAGGCGGCATGCGGTAGTCGACCGAGACTGTGGTTATGCCAAGCCGGTCGGCGGTGCGGGCGCCGAAGCCCTTGGCGAACTCGCCTCCGCCGAACACCAGCGCCCCGCCGTGGATGTAGAGGTAGACGCGCCCGCGGGCTGCGGCGTCGAGGCCCGCCGGTGTCGACACATAGCAGGTGACTCCGGCGATGGTGCGGGTCTCCACCTTGCTGGCGCACCCTGCGAGCATCTCCGAAGCGATGGGCGCCCACATCGCCTCGCTTGCCGCTACCGCGACCCGCCAGCCTTCAAGGTCTCCGGGATCGGGACGGGACGCCGACGGCGCAGCCGCGCCGACCGAGAGCGCTTCGCGGGCTTCCTGACTGATGGTGCCGGGCGGAGGGATGGCGCGCTCGGACACGCGGACGGGGGTGAGTTGATCGTCTGGGCTGTCGGTCATGCGGTATCTGACCGCCTCGGCGCGGGGACCGCAAGGGTCCGCAACGCACTTACGGGCCCAGTAAAGGCAGGCCCACGCCTTCCTTGATGGTGCGCATGACGAAGCTCGACCGGACGTCCTTTACGCCTGGGATGCGCCGCAGCTTGTCGAACACGATGTCCGAGTAGGCGTTGCTGTCCGCCGCAGCCACGTGGAGGATGGCGTCGTAACTGCCCGAGACGATGTAGCAGGAGACGATTTCGGGGATCTCACCCATCCGCTGGACGAACTGCTCGGCGGTCGAGGCCGTGATGTAGTCCAGCACCAGGGTGACATAGGCGATGAAACCGACGCCGATGGCTTCCGGGTCCAGGCGCGCGGTGTAGCCGCGGATCACGCCCTCCGCCTCCATCCTCTTGATGCGGCGGTGGCAAGGGGCCTCCGACAGGCCCACCTTCTCGGCGATCTCGACATTGGTGGCGCGGGCGTTCTCGAGCAGGACCGCCAGGATCTTCCGGTCGAACGCGTCCAACCGGGCCGAGCCTGCGACGGTTTCGTTAGATTGCTCAGCTCTTTTCATTCTAGCAGGAATCTTGCTCATTTTCGAATGATATCACGTTATTCCTGCCAAGTTGAGCCATTCTGGAGCACGATCCACAAGGACATTCCCGGCGAGTTCGGCCTAGGGTTCTGGCCCCGTCCGACCCCGGAGCCAGACCGAAATGACCTTTGAACTCAACGCCGTACCGAACCAAGTGTCCCGCCTCCCCGTCGCCGCGCGCCGGCGTCCGCCCTTTCGCGCCGAGCATGTCGGAAGCCTCCTGCGTCCCCATGCGCTGCTGGACGCACGGGAGCGCCGCAAGGCCGGCCAGATCTCGGCCGAGGATTTCAGGACGATCGAGGATCGAAGCGTACGGGAGATCATCCGCCTGCAGCAGGACTGCGGCCTGGAATCGATCACCGACGGCGAGCTGCGCCGTGACTCCTGGCACATGGATTTCCTTTATCGGATTGGCGGCGTGGAGAAGGTCCAGGGGGACCTGAAGGTCCAGTTCCACAACCACGCGGGCGACATCGAGTTCACGCCGTCCGCCCTGCAGGTGGCGAGGACCCTGACCCTGGAGGAGCCGATCTTCCTGGACGACTTCACGTTCCTGAAGGCCAACGCCACAGGTACGCCGAAGCTGACCATCCCCTCCCCGTCGATGCTGCACTACCGCGGCGGCGACCACTGCATCAGCCCGGACGCCTATCGGGACATGGAGGTGTTCTGGCGCGACCTCGCCATGGTCTACGCCGCCGAGATCGAGGCGCTGCACCGGAGCGGTTGCCGGTACCTTCAGGTCGACGACACCTCCCTCGCCTACCTCAACGATCCGAGCCAGAGGGCCTATATCGAGTCCCTCGGCGGCGATCGCGAGCGCCAGCACCTGGTCTATATCGACGCCTTCAATGCGGCCGTCGCCGAACGGCCCGAGGACCTGGCGATCGGCATGCATCTCTGCCGGGGCAACTTCCGATCGTCCTGGGTGGCGTCTGGCGGATACGACTATGTCGCCGACGCCCTGTTCAACCGCCTGGACGTCGATGGCTTCTTCCTGGAATACGACGACGATCGGTCGGGAACCTTCGAGCCGCTGCGTTTCGTGCCCAAGGGCAAGACGGTGGTGCTCGGGCTGATCAGCTCCAAGCACGGGGTCCTGGAGAGCAAGGACGCCTTGAAGCGGCGTCTGGACGACGCATCGAGGTTCATCGACCTCGATCAGGTCTGCATCAGTCCCCAGTGCGGCTTCTCGTCCACCTGCCACGGCAACGACATCACATTCGACCAGCAGGCGGCGAAGCTGCGCCTGACCGTGGAGATCGCCGAGGAGGTGTGGGGCGGCCTCTAACCCCGAAGACGGCCGGCCCGGCGCGGAGGATGCGATCGCGTCCTCCGCGCTCTTGTCTGCCGATCAGTTCGCCGCCTGGGCCTCGGCCCGGTCGCGGGTCATGCGTTCGGTTTCTTCGCGGGTAGTCTCCGGACCGCGATTGCGGCTGGCGAGCCCGCCCATAGGCGGCGCCTTGCTGAACGGCTCGGGATCGCCTTCGCGGAGCTTCAGGCCGAACAGCGGGTTCATACCCGGGTGCCGGCCGAGGCCGCCGAACAGGTCGAAGCCACGATCGAGCCAGTCGCGCAGGGGCTCGTCGTCGGTCATCGGCGGGGTGCGGGCGACCGACGCCGTCCACAGGAACACCGAAAGCGCCCGATAGTCGGCGTAGTTGGGCTTGTCGCCGCCCAGCCACTTGTTGCCCTTCAGGACCGCGCGGAACGGCTCCAGCGTTGGCAGGATGCCCGGCAGCCGATCTTCGCGCCCAGCCTGGACCTCTTCCAGCTTGCGACCGCCCAGCATGTTCTCGCGGCTCTTGGTCACGTACTCGTGGTCCTGCGGCAGCGACAGGTCGCGGTAGTCCTGGATGTAGCAGGCGAACCAGGGCCCGACGGCGGTGCGCCAGAGCCAGGCTTCCGTGAATTCGGTGAGCGGCTTGATGCCCGGATCGCCGATCAGCATGGGACGGTCCGGATACTTCTCGTCGAGGTATTCGGCGATGAGCCAGCTGTCGAGCACCCAATGGCCGTCGTCGACGATGGCCGGCAGGCGCTCCGACTTGCCGCCGGTGCGCTCAAGGATGCCGGTGAAACCGCCCGGCACGATGTCCATGTCAAAGCCCTTGTGCGCCAAAGCGTACTTGGTCGCCCACACGAACGGGCTGATGGTGCAGCCGGACGCCAGCTGCAGATCGTAGAGGGTGATGGTGTTGTTCTTGGCCAAGGGTTTCCTCCTTTGGGCGCGGCCTCCGATGGCGCGTCGCCCGAAAGCTGATTGGTCATAGGGACGCCTTTGCCGGATTGTAAAGCGCTGGCGCGCCGCAGGTTAGGCGCTACTGACGGACCAGGCGTTCCGACAACGCACGACGGTTTCACGCAACAGAACGCCGAGGGCGCTAGCCTCGGCCACGTCTCGGCGACAGGAGCTCGTTGAATCGTGTGACGACGGCGTCGATCTCTTCCGCCGTCGTGCCGCGGCCCAGGCTGAAGCGGATTGCGCCGCCGCCGATTTCAGGCGGCACGCCCATGGCCGCAAGCACAGGCGACAGTTCGATGCGGCCTTCGTGGCAAGCCGATCCCGTCGAGGCGGCGACGCCGTCGAGTTGCTCGAGGATCTCGGCCCCGATCCGGCCGACGAAGCCGACATTGAGCGTGTTGGGCAGCCGTTGCTCGGGGTGTCCGTTGAGGACGACGCCGTCGCCAAACGCCCGATGCAACCTATCCCAGAGCGCGTCGCGCAGGACACGCACATGGTCCAGGCCTGACAGGTCCATGGCGACATTGCAGGCCTCGCCCAACGCCGCCGCCAGCAGCGCGCTCTCCGTGCCTGCACGCCGGCCGCTCTCGTGTCCGGCGCCGTGGATCAGCGGCTCCAACCGGACGCCGCGCCTCACGTAGAGCGCACCCACGCCCTTCGGCGCATAGACCTTATGGCCGGCGACGGTGAGCAGATCGACGCCGAGGGCGTCCACCTTGGTCGGGATCTTGCCGACGGACTGGGCGGCGTCGGTGTGGAACAGGACCCCGTGGTCGCGAGCGATCCGGGCGCACGCCTCGATTGGCTGGACCGTCCCGACCTCGTTGTTGGCGTGCATGATGCTAACGAGGATGGTCCGCGGGGTGATGGCGCGACGGAGATCGTCGGGATCGACCCTGCCCGTCCTATCAACCGGCAGGCGGGTCACTCTGGCGCCCAGCGTCTCCAGGAACCGGCAAGGCTCCAGGACGGCCGGATGCTCGACGGCGCTGATGATGATGTGGTCGCCGCGTTCCCTGAGGGCCAAGAAGACGCCCTTGATCGCCAGGTTGTTGGCCTCGCTCCCGCCGCTGGTGAGCACGACCTCGTCGGGCGTCGCGCCCAGCAGATCCGCGACCTGCCCTCGCCCCCGCTCCACGGCTTCGCGGGCTGGACGGCCCGCCCAATGGAGGCTGGAGGGGTTGCCATAGGCCACGTCGAGAAGCGGACGCATGACGTCGGCGACGCGCGGGTCGATCGGCGTGCTGGCGTTGTAGTCGAGGTAGATCGGCGTCACGGCCAAAGGCCTCACCTTCGTCGTGACTTGAGGTATTTCACGAGCGCCCGGGCGTCGCCAGCCAGATGATGTGCCGCGCGCCGCGGCCCGTTCCGCTCGCGCGCACGCGCTGTTCGTCGACGGTGTAGCCGCTGCGGCGAAGAGCTCGGACGAAGTCGCTGCTCTGGGTCGCCGACCAGACCGCAAGAACGCCGCCAGGGCGGAGCGCCTTGCGCGCGGCGTCCAGGCCGACCGATTGATAAAGGCTGTCGTTCGCCTCGCGGTTCAATCCTCCCGGGCCGTTGTCCACATCGAGCAGGATCGCGTCGTACGCGGCGTTCGGCGCGGAGCGGATCATGTCCGCCACATCGACCTCGTGGATGACCACGCGCGGGTCTTCCAGACAGCCTTCGAAGATGTGCGCCATTGGACCGCGCGCCCAGGCGACGACCACGGGAACAAGCTCCGCCACATCGACTTTGGCTTCCGCGGGCAACGCGGACAGTGCAGCGCGCAGGGTGAACCCCATGCCGAGCCCGCCAATCAGGATGCGAGGCCGGGACCGACCGCCGATCCGCTCGCAGGACAGCGTCGCCAGCGCCTTCTCCGAGCCGCTGAGCCGGCTGTTCATTAGCTCGATCCCGCCCGACATGATCGAGAGCTCTGCGCCGCGCTGCATAAGACGGAGCTCGCCTCCCCCGGGCGTCGTGGCCGTCCCCAGATGGACCCAAGGGATCACGCGCCTTCCTGCTCGAACACTGCGGCGACCTGCGCCGGGGTCATCAGCCGCCAGGCACCCGGTCCAAGGTCGGCCGGGAGATCGAGCGAGCCAATGCGGTCCCGGTGGAGCGCCTCGACGTGGTTGCCTACGGCCGCGAACATGCGGCGGACCTGATGGTAGCGGCCTTCGATGATGGTGAGGCGCGCCGTGGTGTCAGACAGGGGCTCCAGGACGGCCGGCGCGAGCGGCTTGTCCTCGCCTTCCAACATGAGCTCACCGGACGCGAAGCGCTCCGTCTCATCTCCGTTGAGCGGCCTGGCGAGCGTCGCCACGTAGCGCTTGGCGACGTGGCGACGCGGCGAGATGATCCGGTGCAGCAAGGCGCCGTCGTCCGTGAGCAGCAGCAGGCCGGAGGTGTCCTTATCCAATCGGCCGACGGTCGAGACCGCCGGATCGCGGGCCCGCCATCGTGTCGGCAGCAGGTCGTAGACCAGCGGCCCCGTCTCCTTGTGCGAGCAGGTGACGCCCAGCGGCTTGTGCAGCATCAGCGCCATGCCCGGCGGCGGATCCAGCCGCGCACCGTTCACCCGCATCCGGTTGGCCAGATCAGGCGTGGCGGCGATGCGCATGTCGGCGTCGGCCACGGACGCGCCATCGAGCGTCACCAGCCCGGCGCGCACCAGCCCCTGGACCTCTTTGCGCGAACCGTAGCCCATGTTGGCCAGCAAGCGGTCGAGCCGGAATGTCGCGCTCATTTGCGCGCCTCGTAGACCTTGAAGCCGCCGGCCTCGGCCTTGAGCGCGACCTTGCTGAACTGGGTGGAGAGCACGCCTTCGTAGGGAAGGTGACGGTTGGCCACCAGCCACAGGACGCCGCCCTTGCGCAGGATCTGACCGCTTCGGCGGATGAAGGCCTGGCCAAGCGCCTTGTCCTCAGCCCCACCATCGTGGAAGGGCGGATTCATCACCACGAAGTCCAGGCCCGAGAGGTCCGGAGCGCTCTGCGCGTCCGCCCAGTGGATTTGGGCTTTCGGATCGATCACGTTGCGGCGGGCCGCCTCCACCGCGCGCCGGTCATTGTCCACGAGGTCCAGGTGCGAGACGCCCGGCTGGGCCAGCACAGCGCTGGCGAGGAGCCCGACGCCACTGCCGAGATCGGCGCCCCGCCCCGTCAGCGGCGGCAGGGCCGAGATCAGGAGCAGGCTTCCGGGATCGGGCCGGTCCCAGCTGAACAGGCCAGGTTGGGTCCACAAGCCCAGCCCCTTGGCGAACTGGGGTCCGCCGGCCTCGACAGCGGCGTCCAGGCCTGATGGCTCCGACGGTCGGTCGACCTGGCAGATGCGCTGGTGCTGGCGGAAGTCCTCAGAGACCTCACATCCGAAGCCTTCAAGCTCCTTGCGCAGGCGAGACCCGCCCTTGTCCTTCGGAGCGAGGGCTGTCAGCGGCGCTCCCGGCTTCAGGGCGCGAAGGGCCAGGGCGAGGACATAGCGTCGCTCGACCGCGCCGGGCGGCGCGGCGACGACCGCGCCGGAAAGGTCCCCGGGGGCGAAATCCTCCAGGCGCGCGGCGCCTGGGACCTGCGGCGAAACCTGGACGGCGCCCGCGGGCGTTTCCGCGAGGCGCAGCGGCGGCGCGCCATAGACGCAGATCATGCCGTCGCCGCTCAAGCCGGGAACGCCGCGTCGACGATCCGCACGCCGGGAGCGCCGACGGCAAGGCGGCCGACGATCCGCGAGGCGCCGAAACCAACGCTCCGGAGTCTCTCCAGCAAGGCGTTGGCGTGAGCCGGATCGACGGCGATGAGCAGGCCACCGCTGGTTTGCGGATCGCAGAGCAGGTCCCTGCGCCATCCGGCGAGGTCGGCCGGCTCCTCGACCTGACCGCCATAGCTCGACCAGTTGCGAACGGCCGCACCGGTCCTCACGCCCGCCTGCGCCAAGGCTTCCACGCCGTCGAGCACGGCCGGCGCCCGAGCGAAAATCTCTGCGATAAGACCGGCCGGATTGCACATCTCCAGGGCGTGGCCGAGCAGGCCGAAGCCCGTCACGTCGGTGACCGCATGGACTCCCGGCTGATCGGCCAGGCTGGCCCCGATGGAATTGAGCTGGGTGGTGGTGGCGATCAGCGCGTCATACTCGCCGGGGGCGATCCGCTCCTGCTTGAAGGCGGCGCTCAGCACGCCGACGCCAAGCGCCTTGGTCAGGACCAGCACATCCCCGGCCTGGCTGGTCCTGTTGGTCAGCACCCGGTCTGGATGGACGAGGCCCAGCACGACCAGGCCGTAGATCGGTTCGACGCTGTCGATGGAGTGGCCGCCGGCGATGGGGATTCCGGCCGTGGCGCAGACTGAGGCCCCTCCGGCTAGCACCGCTTGGATCGACTCCACGGGAAGCTTGTCCACGGGCATGCCGACAATCGCTAGCGCCAGGATCGGCGTCGCGCCCATGGCGTAGACATCGGAGATGGCGTTGGTCGCGGCGATCCGCCCGAAGTCGAAGGGGTCGTCCACGACCGGCATGAAGAAGTCGGTGGTGGCGACCAGGGCCTGCTGGTCGTTCAGCCGCCAGACAGCCGCATCATCCGAGGTCTCGGCCCCGACCATCAGGTTCGCGAACGTCGCCGCGGCCGGCGTCTTGGACAGGATTTCGCGCAGGACCGCAGGGGCCAGCTTGCAGCCGCATCCGCCGCCGTGCGCCAGGGAGGTCAGTCGAACGGGATCCTGCATGGGCCTAGTCCTTGCGGCGCCCCAGCGGAGCGCCTCGCCGGTGAGCTATCTTTTTTCTATCGGACGCTCCACAGGTGGGGCCATCGGGCGGAACGATTTTTCGCCATCCGGGCCGCTGCCGCGGCCGGTGATGAAGGGACCGGAGGGTTGGCGAGGATCCAGTTGCTGGACGGGGCGGACCTGGGGACGCTGGCGCAATTCGAGACCATCATCGACGTGCGTAGCCCGGCCGAGTTCGCTGAAGACCATGCGCCGGGCGCGGTGAACCTGCCCGTGCTCACCAACGCCGAGCGGGCCGAGGTGGGGACAATCTACGTCCAGGAGTCCCGGCTGAAGGCCAACCGGATCGGAGCGGCCTATGTGGCGCGCAACATCGCCCATCACCTCGAGACCGCCCTCGCCGACAAGCCGCCGGACTTCGCCCCCCTGGTCTACTGCTGGCGAGGCGGACAGCGGTCAGAGTCCATGGCCACGATCCTGTCGCGGATTGGCTGGCGGACCAGCCTGCTGGTCGGCGGATACCGGACCTACCGCCGGGCGGTGCAGGCGTCGCTCTACGAGACGCCCTGGCCGTTCCGGGTCATCCTGCTGGATGGCGACACAGGTTCAGCCAAGACGGAGATCCTTGGGCGGCTGGCCGATCGGGGCTGCCAGGTGCTCGATCTGGAGGGACTCGCAGGCCACCGCGGGTCGCTGCTGGGCGCCTGGCCGGGCCAGACGCAGCCAAGCCAGAAGATGTTCGAGTCGCGTCTGTGGGCGGCGACGCAGCGGCTGGACCCGGCTCGCCCGATGATCGTCGAGGCGGAATCCAGCAAGATCGGCGACCGGATGGTCCCGCCGTCGCTGTGGCGCGCAATGCGGCTGGCGCCGCAGCTCGAACTCGCCGCGCCGGTAGAGGTGAGGGCCCGCTACCTGGTGCGCGCCTATGGCGACCTGATCACCGACCAGGAGCGCTTCGAGGCGGCGCTCGCCCGGTTACCGCCCAATATCAGCAAGAACCAATTGAAGGCCTGGCGTTCGCTCTTCGAGGTCGGGGATTTCATCAGCCTGGCCCAGGACATCGTCGCCGATCATTACGACCCCGCCTACGCCCGCTCCCGGCGCAAGGGCGGCCACACGCTGGTCGGAGTCGTGAAAATGGCGACTATGGAGCCTGACGATCAGGACGCGGCGGCCGATGCGATCATGGCGCTGGCGCAAGATTGTCCAGACAACTAACCTGCGCTCAGACCCGTGCAGGTAGTTCGGACTGACGACCCGACCGCAATCCGGTCGAACTACCGGAAGAACGCGAAGAAGCGGGCTTCCAGGCTCTCACGCGGAAAAGCGTCCGGACCAGCGAGCGGGTTCTCGATCGCGGAGTGGGGCACGTCCGAGGGCAGCCGGGGATCGGAATCATAGGCCTTGAACACAAGTAGCTCATGGTCGTGAAGGTCTGGCCAGAACAGCCAGCGGTGGGCGGTGTTCGGCTTGCACAGACGGGATTCGAAGGCGTCGCCGGGCGCTCCCGTGTCCTTGAGCACCGCGTCGAATACGAGCGTGTCCTCCGGCGCCAGGCTGCGGGCGTCGCACAAGGCCAGGGTGTTGTCCTGCGGCGGCGGCGAGGTCGCCCTCCAGGTCTGGAAGATCGCCATGCGCGAGAAGCCGGAGGCGTCGACGCCTTCCCACAGCTGCATCCAGCCGGTGAAGTCGCCCACGGACTTGGGCGAATAGTCGAGGTGAGCAAAACGCGCCGGCCTCGCCCAGGTGGGCTTCTTCGCCCGTTCTCCCCGCCGGATCAGCAGGCCAGAGCGCTGGGGGGCAACGACGTCCGCTCCGGTGACGTCCCGGATCAGGGCGGCGACCTCCTGGTGATAGACTCGGTCGATCTCGGCCATGTCCTCCGCATGACAAACGGCGCTGCTGTGAGGGACCAGAGCGAATCCCTCCCGGTCCAGCGACGGCGGCTCGGCCTGGGTCCGGGCGTCGGCGACGGTCATGGGCCGGGACTCGAGCACGAGGTTGGTGCGCGACATGTCGGCGACGTCGAACCGGGCGCGTCCCTGGATCGCGCCAGCGTAGTTGATCTCCGCCTCAAGCGGCCACTGCAGTTGCGCGGTCGATCCCCCGGTCGGGTTCATTGAGATCTCCAGGTTCTGGCCGGACGATGGGAAGCAGCCAGGACAGTGTCAATCCGGCGGATTCTCGGCCAAACTAGTCGTGAGTCATAGCCGGGTTCGGACCCCCTTCATTCGAAGACGTTAGGCTTGAACCTGGCCTGGGCTGCAAGGCGGATCACGGCGTTGGCGGCGCAATATGCTTGATAGCCACGCAGTTCCACCAACTCGAAGAAGGCGAGTCTGGCGAAGGCGCGGCTGTAGGGCTGGAAGTACTCGGCCTTTCCGTCGGCGTCGAAGGGGATGCCCAGGCGGGACACCCGATCGAATAGATCCGGGGCCAGGTCAAACTTGGCGTTAGGGGATTCTCGCCGGCCTACTCCACGTCTTCGACGCCATGGCCGCGCTTGGGGACGAGCACGGTCCGCTCGAAGCTGATCACCTGGGTCCCGTCGGCCTTCTTGCCGATGGTGCGGACCGTCACGAGGCCCTGGGTGGGGCGCTTGGCGGATTCGCGCTTGGAAAGGACTTCGGTCTCGGCATAGAGCGTATCGCCCGCGTAGACCGGGGCGGTGAGCCGTACGTCGTTCCAGCCGAGATTCCCGATCGCCTTGTAGCTGACGTCGCTGACGCTCATGCCGACGACCATGGAAAGCGTCAGGCAGCTGTTCACCAGGGGCCTGCCGAACTCAGATTTCGCCGCATAGGCTGCATCGAAATGCAGCGGATGGGTGTTCATGGTCAGCAGGGTGAACCAGGTATTGTCGGTCTCGGTGATCGTCCGGCCGGGGCGATGCTCATAGACATCTCCGACGACGAACGCCTCGTAATAGCGGCCAAAACTCTCCCGGTAGCGGGACGGACCCACCGGCACCACGGTCGTCACCATGCTGGCTCTCCCTGTCCGCCCCTCAGCGGACATCGCCGATGTGTTCGCTGACCGCCTCAGCGCCCGCCATTGTCCGGACAAGGGCGCGGGAAACCAGCTGGCGGGCCCTGCGGAACACCGGATAATCCACCAGTTCGCCGTCGACCTTCACAGCTGCCGAGCCGCTCGCCTCGGCCGCGGCGAACGCCGCGACGATCCGCTCGGCCTTCGCCAGTTCCGCCGGTGTGGGGACGAAGGCGGCGTTCACCGCCGTGACCTGGGACGGATGGATGCAGAGTTTGCCCTGGAAGCCCATGGCCCTGGAGCGGCGAGCCGCTGCATCCGTGAGATTGGGCCGGTCGACGTGCAGGCAGGCGGAATCGATTGGCGGCTCGGCGCCTGAGATCTTCGCGCCAAGCACCAGCGCCGCGCGATAGGGATGCAGCTCGATCTCGTCGTCGCCGGAATGCAGACCGAGGTCGAAGGCGAAATCGACGGATCCGAAGGCGAAGCGCCGGACACGCGCGCAGGCCGCGGCGATCGCGCCGATCTCAGCTACGCCGCTCGCGGTTTCAACCAGGGGGACGAGGTCGATCTGCCCTTCCGTCAGTCCGCGACGCCGCTCGAACATGGTGATGAGGCGGTCCACGGCCCTGATCATGTTGGCGCTCTCGGCCTTCGGGAGCATGATCCCGTCCAGCCCGCCGCCGACGAGCGCCTGCAGGTCCGCCTCCGCCAGGCCGGTGGAGAGTGCATTGATCCGGACATAGGCCAGGGCCCGCCGGGGCCCGTCCAGCGCCGTTCGAACCGAATCCCGGGCGCTCTCCTTTTCAGCTTCCGGGCAGGCGTCTTCCAGGTCGAGCACCGCCACGTCCGCACCGCACGCCAGCGCCTTGGCCATGCGGTCAGCTCGATTTCCGGGGGCAAACAGCCATGATCGCAGCATTGTCCGTCGCATCGCCTCCGGAGGGTATCGAGCCCTGCCCGCTCGATTTGTCCGGACAACGCTAAGTCTGAATGCGACACCTTGTCAATTCAGCCTCCGGATCACTTCGGTTCGGGAGGGCGGCCGCCGCGCTTTACCTTTTCCAGGAAATACAGACCCTCGAGCTTCAGGCCGTCAGGATCCAGGAAGAAGACGGCGCGGTAGCCCTCGCCATAGCTCGGATAGTCGGCGGGCGGATCGACGATGCTCACGCCCTCCTTGACGAGAAAATCCCCCAGCTCGTCGACTTCGCCGCGCGCGGCCAGTTCGAAGGCGTAATGGTGCAGGCCGATGTCGCCGGTGCGGTGGGGCTGGGCGCCCGGCTCGGCCTCGACCACCCAGATCATGGTGACGCCGTTGTTCCAGCCGACGGTGCGGCCGAGGTCCCACTCTTCCACGAAGCCCAGGAAGGTCAGGAGCCGGTCGTAGAACCGCCGCGAGACCTCGAAGTCGGAGACGCGCAGGACGATGTGATCGACTCCCACGACTCTGGGCATGGAAAAGCTCCGGTGTTCAGGGCGCGCGCGTCGGGTAGCCGCGGCCGGCGTAGTCGAAGCCGCCCAGCTCGAGCGCCTTCAGCGAGGCGTCCTGGGGCGAAGCGTAATAGGCGCGGATCTCCTGGATCAGCCCGCGGGGGCTGAAGACGTACCACTCGTCGCCCCTGAGGATGACGCCAGGCTTGCGCTTGAAGTGGGTCCATTCGATCACCGCGCGCCGCGTCGGCGGATCGCAGATCACCTGGTCGACGGTCCAGTGCGAGCCCAGCGCCTCCACCGCTGCTCGCCACTTGGCGGCGATCACCGGAGCGCCTCGGAACGGGCCCTCGTACATTCCGGGCGGGAAGTAGTGCACGGCGTCCGGCTCGAAGTGCGGGACGATCTGCGCCGGATCGCCTGTGTTGCAGGCTTCGAAGTAGTCCCGGATGCGCTTTTCCATGGCGGCTGCGTCGAGTGCAGCCATCTCAAAGGGCCCCCTCGGAGATGGCGGCCTTAACCGCGGACTTGGCGGAGACGGGCGCTGGCGGCAGGCGCGCCTCGCCTGGCTCCATGACAAAGGTGAAATCGAGACTCCACCAGGGGCCTGGCACATCCGGCGCAGGCGCCTTCTCGCTCGCATGCAGGACATAGTTCCCGATCAGCCTCTTGGTGACGCCGAACTGGGCGTCGGTCTCCAGGTGAGCGTCGTCGGCGCTGTAGACCTGGGAGGCCTGCGCCTTGAAGCCGGGCTTGAAGATCAGCGAGTGAAGGTGTGCCGGCCGCATGGGATGGCGGCCCTCGGCGTTGAGCAAAGCCTCGGTCGGCCCGCCCGCCGGCACGGGATAACCGGACGGCTTGATGCTCCGATAGGCGAACACGCCATCGTCGTCGGTGACGAACTTGCCCCGGAGGTTCCACTCGGCCTGGGTGGGATCCTGGTTCTCATAGAGACCGACCGTGGAGGCATGCCAGACGTCGACTTCGGCGCCGACCACGGGACGTCCCCCCCGGTCCACAACGTGGCCTGTGAAGAACAGGGGATCGCCCGACGTCGGCGAGCGGATCAGGGACTCGCCGTTCTTCATTAGCGGCGCGCCAGCGCGCCAGAACGGCCCGAGGAGATTGGCGGTGGTCTCCCCGCCTTCGCCGTTGTTCATCAGACAGACCAGGGCCGACAAGCCCAGGCTGCCGGCGATCAGCCGGGTCTCATTATGGCTGTCCGTGGTGAGCTGGCCGAGCTTGCTCACCAGGGTGATCGCCTGGTCGAATTCCTTCTCCGTCAGGCGCACCTCGGTGGCGAAGCCATGCAGGTGGCGGATCAGAGACTGCAGGATCTCCTTCAGGCGCGGATCCTGCGTCCGATAGGTTTCGTCCAGGACCGCCTGCGTCAGCTGGGCTTCATTATCGATGATCATCGGTCCGCCTCGCGTTTCCTTGAGGAGTCATAGACCATGGCCAGGCCGCTGTCAGGGCAGGCGGTCAGGCTGGCTCCTTGGCCTGGTCGTTCTCCGCGGCGAGCATCCAAGAGCGCGCTTCGATGCTCCGTCGGCGATCCTTCTCAGTGAACGCGACCCCGACTGGGTCCCCACTGTCGGCGACGATCTGGCACTGCTGCTTGAACAGCCGGCGGTGCATGGCGACGCCGCCGTCGCTCCGGGCCAGGTGCTCCTGAGAGTGCAAGGTGATCTTGCCCTGGCTCGACTGCGCCTCGTAGTCGAGAGGATGTCGCTGATGCTCCTCGAGCGTCATCTGGCTCCAGGACTTGTTCTCCGATCCGACACCGAACGCGCCCCCGGCCATCTCGGGCATCTGGAAGTGCTTGGGCTGGCGGTTGATGTCCATCGTCATGGAATTGGTGTCGTCGATGGGGATGAACGCCGTCACCGTCTGGCAGTCCCCGTCCTCGAAGAACGGAGGCAGCGCGAGGAGATTGGGGATGATCCCCTGTTCGATCCGCATCCAGGCCTCCCCGGACTCGAGGACGCGCTTGCTGTAGGTCAGGATCGAGTCGCGGTCGGCGGAGAACTCCCACCATATCTCGGGGATCTTGCTGGTCAGCCGGGGATCACCGAACTGATTGCCGCTGATCATGCTGTGCAGGATGGGCACGTGGTAGTGGTCGGTGGCGTTCTCGTAGACCTGGAACCAGTTGTGATCGAGCGGGAACGGCGAAATCTCACCGTTTGAGCTGAACCATTCCGCCACGATCTCCTCGTCGTCCCTGAGCCCTTCAAAGCAGGAGAAGGTCGGGAACAGCGGCTGCTTCTCCGGTGGGCCCATGTAGGTCCAGATCGCGCCGAGGGCCTCGATCACCGGGTACCAGGGCTGGCGAACGCGGTCGCGCAGGCGCCCGCCGTCCGGCTCGCAGGGCTGATCCAGGCACTGGCCCTGATTGCTGAACTTCCAGCCGTGGTAACAGCAGCGGATGCCGTCATCCTCGACGCGGCCGTACAACAGGCTCGTGCCCCGGTGGGCGCACCGTGGATAGAGCAGCCCCGGCTCGCCGGACTTGTTGCGGAACAGGATCAGGTCTTCGCCGAAGCGGCGGATGAGTTTGGGAAGATCGGTGGCCTCCGCCGACGGAGCGATCGGCTGCCAGTATCGCCGCAGGAGCTCCCCGCCCTGTGTTGCCGGGCCCACAAGCGCCAGGACCGGGTCGTAGTGGGGCGTCTCCATGGCGTACGCCCTGCCACTTGGATCCGACAGCTTGCTGTCCATCTCATCCTCCCCGTCCGGGCGTTTCCCAGCCCAGGGTCAGGCAGCGTCCCTGGCGAAGCAACGAGGGCCTTGGTTGGCAAGTGATAGGGTCAGGCCTTATTCTGGGGCCCATGATCGGCATCACCTTCCGCCAACTTGAAGTCTTTGTCGGCGCCGTCGAGGCGGGAAGCCTCCGGGCATGCGCCGACCGGCTGGCGATCTCGCAGATGGCTGTCAGCGAGCACGTGCGCTCGCTGGAAAAGCAGCTCGGCTATCCCCTCATGGACCGACGCCGCGGCGCAACGGCCAAGCCCACCGACGCTGGGCGGCAGGCCTATCGCCAGGCCAAGCAGATCCTGGCGGGCGCCAAGGAGCTGTTGTCGGCCTCGGGTCCAGCCGTCGAGACCCGGCAACGCCTGAGGATCGCGGCCCACGGCTACATCGCCGAAACCATCTCCAAGCGCCTGACCCAGTTCGCATCCGAGCGGGCAGATTTGGCCGTGGAGCTCGAGCGGCGCACGTTTGAAGGCGTCCTTTCGGGCCTCGGCGATGGCGAGGTCGACCTTGGCTTCTTCCTTTCCAACGGCCCTCTGCCCGAGATCGACAGCGTGCTGGTCTGGCGCGAGGAACTGGGCTTCTTCGTCGGCCGAGCGCACCCGCTGGCGGGCCGCCCATCGCGCACGTCCGCGGACCTCAAGGGACTGCCCTTCATCCAACTCCCCCCCAGGAGCCACCTGCGTCTTCAGGTCGACTCCGCCCTGGCCGGGTTCGGGATCCGCGACTGTCCGGTCGCGATCGTCAGCGACGACCTCACGATGATCGTCGAAAACCTTCAGGGCGGCTACAGCTTCGCGTGCCTGTTCGCGAGCGGCGCGGACGAACTGATCGCGGCGGGCAAACTTGAACGGCTCGACCTGTCCAACGCCATGCCTCTGCTCGACGTGCGTTATGCAGTGCCGCCGTTCCGTCGAGGGGATCCGCTCGTCGCCGATCTGGTTGGTTGGCTCGCGGCCGACCAGCCTTAGCGAGCGCCCCAGCCGGGATGATGGTCCGGGGCCACTTCGATCTGCTGGACCCGGCGGCCGATCGCCCCGCGGCGCGCCACTTGGAGTTTCTCGAGGATGTTGTGGACGTGGTTCTTTACCGTCGCCGCGCCGACGCGGAGCTCAATGGCGATCTCCTTGTTCGACATCCCGTCGGAAACCAGCCTGGCGATCTGACGCTCGCGACGAGTCAGGGGGGACGACGCGGCGACACCGGTCTTGGCTAGCGCCGCGACGCGCTCACAGAGGAGCGCCGCGAGCCTGGGAGAACATCGCACCTCTCCGGCAAGCGCTCGTTCCACCGTCGAGGCGAGCTCGGCGAGGGTGCCGTCACGCCCGACGAAGCCCACGAGACCCGCCTCGGCGCAGGCCAGGCCGTTGGCGTCGTCGCCGATGCCGAAGCCGATTACCGGCACGCCGGGCCAGACCTCCTTGAGCATGCGCGCGAACCAGAGGGATTGGGGGGCCGACGCATCGAGCAGGATGATGTCGGCGCCTGTTTCGCGCATCGCATCCATTGCTTCGCGGCCCGCAGCCGCGCCGACGATGGACATGGCGCCGAACTGCTCCAGACCGCGCGCCACGCCTTCGCGATAGAGCAGCACGTCGCTGACCACCAGCACCCGGGGCTTCCCGTCGCGGCGACAGGTAGAGCTTGTCATGTCACTCACAGCCACCCTTTCCGCGCGCGCCCCCTCCTGCTGGCGCCCACGTCAACGGCCCAAGTTCAGTCGCGCCGAGCCCAAAGTCTCGGCGAAGTGCGAAGCGCTGTTATATGCGACCAACTTTCTGAACAACTGCGGGTCACAAGACTAGCGCCACAGTGTTCCTTCCGACCTTAACTGATGCTGACTCCGAATTGAGCTGCGCGCAAGTCTGCAATTTCAGGGTGGTGGTGAACAGTTCCTAGCGTACGATGGGTAGGGCGTCCCTGATCGGGCCAAATATGAGCCATTCGGTCTATTGACACTGGCGACCCCCCTCGAAACTTGATTGGACGTCGGCGGAGCAACGCTGTTCCGCCCGCCGAACATCGGACCGCCATTCGGTACGGATCCCGGATGGGCCGTTTTCTGATCCGAACGGCGGATGGGCAAGGGGCGCCTGCCGCCTATCGTTGCCGCTTCCTCGTGTCTGGGAGGCGGCGATTGCGATCCGGATCCAGTTGGGCGACGTGCCCGCCATGCTCGGCGACATCGTCGTGCAGCTGTTGGCCGAAAGCTTCGACGTCGAGATCGTCGGCCAGAGCAAGGCCGGCGACGACGCGCTGGACGACGCCCGGGCTCAGCATGCCGACCTCCTCATCATCCGGGAAGGCGGCTGCGGGGCCGCGCGAACGATCTTCGAGCAGCCTGGCCTCAACATCCTGTCGATCGACAACGACGGTCGCGAGGGCGCCGTGGTCCGACTGGCTCAGGAGCGCCTGATGCTGGATCGGGACCGTCTTCGCGCCATTGCGACCGCGATCGTCGGCGACGCTGGGGGGGCGGCCTGATGGCCAATCATCGCGCCATAGCCGCCGCTAGCGCGACGATCCTGGGCCTGCTGCGCGATCGGTTTCCCATTGCTGACTTCGGCGGCCCGCTGAACGTCGAGATCTATCAGGCCAAGGACTTCAGCACCCCGATGAAGGAGGGGATCGCGCTCTACCTGTGGCGAGTGGCGCCCAACATCTCACGGCGCGCCACAGGCGTGCGCACCGACATCCTAGGACGGCGGTTCAAGCCCTCATTCCCAATCGACCTCTTTTACCTGATGGCGCCTTACGCCGAACAGGCCGAACGCCAGCTGCGCTTGCTGGGATGGATGCTGCGCGCGATGGAAGACCTGGGGCCTCTGGTCGCCAGTCAGCTGAACCATTTCCTCGCCGAGAGCGACATCTTCGCCGACGCCGAGTCCGTCGACATGGTCAACGATCCCCTCTCCATCGCCGACCATCTGACCCTGTGGGACCGCGTCAAGACGATCCCGCCGTGCGCGCACTACACCATGCGGATGCTGTTGCTCGACAGCGAGGAACGCATCGACGAGTTCCCCCTGGTGGTCGAGCGCGACTTCGAGCTGGAGACGCACGCATGAGCGTCGACGGCCGCCCGGAACGCGTCGTCCGCCCCGCGCCGCTTGGCCTGCGGTTCCGCGACATCGCCACGGGCCTGCCGATCCGCGACGGCCTGAGGGTCAGCGTCACCTCACTGCGCAATCCCCTGCGCGCCATGACGCTGGAGGTGAACGGCAGCGGGGTCTGGTTTGCGCATCGCTTCCCTGGCCTGAGCGACGAGACGCTCGCCACGACCGCCGACTGGACCGCGCTGCGCCAGCCGTGCCGGATCACCGTCGAGGATCCCGCCGGACGCTTCCTCCCCGCGATCTTCGACCTGGACCTGCCTGTGAGAGGGCTGGCGAACTGGCCCGGCTGGAGCGCCCTGCCCCAGGCGCCGCTCGCGCCGCTGATCGACGACCCGGTATCCGGCGTCGTCTGTCCGCAGCAGTTCCCGCTGTTTTCAACGCCGGCTCGCTCGGCCCCCGCGCCGCTCGCCGAGCTGCGCGCCCAGATCGCGCGCGTGGACACCGGCGAGCCCGTGCCATGGGCTGTCGTCACCGCCAGCGACGCCGGAAAGACCTGCGGCATCGGCGTGGCCGACGACAAAGGCCGGGCGGTGCTGTTCTTCGCCTTCCCCGATCGCCCGCGCGCCTCGCTGGCGACGTCGCCGCCGGCCGTCACCGACTTCAGCTGGTCGCTGGACATCCGCGCCTACTGGAGCGGCCTGCCCGCCGATGCGGTCCCACCGTTCGCAGACCTGATGGCGCAGCTGAACGACCCGCGGGAATTGCTGAATTCCACCGCGTCCCCCGCTGAGGCGCTGCCTGCGCAGCTGCTCAGCCTGGGACGACCACTCACTCTGCGAACGTCCGCCACGCCGACGGGCCCGACGTCGTTCCTGATGACGGCCGCCGCATGACGAAGCCAGGAGAGTCCTGATGCCCGAATATCTCGCCCCCGGCGTATTCGTCGAGGAAGTCTCGTTCCGCGCCAAGTCGATCGAAGGGGTGTCGACCACCACCACCGGCTTCGTCGGCCCGACCCGATTCGGCCCGCTCGACATCGAGCCGGAGATCGTCACCAGCCTGGTGGAATTCGAGCGCGCCTATGGCGGCAAGACCCGGCTCGAATTCGCCGACGGCGGCGGCGAGACCGACAATTACATGTGGAACGCGGTCCGCGCCTTCTTCGAGGAAGGCGGCAAGCGCCTCTACGTCGCCCGCACCTTCACGCCCCAGAACGAAGATGACCCCTTGTCGGGTGTGGCCCGCGCACTGACAGACACGACGGCGGCCTCGCCGCCCGACCTGCTCGACTTCGCGGTGCGCTCTCGGTTCCCGGGCAAGGCCGGCAACGGCCGGGTCACCTTCACCTTCGCCCTTGGCCCCAATCGCCTGGCCAAGAACAACGATGGGTCCCTGGCGCTGAAAGGCGCCGCCGATCGCGACCTGGTGTTCATCAGCGGCATCGACGCCTTCCACCTCGCGCTCCAGGATGACCTGCACCACACGTGGCAGTTCAATCCCGACGATGAC
>FTHI01001542.1_pt1 | contig 22107 bp, 16 predicted proteins | sample 1640891 | NCBI WGS metagenome assembly FTHI01 (sample SAMEA3914788, study PRJEB12502) | metagenome | biome: forest; material: soil | place: Canada | collected 2011-07-03 | depth 0.1 m
CTTGACCTGCGCTGCGGGCGCGCGGGAGGTCACGTCAGCCGACCGCCGACAGCAAGGGCTTCAGGGGGCAATGGGCGTCGGTCTTCCGGTACTCCCGCATCAGCGCCTCGCGCAGCACGGCGTCGCCGATCTCCTGCGCGGCATCAAGGGCCAACAGGCGGGCGTGGAGCGCGACGTTTCGCAGCTGCCCGCCGGACAGGGCGCAGCGGACCGCGATTTCCTGCACCAGGGCGTCGCTGGCCCGGTGTTGACCGAGATGATGCTCGAGGATCTCGTAGCGGCGCAGCTCGTCGGGCTGACGGAAGGGCACGACCACGTCCATCCGCCGGGAGAAGGCCTTGTCGATCCGGTCCGCGGCGTTGGTGGTCACGATCAGGACGCCGGCGAACGTCTCGATCCGCTGGAGCAGGAAATTGGTCTCCAGGTTGGCGTAGCGGTCGTTGGCGTTGCTCACATCCGTGCGCCGGGCCAACAGGGCGTCGCCCTCGTCGAGAAGCAGGATGACGTCGAGCTCTTCGGCTGCGGCGAAGGCGCGATCCAGGGCCTTCTCGGTCTCGCCAATGTATTTGCTGACCGTCGCAGCGAGGTCGATCCGCCAGATGTCCTTGGCCAGATCGTGAGCCAGCCGACGCGCGGCGAGGGTCTTGCCGGCGCCGCTCGGCCCGGCGAACAGGGCGCGCACGCCCATACCGCCGGCTCCGATCCCGGCATGGCGGCTCAAGGCTTCACGGTTGCGACAGCGAATGGCGAGCGCCGTCATCTCGTCGCGGGCGACGTCTTCCAGAGCGATGAACTCAGGCGATCGCCCTACCTCTATGCGCGAGGCGACCGCTTCCAGCCGCACGTCCTGCAGGTCGCGCAGGGCCTCGCGGACATCGTCCAGCCCAGGGGCTTCACGGCCCGACTGAGCGGCGAGCGCAGTTGCGCCAACGGCTGCGCGGGCGATGGTCCCGCTGGTCAGGCGGAACTCACGCGCGAGGGCGTCGATCAATGGCGCGGGCAAGGCCGGCAGCGCCCTGCGCCAATGCTGTTGGCGCTCGGCAAGGAGCGGAGCCGTGACCCACACCGTCGACTGCGGGCGCCCGCTGATCCCGACGCCACCATTGGGCCCGGCGATGACGATCAGGCGGACTGCATCGACCGCAAACGCCTGCAGTTCACGCGCCTCGCCGGGACCCAGCACCAGTCGGACAGTGACGACGGCGCCCAGGATGAAGGCCACGAGCCCCACCTGCCGCCAGGCCTCGGCCTGTTCGATCAGCGCCGGATCGACCGCCATCAGCGGCCGACGGATGGCATGGGCGAGAGCGGCCGCCAGCGTCCGGCGTCCATTGCGGGCCGGCCCGCGGATGCAGAGCGCCTGTTGCGGGTCGCGCTCCAGCAGGGCTGCGACATTTGCCAGGCGGTCGGTTAGCGTGACGGGCCCGATGTAGTGGCCCGGGCCGTCCAGCGCGTAGGGCTCGGTGATGCTCACGCCCGCGAGCGGCGGCGCCTCGCCGGAAAGCGCGTCCCATGCCGCCGCCGAGACCGAGAACTCCCAATGGGCGCGCATCGCCTGGGGGTTGGCGACAACAATCAGCCCGAAGGCCATCAGGCTGTTGACCGCCGAGCGGACCGCATCGGGGCGATCGCCGTCCGGCCGAAGGCGCCAGAGCCCGACCAGGGATCCAAACGTGGGTCGGCCGTCCTGGCCGAGCAGGTCCGCGAACCGCGGATCCTCCGCAGCGAGTCCGACCGTCAGCAGCACGTCGAAGGCGACGGCGTCCAGTCCTGCGCGTCTCAGGCGCAGCAAGGGCAGGGTGGGATCGCGGGCGGCCCAGCTGTCAACCGCCTCGGCCCAACCGTCCGCGTCGACAGAGCGCCCGCCGATCGCCGCCATCTCGGATCGGTACTCTGCCAGGAAGGGCGCGACCTCGTCGCCGATCCGGTCGGCGATCGACACGGCGACCCCGATCAGCGAGAGGCGCAGGTGCGCGCCTGGACCCAGGGGGAAGTCGGCGAGGTTCATGTGAAGCGGAACTCGACGTAGCGCGCGGCCGCCGGGATCCAGCCCGGGTCGCGATCCAGGCCCGCCAGCCGAAGCGCGATGGGGTGGTCGGCCAGGGGGAAGTGGATCTCGAGCCGGTCGCGATCACGCGTGATCCGGCCAGGCTGGCGGCAGGTGGTGACGAGCGCGGAACGGCCGTCGCGCTCGCCCAGCGCCAGGGTGAGGCGAGCCTGCAGAAACCCGGAAAGGCGGGTCAGCCACCTGCGCCGTCGCCACGCGGCGGCGCGCGGGACAGAAGCGTCGTCTGCAAAGGCGAAGACGGCGTCGGGCCGGGTCAGGCCCGCGGCTATCCACGGCGAAAGCCAGGCATCGGGAATCGACCAGGTCGGGGCTTCGAACAGGCGCCCCGGGCGTTCGCCCGGTTGCAGCCCGGCCAGTTCGGCGAGCAATTCGGCCAGAGGGTCGGCGACGAAGGCCTTGCCGAACCAGCGCCGGCCCAGAAGCAGCAGGAGCTCGAACGGCGACAGGCCCTTTAACCCGTCCGACGGCCGCGTGAAATCGCCATAGACGCCAAGCACCAGGAAGACGTTGAGCAGAAAGAAGAGTCCGCCGAAGCCGGTCGCGACGGCGCGCGGATCTGGACTTGGAGCAATAGCCTCCAGAACATCGGGGAGGTCGGAAGGACGCCGTTCGATCTGCAGCGTAGCGGCCGTCGGAAGGGCGAGCGGGTCGGAGTGTTGTTCTGGGCCTTCGTCGGAGCCGGACGCCGGTCTGCGGTTTCGCCTGGACTGCGCCGATCTTCTCGTCTCCCCGGCGCGCAACTGTGTCCTGAGTCTCGGCGCCTCGACGTCATGCGACCGATCGGTCCGCCCGACGTACGGGCGAGCCGGCTCGGCTCGAGGCGACTCAAGCCTGGCAGCCGCCAAGGCGGCGATGGCCTGGCTGAAGCGGCGGGCGCCGACCCAGGCCGGCCGGCGGACGATCACCGCGGAGACGGCGATCAGTGCTGCGACGTCGCGTCGGGCGACCCCCGCGGCCTCGGGCGAGATGGCGACCAGATCGTGCAGAGCCTCACGCTGATCTCTTCGGTGGGCTTCGGCGGTCCCCGATTGGAGATCCGCGACCGTCGTATGGGCTACGCCGTGCGCCCTGAGCAGCCGGACGACCGCGGCAAGCACTTCACCAGCCTGGAACTGCTCCAGCCAACGGACGGCGTCCCCGTGCTCGGCCAGCCGGACCACGATGCGCGGCAAAAGGGGAGGCTCGTTCAGGATGGCCTGTCGCCAGTGCTGAACGGGAGTCGATTCAGAAATGACCTCGCGCCACCAGCGCCGGGCGCCGGTTCCGCCCCCTGCGAGCCAGTCAAGGACGATGGCAGCCTCGAGGTCGGCCTCGTCCTCGAACAGCAGGTCCTCGTCGTCCCGTCCGATCCGTCCTCGTCGCGCCGTGGCCACGCGGCGGCGCAAGTCCTCCTGCACGCCCGCTACGAACGGTTCGGCGCCGCCGGAGCGCGTCAGCCTCGCACGCGGAGCCAGGCGGCGCACGATCAGTATGGCCTGCGGCGAGAGTCCGATGGCGGCGGGCGATATCCGGTCGAGTGCGCTGGCCAGCCGTTCACGATCTGCGCTGACCCCGCCGTGCAGCCGCGCCCGATCGATCCTGACGCCTCCGCGGGCGATCATCGGGCTGTTCCTCCGTCAGCCGGCGGGAACCGCCGCCCGCGGACATGACCTGACGCAGACATCGTCGATCAGGCCTGGGGCGGCGATGGAACGAACTGCGTGCTCTCCAGCGCAAGCAGGCGAAGATCGAGCAGATGCAGGGCGTCGATCACGCCGTTGATGTAGTCGGCCGTCATCAGATCGCCGGGCTGGACACGGGTGAAGGTCATGGGATCGCCGACGACCACCTGAGGGGCGGACGGGGCCGGCTCGGTCGGCGCCGGATCAGGCGTGGTCGGCGCCTGCTGGGGCGCGGGTCCGGTGGGCGCCGAGGGCGCGGAGCTGGCCCCACCGAACACGTTGCGTCCAACGACAGACTCGCGCAGCAGCAGCGACCTGAGCACCTGCTCACTGGCTGTGAGCGGCTGCTCTTGCACCGAGACGAAGTTCTGAGTGTTCAGCAGATTGGCTAGCGAGGGTTTGAGCGCCATTGTCGTGCTCCGTTCAGGGGACCAGGGCCAGGTTCGCGAAATCCCAGTAGTTGAGGTTGAAGCGAGCATCGCCGCGATGGGGCAGGTGGCCGCTGGCGAAGAGCGCGACGTCCGCGGCGCCGGCCATGCGCGTCTGGGCGATGCGATAGAGCCAGATGACCTGGTCGCTCGTCGTGTCGATCGCCGGCGCCGTGAAGCTCTCCCGGATCAGGGGCTCGACGCTGCTGGCGTCGATGAACAGGGGACCGCGGACCGTCATGCCGGCGAAGAAGGCGGCAAGCTGGGCGTCGGAAAGGACTGGGAGCAGGCCCGCGGGAGGAAGCCAGGCGAACCGGGTGCGCGCGACCGTCGCCGCCAGGGCTCCGCCGACGCTCGCGATGTCATCGATCTCGTCCTGGAACTGGCGGAACATGGCGCGGCCGAGACCCAGGCGGCGTGGCTCGGCCAGGTTGGCGAACACCGATTCCGGATCGCGGGTGAACACTGGCCGGCGCACGCTCCAGCCGTCGGTGAACAGGTGGGTGAAACTGCCGGAGAAGGCCATCAGCGCCAGCGGGACTTCAGCATCGTCCAGACCGTGGTCGCGCATGGCCTCGATCAGGTCGTCCTGCCGGGCGGCGGCGCCCAGCAGGTCGGCCGACCAGTCGGCGCCCACCCCTTCGCCAAATGCGAGGTAGGCCATCCGGTTGCGGAAATCGGGCGCGGCGAACGACCCATCCGGGAACAGCTCGGGGCGGATCTCCAGGAGCCGGAACTGGACCGCCTCGACTGTCGCATCCGTGGCGCAGCGGGCGGAGGCGTCGCCCATGCCGCTGACCTGGGCGCGGCCCTCGCTGGTGAACGCCGGCCCGATGGTCAGCAGGTAGAGGCCGGCGCCGCCCACATAGTCGCCGTCGGCAAGCGGAGCGCAGTCATTGAACAGGCAGGCTACGCTGGCGGCGCCCGGCGCGGCGGAGCGCGACAACGCCAGGGTGACCGCCTGTTTCAGGCACAGCGTCTGTCCCAGCCGGTTGATCGCGACTCCCGGCGAAACGCTGGCGGCGGGGCGATTGTTGGGGGCGACATTGCCGACGTAGGATGCCTCCAGGCCCGCCGAGACGCCGTCGCCCATCGCCAGGCCGATGCGCGCCAGGGCTTCTCGCCGCGCCGCCTGTTCGCGGCCCATGTCGTTTCCGGTCAGCAGGCGGCCGTTGAAGAAGTTGACGGTGCGGATGGCGTCCGCCCCGAATGGTTCCTGCAGGGCCACGAAGTCGGTGGGCATGGTTCTCTATCCCGGGTTGTGGTCGGCGATCACCCACCAGTTGCTCTTGCCGTCGGCGATGAAGGTGCGGGCCTGCATGAAGGCGACGAAGAAGGGCTGGGCGAGCCCTTCGATGTTGTCGTGGCCGGAGGGAACCACCCGCACGCCTTTATCGTCCTGCAGCACTCGGACGACACAGACACGGCCGACACTATTTTTGTCGGAGAGGGGCAGCGTGACGACCAGCGCCTTCTGAGCGATGACGACGTCGATCTTGTCGGTTTGCGAAAGGTCGACGTCGGTGCTGCTGAGCACCGTGTGCAGCTGGAACGGACCCCCGGTCCCGGACTGCCCCGGTGGCCCCTGCGCACCTGGCGCGCCGTCGGCGCCCGCCGGCCCTTGCTGACCGTCAGCCCCTGCCGGTCCCTGCTGTCCTGGCGCTCCATCGGCGCCCGCTGGCCCCTGAGGACCTTGAGGACCTTCCGGTCCCTGCTGGCCGTCCGCGCCGGCCGGCCCCTGCGGTCCCTGAGGTCCGTCGGCGCCTGGAGGTCCTTGAGGCCCCTCGAGTCCCGGAGCGCCATCGGCTCCCGCCGGACCTTGGGGACCCGGTGCGCCATCTGCGCCGTTTGGCCCTGGGGGTCCGTCTGGTCCCGGGACACCATCCCCTGACGGCCCAGGCGGTCCTTGCGGTCCGTCGGCGCCCTGGGGTCCTTGAGGGCCCTCCGGTCCTTGAGGTCCCTCCGGTCCTGGAGCGCCATCGGCTCCCGCGGGGCCTGCTGGACCTGGCGCTCCATCTGCGCCGTTCGCTCCGGGCGGTCCGTCTGGTCCTGGGATTCCATCTCCAGACGGCCCCGGCGGTCCTTGAGGTCCAGCGGGACCCTGGGGCCCGACCAGCCCTTGCGGCCCCTCCGCCCCCTGCGGTCCTGCAGGACCCTGAGCCCCGACGGTTCCCTGCGGGCCGGCCGGGCCTGGAGGCGGGCTCGGCCAGACGCCGCCGCCGCCGGCGCCTTCGGTCATCAGGCCGAGCGCGGTCTGGACCAGGTGCAGCGGCGCGATCAGCGGCCGGCGGCGCTCGTCGACGACGACGTCGGTTGCGGAGCCTTCGACCGCCCATCCGGCTGCAGGGTCATCGCCCTCGTGCAGGAGGGGCACGTCCAGCGCGCAGAGCAGCACGCAGTCGTCCTCGGCCCCCCCGGAGTCGCCGCAGCGCCGGGCCATGACCGAAGGTCGGAACTCGGTGATCCAGATGCGGTAGGCAAGGCGCAGGAAGTCGTCGAAATCGTCTGCCGATACGCCGGGCGGCAGGGCGGGGACCGGAGGGGACTCCATCGGCGGCGAAGAGTCGTCGGCCTCGGCGGTGATCACGCCCAGCGCGGCGCGGATCGCCGGCGCCCAGTCGGCTTCGACCGTGGGCGGCGAAGCGGGCCCCTCGTCGGCGACGCCGTCCAGCCATCCCGCGAAGGCGGCGATGGCGTCGGCTTCCCATTGGTCGGGCGGATCCAGGCGGAAATCGAGGCAATAGTCGTCGGCGATCCGCGACGGCTGCATGAGCTCGTCTTCGGACCGGCACGGTTCGCCGGGCACAGGCACCGGCGCGATGGCGCAGTCGCGGTAGCAGAGCGTCAGCCACAGCCTGACCGACGCCGCGGGCGGCGAGCCCGAGGTCCGCGCGGCGACCTGGCGCGCATTCTCCGCCTTGGCGAGCCATCCGTTGATCGACCCGCACTGGTCGCGCCCGACGCAGATCATCCTGCCCGAGGGCGGCAGCGCAGATCCGGCCGTGATCCGGATCCGCGGGCCATTCGTCCCGTCGTCTTCCGCCCGGACCGCCAGGCCGCTCATCGTGCCGTAGCCGATCAGGTCGCGCGCCATCCATTCGCTGCGCCCAATGAGGTAGGCGTGCTCCTGCACATAGTCGGCGACACCCAGCACCATCCCCTTGACGAAGTTGACGTGCTGGCTCGGATCGGGCGCGCCGATGGCCGGCGCGCTCGCCGTCGTGGCGTTACAGCAGCCCATGGGTCGCCTCCGGAATTGGCAGGTTCGGGATGTCCGCGACGATCAGCATGAGAGCCTCGCGCGGTCGGGAGTGAGGTCGGGGCCGTCGGGGCCTACGAAGCTCTCGCCGATGTAGGCGCGGCCGAGGATCGCCGGCGGCAGCAGTTCGGGCGCCCGGCTTCCGGCCCCGATAGTCGTGTCGTAGCCCAGCCGCGCCTCGCCGATCCGGTTCATCGCGAAATAGAACCGGATGTCGAAGACGGTGTGGGCGGGTTTCTCGATCGCGACGATCCGCCTGGCGAGCGCGGCGCGATCAGCCAGCGTCGCCGAGTCCGTCGCATCGGCTGCGCTCACCGGCAGCAGCACCGAGAAGCGATGGGCGGTGCGGTCGATGGGCAGCAGGGTCTTCTCGAATGCATCCCAGTCGGCCCGTCCCGCGTCGGTGGCCGCGTCAGTGTCGTTCAGCGAGATCTCGTCGAACGACTGCCAGCCTGCCCCATGGGCGTCGCGCAGCGCGGCGATCCGGCGATACCGTCCGCTGAGCAGCCGTTGCCAGGCGTCCCGGTCATGCGAGGGGGCGTCCAGGAACGCGGCCCAGTCGTCGGCGTAGGCGGGGGGAACAGAGAGGCGGGGAAGGGTGGTCATTGGCGTGGCGCGGCCACGCGCCGCCTGGAACTGCACCCAGCGGTCCCGTTCCTGCAGTCCCGCGTCATGCGTCGCGGGATCGGCGATCCCGCTGCTGTCTCCGGCGCCGATGCGGCCGACGGTCCGGGTGCTGTAGGACTCCACGATGCGGACGCCGGTGGGGCAGTCGCACCCGCCATCGCCGAACAGGGTGTTGTCGAGGCCCTGGCCGAACGTCAGCGCCAAGGCGCTTTCCACGCCGCGCATCGTTCCGCGCCAGCCGAAGAAGGTGACCGCGTGGGCGATGAAGGCGCGGCGGCGCGGCTCCTTCCAGGTGGGATCGAGCGCCACGTCCAGCCATTCGGCCAGCCAGCCGAGCGTCTCCAGCGGCGCCGTCCGCGTATCGAACAGCGTCTGGGCGGTGATCATCCGGTTCTCGATGAGGCTCGTCGTTCCCTGCATGTTGGCCAGGAACCGATCGAGGAAATCGCCGGGTTCGGGATCCTCCCTGTAGAAGGCTGGAAGGTATCGCTCGGCCCAGGACACTCGCGGCCAGGAGGCGCGTACCGCGCGCAGGCGTGGGCTCGAATCGCCGTCGCTTGTCAGCGTCAGACGCAACTGCAAGAAGCGGCCCTGGATGCGCTGGAACAGCAGCTCGAACGTGCCGTGCTGAGCGAGCCGGTCTGTCGCCACCACCGCTGCGGACGAATGTCCCGCCAGTTCGTTTCCCGACCAGGAGAGCAGGGGCTCCGGTTGGGGAATCCAAGGCCCGGTCAGCCCGGGCTCGTCGCTGACCCGGGCTTCCACGCCGACGCGGGACCCGGGCGGAATGCAGCCGTCCAGGCGCAACCGGTCCCAGACGACCTGCGGCGTCCGGCCGTCCAGGACCGGAGAGAGCAGGACCGCCGCAGTGGCGAAACGCTGGCGCGGCTTTTCGACGGCGCGGGTCCACTGCGGGACCGGCCCGCTGTCGTAGCAGGCGTCACCGTTGACGCTGACCAGGGCGCGCCCGCCGTACCGGCGCAGGGGGAAGCTCTCTGTGGTCTCGACCAGGCGCACGTCAGGGCCTTCGCCGACCACCTGGAAGGCCCAAAGCTGGTTGCCGACACCACCCGCCACCATCAGGCGAGGCGCCCGCTCTCCGCCTCGCAGCAGGACTTTGGCGTAGATCATGTCGTGCGGCGTGAAATCGAGCTCCAGCGGATCGGGCGGGGTCGCCCCATCGGCAGGCAGGACGAACAGCAGAGCTGGGTTGCGGGAGAGCACCGCCACCGCGCCGTCGCGAAGGGGGGCGATAGCGATGGGATCGATGGACGGGTCCAGCGCGCCCAGGTCACGCCCGGCCGGGACGACGACGTCGGCCGACGCATGGGGATCGCCCGTGACCGGCTGGAACAGATCGGGTTGCGGGGCGCCCATCGCAGCGCCGCTGATCGACAGGGTCGCGTCAAGCTCGAACAGCCTCTTCGCCGGCCCGTCCAATAGCCACAGCCCGGTGGATCGCGCCTCGAGGTCGGTCGCCGTCTTTGCCTCGCCAGCAGGCCAGACAAAGCGCAGTGGCGGTCCGCCTGCGAGCAGGTCGAAACTCTCCAGCCCGCCGTCCGTCGCGGCTATCAGCCAACCGTCATCAGTGGCCGCTATCGCCCTGTATGGAGCTGGCGCGACCGGGATGGGTTCGGCGTCGCCAAATACGGCATGTGAGGGTCGGGCGGCGCGCGGATCGGGCCAGAAACGGGAGGTCGATCCGTCTCCCTTCGAGCGGACGAACAGCTGGCTGGCGTCGTCGCCGATCCAATAGACGTTGCCGTTGGCGTCTGCCGCCGCCGCTCGCCGGACGGATGGCGCGAGGGCGGCCTCCCCCGGCGTCGGCGGGATGATCACCAGCTGTGGGGCCAGCGTCAGCTCATTGCGCTCATCGTCCCATCCGGGTGCATCGCCCGGTCGATCCTGGATCGGCAAGTCCCAGACCGCCCCGAGGGCCAACCCCTCGACGGTGGCGCATCCGCCCCAGTCGCGGCGGCCGAGCAGCAGGTGGGACTTCTGGCCGTCGGCGTTCATCAGCAGGTCTCCGCCACGACCGGGACGGGGAGCAGCGCCGGGCCCACGGACGGCGTCGAAGACCCGGTGTCCCCCCGCAGCGCCGCCAGGTCGACGGGGTCGCCGCTGACCACCGAGATGCCGAGGATCTCCGGCAGCTCGACTCCGTTGATGTCCACGGACTGGACGGCGGCGCCTCCGCCAAGCGCGAGCAGCACGTCGGCGACCTCAACGACGCCAGGCACGCGGGCGGCTTCCGCCAGCAGGGCCCGTGCGTGTACCGGACGGCCGATCGGCCAGCCGCGGAGCGCGGGATCGGTGTCGGGCCCATAGAGCGGCGCCTCTGTGTCCGCAAAGCCTGATCCAACGGGCGGCAAGGGGCTGAGATAGGCGCGCAGGCGGGTCTTCACCGCGTCGGTCGTCTCGGCGATCGACACGCCGCCGGCCACGGTGATGCCGACCGAGATCCAGATCCCCTTGTAGATCGGCCCGCGGAGCACGAGCTCGGTGGTCACCAGCCGGCGCGGGTTGAGGTATCGGCAAAGGGCGTCGAGGAACGGGCCGTCTGCGCGCGGAGCAGTGGGGTGGGCGGCGTCGTCCCGGGGAGCGGCCATGACCGTCACCACCCCTGGCGCGCTGCCGACAGCGGCAGGCGCGAGGTCGGGATGCCAGGCGGGCAGCACGTCGATCCGCCCGATGGCGACGCCGGGCGTGCGCCAGGCGATGCTGCGGAAGTCGGCTTCGGTGACCAGCCGGTCGCGGTGCTGCAGCATGCGCTGCACCTGGCGCTCGCCGTCCCTGACCGTCTCGGCGTCGGCGCCACCCCAGGTGGGGATGGGATTGGTCACGGTGTAGCCGCCGGGGACCAACGGTCCGGGCTTGATCGCGCCAGGGTTCACATTGCCGGCCAGCCCCTCGCAGTACTCATACCGTGCATAGATCCGATCTCCGGCGCCGGGGCGGCGTCCCGCCAGACCGTCTCCGAAGGTGATTAGGCCGGCTTCGGCGTCCACCAGGAACGAGGAATCGGGCGCCAGGGGCTGGGTCGAGCCGTAGACCCGCGCCTCGGGAGCAGCCGCCAGCAGATCGTCCACGGCCGACCATGCCGTCTCGCTTCCATCTCCGGCGACGGTGGTGATCGCGACGCTGTCGGCGAGCACCGGCGCCTTGGACAGCTGGCGCACCTGATCGGGGCTGCCGTCGCCATCCGCCAGGCGCTCCGCACGGATGGTCTCGTACTGGCGCACCGCCACGGCGTTGATCCCCGCCCAGCGCAGGCGCAGGTCCGCCGCCGAATTGGCGCGGACACGGATCCAGGTCACCAGGGTGTCGGCGATTGTGCTGTCGTCGAGCGTGGGCGGCAGGTCGCCGACCCCGGCCTCCAGCGGATCAAGATCGTTCCACAGCTTCAGCTCGTCGGCGGGGGGCAGGCCGATCTCGACCACGCCCGGGGCCGTCAAAGGATCGAAGTCGGCGCGGGCGTCGAGCTTGCGCCACTCGGGCGCCGGCCGGCCATCGGCCGTGAACGCTAGCGCGCCGTTGGCGTCGGGCCGAGCGATCTCGAAGAACAGCAGGTCCGCCGGCGCGACCGTCGCATCGCCCGGGCGCACCTTCACCTCTTCGACGTCGGTCGCCGGCGAGACGCCCAGGCAGAGCGTCCGCCCGCCGATCGCTTCCCGCACCTTCTTCCAAGGATCGTCGCCGGCGATGGCGTCGTCCTTGCGGGCGATCAGGGCGATCCACAGCGATCGATCGATGGTGTCCTTCAGATCGAGGGGGCCCTGGGCCGGGTCGAACGCGGCGCTCTGATAGAGCGACAGGTTGGCAGGCAGGTCGCTGTCATAGGACGCGTAGAGTAGCTGGTAGTATTGGCGCAGTTCCGGCGTCTCTGCCGCCAGCGGCCGTTTGACGAACAGCCGGGCCTCCACGGGAAGCACGTCCAGACCGTTGAGGGTGCGGAACGAGACCGTGCCGGCGAGCAGCTCCAGGTCGCGCGCCAGGGTGACCGTTTCGAGCGCACCCCGCTCGTTGCGGAAGCTGACCAGACCCCGGGCCGCGCTCGCCGAGAGGAGTGGAATCCCCAATAATTTGAGGAATTTGGCCCGGTTCCGCTCAGGTATCTGATTAGCGCGATAGATCAGGCTTTCGGTGAGGAATGCGAACAGCTGCACGATGGTGACGCCGGGATCGGACGAGTTGAAGTTGGTCCATTCCGGCGTGTGGACGGGAACGCGGGCCAGGGTCTCGTCGACCAGGGCGCGATAGTCTCGATTGTCGATGATCGGGGCGGGAAGCGGCATCAGCTTCGCCCAAGCGGGATGTTGACCGACATGCGTTCGGCCGCGCCGCTCGCGACCAGGCGATAGGCGATGGTCGCGACTGCAGCGGTCTTGTCGGTCGGGTCGGGACCCACCTCGACGCCGTCCAGGGCGATGCGCGGCTCCCACCGGCGCAGGGAGTCCTCGATCTGGGCGGCGATGCGGACGTGCGTGCCCGGGTTGTTGGGCTCGAACAGATATCGCCCCAGCCCGGCTCCGAAGTCGGAGAGGGCGATGCGTTCGCCGCCTTCGGTCTTCAGGATGATGGTGATGGACTCGCGGATATTGGTCTCGCCTTCCGACCACCGCATGCGCCCGTCGGACCCGACCCTTGGCGGGAAGCTCAGGCTCTTGCCGAAGGGGTTCATGCCGCCTTCCCCCTGAGCTTCGGCACCGGGAAGCAGACGATGAGCCAAGGCAGCCAGCGGAAGATGAAGTCGAGCAGGGTGACGATGATGATCAAAAGGATCAGGGCGCACAGCGTGATGATCGGGATCGACAGCGAGCAGATCATCCCGATCTCGAGACCGCCGCCCTTGCAGCCGCCGCCGTCGCCGACGTCGATGTCCTTGTGCAGCGGCCAGGGAAGCACCTGGAGCACCAAGTCGATGAATCCGAGGCCCTTGGCGCGCTGGACCTGGCCGCAGAGCATGTCCGACAGGACGAAAGCGGCGCCGCGCCCGTGCTTGCGCAGTCCGGCCGGGCTGGTGTCGGTCGGCATGGTGATGGTGATCGGGCGCACCGGCGCCTCGTGGTCGAAGAAGCTGGCGAGCCGGAACTGCACGCTCGGGGCCGACAGGACGGGCGGATGCAGCGGGCCGCAGTCGGCGTTCATGTGGACCATGCGGATGACGAAGAGGCCGGTGTCGCCCGCTGTGCTGACCGCCAGGTCCCGCAGCTTCAGGGCGAAGGGAACCGGCTGGACGTCGGACTCGTCGCTCGCCGGAAGGGCGCGGGCGAGTAGGGCGGTGAACAGGTCCAGCGTCTCGGCGTCATCGGGATCGGCCTGGAACGGCGCCGGTTCGGTGATCGCTGGATTGGGGTCGACGGCGGTTCCGGCGGCGGCCAGTCCGGCGGCGTTCTTGTAGGGACCGCCCACCGCGATCGGGAGCAGGGTCACGCCGGCCAGGGGAAAATGGAAATCCGGCCAGTCGGCCCGCGTGGCCGTCTTGCTGTTGTACTGGATCGTGGCCGCATCGAGCTTGGCGCGGAAGGCTGGAATGCGTCTCAGCGCATCGCGCAGCGATGTGGCCATCGGCTTGATCGTCTTGGTCGTGTCAGCCCCTGGAGGGTTGCGCATCGCAGAGGCGAGCGTGTCGGCCGTGGTGGCGCCCAGCCAGGTCCAGACGGCCGTTTCCCCCGCCGAAAGCCCGGATGGGGCGCCTGAGTCGATGGCCTGGGACAGCGGCTTCAGATGCTGCTGGATCCAGTCGTAAAGATCGAGCAGCAGCAGCCAGGACTGCATCTGGAACTGCAGATTATAGTCCAGGATGCGCGTGTTCGTCTTGTCGGGCGGCTCGGGGTCGGCGCCGCCAAGGATCGGTGTGTTCAATTGCTTCGCCGCGTTGGTGGCCGCGCGCACGATGGCCTTCCAGGGCTCGGACACCTCGACGCGCAGCTGGGCGGTGCGGGCCACCGTCGTTGGCCCTGGCGCGGCCGGAGCCGGAGGACGCAAGGCGGCCGCCTGGCCATCGGCGAGCGCGACGGCGGTCCGCGAGACGGTCTTGCCAAGATAGTCCTCGCGCCGCGCGACGGGGATGAGCCCGCTCCAGATGGTGCGCGCCAAGCCGTTCTCGTCCCGATGGGCGAGGGGGAACAGCGGCAGCAGCTCTTCCCCGGGCGCGAGGTCGGCGCCGCTGGCGACCCGCTGCCATTGGGCCTCGTCGCCGCCCTTTACGTAGGCGAACTCAACCAGGGTCTGGTCGCCCGTGGATCCGGCCGACGCCGGCAGCAGGCGACGGATGACGTAGTGCACCGTCTCGTGGCCGCCCGAGACCGCGCGTTCGGGCAGGCCGGGGATGGCGCAGACCAGGCTGCCCGCGATCAGGTAGTAGCGCTGGTGGGCAGGCTGATAGAGCTTTAGCGGGGCGTTAGGGTCGGGCGCCTGGGGTGGATCGGGCAGGCGCTTGGCCAGGCGCTTGCGCCGCGCTTCGGTGAAGAGCGACGGCAGGGCTACGCGCTGCACCATGTCGGCAGCCGCGGTCTGGGCGGCCGGCGTCCGCCAGGTCTCGGCCTTGGCGATGCGTTCGGAGATCCGCGACGGATCGTGCGTCAGCGTCGCGATGATCTGGTCCATGAAGTCGTCGGTGGCGAACCGCAGGATCTGCGGCGCCGCGGCGAACGGCGTCGTCCCGCGCCAGAGGGGGCGCGGCGCCTGCCAGGAGAGGGGGTGTGCGAGCGCCGTCACCAGATATTCCCCGCGCCAGGCGTGTAGGTCGCCGAGATCACCGTGTTCGAGATCAGGGTGTCGCACTGCACGACGCCCGAGAACTTCGACATGCCGGCGTCGACAGTGACCATGCCCGCCGAAACCGCGACCTGGCTGGCGTTCACCGTGACCTTGGCGGAGGCGGTGATTGTGACACCGGAGCTCTCCAGCTTCATCGAGTTGCCGTTGGAATCCTCGATCGTCACCGCCCCGGGCCCGTCCTTCAGGGTCAGCTTCTGGCCCCCCGGCGTCTCCAGCAGCAGCGTCTCCTTGCCGTCGGTGTCGTCGAGCGTGATCTTCACGCCGTTGCGGCTGCGGATGACCTTCTTGGGGTTGCCGCTCGACATCGATTCCGGAGGATTGTCCTTGCCGTTCCACAGCCCGCCCAGGATGTAGGGGCGGCGCGGATCGCCGTGCTCGAACGCCACAAGCACTTCGTCGCCGACGTCAGGGATGAACCAGCTGCCTCGGTTCTTGCCTGCGAACAGGGTCGCGATCCGGGCCCAGTGCTCATAGCCCTGGCCGCCGCCGCCGTCAGGCGACCAGGCGAGCTTGATCTTCACCCGGCCCTGCCCGTCCGGGTCCTTGATGTCCGACACCGTGGCAGGCGCCACGCCGTACCAGCGCCCGCCCCAGCCATCCGGCAGGCGTTCGTGGGTCAGCGCGGCAGCGCGGTCGAGATCAAGCAGCGCCATCACGGTTTCCCGATTCCAGGACGTTCGCAGCGGAACTCGGTGCGCATGCCGCCCTCCTGGTCGAACCGGTGCGTCACCGCGGTTGCGCGATAGGCGCCGTCGAACAGCTTTCCCAGACCGGTCATGGCCAGGGTCGCTCCGACGCGGATGTTGGCGTTGGCCTCCGCGACGCCCTCGCCGGTGACAAAGCTGCGGGCGATATGGCGGAAGCTCGCCTCGGCGATCGCCTTGGCCTCCGAACCGTCGCGGGGCAGGGCGTGGGCGATGGTGTCCACGCGTTCGCCGAACGCCGACTTCAGGATCGCCGCGCCGCCGTCGTCCTGGCCGATCTCGTTGCTGATCGCTGCGTCGCTGGCCCGCGAGCTCGCCACGGCCTTGCCGGCCACGTCCCAGCCGGACGCGACCAGGGCGGTGCGCTGGCCCGCCAGATCGGCTTCGACGTGGAATTCGCGCAGACTGCCGGCCCAGCGCAGCTCGACCTTCGCGGCCGGACGGAGCTTGGCCACATGCAGGTCGCGGTCGTCGATCCAGACCACCGCATCCTCGCGCCGTGCGAGGTCATGGAGCAGGGCCAGGTCGCTTTGGTTGACCTGGGCGATGAGCGGGACCGTCGCCCCCGAGAAGTCGATCTTCGGCGTCAGGCCGTGGTCCGAGGCGATGGTGCGGGCCACATCCCCCAGCGCCTTCTGGGCGAAGGTCCGCGTGCGCCGGGTCATGCGCAGGTCCTGCGACCGGTCTTCGGCCAGTACGCCCACGGTTGGGGGCCCGCCGTCGGGGAAGTCAGCCACCAGGGCGCTGATGCGCCCCAGGAACAGGACGTCGTCACCCAGCTTGACCTTGATCGGAAGGCCGAAGTCGAGCGCCTTGCGGTCGAACAGCTGAAACCCCGGAGAGTCGCCCCCGCCCCAGTTGCCGAAGGTGAGTTCGGCGCGCGCCATGCCTTCGACGCTGTCGCCGATTTCCAGGGACAGCAGGGCCGATTCAAGCTTGTCGGCGCGCTTGCCGTCGACCTCGATGGTCGGCCGGGCCGGCCGCATCGGCAGGGGCGTGACGTTGGATGGCGCAGCGCCCATGGTCAGTGCGCCCTGAGGCGGCGGGCGCGGGACTCGATGCGCCGCAGCGGCGACTGCAGCATCGCCGGCTCGAGCTTCTTCGGCGGACCGGCGGGCGGATCGGCCCGGCGCTCGGGCGGCTCGGCGACGGCTTCGAATTCATTGATGACGACGGCCATCGCTCACTCCTCAATTCACGCCGAGGCTGACGGACACCGAGACTTTCGGCGGGGCGATGTCGGGCGCCGAAAGATCGATCCCGCCGCCGCTGAAGCCAGCCGAAACACCGACGCCCGCATTCAGGTCGATCAGCTGGCCAGGAGACAGGCGGAGGGGATCCTCGATGCCGTTGGCGGCCGCGATCCCCTTCCAGTCCGACTGCCCCGCGCCCCCAGCCATCGACTGCAGGGAGTCTCCCGATTTGGCGGGCGACAGCGGCGTTTGCCCGGGCGAGGACGGAACCCTTCCGTCTCCCTGGAAGGTCGACACCAGGATCTTCTGCTGCCCGATGGTGAGAGAGACGCTGGCGCGCAGCGGCTTGCCGTCGGCGCCGAAGAACTCGAGGCTCTCCTCCAGCCCCTCGACGATGCCGTCGAACAGGAACGAGCCCCAGACGAACCGCGTCCCGGGCGGCACCATCTTCTTCTTGTCCTTCTTGTCGGGCGTCGGGGTCATGAAATAGATGACCTTCTGGGTCAGCCGTCGGACGTCATCCACGGGGTTCTCGGTCATCGCCGTGACGTCGAACCACAGGGTCAGGGCGAGCTTGGTCGTGCCGGCGCCGACGAACTGCCGGCCCGTGTTGCCGGCAGCCTGATCTCCGCCCTGGGGCTGGACCAGCTGGTTGGCGAAGGTGACCTTCAGCGATTCCGGATTGAACTGGACCGGCACCTTCTTCCCGCCGGGCTTCTCCTTCTTGAAGTCCTGGTCGAGCTCGATCAGCTGGGCTTTGGCGAGTTCGCTCATGCGGCTTTGCCCGGCACGAACTTCAGCGTCTCGTAGGCCATCTGGAATTCCTCGATGGCGATGGCGTTTCCGGCGGCGCTCATCGTCGGCGCCTTCAGCTTCACCGGCAGGCAGCGGGAAAGCTGGAACCGCGCCCGCTCGCTCGATCCGTCAGCGCCCAGCAGGACGACCTCCGCGTCGGCGCGCAGGCGAGGATTGCCGATGGAGTCCTTGAACCAGGTCCACAGGTCGAAATTCTCGGTCATGCCGCGCTTCAGGGTGAGGTTCGAATAGCCGACCGGGCCGCTCAGCCGGATCGCGCGGTCGGCGGCGCCGCCCTCGCGGATGGTCTTGACGTCCATCGTCATCTCCAGGCCGTCGCATTCGGCGAACGCCGCCTGGGCGAGGGGCTTGCCGCTCCCGTCCCGATGGATCTCCACCGAGAAGTTGAAGGCCAGGAAGGGGTAGGGACGGGGCTTGCTGTCCGGCACGTCAGCGCTCCTCGGCGATGGTGAAGCGCTCGCCGGCCTGGGCGAGCACGAGGGTGAGGAAGCGCAGCGGCTGGGCCGGCGCGACGCCGATCTCGACGATCAGGCGACCGTTCATCCGATCGCTGTCCGACGGGTCGACCGACAGCCGGTAGCTGTCGGACCCGCCCTCGCCGGCGAACGCGCCGCGGCGGACCATGTCGTCCAGCATGTGCCCGAAGCTGCGTTCAATGGCCCGTCGGACCACCTCGCCGTTGGGCTCGAACACATAGGCGCTGCCGCGTTGGATGCAGACCCGGCGCAACAGGCTCATCAGCCGCCGGACGTTGACCTCGTCCCAATCGGGCTCAGGCGAGAGGGTCAGGGCGTCGGAGACCACGAACCCCTCCGGCGAGCGCCGGATCAGGTTGACCCCGGCTCCAGCCAGCGCCTCGCGGTCGCTGTCGAGGATGGTCGGCGTGGTCGCCACGATGTCACGGAGCGGCACATTGGCCGGCGCGATCCACGCCCCGCGCTCGCGCGCCTTGAGGGCGAATACACCGGCGACCGCTCCCAGGGGGGGCGTTTCAAGCAGGGTCGGGCCGATGGCGGCGGATCGTGGGTTGGTCCCGCCGATCGGGCTGGCCAGCCACGGATGGTAGAGGGCGCCGAAGGAGAGCGCGCGCACCTCGTTTTCCGAGAAGGCCGCGCGCAGTCGGTTGGCGTGGTCGGCGGCTTGCTTGGCCCGATAGGCGCCGGGAAGCGACAGGGGTGCGAACTGGTCGCCCATGGCGGCGCAGGCGCGCAGCTGGGCGACCTGGATCTGCAGCAGCGGCGTGGGGTCATAGGCCTGGGCGGTGCGGGCCGCCCAGGCGCTGTCCTGGGCCAGCAGGCCGATCACCGACGAGCGGCTGATGTTGCCGTCCAGTTCCGCGTGGAGTCGGTAGTAGTAGGCGCCTTCGCGCACGATGGAGGTGCGACGGGTCAGCTCAGGCCCGCGCCAGATCTCTTCCGCGCCATCGAAGTCGGCCCGGCCGGATTCCTCCAGTATGTAGACGGCGGCGGGTTCCGAGGCGGACCAGTTGAGGTCAAGAACCCCGGTCGCCACGGGGCTGTCCACGGGATTGAACATCGGCGTCGACAGGAGTCGCGTGCCACAGTCGAGGAAGCGCGTCTGATCGGGGCCCGTCGCCGCTGGGTCAGCCGGGGGGACGGCGCAGGAGCCCCGGTGATCGCGCCAGGCGGCTGGTTGCTCCGCGGGCGCGTCGACAGGCGGCGTCAGCGCTTCCGCGATCCGTCGATCCCAGCCAGGCTGGGCGGCGTCTGGAACGACCATCAGGCTCGGTTCGCCGAAGTCGGCGCCGCCCGGCACGGCAAAGGCGCCGTGCAACCCCAGCAAGGGGCGGCCGTCCAAGTCGCGGACCCGCTGAGCTTCCGTGGCGATCGAGGCGAGGTGAAGTCCGGCGAGCGCCGGATCCAGGAACAGTTCGGCGTCAAAGCGCGAAAGGCCGTCACGTTCGAGGGCGGTGCGGTCGTCAGGCTGCGGGCCGACGCTGTCGGACCAGGTGTCGCCGAGGCCCGCCGGCAGCCAAGCGATGGGCGGATCCCCGAACGGGGCCAGTGTCGAACGGGACTGTGCTGTCGCGTCCTGACCGGCATAGTAGGCGTCGTCGTCGACCGTCGACCACCAGCAGTCCGCGGCGAGGGGCGTCAGGCCTACGGGCGATCCGGTCTGCAGTTCGCCGCCGCTGTCCTCGGCCCGCACCACCAGGCGCAGGCCGTCCGCGGTCAGGTCCGCACCGGCGCCTTGGGGCGCCGTCTCGACGTTCGATAGAAGCCGCGCCGTCGTCGAGCCGCCGGTGACATCCGTCACTGCCGCAAATCCTGACCAGGTGGGGCTGGAGAGCTCGATCAGGTCGCCCAGGGCCAGCTCTGCGACGCTGGTGAACGTCACGGCCCCCATCCGGAAGTCAGGGTCGCGCAGCAGGAATGCGGTACGGTCCAGCCGCGCCGATACCCGCAGGCCGTCGGCCCAGCTGCCGACGCTTGCCGCTTGGACCAGCGCCGGCTCTGTGCCGCCGTCGGCCTTCAAGGCGAGCAGCCCCGGCAACGCAAAGACGCGCGCGGCGGCGACGTCGGCCCCGTCGTGCGGTCCCCCTCGCCAGAGCGTCTCGAGTGTTTCGGTGCGGCAGGTCCGGATGACCCAGCAGCGGGCGCCGCCATTCGAGAAGAACGCCCGCACGGCCGGCGCCAGAGCCGCCATCGCGTCGTCGCCTCGCGCGAGATCCCTGCACAGGACGGCGTCGCCTCCGAACACCTGGGCATAGGCTTCGACGGAGTCGATCCGGACGGGGCGATGACAAGGCCCGCGGGCTGCAAACCCGACGAACAGGGCCACGTCCATGCGCGGCAGCGCGTCGGGAAACGCCGGGGGCGGGACCTCGAACGCGACGCCGGGAAGGATGTGGCGCGGGTACACGCAGCTACTCCATCTCGAGCCGCTCGTAGGCGAGGACCATTTCCTCCATCGCCACGTCGGTCCCCTTGGCGTTGAAGGGGCCCATCGTGCTCTTGATGATGCGGGCTCGCAGCAGCTTCCAGGTCACGACGGCAGCTGTGTGATCCTCGTTCTGCAGGGTCACCTTGACGGTACGCAGGGCGTTCTGATCGCCGTTGCGGATCTGATCGAGCCACTTGTAGAGGTTCAGCGAGCCGATCACCCCGCGCTTCATAGTGACGTCGGTCGACTTGTTCATGCCGGTGATCTTCATCACCGAGTTTTCCTTGGAGTTGCCCGTGCGGTACTCGGCGACGGTGACTTCCATGCCGATGCCCGACAGCTCCTGGAAGCCAGCGGTGGGCCCTTCGGTCTGGCCGTCGCCGATGTCGACGAGGAAGTTGAACTGGACGTAGGGACGGTCGCGGATGACGGCCATTTAGAACCTCCTCAGCTCTTGCGGTCGGCCGTCCACTGGCCGATCCGGAAGATGACGAACTCGGCGGGACGCAGGGGCGCGGCCCCGATCAGGCAGACGAGCCGCCCGTTATCGAGATCGTTCTGCGACATCGTCGAGCGGTCGCATTTGACGAAGAAGGACTTCTCCGGCTTGTCCCCGAGGAGGGCGCCGTTCTGCCATTCGTTCATCAGGAAGTCCTGGATGGTCGAGCGGACGTTGGCCCAGAGCAGCTCGCCATTGGGCTCGAACACGGCCCACTGGGTTCCCTTGTCGATCGAGCGTTCGAGGTAGGCGAAGTAGCGCCGCAGATTGACGTACTTCCATTCCGGGTCACTCGACATCGTGCGGGCGCCCCACAGGCGCATCCCGCGGCCCTCGAAGTAGCGGAAGCAGTTGACGCCTTCCGGGTTCAGCACCTCCTGGTGCGCCTTGTTGAGCATGGTCTCGAAGCCGATCGAAAGCGTCACGACCTCGTTGGCGGGGGCCTTGTAGACAGCGCGCTCGATGTCGTTGCGGGCGTAGATCCCGGCCACGAACCCCGAGGGCGGGTAGTAGTTCTCGTGGCCCGAGACCGGATCCAGGATGCGCACCCAAGGGTAGTAGAAGGCGGCGTAGCTGGAATCGAACTGCGCCCGCATGGCTCTGACGTTGGAGATCGTCTGGCCTTTTGCGCTGTCGATCACCGCGATCCGGTATTTCATCCGCTCGGCGTGGCCGATCAGGGAGCCGATGATGGTGCGCGAGCGTGAATCGTCGATCAGGGTGGAGCCCGGCGCGGCGACGATCGAGATGTCCTCGCACGCCTCGAACGCCTTCAACCCCGTGGCGCGGTTGTTGAGCGGATTCTCACTGCCCTCGTAGGCGGTCGCCGTGGGGATGTTCCCGTCGTCTCCGCCTGTCAGCATCAGGACGACGCTGCGCGAGGCGGCCGTGCTGGCGTCGCCGGCGAGCAGCCGGTCCAGCAGTGAAGGATCGGGAGGCGACAGCGGTGGAGAGGGCGCCAGGTCGTGCAGCGCCTGGAAGTCCGCCAGGACGTCGAGGCCGGTGCCGCTGTCCGGCGCGCCGATCACGATCGGGATGGTCCGCGAGAGCGAGAGATTGGCGGGGTTCTCGGCGAAATAGGCGAACAGCGAGTCCGGCGCGCCATTGCGCTGGTGCTTGGGGTCGAGCGGCAGTTCGGTGGCGAAGAACAGCGGCAGGTCGCCGC
>FTHI01001387.1_pt1 | contig 21823 bp, 26 predicted proteins | sample 1640891 | NCBI WGS metagenome assembly FTHI01 (sample SAMEA3914788, study PRJEB12502) | metagenome | biome: forest; material: soil | place: Canada | collected 2011-07-03 | depth 0.1 m
AGGCCCGCCCGCGTGGTCGCCGCCACCAGCGTGAAAGGCGACAAGTCGATCCTCACCGACCGGGCCGAAGGGCCCTCGCCTATGATCAGGTCCAGCACATGGTCCTCCATGGCGGGATAGAGGATCTCCTCCACCGCCGGGGCCAGGCGATGGATCTCGTCGATGAACAGCACGTCACGCGGCTCGAGATTGGTCAGGATGGCGGCCAGGTCCCCGGCCTTGGCCAGCACCGGGCCGGAGGTGGTGCGGAAGCCGACGCCCAGCTCGCGGGCGATGATCTGGGCCAGCGTGGTCTTGCCCAGGCCCGGCGGCCCGAACAACAGCACGTGGTCCAGCGCCTCGCCCCGCGCCCGCGCCGCCTCGATGTAGACCTTGAGGTTGGCCTTGGACTGCGCCTGCCCGACGAACTCGGCCAGGGTCTGAGGGCGGAGCGCCTTGTCCGTCGCCTCGAACGCCGCCGGCTCGCCCGACACAAGCCGGTTCATCTGCCCAGTTCCTGCAGCGCGGCCTTGATCAGCGCCGGGATCTCCGCGTCTTCACCCAGGCGCAGGAGCGCCTGTTCCACCGTCCGCCGGGCGTTCACCTCGGCGACGCCCAGCCCCATCAGGGCGGCCACCGCCTCGCCGGCGGCTGTGGGCTTCGCCGGCTCGGCCGGCGTGTGGATCTGGCCGTGGAAAGCCGCCACCGGCCCGTCGGTGAGGGGCTTGTCCTTCAGCTCCACGACGATGCGCTGCGCCAGCTTGGGGCCCACGCCCTGGGCGCGGCCGACCGAAGCCTTGTCCTCGCGGGCCACTGCCACCGCCAAGTCCTGTGGCGAAAGCACGTCCAGCACCGAAAGCGCCGCCTTGGGTCCGACGCCCTGCACGCCCTGCAGGAGCACGAAGGCCCGACGTTCCTCGCGGGTCAGGAAGCCGTAGAGCCGGGTCCCGGACTGTTCGGAGGTCTGGGTCTCCACGTGCACCAGGGCCTCGTCGCCCACGGGCGGCATGCGCGAGAGGGTGCGCGATCCGCAGCGAACCACATAGCCGACGCCGCCCACGTCGATCAGGGCGTCTTCCTCGCCCACCTCGGCCAGGATTCCGCGCAGCCGTCCGATCATGCCGCTTCACCCAGCCGTTTCAGCTTGCGCGCATGGGCGTGGGCGATGGCGACGGCCAAAGCATCGGCCGCGTCGGCGGTGGGATCGCCCGCCGTGGGCAGCAAACGGCGGACCATGAAGGCGATCTGGGCCTTGTCGGCAGAACCGGTGCCGACCACCGACTTCTTGACCACCTTGGCCGCGTATTCGGCCACCAGCAGGCCGGCCTGGGCGGGCGCCAGCATGGCCGCGGCGCGGGCGTGGCCGAGTTTGAGCGTGGACGAGCCGTTGGCGGTGACGAAGGTCTCCTCCACCGCCGCCTCGTGCGGAGCGTGGGTCGCGACCACCGCGGCCACCGCCTCGAACAGGAAAAGCAGCCGCTCGGAAAAGGGCGCATCCTCGCGCGGGCAGATCACCCCGTGGGCGATGTGCGACAGGCGCGCGCCATCGACCGCCACCATGCCCCAGCCGGTGCGCCTCAGGCCGGGGTCGAGCCCCAGGATGCGAATCGCGTTCGTCATGTGTTCCGCAGCATCTCCTGTCAGCGCCGGTTCTAAAAGCGTTTACGAGGCGATGATGCGGCGAGCCCGGATCAGGCCGCCTTCAGCTCTCCGAACAGCGCCGTGGTCAGGCGCCGGGACACCTCCTCGGCCTCGACCGCGATGCAGAGCTGGCAGTTGGGCGCGGCGTCGAGCCGCTCCAGGCGACCGAAGCGGACCGAATCCAGGCCGATGTGAACGGGCTCATAGGTGAACAGCTCAGGCCACAAGGCGGCGGCGGCGGCGACCGCATCGTGGGGACGGCAGCCCTCCCCGCCCCAAAGGTCTCGGTGCTGCTCGATGTAGGGCCCGACGGCCTGCCACAGCTTCTGCACCAGGGGGATCTGGAAGCGTTCGGCCGCCAGGCGGAAGGCGTCGTGCTCGAGCAGCACCTGGCTGGTGACGTCCAGGGGGACCAGCCGCGGATTGATGCCGGTCCACAGCACCCGCTGCAGCGCCTCCGGATCGCTCCAGGTGTTGAAGTCGGCCCCGGCGTGGCCCAGGCCCGACACCTCGAAGGCGCCGGCCATCACCACCGGGCGCCAGTCCTTGAACGCGGCGGGATCCTCGATCGAGGCGCGGGCGAGGTTGGTCAGCGGCCCCATGAACAGGCCCTGGACCCCCTGGCGGGCATTGAGGGCGATCAGGCCCACGCCGTGGGGACGGTCGAGCGGCGGCAGGCGGCGGCGGGGCGAGCCGCCCGCGCCATTCATCCCATCGTGGCCATGGCCCGGGCGGCGATGCTGGAAGGGCCGCAGCGCCAGCCCCGCCTCGGCGCCCACATAGACGTCCGCGGCGCAGCCCGCGAGCCGCAGCACCCAGCGGGCGTTGGAGGCGGCCTGGTCCACCCAGGTGTTGCCGAACACGGCGCTGACCGAGGCAATCTCCACGCCGGAGCGCGCCAGGGCGACCAGGGCCAGGGCGTCGTCGACCCCGCCGTCAGTGTCGATATGCAGCCGCAGGGTCATCGCCGTTAAGCCTCAAACCCTGGCCCGTACGGATCGTGTCGATACTCAGCCGGCGAGCCGGGCCAGTTCCTGCTCGTCGATTTCGTAGTTGGCGTAGACGGACTGGACGTCGTCGTCGTCGTCCAGGGCGTCGATGAGCTTCAGGACCGCGCCCGCCGCATCACCGGTCACCGGCGTGGTGGTCTTGGGCTTCCACACGATCTCGGCCGACTTGGCGGGCCCGAGCTTGGCGGCGAGGGCATCGGCCACGTCCGACAGGTCCGCCATGGCGGTGTAGATCACATGGCTGTCGGCGTCGGACTCGACGTCCTCGGCGCCGGCCTCGATGGCGGCGTCCATCACCGCCTCCTCCGACCCTGCCGACGCCGGATAGGTGATTTGGCCAACGTGGTCGAACATGAAGGCCACGGAATTGGTCTCGCCGAGATTGCCGCCGTTCTTGCCGAAGACGGTCCGCACATTGGCGCCGGACCGGTTGCGGTTGTCGGTCAGCACCTCGACGATCACGCCCACCCCGCCGGGACCGAAGCCCTCGTAGCGGATCTCTTCCATGGTGTCGGTCTCGCCCGAGCTCGCCTTCTTGATGGCGCGCTCGATATTGTCCTTGGGCATGCTTTCGGCGCGGGCGTTGGTCATCGCCAGGCGCAGGCGCGCATTGGCGGACGGATCGGGCACGCCGCCCTTGGCCGCCAGGGTGATCTCGCGCGACAGTTTGGAGAACAGCTTGGACCGGATCTTGTCCTGGCGGTCCTTGCGGAACTGGATGTTCTTGAACTTTGAATGTCCGGCCATGGTCGGAAGACGGTGGTCTCGCTGCTGTGGCGAAGGCCGCGGCTTCTACCGCCTGGGCGCGCCGGACGCCAGCCCTGCCGCTCAGTCTCCGTGATCGTCGATGCGTCCGGCGACCCCGCCGTAGAGGCGGAATACAGCATCCTGGGGCGTCTGCGGCGCCGGGGCGCCTGGGTCCTGACCCCCGCCGGCATAGAGGTTGCGCAGCACCCGGCCGGCGATGCCGTGGGAGACCACCAGCCGCTTGCGGCCGTCGTTCTCGTCGATCCCGGCCAGCCATGAACCCAGCCGTTCGGCGACAGCCTCATAGGTTTCACCGCCGGGCGTGCGCAACAGCCAGCCTGGCGTTCCGATCACGCCGGGCGCGATGGCCTCGATGTCTTCGCGGGAAAGACCTTCCCAGTCGCCGACGTCGACCTCCGCCAGACGATGGTCCAGGGAGATCCCGCCGCCCAGGCCCAGGGTTTCGCAGACGATCTCGGCCGTGTGTAGGGTGCGTCCCAGCGGGCTTGCGATAACTTCCCAGTGCTCGGGCGCCTCGACGAAAGGCTTCAGGCACAGCGCCATCCGCTTCGCCTGCTCCTGCCCCAGAGGGGTCAAGGGCGAATCCATGCGCCCCTGCAGGCGGCCCTGCAGGTTGAATTCGGTCTGGCCGTGGCGGATGAGGAAGATCAAATCGCGGTTCCGTGCGTTGGTGTAGAGGCCGTGCTTGTAAACGGGATTCGCGTCTCGCCGGAACCGGACCGATGGAGGTCGCCATGACAGCAACCGAAGCCCCTGACGTCGAGGTCCCCGAACCCGGCATCGTCCATTGGCAGCCGACCCATCACCGCCCGCCGGAAACCAGCGGCGCGCGCCTGCTCGGCGCGGCCACGGTCGGCGCCGCCACCCTCGGGGCGGTGGCGATGGGCGCCGTTGCGATCGGCGCCTTGGCCGTCGGAGCCCTGGCCATTGGCAGGCTTGCGGTAGGCCGGGCGCGCTTCCGCGATCTCACCATCGACCGCCTGACCGTGGGCAAGATCACGATCCTCAAGCGCTAGAGCGAGTTGAGGTGAGATTGAACCGCCTGCGTCGAGCTGGGAGGTCTGATCCGCCAGGCGCGACGCGAAGGGCGATGCGGGGCATCGTCCGAGCGGTGCAACGCCGCGGGCGGGCCTCCCAGTCGACCCGAAGGGCCGCCGGCTGATTCAATCTCACCTCAGCTCGCTCTAAGTGCGCTCCAGCGCCGCCTGCTGCAGGTCGGGGACCGACTGCGACAGGCGCCCGCCGATGCGGATCGGCTCGACGCGCCGCGCCAGACCGGTCTTCGGGTCGGTTTCCACATAGACGCCACAGACGGTGGCCGGCCCCTCGGCGGGCTTGTGCCGGGCGCTGGGGATGCGGGTGGTGAAGCGTCGGAGCGGCTCTTCCTTGTCGTTGCCGATGACGCTGTCGTAGTCGGCGCAGGCGCCGGCGTCGGTCTGATAGGCGGTGCCGCCGTTCAGCACCTGGCAGTCTGCCGTGGGCACGTGCGTGTGGGTGCCCACCACAAGGCTCGCCCGGCCATCACAGAAATGGCCCATGGCCATCTTCTCGGAGGTCACGTCGCCGTGCATGTCGACGATGATGGCGTCGCAGGCCTGGCCGAGGGGGCAATCCTCCAGCACCGTGTCGACGGCCGAGAAAGGGTCGTCCAGGAGCGGTTCCATATTGCGCTGCCCGAGCAGGTTGGTCACCAGCACCCGACGCCCGTCGTCCAGCTCATAGAGGTGCGCGCCCCGGCCCGGCGCCTGCGCCAGGCGCGGATAGTTGAGCGGACGGATCAGCCGGTTCTCCCGCACGATGTAGGTCAGGGCCTCGCGCTGGTCCCAGGAATGGTTTCCCAGCGTCAGGCAGTCGGCGCCGGCGGCGAACAGCTCGGCCGCCGTCGTCTCGGTGATCCCGAACCCGCCGGCGGCGTTCTCGGCGTTGACCACCACGAACTCCAGCCCCAGGCGGCGGCGCAGCCCCGGAAGGTGCTCGCTGATCCCGTCGCGGCCCGAACGGCCGACCACGTCTCCGAAGAAGCCGATACGCATACGAAGTCCTTTCCGCGGCCGGTATAGCGCGACGGGCGTGGAAAAGGGAAAGGTGGCGGCGCCGCGAGAGCCGTGAAGGCGTTTCAATCCCCTCGGACCTGGGTTACCAGGTGGGCGCCGTGTGCCCGGGGCCACGACCCCGGCCAGGGACAGCTCCCGTAGAGAGTGATTAAGGTCCCCGGGATTAGTTGCCTTCGACGCGAGCCGCAGCAAGACCCGCCACCCCCAACCTAGTGACGCCGGCGCCCAGTCTCAAGACACGACTAAGGCACAGGTGGACGAAAGCTGGTCACAAAGCCGCCGCGACGATGAACCGCAGCCATCATTGACCATTCAGTACGGGTTCAAGGCGCGAATCCTAGGCTGCATTATCGAGCGGAAATGACCGCGCGAGTGCAGACAAGGCTCCGAGGAGGGGACCATGTTGGAAGCGAGTGAATTTGGCGTCCTGAAACACGTTCCGATCCGCGACGGCGACCTGGTTCGCCTGGGCGACGGAGGGGACCACGAGCTCTATTCCGTGATCCTGGTGCGTGATGATCGTTGCTGGCTGCGCAACCTGCGCACCGAACTGGACACTCTGTCGAGCGTGCAGCTCTGCCGCCGCATCGGCCACGAAGGCGACTACTACACGGGGTGACCTCTCCGGCTACCCTGAGCACCCTCCCCCCGCTGAGGGGGAGGGCTGGGGAGGGGGGCTCTTCAGCCTCCCAGACGCGCCGTCACCCGGCCTCGGCGGCCAGCGCCTCAATCCTGCGCGCCGCCGTCTCAAGCGCCGCCACGGCCCGGCTCTCGCCACGCAGCTGATCGGCCTGGGTGCGGGTGAGCTCGGCGCTGGCGGCCGCGAGATCGCCCCGGGTCTCGGCCAGCTCGTCCGCCAGCATCAATGCCCCCAAAAGGAAAAGGCGCGTGTCGCCCAGCTGGCCCACATCGCGGGCGACGGCGCCGACATGGTGGCTGAACATCTCGGCAAGGCCGCGGACATGGTCCTCCTGACCGTCCTGGCACCCAACCTGATAGGGCCTTCCGTTCACACTGACCGTCACTTCGGCCATCACGCAGGCCCTCCGTTGTTGAGCGCGCGGCGGATGCCTTCGATGGCCTGGCCCAGCGCCAGGGACGCTTCCTGACCGGCCTCCTGCAGGTCCCGCTCCCGCGCGCGGGCCGCGTCCAGTTCGGACGCCAGGTTGGACCGGTCGAAATCGAAAAGACCGCCTGAAGAGTCGTCCGCCCGTCCCACGAGCTCGCTCATCCGACTCTCCAGCAAGGCCAGCGCCCGCTCCAGCCGCAGGGTCGCGGCCTCCAGAGGAGCATCCGCCTCGGTCTCACGGCTCTGGTACTGCTCAGCCATGCAAACCTCCGTGTTAACCTTCTATAGCCCGCCCGGCGGCAGGGCTGAAGCGGATTGGCGCGATGGGGCCTCGGTTGCTTGACCCGGCTGCACGAGCGTGGCCAAAACCTCCGCATTCCGTCCCTGACGAGTTCACCCGCCCATGCCCGCCTCTCCCCAAGCCATGGCCGACGCCATCCGCGTCCTGGCCATGGACGCCGTCGAAGCCGCCCAATCCGGACACGCAGGCATGCCCATGGGCATGGCGGACGTCGCCACCGTGCTTTGGACCCGGTTCCTCAAGTACGATCCCAAGACCCCGGACTGGCCGGACCGCGACCGGTTCGTGCTGTCGGCCGGCCACGGCTCCATGCTGCTCTATTCGCTGCTGCATCTCACGGGCTTCAAGGCGGTGAGCCTCGGGCAGCTTCGGGACTTCCGCCAGCTCGGCTCCAACACGCCCGGCCATCCCGAGTACGGCCACACGCCGGGCGTCGAGACCACCACCGGCCCGCTCGGCCAGGGCCTGGCCACCGCCGTGGGCATGGCTATCGCCGAGCGCCACCTCAACGCCCGCTTCGGCGACCTGGTGGATCACCGCACCTGGGTGATCGCCAGCGACGGCGACCTGATGGAGGGGATCAGCCACGAGGCGATCTCGCTGGCCGGCCGGCTGAAGCTGGCCCGGCTGACGGTGCTATGGGACGACAACGACATCACCATCGACGGCCCCATCGGCCTGTCGGAGAGCGGCGACCAGCTCGCCCGCTTCAAGGCCGCTGGATGGGCGGTGAAGGCCGTCGACGGACACGATCACGCCGCCATCGGCCGCGCGCTCAACTGGGCGCGCCGCCAGGACCGTCCCACCCTCATCGGCTGCAAAACCAAGATCGGCCGCGGCCTCGCCACCCTGGAAGGCAGCAACACTGTCCACGGCCTGCCCATCTCCAAGACCAAGGCCGGCCCAGAAGAGGTGGTCCAGACCCGCAAGAAACTGCACATGCCCGCGGCGCCGTTCGAGATCCCGGCCGAGACCGCCGAGGCCTGGCTGAAGGCGGGCCGGCGGGCGGCCCGGCCCCGCGCCAAGTGGCGCCAGCGCCTGAAGGAATCCAACCTCCGGACCGAGTTCGTCCACGCCGTCGAGGGCGACATCTCCGCTGACGCCGTCAAGGCGCTGGACGCCCACATCGCGCGCATGGTCGAGGAGCGGCCGTCCAACGCCACCCGCGTGCACTCGGGCGCCGCCCTGGAGGTGCTTGTCCCGGCTATCCCGCAGATGGTCGGCGGCTCGGCGGACCTCACCGGATCCAACAACACCCTGGTCAAGGGGATGAAGGTCTTGGACGCCCCGGACTACGAGGGGCGCTACATAAACTACGGCGTGCGCGAACACGGCATGGCCGCGGCGATGAACGGGATGGCGCTGCACGGCGGCGTCATCCCCTACGCCGGGACCTTCCTGGTGTTCTCCGACTACGCCCGACCCGCGATCCGCCTGGCGGCCCTGATGGGGATCCGGGTGGTCCACGTCATGACCCACGACTCCATCGGCCTGGGGGAAGACGGGCCAACCCACCAGCCGGTCGAGCATCTGGCGAGCCTGCGGGCCATGCCCAATCTCAACGTCATGCGCCCGGCCGACGCGGTGGAGGCCGCGGAATGCTGGGCGGTCGCCCTACAGGCCCGGCGAACGCCCACGTTCATGGCCCTGTCCAGGCAAGGAGTCCCCGCGGTGCGTTGCGAGGCCGCCACCGAGAACCTCTGCGCACGGGGCGCCTACGAGCTGGACGCGGCCTCCAGCAAGGCCAAGGTCAGCCTGTTCTCCACGGGGACGGAGCTGGACCTGGCGCTTCGGGCCCGTACGATCCTCGAGAACGAGGGCGTCCCCACCCGCGTGGTGTCGGTCCCCTGCTTCGAGTTGTTCGAGGCGCAATCCGAGGCCTATCGCAAGCGCATCGTCGGCGACGCGCCCGTGCGCCTGGCTGTCGAGGCCGGGGTGCGCCAGGGCTGGGACCGCTTCATCGGCGAGGACGGGATCTTCATCGGCATGTCCAGCTTCGGCGCCAGCGGCCCCTATAAGGAGCTCTACAAGCACTTCGGCATCACGCCGGAAGCCATCGTCGAGGCGGTGAAGGCGAAGCTCTGATCGCCTTGGCTCAGCCGTCGTAGCGGGTCATCACCAGGCAGCCGTTGGTGCCGCCGAAGCCGAAGCCATTGGACATCACCGTATCGATCTTGGCGTTGTCGACGCGCTCACGCACGATCGGCAGGTCGGCGAAGGCCGGGTCGAGTTCGTCGATGTTGGCGCTCTCGCAGACGAAGCGGTTCTGCATCATCAGCAGGCAGTAGATCGCCTCCTGCGCTCCCGTCGCCCCGAGGGAATGGCCCGTGAGCGATTTGGTCGAAGAGATCAGCGGGATCTTGTCGCCGAACACCTGGCGCACCGCATCCATCTCCTTCTGGTCGCCCACCGGCGTGGAGGTGCCGTGCGGGTTCAGATAGTCGACCGGGCGGTCCAGGCCTTCAAGCGCCAGACGCATGCAGCGAACGGCGCCTTCGCCTGAGGGAGCCACCATGTCGTGGCCGTCGGAATTGGCCGCATAACCGGCGATCTCGGCGTAGATCCGGGCGCCACGGGCCTTGGCCCGGTCCAGCGCCTCGAGCACAACGATCCCCGCGCCGCCGGCGATGACGAAGCCGTCGCGGTCCTTGTCATAGGCGCGCGAAGCCCTGGCCGGCTGGTCGTTGAACTTGCTGGTCATGGCGCCCATGGCGTCGAACATGTCCGACAGGGTCCAGTCCAGCTCCTCGCAGCCTCCGGCGAAGACCATGTCCTGCTTGCCCATGGCGATTTGTTCGTAGGCCGCGCCGATGCAGTGGGTCGAGGTCGCACAGGCGGAAGAGATCGAATAGTTCAGGCCCTTGATCTTGAACCAGGTGGACAGCACCGCCGAGGGTCCCGAACTCATGGCCTTGGGCACGGCGAACGGGCCGATGCGCTTTGGGCCCTTCTCGCGGGTGATCTCGGCTGCCTGGACGATGGCGCTCGTCGAGGGGCCGCCGGAGCCAACGATCAGGCCGATCCGGTCGCTGGAGATCTCGTCGAGCTCCAGGCCGGCGTCGACCAGGGCCTGATCCATCGCGATGTGGGCATAGGCCGTGCCGGGCGCCAGGAAACGGGCGGCCCGGCGGTCGACCATGGACTCCCAGTCCGTCAGCTTGGCGGGCGCATGGACCTGGCAGCGGAAGCCAAGCTCGGCGAATTCCGGCGAAGCGACGACGCCCGAGCGCGCCTCGCGCAAGGACGCCAGCACCTCATTGGCGTTGGATCCGATCGAGGAAACGATTCCAAATCCTGTGACGGCGACGCGTCGCATGACCAACCTTTGCTCCGGACGTCAGGACAGGTCGCTTGCGGCGAAGAGACCGACCTTCAGGTCTTTCGCCTCATAGATAGGTTTTCCGTCAGCAATGAGAACGCCATCGCCGATTCCTCGAAAAGCGCGGCGCATCAGCACCCGCTTCAAATCGATGCGGTAGGTGATCAGACGGCACGATGGCGTCACCTGGCCCGAGAACTTCACTTCGCCCACCCCCAGCGCCCGGCCGCGGCCGAGGCCGCCGGCCCAGCCCAGGTGGAAACCCACCAGCTGCCACAAAGCGTCGAGCCCCAGGCATCCGGGCATGACCGGATCGCCCAGGAAGTGGCACTGGAAGAACCATTGCTCGGGATGGATATCGAGCTCGGCCTCCACGAACCCCTTGTCGTGAGCGCCGCCGGTGGACGAAATCGCGGTGATCCGGTCCATCATCAGCATCGGCGGCGCCGGCAGCTGGGCGTTGCCCGGCCCGAACATCTCACCCCTGGCGCAGGCGAGCAGGTCGTCTTTGTCGAAGCTGCTCTTGGCCCCGGGGCCCTTCAATTGTGGTTCGGCTGACATGGAGCCTCCCGTCTGGCGCGACGCGTTAGCACGCCGGTGGAGCCGGCCTCAACGGCATTGCTGCCGTCCGTCGATTCCCCAGAGCGCCGAGTCCGGGGTCCAGCCCCAGGCGCCGGCCGCCTTGATCTTGCACCAGCCGTCCTTGCAGCGGTCCAGCGTGGCCACGGCGCGCCCCTCCATGAAGGCCTGCACCTTGGCCGAAGGATCGGGGGCCTGCAGCAGCGGCAGCCGGCTTGCCTGAAGCCGCATCACCGTCCGCCGGCCGTCCACGCCCGTGCTCTTGACCCAGGCCAGCCCACCCATGGGATCGCACACGCGGCGCCAGTCGCGGGTCTCGGCGATCACCTGCATCGGCAGCCCCCGCGTGCGGTAGACCCACAGCAGCTTGTAGTCGTCGCCAGGGCCGCCGCGGGCGTTCACTTCGCCGAACTTAAGCGAGACATAGCGCGGCACCGGCAGGCCCGAAGGCGTGGGCCGGGGCTTCTCCGCGCCGTCCTGGCCGGCCTTGCACGCCGCCAGGGCCGCGAACAGGAACGCCATCCATGCCGCCGAGGCCCTGGTCATAGGCTCGAATCGCTCACGGCCCGAACTTGAAGCGCGCGATTGCGCCGTCAAGGGCCCGCCGTATAGGAGTGGAGCCGGTCTGGCCACAAAGGCCGTGGAGACGCTCATGAGTCAGGAGATCTTTCCGGTTCCCTCCGAGTGGGCCAGCCGTGCACGGATGACCGCCGACGGATACCAGGCGGCCTGCGATCTGGTGCGGACCAATCCTGACGCCTGGTGGCGCTCCCTGGCCGGCCGGCTCGACTGGATCAAGCCTCCGACGCAGATCCAGGACGTCTCGTTCCACAAGGAAGACTTCCGCATCCACTGGTACGCAGACGGCGTCCTAAACGTCAGCGCCAACTGCCTGGACCGGCATCTGCCCGCCCGCAAGGACGAGGTCGCCATCATCTGGGAGGGCGACGAGCCGGACCAGTCCCGCACCCTCACCTACGGCGAACTGCACGCCGAGGTCTGCCGCATGGCAAACGTCCTGAAGGCCCAAGGGGTCAGTAAGGGCGACCGGGTCACCATCTACCTGCCGATGATCCCGGAGACGCCGGTGGCCATGCTGGCATGCGCCCGCATCGGCGCCGTCCATTCGCTGGTGTTCGCGGGCTTCTCGGCCGAGAGCCTGGCCGGACGCATAGTCGATTGCGACTCCCGCTTCCTGATCACTGCGGACGAGGGTCTGCGCGGCGGACGCAAGGTCCATCTGAAGGTCAATGTCGACGCCGCGCTGAAGGAAGCGCCCGACGTCGCCAAGGTGCTAGTGATCCAGCGCACGTTCGAGCCCGTTAACATGGTCGCCGGCCGCGACCTAACGTGGGCCGAGGAGCGCACGAAGGTCTCCGCCGACTGCGCGCCTGAGCCCATGGGGGCGGAGGACCCGCTGTTCATCCTCTACACTTCCGGCTCCACCGGGAAGCCGAAGGGCGTGCTGCACACCACCGGCGGGTACCTCACCTGGGCCTCCTGGACCCATTCGGTGATCTTCGATTACCGGCCGGGCGAGATCTACTGGTGCGCCGCCGACGTGGGCTGGGTCACCGGCCACACCTACATCGTCTACGGGCCGCTCTCCAACGCGGCCACCACCGTGATGTTCGAGGGGATACCCACCTACCCCACCGCCTCGCGCTACTGGGAGGTGGTCGACAAGCACAAGGTCGAGATCCTCTACACGGCGCCCACCGGCATCCGCGCCCTGATGCGCGAAGGCGACGAACCGGTAACGCGCACCTCGCGCGCTTCGCTGCGGCTGCTGGGCACAGTCGGCGAGCCGATCAATCCCGAGGCCTGGCTCTGGTACCACCGGGTGGTGGGGGACGGCCGCTGCCCTATCGTCGACACCTGGTGGCAGACCGAGACCGGCGGCGCGCTGATTTCGCCCTTGCCGGGCGCGACGCCCCTGAAGCCGGGGTCGGCCACCCGGCCGCTCCCGGGCGTGCTGCCGCTGCTGGTCGACGAGAAGGGAACCCCGCTGGAGGGCGCGACCCAGGGCAACCTCTGTCTCGCCGGCTCGTGGCCAGGCCAGATGCGAACGGTCTATGGCGACCATGAGCGCTTCTTCCAGACCTACTTCTCCACCTACCCCGGCCTCTATTTCACCGGCGACGGATGCCGGCGCGACGAGGACGGCTACTACTGGATCACCGGGCGGGTGGACGATGTGATCAACGTCTCGGGCCACCGCCTAGGCACCGCCGAGATCGAGTCGGCCCTTGTGGCCCACCACGACGTCGCCGAGGCTGCCGTCGTCGGCTTCCCCCACGACCTGAAGGGCCAGGGCATCTACGCCTACGTCACCCTGAAGGCCGGCGTGGAGGCCAGCGACCACCTCAAGCGCGAGCTGGTGCTCTGGGTGCGCAAGGAGATCGGCGGCATCGCCGCGCCCGACCACCTGCAATGGGCGCCGGGCCTGCCCAAGACCCGCTCGGGCAAGATCATGCGCCGCATCCTGCGCAAGATCGCCGAGAACGACATGTCCAACCTCGGCGATATCACGACGCTCGCTGACCCCGCCGTGGTCGAGGACCTGGTCAAGGGGCGCGCCGAGCACGCCGCTGAAGAGGCGCGCTGAGCCAGGACGACGACAGAAAGCAGACGGGCGCTAGGGCCGGCGCTACGTCGAACCAGGAAGGATCCAGACCATGCTGACCCTCTACAGCTTCGGCCCTGCCGCCAATTCGCTGAAGCCCCTGCTGGCGCTGCACGAGCGCGGCATCCCTTTCACCAGCCGGTTCCTGAGCCCGGCCAAGTGGGAGCAGCACGCCGACTGGTTCAAGGCGATCAATCCCAACGGCCAGGTCCCGGCGCTGGACCACGACGGCAGGATCGTCACCGAATCCACGGTGATCTGCGAGTACCTGGAAGACGTCTTCACCGACTATCCGTCGCTCCGTCCGGCCGATCCCTACCTGCGGGCGCAGATGCGTATCTGGACCAAATGGGTGGATGAGTATTTCTGCTGGTGCGTCTCCACCGTCGGCTGGCACCGTCGCATCGCGCCCCTGGCCAAGAGCCTGTCGGACGCCGATTTCGAGGAGCACCTCACACACATCCCGATCTTCGAGCAGCAGGTGAAGTGGCGCCGCGCCCGCGAGGGCTTCCCGCAGGACCTGCTCGACGAGGAGATGCGCAAGATCGCCTTCTCGGTGAAGAAGCTGGAGGCGCGCCTGAGCGAGAGTCCGTGGCTCGCCGGCCCCGACTACACCCTCGCGGACATCTGCAACTTCGCTATCGCCGGAGGGATGGAGACCAACTACGCCGAGCTGGTCAACGAGACAGACACGCCGCACCTGATCGACTGGCTGAAGCGGATCAACGCGCGACCGGCCTGCAAGATGATGTACGAAAACGGTCCGGGACGCCCCGTCCCGCACGCCCAGGTCCAGCAAGCCGCAGCGACGGCCTGACCATCATGCTCAGCTGGAAAATCGGCGACGTCACCGTCACCCGGATCGTCGAGATGGAGATCCCGATCCCCTACTCGGAGGAGCACGCCTTCCTGAAGGAGGCGACGCCCGAAGCCCTGGCGACCATGCCCTGGCTCTATCCGCACTTCGTCACGCCCGAAGGCGGCGTGATCCTGTCGTTCCACGCCCTCCTGGTGGAGGCGCCCGGGATGCGCCTGGTGGTCGACACCTGCATCGGCAACGACAAGCCCAGGAAGGAGCTGGGCATGCAGGCCCTGAGCACTCCCTTCCTGGAACACATGACCGAGGCGGGCTGGCTGCCGGAATCGGTGGACACGGTGGTCTGCACGCACCTGCACGTCGACCACGTCGGCTGGAACACCCGGCTGGTGGACGGCAAGTGGGTCCCCACCTTTCCCAACGCCCGCTACCTGATCGGCCGTGTGGACCACAAGCACTGGACCGCCGAGGGCGACGAGGCCCAGCAGGAGATCCTCGGCGACTCGGTCCAGCCGATCTTTGACGCCGGCCTGGCCGACTTCGTGGAGATGGACCACCGCCTGTCCCCTGAGGTGCGGCTGCTGCCCACTCCCGGCCATACCCCTGGGCACGTCAGCGTGATCATCGAGTCCAAGGGCGAAACGGCGGTGATCACCGGCGACGCCCTGCACCACCCCTGCCAGATGGGCCATCCAGAGTGGTGCCCTTCAGTGGACGTCGACCCAAGGCTATCGCCCGCCACCCGCCGCAAGCTCCTGGGTGACGCCGCCGACCAGTCGATGCTGTTCATCGGGACACACTTCTCGGCGCCGACGGCGGGACGCGTCCGCAGGGACGGCGACGCGTTCAGGTTCGAGACCTGATCTCCTCTCCCAGAGGGAGAGGAAGGGTTTAGCGACTGGCCTTTTCCTCGATGCCAGAGCGCCCTTGGCGGGCCTCCAGCGCCTGGGCGACGGCGTCCAGCTCCACGCCCGTCGCCGCCAGCAGCACCAGCCAGTGGTAGATCAGGTCGGCGCTCTCCGTCGCGATGGCCGCCTTGTCGCCTGAGACTGCGGCGAGCGCAGTCTCCACCGCCTCTTCGCCCAGCTTCTTGGCGGCCCGCTGGGGCCCATCCGCGAGGAGCTTGGCCGTGTAGGACGACGAGGGGTCGGCTCCCTTGCGCGTCTCGATGGTGGCCGCGAGCCGTTCGAGGACGTCGGTGAATCCGCTCATGTCATCCTCACCAGCAGTCCGGCCGCGGCCAGCGCCCCCTTGGCCTCGCCGATACTGATCTCGCCGAAATGGAAGATCGAGGCGGCGAGCACGGCGTCGGCGCCGCCGTCGCGGACGGCCTCGACCAGATGGTCCGATTCCCCCGCGCCGCCGGAGGCGATCACCGGCACCGACACCGCCGCGGTAATCGCCCGCAGCAGGCCGATATCATAGCCGGACTTGGCGCCGTCGCGGTCCATGGAGGTGAGCAGGATCTCCCCAGCGCCGCTCTCCACGCCGCGCACGGCGTGCTCGACCGCATCCAGCCCCGTGGCCCGCCGCCCGCCGTAGGTGAACACATCCCAGCCGCCGCCGGCCCGCGCCTTAGCGTCGATCGCCAGCACGGCGCATTGCGAGCCGAAGGCGTCGGCGATGCGGGTCAGGTTGGCGATATCCTCCACCGCCGCGGTGTTGACCGAGACCTTGTCGGCGCCGGCGCGGAGCAGCCGGCGCGCGTCCTCCACCGTCCGCACGCCCCCGCCCACGGAGACGGGCATGAAGCAGACGTCGGCGGTGCGGGCCACCACGTCCAGGATCGCCCCGCGGCCCTCGTGGCTGGCGGTGATGTCCAGGAACATCAGCTCGTCCGCGCCCGCGGCGTCATAGGCGCTGGCCTGCTCCACCGGATCGCCGGCGTCGCGCAGCTCGAGGAACTGCACGCCCTTCACCACCCGGCCGTCCTTGACGTCCAGGCAGGGGATGACGCGCACCTTCAGCGTCATGCCACGACCTTTCGGCCGGCGGCGGCCAGGGCCTCGGCAGGCTTGATGGCGCCGGTGTAGAGCGAGCGGCCAAGCACGGCGCCGGCGATCGGAGCGCCCTTGCGCGCCTTCAGCCGGTCGATGTCGTCCACCGCAGCGAGCCCGCCTGCCGCGATTACCGGGATCGAGACAGCATCGGCTACCGCGCCGAAAGCCTCCACGTTGGCCCCGGTCAAAGCCCCGTCACTGTCGATGTCCGTGACGATCAGGCAGGCCACACCGGCGTCCTCGAAACGGCGGGCCACGTCGATGGCGTCGAGATCGGAATCCTCGGTCCAGCCCTGCACCGCCACCTTGCCGCGACGGACGTCCACGCCGACGGCGATCTGCTCCGGCCAGTCGCGGGCGGCGGTCTTGACCAGTTGCGGGTCGCGCACGGCCACGGTGCCGAGGATCACCCGGCTGACGCCGGACTCCAGCCAGCCCTCGACGGCCTTCAGCGTGCGCACGCCCCCGCCCAGTTGCACCGGCAGGGACATGGACAAGAGGATCGCCTCCACCGCCGCGGCGTTCACCGACCAGCCTTCCACAGCGCCGTTGAGGTCGACGACGTGCAGCCATTCGAAACCGTCGGCCGCGAACCGCCTGGCCTGGTCGGCCGGCGAGGCGTTGAACACGGTCACCTGGTCCATGTCGCCGTGCAGCAGGCGCACGCACTGGCCGTCCTTCAGGTCGATGGCCGGGTAGAGGATCATGGCCGCCACTCCAGGAACTGGCTGAGCAGCTTCAGGCCCAGGGTCTGCGACTTCTCCGGGTGGAACTGTACGCCGGCTATGTTGTCCCGCGCCACCGCCGCGGCGAACCGCTCGCCGTGGATGGTCCAGGCGGCGACGTCGGCGGCGTCCGACGGATAGAAGGCGAAGGAGTGGGTGAAGTACATGTCGCGTCCTTCCAGCCCCGCGAAGACCGGGCAGCCGCCCACCCCCTCCAGGCTGTTCCATCCCATATGGGGAACCTTGAGCCGTTCCGGAGACGACAGCTCGGAGGGCTCGAGCCGCCGCACCTCGCCGTCGATCCAGTTGAATCCGGGCGTCTCGCCGAACTCCAGGCCGCGCGCCGCCATCAGCTGCATGCCCACGCAGACCCCGAGGAACGGCCGGCCGCGCCGGCGGACCGTCTCCTCCAGCGCCTCTTGCAGGCCCGGCCGAGAGGTGATGGCCGACATGCAGGCGGCGAAGGCGCCCACCCCGGGCAACACCAGCCGCTCGGCGGCCGCAATGATGTCGGGCTCGCTGGTGGTCACCACCTCGGCGGTACCGGGCAGGTCACGGGCGGCGCGGATCAGCGCCTTCTCGGCCGAGCGAAGATTGCCCGACCCGTAGTCGATCAGGACGGTGCTCGACATGGGAGGTCAGAGCACGCCCTTGGTGGAGGGGGCGTGTCCGTGGGTCTTGGGATCGATCTCGACAGCGGTCCTCAGCGCGCGCGCCAGGGCCTTGAAGCCGCTCTCGGCGATGTGGTGGGAGTTCTCCCCGTAGAGGGTCTCCAGGTGCACGCAGGCCCCCGCGTTCATGGCGAAGGCGTGGTGGAACTCCTTGAATAGCTCGGTGTCCATCTCGCCCACCTTGGGGCGCGAGAACTGCACCTTCCAGATCAGGTAGGGCCGGTTGGAGAGGTCAATGGCGCACCGCGTCAGCGTCTCGTCCATGGGGATGTAGGCGTGGCCGAAGCGGCGCACGCCCTTGAACCCGTCCAGCGCCTGCATCATCGCCTGGCCGAGCACGATGCCGGTGTCCTCCACCGTGTGGTGCATGTCGATGTGCAGATCGCCCTTGGTCTCGATCTCCAGGTCGAAACCGCCGTGGCGGCCGAACGACTCCAGCATGTGGTCGAAGAACCCTACGCCGGTGGCGATGCTGCACTTGCCGGTCCCGTCGAGATCCAGCGCGACCCGGATCCGGGTCTCCTTGGTCTCGCGCGTCACCTGGGCGGTTCTGGACATGACCTGGCCCTCAGAGCCCCGCCGCGATGGCGAGGTCCCGCAACGGGACCAGGGGCCTGGCGCCCATATGGGAGATCACCTCGGCCGAAGCGATGGAGCCCAGCCGCCCGCAGACATTCATCGGCCGTCCGCGCGCCACGCCATAGAGAAAGCCGCCGGCGTAGGCGTCGCCAGCGCCGGTGGTGTCCACCACCTTGGCGACCGGCTCGGCCGACACATTGTGGGTCTCAGCGCCCTCGATCACCACCGAACCCTGGGCGCCGCAGGTGAGGGCAGCGATCTTCACGTGCGGGCGCGTCAGGCGCACCGCCTCGTCGAAATCCTTGGTCTGAAAGAGGCCGGTGATCTCTTCCTCGTTGGCGAACAGGATGTCCACCTGGCTCTCGATGAAGTCGATCAAGAGGTCGCGGTAGTGCTCCACCACGAAGCCCGCCGACAGGGTCAGGGCGATCAGGCGGTTGTTGGTGCGGGCCAGGACCGCCGCCTTGGCGAACGCCTTGCGCGCCTCGTCGGGGGTGAACAGATAGCCTTCCAGGAAGGTGATCTTGGCCGCCTCGATGATCGCCGGGTCCACGTCGTCCGGTCCCAGGAGGTTCGCCGCGCCCAGGAACGTGGCCATGGTCCGCTCGCCGTCGGGTGTGACGTTGATCAGGCAGCGGGCCGTTGACGAGCCCGAGGTCAGGGGCGGCGTCGAGAAGTGTGCGCCCAGGGCGCGGATGTCGTGGCCGAACACCGCGCCCAGCTGATCGTCGGCGACCTTACCGATGAAGGCCGCGCGACCGCCGAAGCTGGCGATGCAGGCGACGCTGTTGGCGTTGGAGCCGCCGGAGGATTCCTGGCCCGGGGCCATGGCGTCGTACAGCTCGGCGGCGCGGGCGTCGTCGATCAGGCTCATGGAGCCCTTCGCCAGGTTCTGCTCCACGAGAAACTCCTCGGGAGCGGTGGCGATTACGTCGACGATGGCGTTGCCGATGGCGGCGACGTCGTAAAGGTCTGGCATACGCGGAGGGTCCCCGTTTCGAGCGGCGGCGGACTATAGCGGCCGATCGCCGCCAGGCAATCGCCGGCCTTGCATTGTGAGGCCGGGATCGGGCTTAAACAGCGGCATGGCGCGCATCCTCGCCCTGATCCTCATGGCTTCATTGGCCTTTGGCGGCGCCGTTGCGGCCAAGCCAAAGCCCGCCCGACCTGCGCCCTCGCATGCGAAGGTGAAGTCCGCGCCCGACGAAAACGCCGTTCCGGCGCGCCCGTCACGGCCGTCTGAGGCGGCGCCGTCCCCGCCACTGGCGGGCCTCCTTTCCGCCAACGAGGCCGAGGCGCGAGCGAAGCTGGGCCCGCCGGACCTTGCCAGGACGGAAGGCTCGGGCGCCATGTGGACCTACCGCCTGCCCGACTGCGCCCTGTTCGTGTTCTTCAAGGCCGCCGAGGGCCAATCCCTGAAGGTTTCCGGGGTCGCCACCGGTCCGCGTCGCCGCGGCCAGCCTCCCGCGCCCGTCGACGCCTGCATCGCCCAGGCCCTCGCCCAGGCCTCCCGCGGCTCTTCCTAGGTCCCGCCCCGGCCGGCCTGCTTGCTGGCGAACATGGCCGCGTCGGCCTTGGCCATGACCTGGCCCGCGGACAGGCCCGGGCCGACTTCGCAAAGACCCCAGCTGGCCCGCAGCGCGATCCGGGCCCCGTCGAACACCACGGACGCCCCGCCGATGGCGGCGGCGAGGGACGCAGCCTTGGCCGCGCCGGCCTCCGCATCGGTCTGGGGCAGGACGACGGCGAACTCGTCCCCTCCCAACCGGCCAACGAGGTCGGAACTGCGTACATGATCCACCAGACGGTCGGCGGTCGCCGTCAGGGCGGCGTCCCCGGCGGCGTGGCCATAGCGGTCATTGATCGCCTTGAAGCCATCCAGGTCGAAGCAGATCAGGCAGGCCGGACCTCCGTAGCGCTGGACGAAGGCGATGGTCCGCGTCAGTTCCCGCACGAAGGCCCGCCGGTTCAACACCGGCGCCAGGACATCGGCGTCGGCCAGGGCCTCAGCCTCGGCGAGCCTGGACTTCAGCGCCGCCACTTCGTCGCGCAGGGCCTGGAGCTCCCGCGCGAAGGCGCTCAGCGCCGGATCGGCAGTCTCGGAAGGAACCTGTCTCAATGCCGTGCGGCGAGCCATGGAATGATGGTACCGACGTCGGTTGCTTCAGGAAAGGTGGCGCCTATACTCCGCGCCTTTTCCGAAGGGGGCCTTCGGTTCAGGAGCCAGACATGAGCGCGCCCAATCCAGGGGCTGCCCCGGCCGTCGCCATCATCATGGGCAGTCGCTCGGACTGGCCCACGCTGAAGTGCGCCGCCGAAAGCCTCGACATGTTGGGCGTGGCCTATGAGGCCAAGGTGGTCTCGGCCCATCGCACCCCCGACCGCATGTACGCCTTCGCCAAGGGCGCCCGGGCCGCCGGCTTCAAGGTGATCATCGCCGGCGCCGGCGGCGCGGCCCACCTGCCGGGCATGACCGCCTCGTTGACCGATCTGCCGGTGCTGGGCGTGCCGATCCGCAGCAAGGCGCTGGACGGGCTAGATTCCCTGCTGTCGATCCTGCAGATGCCGGCGGGCGTCCCGGTGGGGACCCTGGCGGTGGGTGAGGCGGGTGCGCGCAACGCCGGCCTGCTGGCGGCACAGATCCTGGCCCTCTCCGATCCCGAGCTGGCCGGCCGGGTCGCAGACTACCGTCGGCGCCTGACCGACTCCGTGGCCGAGACCGTGGCGGACGCCCGATGACCGCCTTCCCCCTGCCGCCCGGATCGACCATCGGCGTCCTCGGCGGCGGCCAGCTCGGCCGGATGCTGGCCCTCGCGGCGGCAAGGCTGGGATTCTCCGTTGCGGTGCTGGATCCCGATCCCGGCTGCCCGGCCGGTCCGGTGTCGGCGCGGACCATCACCGCCGCCTTCGACGACCCTGAGGGACTGGAGGCCCTGGCTGCGGCCTCGGACGTGGTCACTTTCGAATTCGAGAACGTGCCCGCCGACGCGGTGGCGCAGCTGGTGGCCCTGGGCGCCGAAGTCGCCCCCGGACCGCGGGCCCTGGCGATCGCCCAGGACCGGATCGACGAAAAGACCTTCCTCAACAAGGCCCACGCCCCCACCACCGCCTTCGCCGCCGCCGCCAGCGTCAGGGCGGTGGCCGACGCCGTCCGCCGCATCGGGCCGCCCTGCCTGATCAAGACGCGACGCGACGGCTATGACGGAAAAGGGCAGACCTGGGTCGAGCACGTCTCTGACGCCGAGGAGGCCTTCGCCCGCATCGGCGGCAAGCCGGCCATCGTCGAGGCCGCGGTGGACTTCAGGCGCGAGCTGTCGGTGATCGCCGCCCGCGGGCGCAACGGCGAGATCGCCCACTATCCGCTCAGCGAGAACCACCACGAGAACGGCGTCCTCAGGCGCACCCACGCCCCCGCCGAGGTCGCGGAAGCCACCACCGTCCAGGCCGAGCAGATCATCGCCCGGGTGCTGTCGGCGCTCGACTATGTGGGGGTGCTGGCGGTGGAGCTGTTCGAGCTGCCAGACGGCAAGCTGCTGGTGAACGAGATCGCGCCCCGGGTGCACAATTCCGGCCACTGGACGCTGGATGGCTGCGAGGTCGACCAGTTCGAGCAGCATATCCGCGCCGTCGCCGGCTGGCCGCTGGGTCCCACCCACGCCCTGGCCCAGACCGAGATGATCAACCT
>FTHI01001161.1_pt1 | contig 21729 bp, 15 predicted proteins | sample 1640891 | NCBI WGS metagenome assembly FTHI01 (sample SAMEA3914788, study PRJEB12502) | metagenome | biome: forest; material: soil | place: Canada | collected 2011-07-03 | depth 0.1 m
AGTTCAGTGGACAAGAAAACGACGTGCAACCGCCAAGCGCTCTCTGCTCGCCAATTCGACGAAATCCGACATGAGAGACCTCGACTGATTTCTGATCCAGTCGAGGTCTTTACATGATTAACGTTGGTTCCGAGTCAGGCGGTCAATAGAAGGCGAAGTCGCCGAGCGCGATCTTGGCGCCGTCGAGCGAGTGGATGAATACTGAGTAGTCGTTGCCGCTGGTGGTGTCGTGGAGGGTGTAGAACTGCAGGGTCGGATCGGTCGAAGGTCCGGTCTGGCCAAAGTGGTCAAACGTCAGGGTCGAGCCCGCGCCGAAGCCGGTGAAGGCGATGAAGTCGTTGCCCGTCGCCGACCAGCCGCCGGCGCCCTCGAAGTCCTGGATCGCAACGTCGGCTCCGGAATTTCCGGCCCCCAGGCCCGTTGAGTTGGCCAGCGCCTTGGCCTTGAGCACAAAGGAATCGCTCCCCGCGCCGCCGAAGTAGGTGTTGTCACCACCCAGCGAGCTGAGCGAGTCGCCGCCGGCTCCCCCGGTGATCGTGTCTCCGTGGCCGAAGACGAAGTCGCTGGCCGTGAGTTTGGCCACGCCTTCGACCCTGACCTGGTCCAGGCCGCCGAACGCGATCAGGGTCCCGCCGGAAGCGACCTGCAGGTGAGGCAGGAGTTGGTCAAACGTCCTGATCCCCGTGCTGACGTCGATGACGATGCGATCCTCGCCGTGCCGGAAGTCCTTGACGACGTCCTGTCCATTGTTCGCACCGAAGACGAAGGCGTCGCGGCCGGTGACGGTGCCGATCGCCACCTGCGCCGCATCGCCCCACATGACGTCGCTGGTGGAGCCGCTGGTCAGCACGTCGTCGCCACCCTTTGTCCCTGTCCCCAGGCTGAAGGCGTCCCCGAACAGGAAACTCGAGTCCGAATTGTCGCTGGCCCCCCCGATGAGGCGGTCGTTGCCGCCCTCCGCCGCGCCGGTCATGGAGTCGGCGTCTCCGATGAGGGTGCTGCTGCCACGGCCGCCGTATAGGACGTCGTTGCCGCCGACGGTGTTGTCGGCCATGACTCCCGCGTCGCCCCAGAGTTCCGCGCTGCTGGCGTTGCTGCTGAGGCTGTCGTTTCCGCCTTTTGCGCGGCCGGTCATGGAGTAGGCGTCGCCGTAGAGCCTGTCGCTGCCCGTGCGCAGGGTGGTGCTGCTCCCCAGCCCGTCATTGCCGCCCACAGCGTCGTCAGTCATGGAGTAGGCGTCGCCGTAAACGCTGGCGCTGGCTCCGCTGGCGTCAAGGATGATCACATCACGCCCCCCGTGGGCATGGCCGTTCATGGTCAGTGCGTCGCCGAACCCGACGTCGCCGAAGGCCGGAAAGTCGCCACGATCAGGGTCGGCCGCCGCGGCGATGACGATCATGTAGTCGTTGCCGCCCTGCGCCGTTTCACCCAAGTTGAGGCTGTCCCCGACGGCGACGGCCGCGCCGTTGAACTCGTCGGAAACCACCCAGAGGTTGTCCTTTCCCCCGATGGCGGCGCCCTGCATGTCGCGGGCATCGCCCACCACATAATTCGGCCCGCCGGTCAGCACCTGAGCGCCGCCGACGTCATGATTGGCGAGAACCCCGTCGGTGTCTCCGAACAGGACGTTGCCGTAAATCGGATCGATGATGGTGATGGACATGGCGCTTGCTCCCCAGCTGCGTAAGTCTCATTACCACCTTGGGGAGAAGCGGTCCCGCATAAGACAATTATAGCTTGTTCGGGGTCGGCTATGGGGATGCGAGCTTGAACGAGGCGAAGAACGCCTCAGGGCCGCTCGGATCTTCCAGGCCGGCGGCGCGGGCGTAGGTGAGCCGGATGAGGCGGTCCGGCAGCATCAGCACCCGCAGGATCTCCACGTTGCCATCGGAGTCCCTGAACGTCCCCTCCAGGCTGGGACGGCCCGCAAGCCGGACGGCGCGGGTGGACACCAGCTCGGTGGAGACTTCCTCAGCGTGGCTCCGCATGATCCGGTCGTAGACGGCGCCGTTGGCCGACGGCGGCAGGTCGCCCTGCGGATAGTCCTCCAGCGTGACCACGAACGCCCGGCTGGCCTCCTGGTCGACGTAGCGGCGGACAGCGACATCCGACATGCGCTTGGCAGGCCGGACCACCACCGTGGGCGGCATCGGGAAGGCCACGCTGAAGTCGGCTTCGGGCGGGGAGTAGAGCGCCTGGGCGTACGCCGCTCCGGCGACAAGGACCGCAGCCAGCAAGGCGATCAGGCTCAGCGGCGGCCTCACTTGCGGCTCAGCTCCTTCATCAGGCGGTAGGTGAACTCGACGCTTTCGTAGAACGCGGTCACGGGGATGCGCTCGTCGCGGCCATGGTCGCGGTCATCATCGACGTCGTTCCAGGCCCCGCTGATCCCATAGCTCGGGACGCCGGCGTTTCGGGTGTAGAGGCTGTCGCTGGCGCCGGCCGCCATGCCGGGTAGCACCGGGACGCCAGGCCACATGCCGTGGACCACGCTTTCCACCCGCCCGATCAGCTCAGGCGTAGGTGCGGACTCGGGAGAGGACACGACCTTGTCAGGGATCGTCACGCGGATCGACGGATCGTCCAGCACCCGGACCAGGGCCAGCCGAGTCCGCTCCGGGGATTCACCTGGCATGATCCGGCACTGCACTGTCGCACGGGCGCGTTGGGCCAGGGCGTTCTCCTGCTGCCCGGCGGACAGCATGGTTGCGACGCAGGTGCTGTGGAGTATCGCGTTCATGCCCGGATCCTCTGAAAGCCGGGCTGCGGCGGCAGCGTCCGGTCGGTTAGCGGCGACGGCCCGCATGTCGGCGCTCCTCTGGCCGCCGGTCATCCCCGCCATGCGCTGGAAATAGAGCCGGGTCGTGGCGTTGATCACCACGGGGAAGCGGTACGACCGCAACCGAACGAGCCCGGCGGCCAGGCTGTAGATGGCGTTGTCGGACCGAGGAATCGAGCTGTGGCCGCCGCGATTGGTGGCCTCCAGGATGAAGGTGACGTAGGTCTTCTGGCTGGTCTCGATGCCGAACTGCATCCGCCGTTCGCCGTTGAGTTCGCCGCTGTAGCCGTCCGGATTGATCACCAGGCCGGCGTCGACGAGGTCCGGCCGCTGTTTCAGCAGATAGTCCACGCCATCCTGCTCCAGACCCACCTCCTCGTCGGCGGTGAAGGCGGCGATGATGTCGCGGTCGGGCGTGAATCCCTCCTGCTTCAACCGGATGAGGCTGGCCAGCACAGCGGCGTCCGGACCCTTCATGTCCGAGGTCCCGCGGCCGTAGAAATAGCCGTCCTTTTCCGTTAGCGCGAACGGCGGCAGCGACCAGTCCTCGGCCTTGGCCTCGACGATATCCGTGTGGCCGATCCACATGACCGGCTTGCCCAGTCCGGCTCCATGCAGACGGGCCACGACGTTAAGCTGGTGGGGATATTTCGGATCCGCGACGACCTGGACGTCCCGATCAGAAAAGCCGGCGGCTGACAGGCGCGCCGCGAGGGACTTGGCGATGGCGGCCGTGCCCGCGTCATGGGTCGAGGGAACAGCGACAAGGTCGGCCAGGACCGCGCGCGCAAGCTGCTGGTTCTCTGCCGGAGGAAGGGGAGCCGGTGCGGCCGCTGAGGCCACAGGAGCCGCCAGAACCGCAGCCAGCATGGCCAGACGTCTCAACAGCAGACTCCTTGCCTGGGACTTTTCACCCCGCGCTCATGGCACGTCTCGCGCCCTTCGTCAGCGACCTCGCGCCCGGAGGTGTGCAGATTTCGTCAGATGAGGCGGGCCCTAGCGTTTGGTCTGATTGCGCAGGATGAAGCCGATGACCTGGGCGACGGCCGCGTAAAGCTGTTCGGGGATCTGCTCGTCGAGTGGGATGGTGGAAAGCGCCTCGGCAAGGGCCGGGTTCTGCTCGAGAGGCACGCCATTCTCGCGGGCGACATCGATGATCCTCTGACCAACGTAGCCGCGCCCGGTTGCGACGACACGGGGCGCGCCGGGCGACTCATAGTGCAAGGCCACCGCCAGGGTGCGGGACGGAGCGTCGCTCATGTGGCCTGATCCAGGAAACGGCCGGCCGCCGGCGCCGTCCGCCTGGGAGCGCCGGCATGGATGGCGACTTCGGCGCTGAGCTCGACTTCCCGGAAATCCTGGACCAGATTCCCCCGACCTTCGTTCAACTGTTGGAGGCTCTCGGGCCGTTCGGCCCACAGGGCGACCGACGCCCGCTCGCCCATAAGGGCGATCTCGGCGTGCACCGGGCCCAGCGGCTCCATGTCCAGAGAGAAGCGCGCCCTCCAGATCGGGGTCCCGTCGGCCCGGTCCGGGCCGCCGCCGCCGTCCTTGGCGATCTCGAACTGGGCGATGGTTGCGCCCTGCGGCGTGGCGAATGGGATTTCGAAGCTCCAACGGGCCCCCTGGGTTGAAGCGGCCTCGCCGGTTTGGGCCTGGTGCGGGAGGCTGGCCAGCTGCAACAACTCGTGACGCGCAAGGGCTGCGGCGGTCTCGTGCAGCAGGCGCAGGCCGACGGCGAGAGGGTCCGCGCCCGGCGGCAACGCCGGGAGTGCGGGCGGCTGGGCGCTGGTGGGGCCGCCACGAAAGGGCGGGGGAGGAGCCGCCCTCGACGCGGCGGACTGGGGCGCGGGCGCCGGCAGGCCTTCCTGCAGCAGGCGCAGGCCGGCCATGGGGTCGCGACCGTCGAGGCGCGGGGTGGCGGCTTCCTGGGCCGCGATCAGGATTGCGGAAAGGTCGGCTGGTGCTTCCGTCGGGGTCGCCATCGGAGCCCGCACGGCCTGGGCGACCGTAGGCGAGGGGGCCGGCAGGGCCGTCGGCATCGGAGCCGCCTGTGGGGAAGCCGACGGCAGCGTCCCGGTCGCCATCGGCGTGGTTGCGCCGGGCGACGATGTGGCCGATGCGGCCACAGTGGCGAGTGGAGTGTCAGGGAGCGCAGTCGCCTGTGTGGAAGCTGGCGGCGGTGTGACGGTTGCTGTCGGCGCGGGCGCGCCGAACGGCGAGGTGGTCGGTGTGGCTGCGGCCACGGAGGCGGGTGAAGCCTCAGGAAGCGGAGGCGTTTGGGGGGACTCTGGCGGCGGCGTCACGCTTGCTGTCGGCGCCGTCGCCCCAGGCGGCAACGGGATAGGCGAAGCCGTGACCACGGAGGCGGGCGGAGCTTCTGGGAGCACTGTCGCCTGCGGCGAACCCGGAGGCGGCGTGACGCTCGCGTTCGGTGCGTTCGGCGCAGGCGCGTTGGGCGAGACCGTGGCCGGTTGGGCTGCGGCCACGGTGTCGGGAGGCGCTTCGGGGATCGGGGCCGGTCGGGCGGACGACGGAAGCTGCGTCACATTTGCGGTCGGCGCGGGCGCGTCTGCCGACCCGTCCCGGGTGCCTGGGGGGGCCGGCGCAGACTGCTCAGGAAGCCAGGCCTCGAGCGCCTGGCTCAGCACCAGCATGGCGGACTTCAGGTCGCCCTGTGGTCGGGGCGGCGGCTGGCTCGGCGCCGCCACGACGGCGGCCAGCTTCGCCTCCAGCATCACCCCGGAACGCGCCAGAGCCTGGCGGAGGTCGGTGGCGGAGGGCGCCGGCTCGATCGGCGTCTGAAGCGCCAGGACCCGGGCGGCAGCGGATTGGACGGAGGCCGGAAGCGGGACGGACTCCACGGCCTCAGCCAGGTCGGCCAGGAGCGGGGCCAGGCTTCCCTGCCGTGCGGCGTCGGACAGCGACGTGGCGGGCAAGGGCTGGGCCGGAGCGGCCGGACCGGGCTGGGGGATCATCTCCATCAGCGCCTGGTCGGCGATGGGCGTGGCCACGCCGGACGCGGCGACCTGGGCCACGTCGCCGGGCGCCAATGCCGATGGCGCCGCCTGGCCGCGCGAGACAAGAGCGGCGCCGGTCAGGATGCCCTGGACATCGATCGCCATGGGGAGACGCTAGGTTGTGGGGGTGAAGCGGACGTTAAGGGGATAGGCTCCCTTCGCCACTAAGCACGCCGCTTTCATCGGTTGGAGGTTGCTCCCAACCCCGACTTCGGGTTAGGCCCCCCGATGAACCACTCTGAAGGAACCATGAGAGAACCGAAGATCAAGAAAAGCGAATTCGCCGAACGCATGGAGCGGTCGGCGGAAGCCAAGAAAGCGCTCCTGGCCAAGTTCGTTCGCAAGCCGACCGTCACCGATCCGGGATTCGACGATCGCGAGACCCGCAAGGCCGCCGAGATCGAAGCCGTCCGCCAGGCGCGGATCGACGCCAAGGAGGCCGCCCGGCAGGCCAAGGTCGACGCCGAGGAAGCGGCCAAGCAGGCCGAAGCCATGACCGAGGAAGGCATCCTCGCGGCCAAGCGCAACGAGCGCAAGGAACGCAAGGCCCAGGCCAAGTCAGAAGCCCGCGCCAAGAAGGAAGCCCGCCAGTCCGAGCGCCGCACGCGCGTCGGCTCCGGCGACGAGAACGGGCTCTACTAGACGGCTTACCGCGGCTCAGGCCGCGATCCCAGCCCAGGCGTAGGCAGCCTGCATCAGCGCCTCTCCGGTCTCGGGCCGGTCGTCGCCAGGCAGCGTCTGGTCGACCTCATAGCCTTGACTGGTGAGCAGGTAGGACAGCATCCGATAGGAGGGCCTGAAGCGTTCCGTCGCCTCGGGCGTGACCCCGATCGACTGGCCGGGGATGGCGGTGGTGAACTCGTCGCGCAGGTAGATCGCCTCAAAGCCCATGAGGCCCCAGCGATCCAGGCGCCGCTCGGCCCGATAGACGAACCGGGCGTAGCTGGAGAGCTGCGCGTCCACGCCCGCGAGCGTCACCGGGATGTCGATGATCGCCGACAGGCTGGCGACGGCGCGGTCGCCGCCCAGCCGCACAAGCACCGGCCCGAGCCTGTGCTTGGCCAGCACCTTGCGTTTCGCCATGTCGACGGAGCCGGCCACGAAGTCGGGCCCGCTGCCGTTGAACCAGCTCAGTTTCACCCGCGAGTCCGGGAAGAAGCAGGCGCCCATTCGGTCCCAGTGGCCGAGGTCCCGGCTTTCCCGTTCAGTCAGGACCAGCTGGGTCACCGCCGAGACGTCCGCCGCATCGAGCACGGCCTGGGGAAGAGAGGTGGTCATCGAGGGTCCTCGTGCTGGCGGCGAGCGCGGTCCTGGGCCAAACTCGGTTCCAGGCGCGCAACGGCGGGGCTTTGGGGTGCGGCATTGAAGACTCTAATTGTCATTGGCGCCACGGGCGACGTCGGCCGACGGAGCTGCGCTCAGGTCGTTGGCGGGTAGCGGGAGCGCCATGGCCGCCCGGACCCTGCACATCCTCTTCAGCGAGTCGGCGGCCGCCAGCGTGCAGATCGCCCTGACCGAGGCCGGGATGGGCGATGCTGTCGCAACCCAGCCCGACGATTTCGGCTTCGGGCCGATCAACCCCTCCGATCCAGCCACGCGCGGGGCCTGGGTCGAACAGACATTGGGGTATCACGAGCCCTGGCCGGACCATGAGATGGAGGCCTTCTGGACCCTGGCGCGCACGCCTGACGCCCGACGCGTGGTCTGGCTCTCCCGGCGCGAGGCGCGCTCCTACGCCGGGTTCCTGGAGTGGCTGTGGCGCGCGGGCGACCTGCCCTGCGATATCCTCGACCTCACCGACCTGCTGCTCAACCAGCGTGACCGCGACGGCCGGCCCTGTCCGCCCGAGCCGGCGATCATGCCCCTGATGCAACCTTCGCACATCCTGGAGAACCGTCTGCTGAAGCGGGCGGAGCTGCTGTCGTGGGACGCCCGCGGCCGTTACCGCCGGCGCTGGAGCGACCTCCGCTCCGAGAACGCGCCGCTCAGGGTGATCGAGGACGGCGAGCTGGTCTCCGAGAACATCACCTTCTTCGACGAGCTCCTTCTGTCGGCGGCCACGACCGAGTGGCGGCGCATGGCCTGGCTGGTGGGGTTCGCCCTGGCCCAGTCGCTGGACAGCAAGGTGTACCAGACCGGCGACCTTGTCCTCTTCTCCCGCGTCCGCGCCCTGGCCGACTCCGGCCGCCTGGAATGGCGCGGCGAGCTGCACGGCGAACCGGCCCAGTGCGAGGTGCGATTGCCAAACGCCTGACGAACGCTTGACCACCCCCGCTGACTGGAACATAATAGGAACATCGCGATTCTCGGGTCCGGCGGCTGGGCGCTATTCGAGTCCCGCGAAGAACGTTTCCAGCAGGCGGTTGAATGCAGGCGGCTCCTCCAGATTGGGGGCGTGGCCTGCGCGTGCGACGAGCTCCAGTCGGACACGGGGGATGGTCCCGGCGAGGAAGCGCGTGGTTTCCAGGCAGGGCGCATCCGCTTCGCCTGCGACTAGCAGGACAGGCGTCGTCAGCTTTGCGAACCCCTCGGCGGAGTCCTCCAGCGAAGGCCTGAGGCCCTGGTAGTTGCGGCAGGTGCGGGCCATGCCGCCGGGGTCGTGGGTCTTCAGGTCGGCGAGCCAGGCGGCGAACGCCTTGGGGTTGTTGCGCTTCAGGGCCTGGCGATTGGGGCCCTGGGCCATCAGCTCGGCGGCCGCGTCGGGGCCTTGCTGCTCCCAGACGTCGGCGAGGGCGCGCATGCCGGCGCGGAACTCCGGTTGGTCGGCCTTGGGGGAGCCTGAGCCGACGCCAGCCGCGACGACGCCCAGCACCCGCTCGGGGCGGGCGAGGACGAACTGCAGGGCGGCGTAGGCGCCCATGCTCCATCCCACCAGGACGGCCCGGTCGATCCCCAGGTGGTCCAGCACCGCGCCAATATCGTCCCTGAACCGCTCCCAGAGATAGGCGTCGTCCTCGGCCGGGACATCGGAGGGCGGATAGCCGCGGGCGTTGTAGGCGATGCAGCGGAAGCGGTGGGACAGCGGCTCGGTCTGCCCGCGCCACTGGCGGATGTTGGAACCGAGCTCGTGAATGAACAGGACGGGGAGGCCCGAGCCGACGTCCTCGTAGAAAAGCCTGACGCCTCCACTGTCCGCGTAGGGCATCAGTGACCCGTCGCCGCGTTCACGAGGCTGCCAGAGCGGTCGCCCTGTCGGAGGTAGGCGCAGGGGCCGGGTCCCGCGCCTTGGCGGCTTCGGCCGCAACAAGCTGTCCGTGGATAGCCGTCGCCGCAACCGCGGTGAGGGTGATCCAGACAATCCAGGACGTGATCTGCAGCGACTCGGCCAGCGTCGACACGATCGGCATCGAGGTGAGTCGTGAGGCGGCGAACTGCCCCACGAGGCCGAGGCCGAGATTGACCGCGGAGGCGAGCGCCAAGACCAGGAAGACGAGGCTGAACAGGGGCCATTCGGCATTGGCTGTCAGTTCCAGGCTCCTCCCTATGGACGCCATTGGCCTGGCTCCCTCCAGCACCCTGGCCGGCAGGGCGGCGATCCAGCGGGAGGCCACCGCCGTGAGGGGCAGGAGGCTGACGATCGCCAAGGCGCCCTGCACGACGGTGTCGACCAGCATGTATCTCGGGAACGACGGATCCCGCGTCACCACCCGGATGACGAAGCCCAACGGCGCGACCGTGAACAGCAACAGCAGTCCGGCCCAGAGATACTGGACGCCCTCGATTCCCATGACTGCCAGGACGTGCCGTCGCGCTGAGTCCAGGCAAAGCACGACAGTGGGTCTTCGCCCCTCGTGGACCGCACCGGCAATCGCGACCGACCACACTTGCAGCGTCGTCAGGAATGCAAGCAGCGCCACGATCACTACGGCTTCCATGATGGACTGTCCCCACGAGGGCAGCCCTAGGGCGCAGGAAGCAGCGAGCGCAACGGTCGCCGCGCACATGGCGCCGATGAACGCCATTGACGTGACGTAAGCGGGAAAGCCCCGCCAGAAGATGACCGCGGTCTGACTGACCGCGGCGCCAGCGTCGAAGGCTCGTGTTTTGGTCATCGAAGCGCGCCGGACTCCCCTGTGCACGCCGAAGTGGAAGTCGCAGAAGCTGTGGTGTCAAGCGTGGGGTCGCGGGCCCTGAAGGGCGGAGTCGCGGCTGCGACGGGCTGCCGCAGTATAAATGTCATATTCCGAATAGTTATGATTAACGTGCGTTTGCCAATAAGCTAGTAAACGTGCCGTAACGCTGTATAACGTGCGCAATTGTCGCGGAGTTACAGTAGTTATCCAGTGTCTGGCTTACGACTTATTCATCTAGACCCTTCATCTTCGGCCTCGGGTTGGGGGCGAAATCCGAACACCGGCGGACAACAAGCCGGGCTCGCGGATCGCCTTCGGTGATGGAAATCGGGTGATAAATGACGGTTCAGTATGTGCTGAACGCCACGGGCGTTCAGCTTGCGCTCAGCGGCGCGACGACGCGTAGCATCACGGGAACCACGGCGGCCGAAACCCTGCTGGGCACGGCCGGCAATGACAAGTTCGCCGGCGGCGGCGGCGGCGACACCCTGATGGGCGGCCAGGGCGACGACAGCTATTACATCTATGACCGCAAGGACGGCGTCGTCGAGAACGCCGGCGAGGGCGTCGACACGGTGGTGTCGACGGTGTCCTTCACCCTCTCGGCCAACGTCGAGAACCTCTCCATCACCAAGGCCGACCGCTACGGCGAAGGCAACGACCTCAACAACATCATGACCGGCTCGGCCGGAACCCAGACCTTCTATGGCGCCGGCGGAGACGACATCCTGACCGGCGGCGCAGGGGCCGACATCTTCATCCAGAAGCGGGGCGGCGGACACGACGTCATCACCGACTTCGAGACCGGCATCGACAAGGCCCAGCTGGGCGGCTCGGGCCTGACCACCTTCGCCCAGGTCAAGGCGGCGATGGTGCAGCAGGGCGCGGACGTGTCGCTGAGCTACGCCACCGGCGAGCAACTGGTGTTCCGCAACCACCAGATCGCCGACTTCACGTCCCAGGATTTCCAGCTGCCGCTGAACACGAACGGCCTGTCGCTGGCCTTCGACGACGAGTTCAATAGCCTCAGCCTCTACAACGGCTCAGGCGGGAACTATTCACCGGGCGCCGGCACCTGGTGGACCAAGTTCGCCAGCTCCAACATCCTCACCAGCTACAACCTGCCCACCAACAATGAGCAGCAGATCTACGTCGCCCCCGGCTTCATCGGGTCAGGCACGACCGCGATCACCACCAATCCCTTCTCGCTGAACAATGGGATCGCCACGATCACGGCGAACCCGGCCACGGCGGCCGAGCAGGGGAACCTGTTCGGCATGGGCTACACCTCCGGCGTGATGTCGACGAAGCTGAGCTACGCCCAGACGTATGGCTACTTCGAGATCAAGGCCAAGCTGCCCGAGGGCAACGGCCTGTGGCCCGCCTTCTGGATGATGCCGCTGCACTCGACCGGCGAGCTCGACGTGTTCGAGCAGCTGGGGAAGGACCCCTCGACCATCTACCAGACCTCGCACAGCGCGGCGCGCGGCTCGACGATCTCCACCGCGGTCCACCTGGACAGCCCGGACCAGTTCCACACCTACGGGATGCTCTGGGATAAGAACTACCTGATCTGGTACATCGACGGGGTCGAGACCAGCCGCCAGGCGACGCCGGCCGACCTGAACAGCCCCATGTACATGATCATGAACCTGGCCGTGGGCGGGACCTGGCCGGGCAACCCGGACTCCACCACGCCGTTCCCCGCCAGCATGGGGATCGACTACGTCCGCACCTATACGCTGAACAGCTCCACGCCGAGCGCCGTGAGCGACGCCTATGCCGTTTCGAAGGACTCGGTGCTGGCGGTGGGCGTGGCCAACGGCCTGCTGGCCAACGACACGACGCCGACCAGCAATTCGCTGAGCGCCTCGCTGGTCGCCGGCGCCGCGCACGGGACGGTGAGCGTGTCCGCCGACGGCTCCTTCACCTATAGGCCGACCGCCGGATACGCCGGCTCCGACAGCTTCACCTACAAGGCGGTCTCCGGCACGGCGCAATCATCGATCGCCACGGTCAACCTGACGGTCAACGCCGTCCACGTGAACCAGGCCCCGGTGGTCAGCGGCCAGGTGGTGCTCAACGCCTCCAATGAGGACGCTCCGCGGGTCATCACCACCGCCGAACTGCAGGCCGCCGCGACCGATGCGGATGGCGACACCCTGGCGGTGACCGGCCTCTCGGCCTCGGCCGGCGTGCTGACCGACAATCACGACGGCACCTGGACCTATCAGCCCGCCGCCCACGCCACGGGCCTGGTGGACTTCACCTTCCAGGTCAGCGACGGGACGGCCTCTACGGCGGCCACCGCCAGGCTCGACCTCGTGCCGGTCAACGATCCGCCGGCGGTGAGCGGGACGGTCATCCTGGCCGCCTCCGCTGAAAACGCGCCCCGCACGATCGCTTCGGCCGAGCTCCTGGCCATGGCGTCCGACCTCGAGGGCGACGCCCTTGTGGTCACCGGCCTGACCGCCTCTTCGGGTTCCCTGACTGACAACCACGACGGCACCTGGACCTTCCAGCCTGCCGCCAATGACTCCAGCCAGGTGAGCTTCAGCTTCCAGGTCAGCGACGGCCAGGCGGCGACGGCGACGAACGCCACGCTCGATCTGCTCCCGGTGAACAGCGCTCCAGTGGTTGGCGGTTCTGTGACCCTGGTCGCGTCCGCTGAGAACGCGCCCCGGACGATCACCTCGGCCGAGCTCCTGGCCCTGGCCTCCGACATCGACGGCGACGCCCTTTCGGTCACCGGCCTCACGGCCTCTTCGGGGTCCCTGACGGATAATCACGACGGCACCTGGACCTTCCAGCCGGACGCCGGCGACTCCAGCCAGGTGAGCTTCAGCTTCCAGGTCAGCGACGGACAGGCGGCGACCGCCGCCGGGGCAACGCTCGACCTGCTCCCGGTGAACCATGCCCCGATCGTTGGTGGATCCGTCACCCTGGCCGCGTCCAACGAGGATGCGCCCCGGCTGATCACCACGGCGGAGCTGCTGGCCCTAGCGTCCGACCCGGACGGCGACGCCCTGACGGTGACCGGCCTGACGGTTTCGTCAGGCGTGCTGACCGACAACCACAACGGCACCTGGACCTTCCAGCCGGGCGCCAACGACTCCAGCCAGGTCAGCTTCAGCTACCAGGTCAGCGACGGCCAGGTTTCCGCCACTGCGAGCGCCAGCCTGGACCTGCTGCCGGTGAACGATGCGCCGACCGTCGCCGGTCAGGCGGTCCTGGCCGCCTCCAACGAGGACGCGGCTCGGGTGATCACCACGGCCGAACTGCTGGGCCGGGCGTCCGACGTGGACGGCGACACGCTGAACATCGTCGGCCTCACGGCCTCGTCCGGAACCCTGGTCGACAACCACGACGGAACCTGGGCCTTCCAGCCCGGCGCCAACGACTCCAGCCAGGTGAGCTTCAGCTACCAGGTCAGCGACGGCGCGCTCGCCACGGCCGGCGCCGCTACGCTGGATCTGCTGCCGGTGAACGACGCTCCGGTTACCGGCGCCAATACGGCCTCTGTGGTGTCCGGGTCTTCGGTCACGCTGTCGGCAGCGAGCCTGCTGGCCAATGACACCGACGTTGACGGCGATCCGCTGAGCATCGTTAGCGTGGCCATGGGGGCCACCCCGCACGGGACTGTCCAGCTGATCAACGGCTCGGTGGTGTACACACCCACGGCCGGCTACAGCGGCGCCGACAGCTTCACCTATTTCGTCACCGACGGCCACGTGACCCAGCCGGTGGCGGGGACGGTGAACGTCACCGTGACAGCCGCTCCAACGTCGTCGGTGGTGACGACTTCTGCCTACGTCACCGGCACCGCCAACGCCGATGTGATCAACCTCGCCACTCGCACAGCTGCGCAGTCGGTCAACGGCCAGGCGGGCAACGACACGATCACCGGCGGCTCGGCTGCCGACTCCCTGAACGGCTCAACCGGGAACGACACCATCGTCGGCGGTGCGGGCGGCGACACCCTCACGGGGGGCGTGGGCACGGACACGCTCACCGGCGGCCTGGGAGCCGATCGCTTCACCTGGACCGCGCTCAACGAGTTCGGCCCGGCCGGCCAGGAAGATCGGATCACCGACTTCAACCACGCGGAAGCCGACCTGCTGGTCCTCAGCCAGATCGACGCCAACTCGGTGATGAGCGGCAACCAGGCCTTCAGCTTCCTGGGAACCGGCGCCTTCACCCACAAGGCCGGCCAGCTCGACTATGCGGTGATCGGCTCGGACGTGATGGTCTATGGCGACGTCAACGGCGACGGCGTGGCGGACTTCCAGTTCCGCGTGCTGGGCGTCCACTCGTTGCAGTCCAGCGACTTCATCCTCTAAGCGGAGGGGGGCTGAAAGGTCCCCTTCCACCCCAAGGCCAAAGGGCCGCCGTCAGGCGGCCCTTTACTTTTCGTGGCCAATCTTGAACGGCCCGAGCCACCCAAAGCTGAGCATGCTCAGGTTGTAGGCGCGGAGGCGAACTGATAACTTCGGCGTGTAGAACGACATAGCGCACCGGGGGGCTCAGATGACGCTCAAGCGCGTGCTCATCGGCGTCGCGGCCGGCCTGGTCGGGCTCTATCTGGTGCTGGCCGCGGTGGTCTACTTCGATCCGTCCAGCAAGGTCCGTTACGATCAGGCGGACGCCAAGGTCATCGACTTCACCTATGGCAACGGGCTTGGCCCCCACGAGCGGGACGCCTTCTACCACCTCTCCCAGGGCAGCGAGATCCTCCCCATCCGTTGGCTGCGGGCCATCGAGGACCCGGCGACCAACCGGCCGTTCATGGAGAACCTGGAGCGGTTCGGCCTGCTCCCCGACCCGACCCGCAACGACGGCCTGGCGGTGGGCATGACCCTCAGCGAGGGGGACAAGCCGATCCTCGGCCAGTACGCCGGCATCACCTGCGCGGCCTGCCACGTGGCCGAGTTCCGCTACAACGGCAAGGGCGTCAGGGTGGATGGCGCGGCCAACATGTTCGACATGCAGGCCTACTATGAGGCCATGCTGCGCTCGGCCCAGGCGACGCTGCAGGATCCCCGGCGCCTCGACCGGGTGGTCAAGCGGCTGATCCGCCAGGACCTGGATCGCTACGGCGTCTTCGCGCCCGTGATGCGGGTGTGGTTCTGGATCCGCGGCGGCGCCAAGGCGGAAGAGCTGAAGAACGACCTGAAGGCCCGCATCCAGCTGCTCAAGGTCATCCAGCAGGCAATCGCCATGCGCGAAGCCGGGGCGAAGCCCGGCGAGGTCACCACCTCAGGGTTCGGTCGGCTGGACGCCTTCAACGGCACGCGGAATTTCCTGCTGGGCCGCATCAGCGCCAAGAACATCGTCCCGCTGGCCGCGCCGGTGAAGTTCCCCCCGATCTGGGGCTTCCACGACTACGAATGGATCGAGTGGACCCAGAACACCAACTCCATCCTCGAGCGCAACGTCACCGAGACCCTCGGCGCCGGGGCGACGGTGAAGGTCGAGCCCGGCTGGGGGCCCCGGAGGTTCGAGAGCTCGGTCCCCGTGGCCAACCTGCATCGGCTGGAGACCGCGGCCTATCAGCTGCAGCCGCCCAAGTGGCCCTCGGCCCTGTTCGGCGCGCCCGACCCGACCGCGGCGGGCCGTGGGCAGGCGGTGTTCGCCAAGACCTGCGCGGGGTGCCACGAGTACGGACCGAAGGACCGCACGGCGACGGGCCTGCTGAGCCTGCACGTGTTTTCGCCCGCTCAAATCGGGGTCGACCCTTCAACAGCCCAACAGGTCGCCAGGCCGGTGGCGGACACCGGCGACCTGCCGATGGATGGCAGCCGCTCCTTCGCCAAGGCCGTAGCCTTCGTAGTCGGCGCGGTGCGCGACAAGGCCTATGAGCGCGAACACATCGCCCCCGACGCCCAGGCGGTGATGGAGGATCGGGCGCGGCGCGGCGGGGTCTACTGGCGCGACACATTGCCCGACACCGGCAAGCCCTATGCGTCGCGACCGCTGCACGGGGTCTGGGCCATGGCGCCCTATCTCCACAACGGCTCTGTGCCGACGCTGTACGACATGCTGCAGCCCCCGGCCGCACGACCCAAGGTGTTCCCCATCGGCCAGCGCGACTACGACCCCGCCAAGGTCGGCTTCCGCACCGACATCCCCGACGCCCAGGTGAAGTACCGGGTGGACGTCTCCAAGCCCGGCAGCGCCAACACCGGCCACCCCTTCGGCACGACGCTCCCAGAGGCCGACAAGCGCGACCTGCTGGAATATCTGAAGACCTACTGAGGCCTCGGGCCGCGAAGACGACCACGGGGTTGATGGCAAGGCGGGCCAATCGCAGGGTGACGTTAGGTCCTTCACCACGCTATCGTGGGTTGGGGAACGAGGGGCGAGCATGCGGGTCTGGATGGTGTTGGCGGTCGCGTTGGCGGCTTCGGCCAACGCGTGGGCTCAGGCGCCGGGCGAGACTGCGGTCACTGCACCCAGTCCTTTGAAGGCGCACGTCATCACCAATCCGGACTGGCTTCATAAGCCCGGTCCTGAGGACTTCTCCCAGTACTGGCCGACCGGCGCCAGCTCGACCGGCATGGCGACCATCCAGTGCGACGTCACGGCGAAGGGCAAGCTTGCCGGCTGCGTCGTGCTGGCCGAGGCGCCGCAGGAGCAGGGCTTCGGCGCTGCCGCATTGAAGATTGCAACGCACTTCCAGATGCGGCCCAAGACCCTCGACGGGCAGCCCGTGGGTGGTGGATCGTTCGCCACGACGATCCACTTCACCTACGCCGGAATCAGGACGCCGCAGTGGGTGCGTCGCCCCACCGAGGCAGAAATCCAGGAGGCGTGGCCGCCAGGAGCGCGCGGGACGCCGGGTCAGGCGGTGCTCAACTGCTGGATCAATTCAAAGGGCGGCCTCACCAACTGCAACGTCGACAAGGAGACGCCGCGCGGAATGGGTTTTGGCGCCGCGGCGCTGAAGCTGGCCCCGGTCATACGCCTGACGCCCAAGAGTCAAAGCAACGTCCTGATCCCGGTGGACTTCCTGCCGCCGGCGCCGAAACAGGTCGGCGTTGCGAATTTCGGCGCGAGCCGTGCGGCAATGACCAATGCGCCGTGGCTGACGGCGCCCCTGGCGGCGGACCTTGCCGGCGCCTGGCCAGCAAACGCGCCTGCAAACCTCGAGACCGGCCACGCCCGGCTTCGCTGCGGGTTCCAGCCGGACGGCGCACTGGGGCCATGCACGGTGCTTAGCGAGGACCCGCCAAGGCTCGGGTTCGGGGCCGCCGCCCTGGCGCTGGTCGGGAAGTTTCATCTGCGCGGCTCGCCAAGCGAAATCGGTGAGCTGGCGGATGCGAAGCTCGTGCTCCCGTTCGTCTTCACCAACCCAAAGCTGGGAGGTGCGGCTCCCGGCCGCATCACCCAATTCAGCTGGGTGACCTTCATCGATCCGGACATCATGACCAGCCTCTACCCCAGCAAGGCGTCCGACGCGGGGATCAAGACCGGACGCGGCGTGGTCGATTGCACAGTGGCGCCAGGCGGCCGTCTGGGCGCCTGCACGGTGACGGGGGAGGATCCGCCTGGCATGGGCTTCGGCCCGGCGGCGCTGGAGGCTGTCCAGGCCTTCACTCTCAACCCCTGGACCGACGCCGGCCAACCTGTGGACGGCGCCAAGTTGCTCGTGCCCATCCGCTTCGTCGAAGCCGAGCCGACCGAGCCCGCCCAGGCGCAGCCGCCGCCGGCGCCCAAGGGCGCGAACGGGGGCTGATCGGAACGCCGGCCTAACGCCGCCCCTTCCGCATCCGCGCCATGGCCTGGTCGCGCGCGGTCCTGCGCTCCCGCTTGGGGAGGTTCGGGTCGGCCGTCTCGCCCTCGCCGATCATGGCCTCGTTGGCGAACTGCAGGTCGAGCAGCTTCAGCCGCTTGATCTCGTCGCGCATGCGGGCGGCTTCCTCGAACTCCAGGTTGGACGCCGCCTCGCGCATGCGGCTTTCAAGGTCGCGCAGCGTGGCCTGGAAGTTGGAGCCCATGAAGGGCCGCGCGTCTTCGGCCACGCCGGCGGAGATGGTGACGCGGTCCTTCTCATAGGGGCTGGCCAGGATGTCCTTGATGCTGCTGCGGATGCTGGCCGGGGTGATGCCGTTCTCGATGTTCCAGGCGTGCTGCTTCTCGCGCCGCCGCGAAGTCTCGGCCATGGCCCGCTCCATCGAACCGGTGATCCGGTCGGCGTACAGGATCACCTTGCCGTCGATGTTGCGCGCCGCACGCCCGATGGTCTGGATCAGGCTGGTCTCCGAGCGCAGGAACCCCTCCTTGTCCGCGTCCAGGATCGCCACCAGTCCGCACTCGGGGATGTCGAGCCCTTCGCGGAGCAGGTTGATCCCCACCAGGATGTCGAAGGCCCCGAGCCGCAGGTCGCGGATGATCTCAATCCGCTCCATGGTGTCGACGTCGGAGTGCATGTAGCGGACCCGTAGGCCCTGCTCGTGCATGTACTCCGTCAGGTCCTCGGCCATCTTCTTGGTGAGCACCGTCACCAGGGTGCGGTAGCCGTTCAGCGCCGTCTGGCGGCACTCGGCGATGACGTCGTCCACCTGCGAGGCCGGGGCGCCGTCGGCGGTCTTGGAGACCGGGCGCACCTCCACCGGCGGATCGATCAGACCCGTGGGGCGGATCACCTGCTCGGTGAACACCCCGCCGGCGCGTTCCATCTCCCAGGGGCCAGGCGTCGCGGACAGGTGGATCGTCTGCGGCCGCATCGCCTCCCACTCCTCGAATTTGAGCGGGCGGTTGTCCAGGCAGGAGGGCAGGCGGAACCCGTACTCCGCCAGGGTGAACTTGCGCCGGTAGTCGCCGCGGAACATGGCGCCCAGCTGCGGCACGGTCTGGTGGCTCTCGTCCACGAACAGCAGGGCGTTGTCGGGGATGTACTCGAAGAAGGTCGGCGGCGGCTCGCCCGGCAGGCGGCCGGTGAGGTAGCGGGAATAGTTCTCGATGCCGGCGCAGGAGCCGGTGGTCTCGATCATCTCCAGGTCGAACAGGGTGCGCTGTTCAAGGCGCTGGGCCTCCAGCAGTTTGCCGTTGGCGTGCATCCACTCAAGCCGGTCGCGTAGCTCGTCCTTGATGCCGTGGATGGCCTGCTGCAGCGTCGGGCGCGGGGTGACGTAGTGGGAATTGGCGTAGACCTTCACGGCCTGCAGGTCGGCGGTCTTGCGGCCGGTCAGCGGGTCGAACTCGGAGATCGACTCGATCTCGTCGCCGAACATGGAGACTCGCCAGGCGCGGTCCTCGTAGTGGGCCGGGAACACCTCCAGCGTGTCGCCGCGTTTGCGGAACGAGCCGCGCTCGAAGGACTGGTCGTTGCGCTTGTATTGCTGGGCCACCAGGTCGGCGAGCAGCTGCTTCTCGTTGACCTTGTCGCCGACCCCCAGGGTGAAGGTCATGGCGGTGTAGGTCTCCACCGAGCCGATGCCGTAGATGCAGGAGACCGAGGCCACCACGATGACGTCGTCGCGCTCCAGGATCGCCCGGGTGGCGGCGTGGCGCATCCGGTCGATCTGCTCGTTGATCGAGGAATCCTTCTCGATGTAGGTGTCGGTGCGCGGGACGTAGGCTTCCGGCTGGTAATAGTCGTAGTAGCTGACGAAGTACTCGACCGAATTCTCGGGGAAGAAGGATTTGAACTCGGAATAGAGCTGCGCCGCCAGGGTCTTGTTGGGCGCCAGCACCAGCGCCGGGCGCTGGGTCGCCTCGATCACTTTGGCCATGGTGAAGGTCTTGCCGGAGCCAGTGACCCCCAGCAGAACCTGGTCCTGCTCACCCGCCTTGGCCTGGCCCACGAGTTCGGCGATGGCGGTGGGCTGGTCGCCGGCCGGCTCATAGTCCGACACCAGCTTGAACCGGACCCCGCCCTCGGACTTCTCAGGCCGCGCCGGCCGGTGCGGCGCCCATGCGGTCAGCTCGGCGCCGGTGGCCTGGTGGACAAACGCCCGCGAGGCTTCCGCCACGCCGGCCGGTGCAGGAGAACGAGACATGAACGGAAGGTAGGCGAGGCGAGGGCGGAAGGGAACCCCTGGCCGGGCCAGAGCTAGGTCCCGCCTGCTGCGTCTTGATGGTCAGGGGTGGAGCCTCGACTCCTCGGCGCGCAAGTGAATTCCCAGTGCTCCGAACTCAGCCGCCAATGCAGCGTCGCCGCTCGCGTGTGCGGAGCGGGCAAGGAAGTCACAGAACTCTGCCTTATCGATCCGCTCCCCGATCTCCTTGAGCCCCGTTTCAACCATTTCGAGTCCTTCGCGCTCTCCGCCAAGCGCTACGAGCACCGCGCCGCGAGTAGCCCTCAGCGACGGGTCCATCGGAAAGGCTTCGAATGCGCGACCCGAGAGCTTGTCGGCCAAGGGAAGCCAGTCCGGCTGATGGGCCATGAGAGCATGCCAGGCGACGTTGCCATTTGCGAAGGCCCAAGCCGCCTCGCCGCCCGCGAGCTCCCCGTCCAGGATCTCGGCGTGGTTGAGATAGAATTGCACTGCCTGCGAGGGACCGACCGATCTGCCCAGACTATGAACGACGAGGCCAAAGAGCGCGCCGGCGTCAGGATGAGTCGCCCACGCCACCGAACAGTGACGGACAGCCTCGGTGAAGCGCTTGGCTCTGCACAACGCGAATGCGTGATGCAGAATCCCGGAACGCCGCAACAAGTCGGAGTCGGTCTTGGAGATCAGGACATTGAGTATCTGTTGTCCGTCCGAGGCATGACGTCGTCCGTCTCGTGGGAAAGTACGGGGCACAAGGCTGAATAGGCCTATCAGCAACTGCGACGTCGCCGCACCCATGCCGACGGTGAGAAGCAGGGTGGGAGCACTCTGGTCAGCGCCCGCCGAGACAGCTCCAAACAGAAGTGCCGCGGCAGTGCAATTGGCGATAGCCCCGCCGGCAAAGATGACAGCCGACTTCCACGGTGTTTCCAGATTCGGATAGAAATAATAGACAACCGCGCCTCCACCAAAGAGGTTGCCGCGGATTTCGATATCAAATGAGCGCAATCTAAAACGCCGGACGAGCGGCCCAGCGCCAATGGTACTACAGAATAGTTGTCCTCCAACGAGCTTTATGGCAAGTGAGTGGCCCAATTCATGGATGCAGATTGAGACGAAACCCGAGCCATAAAGGGCTGCTATGAACACCGCCATTGCACCGGCTCTGCTGGTTGCTCCTCCCGTACAGAACAGAGCCAAAGTCACGGCGACCAGGAAAACGCCAGTCCAGGCAATCGACCGCAATTGGCCTTTCGCCAGAGGCGGGGCCCGGCAGGCCCGGCAATAACGCTTCCTCAGGCGAAGAACGCCCGCACGCTCAAGGCGGAAGAAGTCGACCGTGGCAGATCGATATCCGCAACCCGCGCAGCAAAGCTCCATCCGACGATTGTTGCCCATAGGTTGCAGGCCTGTCGAGCATCGGCGGAGTGGGCTGAGCCCGCGAGGCGAGGGCGTGGGGCACCCTTGTCCGGGCTCATCCTCCGCCGCCTCATCCTTCCGCCGCTACGACTTCGGCGGCGCCGGGGGACCGCCGATGAATACGGCCTGGACCTCGATCTTGCCGTTGCGGATGACGAAGGAGTCGCCGCCCTTCACCGCGGTGGGCGTACCGGCGTTCTGCTCCCAGGTGACGAACCCGACGCCGCCCTCCTGCCATACCTTGGTCGGCTTCATGGCGGTCCTTGCGGCGGGGGCCTTGAGCATGTTGGCGAACACGCCGCGGATGGCGGCCTTGCCCTGAAGCGCCGAACCCGCGGTGAGCACCACGGCGTCGTCGGCGTAGTCGCCCAGCATGGAATCGACGTCGCCGTGGTGCTCACCGCGGGTTCGGCGCTTCAGGGCAAGGCCGCCATCCGCGG
>FTHI01001583.1_pt1 | contig 21545 bp, 19 predicted proteins | sample 1640891 | NCBI WGS metagenome assembly FTHI01 (sample SAMEA3914788, study PRJEB12502) | metagenome | biome: forest; material: soil | place: Canada | collected 2011-07-03 | depth 0.1 m
AACGAGGTGTTCGTCGTCATCGAGGAGAACGTCCGCGGCGAGGACGTCTTCGTCATCCAGTCGACCTCCTATCCGGCCAACGACAACCTGATGGAGCTGTTGATCTGCATGGATGCGCTGACCCGCGCGTCGGCCAAGCGGATCACGGCGGTGATGCCCTATTTCGGCTATGCCCGGCAGGATCGGAAGACCGGCGGGCGCACGCCGATCTCGGCCAAGCTGGTCGCCAACCTTGTCACCCGGGCGGGCGCCGACCGGGTGCTGACCATGGATCTCCACGCCGGTCAGATCCAGGGCTTCTTCGACATCCCCACCGACAACCTGCTGGCTACGCCGGTGCTGGCCGACGACATCCAGCGCCATTACGCCGAGCCGTCGAAGCTGATGATCGTTTCGCCCGACGTGGGCGGGGTGGTGCGGGCTCGGGCCCTGGCCAAGCGGCTCGATGCGGACCTGGCCATCGTCGACAAGCGGCGCAGCGGCCCCGGCGAGATCGAGGCCATGACCATCATCGGCGACGTCAGCGGACGCCGCTGCATCCTGTTCGACGACATCGTCGATTCCGCCGGCACCCTCTGCGGCGCCGCCGCCGCCCTGGTGGAACAAGGGGCGGTCGAGGTCTCAGCCTACGTCACCCACGGGGTCCTCTCCGGCCCCGCCGCCGATCGTGTGGAGAAGTCGGTGCTGAAGGAGCTAGTGGTCACCGACTCCATCGAGGCCACCGACACGGTGAACAGCAGCCGGAAAGTCCGGCACGTCTCGATCGCCCGCCTGATCGGAGAGGCGATCCGCCGCATCGCCAACGAAGAATCCGTCTCCAAGCTGTTCGATTGAACGGAGCAGCCGAGCCTCAGCTTGGCAACCGTCGGGTAACGATCTTGTTTCCTAGTGCCGAAACCGAACCCGGCTTAGAATGCATCGGCGTCAGTATCCAGCGGGGGCTTCAGGTCCATGACAATGCTCCAGGCTCGCGCCTTTGCTAGAGGCTGTGCTGTCTCACTCGCCGCTCTGTTCTTGGCGGTGGGCGTGTGCAGCGTGGCCGAGGCGAAGAACAAGAAGAAGATCGAGCCTGTCGCCGTGGCGCCGCCACCGCCGCCGCCGGAGCCTGAGATCCCGGTCGGACCGCCGGTGCTCGCCCGCTATGTGATCAACACCGCGGGCGCCTATGCCACCTACATGCGCACGGCGAGCGGGATCGGCGCCAAGTTCGCCGACGGCAAGGCTGTCACAGACGCGTTGCTCGTCGGCGTCCGCTCCGAACAGCATCAGATGCAGCAGGGTATGGTCGCCTACGCCGCCATCGTGGCGCTTCAGGACCCAGCCTTCGTCAGCGCCGTGCGAGGGTTCGCCAGCCACGCCTCCACCCGCGACGCCATGGTCCGCTACATCCTGGCCGACCCGAATTACGTGCTGGCGATCCAGGGGCACGACACGGCAGCCGGTTTGATCGTCTCGACGCTTAACGCCCAGGGCGCCCAGCTGGAGACCGCCGGCGAGGCGGTGCGCAAGTCGTCCTATGACATCCAGCTGAAGTCGCCCTGGTCAAAGAAGCCCGCACCCAACCAGCCGGCGACCCTGGCCCAGGCGAAGCTGCTGTCCTCCAGCACCATCGTCCCGGCGGACGATCTGGCGGCCCTTCTGGCTGGGGCCTCCGACGGCACGGCGCCCATGACGCTGTCAGGCGCTCCGGCGCTCGGCCCGCAAAGCCAGGCGGTGGTGCGGGGCATGGCCCTGGCGGCCCTGGCCGTGCTGGGCAAGGCCGGGGACGAAAACCTGGATTATGTGATGCCCCTGCTGGTGAACAATGGCGACGGCTTCTGCTTCAACATGTCGAAGCTGAACCTCTACCAGTGCCTCTCGGTGGCCCGGCCCTATTATGAAGACGTCTACTGCCTGGGCCTGCACGCAATGGCCGACACCGGACGGTGTGTGAAGGGGGCCCTGGAGCCCCCCGACGTGGACACCAAGCTTTCCGCCTCCCTGGTCGCCGCGGCTTCGACGCCCGGCGTGACGGCGGCTTCGACCGGCGTCGGAGGGTCCCTGCCAGCGTCGCCGCTCGCCCAGTAAACGAAGCGCCGGGGCCCGGTTGCGCCCCGACAATGAAGCGTGTATCTAGCCGCACCCTCCAGTTGGGGTATACGCAACGCCGCGCGCTCGCGCGGCGCCTTCGTTTTGAGGCAGGGCCATGGCCGAAATCGTACTCAATGTTGAACTCCGCGAACGCACCGGCAAGGGGGGCGCCCGCGCCACCCGCCGCGACGACCGGGTGCCCGGTGTGCTCTATGGCGGACCCCGCGGACCGGTGGCCGTGTCCGTGCGCACCAATGAGTTCCGCAAGGCGCTCTACACCGGCAAGCTGCTGGGCCACCTGGTGACCCTGAAGCACGGCGACGAGACCCAGCCGGTCATCGCCAAGGACATTCAGTTCCATCCGGTGTCCGATGCGCCGGTGCACTTCGACCTCTATCGCGTGGACGAGCACCAGCTGATCAAGATCGCCGTGCCGGTCCACTTCCGCAACCAGGACGCCTCGCCGGGGATCAAGCGCGGCGGCGCGCTCAACATCGCCCGCCACGATCTGGAAGTCTGGGCCCCGGCCGACTCGATTCCGGAAGAGCTGGTCGCCGACCTGACCGGCCTGGACATCGGCGACGCCATCCGGATCAGCTCGCTGACCCTGCCGGCGGGCGTCGAATCCGACATCGACGATCCCGAGTTCGTCATCGCCACCATCACCGGCGCCTCGGTCGAGGTCGAGCCGACTGAAGGTGAAGACGCGGGCGAAGGCGAAGGCGGTTCGGCGGAATAGATCGCCTTGCGGGCGGGCTGCGGTCCGCCCAGGGCAGGTCTCGGGACCGGGCCATGCTGATCCTCGCAGGCCTGGGCAACCCCGGCAGCAAGTACGAACGCAACCGGCACAACCTCGGCTTCATGGTCGTTGAGGCCATCGCCGACCGTTTCCGCTTCCAGGCCGAGAAGGCTCGCTTCATGGGCCAAGCCCGCCAGGGCGTGATCGAGACGCCGGACGAGGCGGTCAACGTCCTGATCCTGAAGCCACAGACCTATATGAACGAGAGCGGGCGCTCCGTTGCCCAGGCAATGCGCTTCTTCAAGGTCGAACCCAGGGACGTAGTGGTGTTCCACGACGAACTGGACCTGGCGCCCGGTCGGTTCCGGATGAAGACCGGCGGCGGGGTGGCGGGGCACAATGGCCTGCGCTCGATCGCCGGCCTGATCGGCCCGGACTTCCGCCGCGCCCGCCTCGGCATCGGCCATCCTGGCGACAAATCCCGGGTGCTGGGCTATGTCCTGGCCAACTTCGCCACCTCGGACGCCGACTGGGTGAGGGCCCTCTGCGACGCCTGCGCGGACGCGGCCCCGCTCCTGGCGGCGGGCGCGGACGAACGGTATCAAGCTGAGGTGTTGCGGTTGGCGCCTGCCGAGAAGGCCGACCCACGCCAGGGGGCCAGGGAGTCCTGAGAATGGGGTTGATGTCCTTCGGCCTGCCGGGACTCGGCCTGTCGCTGATCATCTCGGTGCTGCTTTGCGTCCACGTCGTGCGTACACACCGCGAGATGTACTGGATGTGGATCATCCTGCTGTTCCAGCCGATCGGCGGGCTGGTCTATCTGATCGCCATCGTGCTGCCGGAGATGTTCCGCGGCCCCACCGCCCGCAAGCTCGGCAGGTCGGCCCAGGAGACGCTGGACCCCTCGCGGGCCTATCGCCAGGCCCGGCAGGACCATGACCTCGCGCCCACCGTCCACAACCAGATGAAGCTGGCCGCCGCCGCCTCTGAGCTCGGCCGCCACGAGGAAGCCGAGGACCTCTACGCCCAGGCCATGCAGGGCGTACATGCGGACGACCCGGCCCTTCTGCTCGGCCGCGCCAGGGCGCTGCTGGAGCTCGGCCGGCCGGCCGAGGCCCTGCCCCTGATGGAACGGCTCGGCCAGGATCCAAAGGAAGCCCAGACGCCCCAGGCCATGCTGGCGCTCGCCCGCACCTATGAAGGCCTGGGCCGCAATGAAGAAGCCGCAGCAGCCTATGAGTGGTCCGCTCCCCGGCTCCCCGGACTGGAAGGCGTCGCCCGCCATGGCGCATTCCTGGCCAGGATGGGGCGGCGGGCCGAAGCGCAGGACGTCCTTGCAGATATCGACAAGCGCCTGGAGCGGGCCAATCCCCACTTCATGCGGGAAGGCCGCGCCTGGCGGGACTTTGTCGCCCACGCGCTGGCAGGCGGCTGAGGCGTTGCTTATGACTTGCGGGATCGGTCAGGTTCACCGACGCGACGCGCCCCAGGGGGTTTCATGACGACCCGAGTCAAAGTGGCCAACGATCCGCGTCCGGCCTGGCGGCAGAAGACCTGGGACCAGATGGCCCAGGAGAATGCGCTCGCCGCGGTGATGACCACCGATGAAATGGTGTCGGCGACGATTCCCTCGCAGACGCATCTCGAATCGTTTTTCGCGAAGGGCCAGGCCCTTTTCGATCGCCATCTTAAGCCTCTGCTCAGACCAGGCCTGATCGTTGAATACGGCTGCGGACCCGGGCGCATCCTGCAGGCCGTGGCCGGCGCAGGGTTTCAGTGCGCGGGTGTCGATATTTCACCAACCATGATCGAGCTCGGTCGCCGCCTCGTCCCGGACGTTGATCTTCATGTCCTGGACAACGGCAAGAGCGCACTGCCGGACGGCTGCGCATCGATGGTCTATTCCTACGCCGTGGTTCAACACATCTCGAGCTTGGACGCCTACACGATGGCATTCGACGAAATGTGCCGGCTCCTGGCGCCGGGTGGGCTCCTGGTCGTTCAGGTCAGCTGCGACGATCTGAGGTCCGGATTGGACCACAAGGGCCGCACCGAGAATTTCGAACTCCATTCCGTCCATTATCCTGAAACCGGAGCCCCCTACCGCTACGACCAGAACAACTGGACCGGCGTGTGCATCGGTCACGACCTTCAGGTCCGGATGCTGAGCGAACGCGGATTGGTCTTCGACGGATGGCGACCGCACAAGGCCTCCCCATCCCGCGTCTGGTGGCTATCGGCCCATCGGCCCTAGGAAGTGCTCAGCGCCAATCGTCGATGAGGATGGTCGGCTTGCCGCGATTCTCGGTTCCGGGGCCGCGGCCGGCGTAGCGGCCGCCGAACATCTTGAAGGCGGCCTGGGTCTCGCCGCCGGTGACGACGATCGAGATGTCCTCGGGCCTGAAGATGGTGATGAGCTCGTCGGGCTCGGCCTTCCACCGGCTCGCGTAGGGTTCGACGCCGGCCGCGGCGTGCGGCCGGATCAGCGTCTGGATCGCCATGTCGTCCCAGTAGTCGCGCGCCGGCAGCCTGGCGTTCTCGGCGCACCATTCGATCAGCGACTGCTTGGTGAAGCCCATCTCGGCAAAGCCGCGCGCGACCAGCGGGTCCATGACGATCAGCGGCGGCAGGAACTGCTCCAGCGCCGTCAGGCAGCGGATGAATTTGGCCTTCCAGGTCTCGCGAGGCCCGTAGCCCGACTGGGTGTACCAGCCGCCGAAGAAGACGCTGACCGTGCTGTCCGTGGCCTTGAAACCCTCATCTACGTGAAACGGCGCCCAGGGGCTCCGCTCCTCGGCCTCGGGGAAACAGGCGGTGTAGCCCAGCCAGTTGCCAAGCGAGCCCATGTAGGTTTCGCCGGGCGTGGAGCCGCCCTGCATGTTCTGGCTGAGCAGGCCGTAGGCCCGCCCGATCGTCGCGTTGGCGTGATCGTAGGGACCCATCGCGCCAATGCTGGAATTCATCCCCAGCTCTTCGCGGATCGGTCCGTTGACCACAGAGATCGCCGCGAAAGAGGTGGTGCTGCTGGACCGGGCGGTGATGCCGCTGGAGGCCATAGCCAGGACAACGGGCAGGTAGTCGGGACGGGCGCCGGCCATGACCGCGTTGACCGCGATCTTCTCGACGTCGAACTCCCAGAATTCGCGGAAGGCGGTCGGCCGCATCCTGCCGACGATCTGCTCGGCGGTGTGGCTGGTGCCTTTCAGCATGCGTTCCACCCGCTCTTCGGTGGGCAGGATGATCGGCAGGGAGTCGGTCCAGCGGTTCTCGATGAACAGCTGGCGCAGGTTGTCCTCGGTGTCGGGCTCCAGGAGGCGCGGCGTCGAGCGCTCGAAGGTCGCGCCCTTGAGGTCCTCCTCGGTGAGCGGCTGGGTCAGGCCATCGATGACGCCCTGCATGAAGGGGCGCTTCAGGACCGGATCCGTTCCCTCGATGTAGCCGCGCAGCTCAGAGACGGAGGCGCCAACGACCGGCTGTGGAACGTAGCAGTTGCGGATCGTGGGCCTGCCGCCGGCGAGGGCTGTCGCCTTGGCCAGCCGCGCGAACACGTGGGTGTGGACCGGGATGGTCGGAACACCCTGTTCCTCGAGCGCCAGTGACAACCCCACGACCGTGGGGCAGCAGGTGCTTCAGAGGCCTACGCCGAGAACGGCGGCCTGCCCTTCCGAGGCGATCCTGGACCGCATGTTGGGATCGTCGACCCAGCTCTCACGCGGCTTGATGATCTGGGTGTTCACCGCCGGCAGGTGCTCGGCGAACCACAGCCGCAGCTGCTCCATGAAGACATCGGAATTGTCGAACAGGCAGTCGACCAGGAAGACGGTCTTGCCATCAAGGCTCTGGAGCCGGGGCGCGAGGCGCTTGCCAACGACCTTGGGCGGGTAGCCGCGCGGATCGTGCACCGTGATCTTGCCGGCCATGAGCGCCTCCCGATTGTACAGGAATCTCAGTCCAACCAGCGGCCTGAGAACCGCACTGATCAGTCGGACGAGGATCAGTGGAATGGGTGGCGTTGTCAACGAACCCGACCGGCGCGCGCTGTCCAGCCGATCAATCCGTTTCGCCACGCGCCCGAGGACGTGCTAGGTCCCGCCCTCTTCTGAACCGCAACGCTCGAACCCCCAGGATTCATGGCTCTGAAAGTCGCCATCGTCGGCCTGCCCAACGTCGGCAAGTCCACTCTGTTCAACGCCCTGACGCAGACCGCGCAGGCGCAGGCGGCCAACTATCCGTTCTGCACCATCGAACCCAATGTCGGGGACGTGGCAGTGCCCGAACCCCGCCTCGAAGCCCTGGCTGGCATCGCCAAGTCCAAGGAGATCATCCCGGCCCGCATCAACTTCGTGGACGTGGCGGGCCTGGTGCGCGGCGCCTCCAAGGGCGAAGGCCTGGGCAACCAGTTCCTGGCCAACATCCGCGACTGCGACGCCATGGCCTGCGTCGCCCGCTGCTTCGAGGACACCGACATCACCCACGTGGAAGGGCGGATCGATCCCCTGTCGGACCTCGACATCATCGAGACCGAGCTGATGCTCGCCGACATGGAGAGCCTGGAGCGGCGCAAGGATGGCGTGGAGAAGCGCGCCCGCGGCGGCGACAAGGAGTCGGTCAAGACCCTGGCCCTGGTCAACCTGGCGCTGGCGCAGCTGAACGCCGGACGCCCGGCGCGCACCGCCGAGGTCCCGGCCGAGGACGAGAAGGCCTGGCACATGTTGCAGCTGCTGACCGCCTTGCCGGCCCTCTACGTCTGCAACGTCGACGAAGCCTCAGCCGGAACCGGCAACGCCCTCTCACAGGCGGTCGTCGAGCGCGCCGCCCGCGACAAGGCCAAGGCAGTCGTGATCTCCGCCAAGATCGAGTCCGAGATCGCCATGCTGGCCCCGGACGAACGCGCCGAGTTCCTGGAGGCCGTCGGCCTGGAAGAGCCGGGACTGAACCGACTGATTCACGAGGCCTACGCCCTCCTGGGGCTGCAGACCTATTTCACCGTCGGCCCCAAGGAAGCGCGCGCCTGGACCGTGCCGGTGGGCGCCACTGCGCCCCAGGCGGCAGGGGTGATCCACACCGACTTCGAAAAGGGCTTCATCCGGGCCGAAACCATCGCCTACGACGACTACGTCCGGCTGGGCGGCGAAGGCGGCGCCCGCGAGGCCGGCAAGATGCGGCTGGAAGGCAGGGAGTACGCCGTGAAAGACGGCGACGTCATGCACTTCCGGTTCAACGCCTAGAAGGGGGACGCGCCATGGGCGAGATGATCACGCTGAAGAGCCAGTCCGACGGCTTCGAGTTCGCCGCCTATCACGCCATGCCGTCCGACGCCCGGCGCGGCGGCCTGGTGGTTGTGCAGGAGATCTTCGGGGTCACCCAGGGGATCAAGGACATCGCCGACGGCTTCGCCGACGACGGCTATGAGGTCATCGCCCCTTCCATGTACGACCGCTCCGAGCCGGGCCTTCAGGTCGCGGTGGCCGGCGCCGACTTCCAGAAGCTGATTGGCTATGCCGGCGCCTCGTTCCCGCACGTGCCGGGCGACATCCAGGCCTGCATCGACGCGCTAAAGCCTCCCGTGTTCATCACCGGCTTCTGCTACGGCGGGACGGTGGCGTGGCTGGCCTCAAGCCGCTGCACAGGCCTCGCGGCCGCCTCGGGATTCTACGGCGGCGGCATCGCCGGACAGTTCCTGGCCGAGCAGCCAAAGTGCCCGGTGATCCTTCACTTCGGCAAGAAGGACCAGCACATCACTCCCGACCACTGGGACAAGATCCGCGAGGCCCACCCGGACGTCCCGGTCTATCTATACGACGCCGACCACGGGTTCTTCTCGGCCGACCGCCCCCCCACCATCCACGACCCCGACAGCGCCCGACTGGCGCGCCTGCGCACCCTGCAACTGTTCCAGCAGTCGGCGGGCGCGGGGGCGAAGGCCGAGGCTTGAGGCCTCCCGCTTCGGGCGGCGAGGGTCTAGAGCGAGCTGAGATGAGATTGAACCACCTGCGTCGAACTGGGAGGTCTGATCCGCCAGGCGCGGCGCCCAATCTGCGTGCTCTGGGGGCGATGCGGGGCATCGTCCTAGCGGCGCAACGCCGCGGGCGGGCCTCCCAGTTCGACCCGCAGGGCCGCCGGCTTTCGCCGAGCGGGCAAGTGATTCAATCTCACCTCAGCTCGCTCTAAAGCCGCCTCCATGTACGCCCCCGAACCGTTCGCTGTGACCGATCCGGCAGAGCTCGACGCCATGCTGGCGGCTGCACGGCTGGGGGCCATGGTCACGCACGGGCCGGACGGCTTGTTCGCCCGCCACCTGCCGTTCCTGCACGACGCTGGAGCCGGGCGGCTGATCGGCCACCTCGCCCGCGCCAATCCCCATGCCCGGCATGCGCCCGACGGGTCTGAGGCGCTGGTGATCTTCGTGCAGGCCGAAGCCTATGTGTCGCCGGGCTGGTATCCATCCAAGGCGGAACATGGACGCGTGGTCCCGACCTGGAACTATGAAGCCGTCCATGTCCGCGGACGGCTGACCTGGTTCAGCGATCCGGACCGGCTGACGGATGTGGTCACCCGACTGACCGACGCCAACGAGGCCGACAAGGCCCATCCCTGGGCGGTGACCGACGCCCCGGCGGACCACGTGGAGCGCCTCATCGGGGCCATCGTGGGCGTGCAGATCGAGATCGGCCAGATCCTTGGCAAGCGCAAGCTGTCGCAGAACCGAAGCGGCGCCGACCAGACGGGTGTCGTCGCGGGCCTCGCCGCCTCGCCTGATCCGCGCGACCGCGCCGTCGCTGAACAGATGGGCCGCCTGATGGCCATGGAAGGTCCTCGATGAGCAGCCAGCCGGTCCAGATCACCGCCCTCGGGCCTCGTGCGGACGCCGAGGCGGCGGCCGCAGCGATCGACGTCGACATCGAGCTGGAGGGCGCGGCCTATTCCATCCTCGAGGAAGACGAGGACGCCGGCCGCTGGCGCATCGACGCCTTCCCAACCTCCGACGAAGAGGCGGACGCCTTCCGCCGGACCCTTCAGGGCTTCTCGTCCCTGACCGTGAAGACCGAGGCCCTGGCCGACGCTGACTGGCTGGCGATGGCGCTGTCGGGCCTGCCGCCGGTCCGCGCCGGACGCTTCTTCATCTATGGCGCCCACGACCGGGGCCGCACGCCTGCCAGCACGGTCAACCTCCGCATCGAGGCAGGGGCGGCGTTCGGGACCGGCCACCATGGAACGACCACGGGCTGCCTGTTCGCCTATGATCGGCTGCTCAGGTCGCACCGCTACGAAAGGGTCCTGGACGTGGGTTGCGGAACCGGCGTCCTCGGCATCGCGGCGGCCAAGTGCGGCGCGCGGACGGTGGTCGGCACCGATATCGACCGGGTCTCGGTGCGCATCTCCAGGGAGAACGCCAGCCTGAACCAGGTGCGCGCCCGCTTCGTTCACGCCGCGGGGCTGGACCATCCGATGGTCCGCGGGGCCGGACCCTATGACCTGGTGTTCGCCAACATCCTGGCCCGGCCGCTGGTGTCGCTGGCGCAGCCGATCCGGAACGCCCTGAAGCCGGGCGGCGTGGTCGTCCTCTCGGGCCTGCTCAGGACCCAGGAACGCTTCGTGCGCGCCGCCTACCTCGCCCGCGGCTTCCGCCTCACCCGCCGCCTGCATCGCGACGCCTGGGCGACCCTGGTCATGGCGCGCTGAAGGCGCCCGTGCACTCGGCCTCCCCTCTGATCCTCGCTGCGGCGCTGGCCGCGGGCCCGGCGTCTAATCGCGACGCGCCGCCGTTCCGCCTGCAGTTCCCGCTGGACTGCCAGCCGGGGCGGACCTGCTTCATCCAGCAGTATTTCGACCACGATCCGGGTCCGGCCGTGAAGGACTACCGCTGCGGCACGATGAGCTACGAGGGCCACGACGGGACCGACTTCCGCGTCCCCACTATGGCGGCGCAGCGGGCCGGCGTATCCGTGCTCGCCGCCGCCGACGGCGTTGTGACGGCCACACGCGACGGGATGGACGACATCTCCGTGGCCGTGACGGGATCGGCCGCGGTGGCCGGGCGCGAGTGCGGCAACGGGGTCATGATCAATCACCCGGGCGGCTGGCAGACCCAGTACTGCCATCTCGCCAAGGGATCGGTGAAGGTGCGTCCTGGGCAGGTCGTCAAATCGGGGGCCGCCCTGGGCAGGGTCGGCGAGTCCGGCGACGCGGCCTTTCCACACCTGCATCTCAACGTGTTTGAGGACGGCAAGAGGATCGACCCCTTCGCCTACGGCGCGCCGGCCGGGAGCTGCAATACGGGGACATCGCTCTGGACCGGTCCGACCGCGGCGGCCCTCGCCTATCATTCGCCCGACCTGATCAACCAGGGTTTCGCCGACGGACCCGTGACCCAGCAAGACATCGAGGAAGGCCGCGCAGGGGCCCGTGTGCCGACGCCGGCGTCGGCGGCGGTGGTCGCCTACGTCCGCGCCATCGGGCTCCAGGCCGGCGACGTTCTGGAGCTTCGGATGACGGAGCCTGGGGGCCGGACGGCAAGCGCCTCCCCGTCGATCCTGGATCACGACAAGGCCCAGTGGATGATGTTCGCCGGCGTGAAGCGTCCGGCCGCCGGCTGGCCACGCGGCGATTATGGCGCGCGCTTCACTGTCCGCCGGGGCGCGACCGTTGTGATGGATCGGGCGTTCACGCTGCGGCTTTAGCGACCGCCTCCGATTGCGCCGTTCCCGGGGCGGGCATAAGTGTCCGACCATGCGCCAGACCTTCGACGAAACCACCGACCCCTCCTTTGGGACCCAGCACCTTCCCCTGATCCGCAAGGCCATGGCTGACCAGGGCCTGGACGGCTTCCTCGTGCCGCACGAGGACGAGCACCAGAACGAGTACCTGCCGGAGGCCAACGACCGGCTGGCATGGGCCACCGGCTTCACCGGTTCGGCCGGCGCGGCGGTGATCCTGAAGGACAAGGCCGCTGTCTTCGTCGACGGCCGCTACACGCTGCAGGTGCGTGACCAGGTCGACCAGACCCTGTTTGAGGTGCGCGACCTGGTCGACGGCGGCGTGCCCGCCTATCTGGAATCGGCGATCGGCAGGGGCCAGACCATCGGATTCGATCCCCGCCTGCACAGCCCGGAGTCCCTGGAAAAGCTGAAGACGGCCGCCGCCAAGGCGGGCGCCGAACTGAAGGCGGTCGCCGCCAATCCCCTTGACCAGGCCTGGGGCGCCGGCCGGCCCGCCCAACCGAAGGCCCCGGTGGTCCCCCATCCGCTGGAGTTCGCCGGCGAGGACTCCGCCTCCAAGCGCGCCCGCATCGGCAAGGCCGTGGCCGAAGCCGGGGCCGAAGCCGCGGTGATCACCTCTCCGGCGTCGATCGCCTGGCTGTTCAACATCCGCGGCGGCGACGTGATCCGCTCGCCTCTGCCGCTCGCCCAAGCCGTGCTCGGCGCCGACGGGACCGCGCGCCTGTTCCTGGATCCGGACAAGGTCACTCAGGAGCTTCCCGCCTGGCTCGGCAATCAGGTCCGCCTCGAAACTCCTGACGACCTGCCCGCGGCCCTGAAGGAGCTCAAAGGTCAGAAGGTCCTGATCGATCCGTCACAGTCCTCGGCTTGGTATTCCGACGCCCTGGGGGAGGCTGGGGCCAACGTCGTCCGGACGATTGATCCCTGCGCCCTGCCCAAGGCCTGCAAGAACAAGGCGGAGATCCAGGGCGCCCAGCGCGCCCACCGCCGCGACGGCGTCGCCCTGACCCGTTTCCTGTACTGGCTGGCCACCGAAGCGCAGGACAGCCTGCCCGACGAAATGCAGATCGTGACCAGGCTGGAGTCCCTGCGCGAGGCCACCGGCGCCCTGAAGGATCTCTCGTTCGACACCATCGCCGGCGCCGGACCCAACGGCGCCATCGTGCACTACCGCCCGACCCGACGCCTGATGCGGCGGACCGAGCCTGGTTCGCTGCTCCTGGTGGATTCGGGCGCCCAGTACCAGGACGGCACCACCGACGTGACCCGCACGGTCGCCATGGGCGAGCCCACCTCGGAGATGCGCCAGCGATACACCCTGGTGCTGCAGGGCCACCTTGCCTTGGGACGGGTCCGGTTCCCAGCGGGGACCACGGGGTCGGCGCTGGACGCCCTGGCGCGCGCACCGCTCTGGGCCGCCGGCCTCGATTACGATCACGGAACCGGTCACGGGGTCGGGTCCTACCTTGGGGTCCACGAAGGACCGCAGCGGATCGCCAAGACTCCCAGCACCGTGGCGCTCCGGCCCGGCATGATCGTCTCCAACGAGCCTGGGTTCTACAAGGAAGGCGCCTACGGCATTCGCATCGAGAACCTGCAATTCGTCACCGAACCGGAGGAGGTCGACGGCGGCGAGCGGCCGATGCTCGGGTTCGAGTTCCTGACCCTGGCCCCCTACGAGCGTCGGCTGATCGACGAGGCCATGCTCAGCGACGTGGAGCGCGAGCAGATCAACGCCTATCACGCGCGGGTGCTCGCGGAGGTCGGGGTCGAGTTGGACGGAGACGTGCGCGCCTGGCTGGAAGAGGCCTGCGCGCCGCTTTAACGGATGCGGGTCCAGACCTGCGAGCGGCACAGGAACCAGAAGGCGCAGCCTTTGAGCTGCAGGTGGTTCTCATCGATCATGGTGATGACCCCATGATAGAAGTTCCCGTCGCCCGGGTTGTAGAGGCGCCCGCCGGTCCACTTGGTCGGCCCTCCCGAAAAGTCCTCGATCAGGGTCTGGCCGATCATGCGACGGGTCCTCAACGCCGGATTATGGTTGTTCTCGTCGAGCAGCTGGGGATTTGATTTCGGTGGGGTCGCGTAGAGCATCTTGCCGCAGACCTTGTCGGTCCCGCACGGACCGATCTCGACGTGGGCCGAGCGCGTCTGGGCCAGCCAGACCCCATTGATGTCATTGGCCGAGGCGGGGGCGGCGATTGCCGTGACGAGGGCGGTAAGGGCGAGAAGTCTGATCATGATCCAGGCGGGTAAGTTACGGGTCGGCCTAGATAATGCCAGACCGCGACAAAAGTTCGACGGAGCCAAGCGACGCAGGCTGATGACCCGGCGACACGCGCCTTCAGCCAGGCGGCGAGCTGGAATCAGTAGGCCAGGGCGTCGAAGACGTTGCGGATCTCTCCCCGCCAGGGCCCATGGTAGAGCTCCAGCAGGCGCTCTGCGGGCGTGACGCCGGAGCTGGCGATCTCGTCCAGGGGCGCGAGGTAGGACGTCTCATCGGCCAGGCCCTCACGGGCGCGGGCCCGCGCCTTGAGTCCGCCACGAGCGATGGCCAGGAGGTCCTGAGCGACCGCCTGGACCGAACGGCCAGCGACCTCGGCCTTCAGGCCCAACCTGGCCACGTCGGTGCGAAGGCGGCGGCGATCCTCAGGGGTCCAGTCGCAGCAGAGGTCCCACGCGGCGTCCAGCGCCGCCGGATCGTAGAAGACGCCAGCCCACAGCGCCGGCAGGGCGCTCAGCCGGTCGAGCGGTCCGTTGTCGGCCCCGCGCATCTCCAGGTACTGCTTCAGGCGCGCTTCCGGGAAGATGGTGGTCAGGTGGTCGGCCCAGTCCTTCATGGTGGCGCGATCGCCCGGAAGCTCGTCCAGGGTCCCGGCGATGAACCGGCGGAATGAGCGGCCCGAGAGGTCGATGTAACGTCCGCCGCGCTTGGCGAAGTACATCGGCACGTCCATGGCGTAGCGGGCGTAGGCCTCGAAGCCGAACCCCTCGTCGAACACGAAGTCCAGCAGGCCCGTGCGCGCCGCATCGGTGTCGGTCCAGACATTGGCGCGGGCGGTGAGGAAGCCGCTGGGGCGTCCTTCGACGAACGGGGAGTTGGCGAACAGGGCGGTCGCGATGGGCTGCAGGGCCAGGCTGACCCTGTATTTCTTGACCATGTCGGCTTCGCTGGAGAAGTCCAGGTTCGCCTGCACCGTGCAGGTGCGGAACATCATGTCGAGCCCGAGCCCGCCGACCTTGGGCATGTAGGCCCGCATGATCTTGTAGCGGCCCTTGGGCATGACGGGGACGTCTTCGCGCCTCCACACCGGCGTGAAGCCCAGGGCCAGGAAGCCGAGACCGAGGTCCTGGCCCACGGCGCGAACCTCGGCCAGGTGCTGGACGGTCTCTACGTGGACGTCGTGGATCGTCTCCAGCGGCGCGCCGGAGAGCTCGAACTGGCCGCCGGGCTCCAGCGAGATGTTCGCCCCGCCGCGGTGAAGGCCGATCAGGGTCTCGCCTTCGCGCACGTCCTCCCAGCCGAAGCGCTTCATGCCTTCGAGCATGGCGAAGATGCCGGCGTCGCCCTCATAGGGCACGGGCTCGAACGATCCGGTCCGGAAGGGGAATTTCTCGTGTTCCGCGCCGATGCGGTACGCGCTGGGCGGCTTGCACCCTTCGGCGAGGTAGGCCGCCAGGGCCTCCACAGTCAGAGGCGCATCTTCCACGACGGCCTGCCCCATGCGCTCTCCCAGCTCAAGCGGGGTGGCCCTTCCCCGGTCTGTAACGTCTGCAATTGCAGTTCACATAAGCGCCTAGGCTCATGACGCCAAGCCTCTGGCGGATCAAGCCTTCGTGCCTTGCCAGTCGCCGAGCGCCGCCTGCCAGAGCGTGAGCGCAGAGATTACGGCGGTGTCGGCGCGCAGGATACGGGGGCCCAGTGTCACCGGGATGACGAAGTCGAGGCCGCGCAGGCGGTCCCTTTCCGCCGGATCGAACCCGCCCTCGGGGCCGATGAGGACGGCCCATCCCTCCTCGTCGCGGTGGGAGATATCGCTGAACGCATCCAGCGCCGGCCGGGCCCGGCCGCTTGATCCGCCCCACTGGGCTTCCGGATCATCCCCGGCCTCATCACAGAACATCAGCCGCCTCGCCGGATCCCAGCCGTCCAGCATCCGGTCCAGCTTCTCCGGGGCCAGCACCTGTGGCGCGTCCAGGCGGCCGGTCTGCTCAGCGGCCTCCACGCCGATGGCCTGGAGCCGCTCCACATTGGTGCGCTCGGCGTTGGTCCGACGAGTGGTGATCAGGCGAATGCGGCTGCAGCCGAGTTCGGTGGCCTTCTCCACGATCGTCTCCAGCCTGGACCGCTTGACCAGGGCCATGATCAGTTCGAGGTCGGGCGTCGACGCTTGCTCGCGGGTCATCGATTCGACCAGCAGCCGGCAGCCGCGCTTGCCGGCGGGTTCAAGCCGGGCGGTCCACTCGCCGTCGCGGCCATTGAACAAGGCGATCGTCGCGCCCGCCTTCAGGCGCATCACGTTGAGCAGATAGTGCGCCTGCTCGGGCGCTGGCGAGATCTCGGCGCCGGGCGCGAGCGCCTGGGTGACATGCAGACGGATCATGTGACCTTTCTATCGCCTCGCGCTCCAGGACGCCCTATCTTCGCATCATGTCCGATACCGAGCTGGCAGAAGCCCCCGTCACCTTCGAGGACCTCCCCCGCGCGACCACCCAGGACGGGCCCAGGGTCCGGCTCTATCTGGTGGACGGCTCGGGCTACATCTTCCGCGCCTATCACGCCCTGCCGCCGCTGACGCGCAAGTCCGACGGCCTGCCGGTGGGCGCGGTCGCCGGCTTCTGCAACATGCTGTGGAAGTTCCTCTGCGACATGAAGAACGAGGCCGAGGCGCCCACCCACCTTGCGGTGGTGTTCGACCACTCCGAGAAGACCTTCCGCAACCAGCTCTACGACCAGTACAAGGCCCACCGTCCGCCCCCGCCCGAGGACCTGGTGCCGCAGTTCTCGCTGGTGCGCGACGCCACCCGCGCCTTCGGCGTGCCGGCGCTGGAGCTGAGCGGCTACGAGGCCGACGACATCATCGCCTCCTACGCCTGCGCCGTGCGCGACGCCGGCGGCGAGGTAGTGATCATCTCGTCTGACAAGGACCTGATGCAGCTGGTGGGCGACCAGGTGTCGATGCTCGACACCATGAAGAACGTCCGCATCGGCCGCGACCAGGTGTTCGAGAAGTTCGGCGTCGGCCCCGAGAAGGTGGTGGAGGTCCAGGCCCTCTGTGGCGACAGCGTCGACAACGTGCCGGGCGCGCCGGGCATCGGGATCAAGACCGCCGCCCTGCTGATCAACGAGTACGGCGACCTGGAGACGCTGCTGGCCCGGGCCGGCGAGATCAAGCAGGACAAGCGCCGCCAGACCCTGATCGACTTCGCCGACCAGATCCGCCTGTCGCGCGAACTGGTGCAGCTGACCTGTGACGCTCCCCTCCCCGTCCCCGTCGACGAGCTAAAGGTCGACGATCCCGACGGGCCAACGCTGGCGGCGTTCCTGGAGCTGATGGAGTTCCGCACGCTGGCCCGCCGCATTGGCGACGGCAAGCCTACCGCTTCCGGCGCGGAGCCCAAGGCGCCCGAGCAACGCATCCTGCACGCGCCGAAACCGCCCGGGGAGCGGCCAGACGACGAGGCTCCGATCGACGTCAGCCTCTACGAGTGCGTGCGCGACGAGGCCGCCCTCGACCGCTGGGTGAAGCGCGCCACCGAAGCGGGGCTGGTGGCCTTCGACACCGAGACCGACTCCCTCTCGTCGGCCAACTCAGGCCTTTGCGGCGTGTCACTCGCACTGGGTCCCGGCGACGCCTGCTACATTCCGGTGGGCCACTGCGAGACGGACGGGTTGCAGCTGGAGCAGGCAGCCGATCTGGTCCAGATCCCGCTGGAGACGGTGATCGCCAGGCTCAAGCCGATGCTTGAGGACCCGACGGTCCTGAAGGTCGCGCAGAACGCCAAATACGACATCGCCGTCCTGTCCCGCTACGGCGTCAACGTGGCGCCGATCGACGACACCATGCTGATCTCCTACGTGCTGGAGGCAGGCCTGCACGGCCACGGCATGGACGAGCTGTCGAAGCTGTGGCTCGGCCATGAGCCGATCGCGTTCAAGAGCGTGGCCGGCAGCGGCAAGTCCGAGATCAGCTTCAAGCACGTGTCGCTCGACAAGGCGACCTGTTACGCCGCCGAGGACGCCGATGTCACGCTGCGCCTCTATCGCCGCCTGAGGCCCCGGCTGGCGCAGGAGGGCCTGCTGACGGTCTATGAGACCCTCGAGCGGGGCATGCCTCCGGTCCTGGCCGAGATGGAGTGCCACGGCATCCGGATCGATCCGGAGCACCTGCGGCGGCTCTCCAACGAATTCGGCGTCAAGATGGGCGAGTTCGAAGCCAGGGCCCACCAGCTGGCAGGCCGGCCGTTCAACCTCGGCAGCCCCAAGCAGATCGGTGACGTGCTCTATGGCGAGATGGGCCTGTCGGGCGGCAAGAAGACCGCCACGGGCGCTTCCTCCACCGACGTGAAGGTGCTCGAGGACCTGGCCGCCCAGGGCCATGAGCTGCCGCGGGTGCTGCTGGACTGGCGCCAATTCTCCAAGCTCAAGGGCACCTACACAGACAACCTGGTCGCCGCCGTCTCCGAGCGGACCGGCCGGGTGCACACCTCCTTTTCCCTGGCGGCTGCAACAACCGGCCGTTTGGCGTCGAACGATCCCAACCTGCAGAACATCCCGGTGCGCACCGAGGAGGGCCGCAAGATCCGCCAGGCGTTTATCGCAGAGCCGGGCAATGTGCTGATCTCGGCCGACTACAGCCAGATCGAGCTGCGCCTCCTGGCCCACATCGGCGACATCCCGCAGCTGAAGGCGGCGTTCAAGGACGGCCTGGACATCCACGCCATGACCGCCTCGGAAATGTTCGGCGTGCCGGTGGAGGGGATGCCGGGAGAGATCCGCAGGCGCGCCAAGGCGATCAACTTTGGCATCATCTATGGCATCTCGGCGTTCGGCCTCGCCAACCAGCTGACCATCCCCCAGGACGAGGCCGCGGCCTACATCAAGACCTACTTCGAGCGGTTCCCGGGCATCCGCGCCTACATGGACCAGATGCGCGCCGAGGTGCGTGAGAAGGGCTATGTCTCGACCATCTTCGGGCGAAAGGTGAACATCCCCTCGATCCGCGAGCAGGCGGTGGCCCATCGCCAGTTCGCCGAGCGGGCGGCGATCAACGCCCCGATCCAGGGCGCCGCCGCCGATGTGATCCGCCGGGCGATGATCCGCATGCCCGGGGCCCTGAAGGAAGCCGGACTGAAGGCCCGGATGCTGCTGCAGGTGCATGACGAACTGGTGTTCGAGGCCCCGGAGGCCGAGGCTGAGGCGGTCTGCGCCCTGGCCCGGCGGGTGATGGAGCGGGCGCCCGAGCCGGCCGTGGCCTTGAGCGTGCCCCTGGTGGTGGAAGCCCGCGCCGCCAAGAACTGGGACGAGGCGCACTGAGCGCTCCGAACGTCAGGGTCGCCGCCCGATGAAGTGCGCCGTCGTCCTGATCGTCGGCGACTTCGAGGCGCTGGACGAGGCCTATGGCTTCGATCACGCCTTCCGCTCGCTCGCGGACAGTGGCCTGTCCGAGCCCTTCCACGTTCTGATCGCCGAGGGGTTTGAGCGCATCCCGGCGGCCTTCGTCGACCGCTGGAGGGCGGAGCGGATCGAGATCACGGACGCGTCGGCAACCGTCGCCTCGCTGTTCACAGACCATCCCTGGCTGGCCGCCATCTCCGAAAACCCGGTCTACAAGGTGACCCTGCTGAGGCACCTGATCCTGCAGCGCCAATTTTCGGGCGAAGCCGTGCTCTCGGTGGACGCAGACATCGTCTGGCGCACGGATCCCTATCGCCTGTTCGGACACTGGCGCGGCGGCGACTTCATGGTGGGCGGCAATGGCTTCCTGGTCCACGCCAGCAGCCCGGACTGGTTCGAGGCCTATCGCGCCGGCCTGCACTCGGCGCTCACCGGCGGCGCCCTGACGGCCGACTTCCAGGAGGCCAAGTTCGGTGTCTCCGAAGTGCTGCACGACCAGCACCTGATCCGGCACCTCAAGACCAAGGGCCTGATGCACGACGCCTGGGAGGACTGCTGGTCGGACCCTCGCCTGGCCGGCCTCTGCATCATGGCCAACCCGCTCTATCCGATGCAGGGGTTCCGCAAGGAGCCCGAACGCCTGGTGTTTGCGCGTTCCGCGACGCGCGAGGCCTTCAACGGCGCGCCGATTCCCTTCTGGCACATGCAGTCGAGCTTCGCGCTGCTCTGCGCCTTCCTGTTCCTCTCCGGCGGGGACGGGTGCCGGCTCCCCTTCCCGCGGCCCAAGGCAGGAAAGGACAACACCCGCGCGCTGGCGCTGCACAAGCTCCGCAACCAGATCATCGCCGGCAAGGCGCCGGACCCGGCGCTCCAGCGCCTGAGGCCGCTGATGTTCCGCCGCGGGCTCTACGAGGCCTTCTTCAACGGCGACCTGCCCGAGCGGCTGTTCACCGACGCCATCTGGTGGCGCAAGCGGGTGTTCGCCTGAGCCTAGTGCAGCACGCTGATCGCCCTTATAGAATGGAAGGATTCGTTTACTCTTATCACAGTGAACAGGTTGACGATTCCTTCTTAATGCAGGATCATGATCGCGATTTCAAAATTTCTTATTCAAAACTGCGCCGCGCTATTCCATTTGTACTTTATTAGCTGCTGAGCTTGCATCTTTGAACCAGCTCAACATTGGGAGGGCCACGCGCATGAACCCGAACGTCAGCCACCCAGAGCTTCACGGACTTCAGGTATTCCTGGTCGAGGATGAGCCCGTCGTCAGCCTCCTGATTGAGGACATGCTCAGCGAACTGGGCTGCATCGTCGTCGGCAAGGCGCGCAACCTCGTCGAGGCAATGTCCTGGGCCGAAGTCATGCCGACGATCGACCGCGCAATCCTCGATGTGAACCTCGGCGGCGAGGCGATCCTGCCTGTCGCAGATATGTTGGCGCGCCGCCAAGTGCCGCTGGTGTTTTCCACGGGGTACGGATCAAACGAGTTGCTGCAGCTCTACCCGGGCAGCCGGCTCCTGGCCAAACCCTACGGACAGGACGCTTTGGCGAACGCCCTTACCAGCCTTCAGCGCACCCGCCACTGACAACCACGGGCCGTGGTCACCTTGCCTTCTCGGCCCTGATCCAGGCGTCGATGCGCTGATCCACCAGATCCAACGGCAGGGGACCGGGCAACAGGATCTGATCGTGGAAACGGCGCAGGTCGAAGCGGGGACCGAGCGCGGTCTCGGCCCGCTTGCGCAGGGCCTTCAGCTTCAGCTCGCCCACTTTGTAGGCCAGGGCCTGGCCCGGCCAGGAGATGTATCGGTCGAGCTCCACGTCGATGTTCTTCGCCGCCAGGGCAGTGTTCTGGACGAAGCAGGCGCGGGCCTGGTCCCGTGTCCAACCCAACCAGTGCAGGCCGGTGTCGGCGACCAGCCGGCAGGCGCGCCACATCTCGTAGGAGAGGCGGCCGAACCGCTCGTAGGGATCGCGATAGATCCCCATCTCCTCGCCGAGGCTCTCGGCATAGAGACCCCATCCCTCGGTGTAGGCGGTGACGTCGGCGTTGCGGCGGAAATAGGGAAGGTCCTTGCGCTCCTGGGCCAGGGCGATCTGCAAGTGATGGCCGGGGACCGCTTCGTGCAGGGTCAGGGCCGGCAGTTCGTAGAGCGGGCGCTGGTCCAGGTGAGAGGTGTTGACCATGTAGCCTCCCGCGATCCCCTGGTCGGGGCTGCCAGGGAAATAGCGGCCGGTGGTGTAGCCATCTTCGATTTCGGCGGGCACGGGTCGGACGCCATAGCTGAGCCGGGGCAATGTCGCGAAATACGCCGGCAGCCGGTCGTCGATCCGCTTGGCGATCTCCGACGCCTTTTCCAGCAACCCCTGACGACTGGTGGCGTAGAACCTCGGA
>FTHI01001091.1_pt1 | contig 21492 bp, 20 predicted proteins | sample 1640891 | NCBI WGS metagenome assembly FTHI01 (sample SAMEA3914788, study PRJEB12502) | metagenome | biome: forest; material: soil | place: Canada | collected 2011-07-03 | depth 0.1 m
AAGTCTCCCCTGCGGAACGCCCGCAGGGCCGCCAGCAACTGCCCTTCGTCTAGGCTCGAGTGTCTTGCCGATCCATTCAGGCTGGTCTTCGGGGACGTCCTGGGTGACATCTTGGGCGCGGCGGTCTTGAGAGCAGCGGCGGGCATGGCGGTCCCTTCAGGATGACGACGACAGGTTTTGTGCTGAGGTCGGCGCCAGAGGTGCGCGAACTCGCCCGGCGCCGGGGGCGCTGGGCGTTTTGGACGCTAGAATGGCGCTGGATTTCACCTGCGCTCCCCACCCCAAGCAGAACTCCGACCGACAAATAGCAACGCTCTTCCGGGGTTCCGGTTCCTCGCAGATCATCGGTGCAGCAGATATTTTCGACGGCGCGGAACGGAACATGAGGCGGATCGCAACCGCCAGGAACCTGACCGTGGCTGTCATCGCCGTCGGGGCCACGGCAGCGCTCGCGTTGAACCTGCCCGGGCACCTTTCGTATGACTCGGTGCTTCAGCTGTCCCAGGGACGCACCGGCGTCTACAACAGCTGGCACCCCCCGATCATGGCCTGGATGCTGGGCCTGGGGGACTCCATCGTCCACGGCCCGGCCCTGTTCGTGGCCTTTGACACGCTCCTGCTGTTCGGATCGCTGATTGGGCTGGTCCTGACCCCGGGAAATGGGCTTTGCAGCCGGTGGGCGCCGGTCATCGCCGCAGTCTTCGCCGCCACGCCCGTGGGGCTGATCTATCCGGCGATTGTCTGGAAGGACGTCCTGTTCGCCGCGAGCGCGCTCGCAGGATTCACCGCCCTGGCCCTGGCTGCTGCGCGGTGGCGGCGCCCACAGCTGCGGTGGCCGCTGATCTTCCTGGCCGCGGTGCTGATGGCCTTGGCCGGACTGGTCCGCCAGAACGGGGCGGTGGCGCCTCTCGTGGGCGCCGTTTCCCTGGGAATGATCGCCGCGGCCCAGCGACGCCGAATCCTTTACGGCGCAGGATTTGGGCTCGGCCTGCTTGTGGCCGCTGCTGTGATCATGACCGGTTCAACGCTTGCCCTGAATACCCGCAGCGACGGCGAGCCGGAGCAGGTGCGTCAGCTCGAATATCTCCAGCTCTATGACCTTTCCGGCGCCGTGAAGCGGCGGCCGTCACTTTCCCTGCAGCGGTTGAAGGCCGTCAATCCCCGCCTGGAGCAGCTGGTGAGAACCGAGGGTGCGATGGTGTGGACGCCGCTGCGGATCGACACCATCGCCGCACTGGACGACCTACATGAGCAGATGTTGGCCACTCCCGTGTCGGCAGTCACCGCCCAATGGGTCGATCTGATCGTCCGCCATCCCGACCTCTACCTGGCGGTACGGGGCGTCGACTTCTTCTGGGTGGTCTTCACCCCACGCGTCCGCGACTGCACGCCCTTCTTCGTCGGCGTCGACGGCCCTCAGCCTTTCATGGAGCAGCTCGGTCTCGTCCGGCGCATGAGCCCCAGGGACAGCGCCCTCAAGTCCTATGGCCTCGCCTTCACCTACACTCTATTATTCTCCCACGCGCTCTACGGGATGATCGCCATCCTCGTCCTGGTCCGGCTGGCGTTGCGTCACCGGCCCGCCGACATCGCCCTGGCCGGCATGATCTTCAGCGCCCTGACGTTCTGCGCCAGCTTCCTGGTGGTCTCGGTCGCCTGCGACTATCGCTACCTGTACTTCCTCGACGTGGCGGCGATGGCAGGCGCGCTCTATCTCGCCGCCAGCGGGCGCCGCAGCGCGGCGGGAACCTTGGTGAGCGCAGAACGTTGAGGTGTTAAGGGATTGTGCGCGTAAGGGGGTAGGCGTTCCGGTGGGCCAGGCTTCACTCAGGATTCTCATCGTCGAAGATGAGGCGATCGTGGCGCTTGAGCTTGAGCTCGCGGTCCAGGCCGCGGGCCATGACGTGGCCGGCGTCGCCGCCGATCTGAATGAGGCGGTCAACATCGCCCGCGCCGAACGGCTGGATCTCGCCCTGGTGGACATCAACCTTCGTGACGGACGCACGGGCGTGCGTATCGCCGAGCTGTTGGCCAAGGACCATCAGGTCGCCGTGGTGTTCCTGACCGCGAACCCCGACCTGGTGCCGCCGGGCTTCGCCGACGCACTGGGCGTCTATCCCAAGCCATATGACGTGGACGCAGTCGGGGAGCTGATCCGGTTTGCGGCGAGCGTCCGCCTCTCAGACCTGGCTGGCCCGGCGCCCCGCAGGTTCCAGGCGGCGGATTGGCTGAAGGACCGCCTCGGAGGCCCCGGACCGCTTGCTCAACTCTGCTGAACGGTCTCAGGCGGCCGACGCCGCGAGGGACGGCGGCTGAAGGCCGGGCGCTGGGGCGCGGAGCGGCATTCTGATCGCGATCCAGGCGCCCGGCCCTTCGCCCACGTCCAGCACCCCCTCCACCTGGGTCGCCAGGGCCGCCACCAGCTTCATGCCCAGTCCGGACGTCTTCCCGCCAAAGCCGCCGGGCAGGCCGCAGCCATCGTCCGACACGGAGAGGATGCAGGTCTCCTGGTCGGCCTGGAATCCCACTCTGATGATCCCGGGGCCCGAGCCGGGATAGGCGTATTTCGCGGCGTTGGTCACCAGCTCGTTGACCACCATCCCCAGGGGCACCGCCTGGTCCAGGCCAAGACGGATCGGTTGGGCGTCCACCTGAAGCCGCACCCTGCCGGAGCCATCGAGCAGCGACTGCGACAGCCGTTCGCACAGTTCGCCCAGATACTCGGCGAAATCCACGTCCCCCATGCTGTCGCCCTTGTAGAGGCTGGAGTGGATGTCGGAGATGGTCTGGATGCGGCTCACTGCCTTCAGCAGATGTTCCCGCGCCGGCCCCGTGGCGATGCCGCCGGCCTGCATGCGCAGCAGCGCCGAGACGATCTGGAGGTTGTTCTTGATCCGGTGGTTGAGTTCGTTGAACAGCTGCGTCTGGATCGCCTCGGCCTGTTTGCGTTCGGTGATGTCGACGAAGAACTGGCAGAAGCGATCGCCGTCCACGCGGTTGAGATAGAGCTCGCGCCATCGCCCCGACGCTGCGGTGTAGAATTCGGACCGGACCGTTTCACCGGTCGACATCGCGCGCTCCAGGAGCGGCATCCACGTCTTCATGACCTCGGGCCCGAACTCGCTGAGCCTGCGGCCCGACACGGCTTCGGTCTGGCCGGTCATCTGGAGCATTGCCGGATTCACCTCGAGCACCCGGCAATCGACGATCCGGCCATCCTGGTCGCGGATGGCGGCGCACAGGGTGAAGCCTTCGGACATGGAGTTGAACAGGGTGCGATAGCGTCCTTCGCTGTCCTGCAGCTTGCGGATGTTGTCGTTGAGCCGGGCCACCAGGGCGTGGACGTACTCTCCTGTCGCCACCAGGATCGCGCCTGTCACCAGGAAGATGCCGAGGTTCACCCAGGTCCCGAAGGCGACGGCGTCGGCGGTCCCCAGGGTGGGAAGGAACAGTTTCCAGCCGATCAGGGCGCTCAGCCCGACAGCGGTGGCGCCCCCCCGCCACCCGCCGAACAGGCTCGCGCCCAGGATCGCGGGGAAGAAGGTCGCGAAGGGGAAGACGCTCGGGAAGGCGTGGCTGATCAGCGTGCGGATCAGGGCCGCGGCCGCGACCAGCGAGACAGCCACCAGCTGTTCGACCATCAGCCTGCGCCAGGGCCTCGATGGGTTGAGATCTCCGAACAGGAACGCGCGCGTCGCCAGGTTCAGCATTCGCGCCTCATACGCAGCGGACAAACACTCAGCAGGACTTAGTATGCACCCGCGACCAGTCGCGACCAACTTGGAGCATTGTCGCACCGCCCCGGCAGGCGTGTCTCAAACGGGGTCGCCATAGGCGGCAAACAGCAGATCCGACACCTCCTGCAGGGAAATCGGCCGGCCGATCACCTCGAAGTGCTCGATCTCTTCCCGGACCGCCGGTGCGATGCGACCGACATCATTGTGGCCAACGCCGACCGCCTTCAGCGTCCGCGGCACGTCGAAGCCGGCGACGAAACTGGCGACGCGGTCAGCGCAGGCCAGGGCAGAAGGACGCGGGTTGTCGTCGTCGAAGGCGATGTCCAGTCCCTCGGCGATCGGTCCGAACCGTTCCGGCGAGACGTCGGCCATGAAGCGCATGGCGTGCGGCAGGGTGATGCACGAGGTCACCCCATGGGGCACATCCCAGGCCGGCCCGATCTGATGGCCGAGGGCATGGGAGAGGCCAAGGCCCGTGTTGAAGCCGCCAAAGAGCGAGCACCAGGCGGCGATCTGGCAATGGCCGCGGTGAGCGACGGACTCTTCGCCGCGCGTGGCGATCGAAGCTGGCAGGTGCTCCACCAGGAGCCGGATGGCCTTGGTCGCCAGGGCGTCGACGAATGGCTGACGGCGGACCGAGTAGGCGGACTCCACGGCGTGATCCAGCGCCCGCATGCCGGTGGCGGCCCACAGCCAGTCGGGCGTTTCCATCGCCAGTTCCGGATCATTGATCACCACCTTGGCCTGCAGCCGGGGATCGATCGTGGCGTGCTTGACCTTGCTGGCCTCGTCGGTGGCCCCGCCGCCCGGCGTGTACTCCCCCGCAGAAAGCGTCGTCGGGACGGCGATATGGATCAGCTCCCGGTCTGAAGGCGCGGTCTGGGCGTAGGCCGAGGCGAGGTCGAGTCCGGCCTCTCCCAGCGTCATGTCCCGCTCGTTCATCACCGAAGCGGCCGCCACCTTGGCCGTGTCGATCGGGCTGCCGCCCCCGAAACTGACCACGGCGTCGGCGTCCAGGCGCAGGAGCTCGGCCGTCAGGTCCCGCACCGTCTGCTTGGGCACGTGCTGGGCCGCGCCGGCGAAGACCCCCGCACACCGCTCGCCCATGACCGCCGTCACCCGCCCGAGCGCCGCCGAACGGCCCAGCGACCGGCCTGTGACCACCACCGCGCGCTGCAGTCCGCGCCGCGCTAGCTCGGGGCCCAGCTCGGCGATCTTGCCCGGCCCGAAGATCACCTTCTCCAGCCGCGTGAATGAGAACTCGCCCGATGGCGCAGACATCTGTCATCCTCCGGTCAGGGCGGCCGCAGCGCGGGACCGCCAGCGATAGGGTATTCGGACCGGGGGGCAAACCATGTTCCAGCAGCTTCTAACGCCAGTGGCGGACAACCTCGCCCTGTCGTTCGCGGTGGCGGCGGTTCCCATTGGCGCGGTGCTGTTGCTGATGGGCGTCCTGAGGCGACCGGCCTGGCAGGCGTCGCTGGCAGGCCTCGTCGTGGGCCTGGTGCTGGCGGTGGCTGTATGGCGCATGCCCCCGGCCCTGGCGCTGGACAGCGCAGCGGCGGGCGCGGCCTTCGCGCTCTGGCCGATCATGTGGATCGTGTTCAACGCGCTTCTGCTCTTCAATATCGCCGTGGCGTCGGGGCGGTTCGACGCGTTCCGAGCCTGGGTGGTGGATCACCTGCCCAACGACCGGCGCATCGTGCTGGTGGTCATCGGCTTCTGCTTCGGAGCGCTTCTTGAAGGGGTAGCCGGGTTCGGGACTCCAGTGGCGATCACCAGTGCGCTCCTGATCATGACAGGGTTCGAGCCGCTGGAGGCCCTGACCTTCACCCTGATCTTCAACACCGCCCCCGTAGCCTTCGGAGCTCTGGGCGCACCGGTGACCACCCTGGCCGCCGTCACCGGCCTGCCCGATACGGTGCTGGGCGCCATGATTGGCCGGCAGCTGCCGCTGATCGCCTTCATCCTGCCGTTCTATGTGATCGGCCTCTACGGCGGGGTCCGCTCGCTGAAGGCCCTGTGGCCGGGCCTGCTGGTGGCGGGCGCCAGCTTCGCGGCGACCCAGTTCGTGGCGTCCAACTACCTCGGCTACGCCCTCACCGACGTCCTGTCGGCCCTGGCCTCGCTGATCGTTACCACCGCCTTCCTGCGCGTCTGGCGACCGGCGCACGACGAGCGCTACGCCCTGCGCCTGCAGGAGGGGCTGGCAAAAGCGCCGGTGGCTCCCTGGCAGGGCTGGATCCCCTGGCTTGTGGTTTCGGCGGTGGTGATCGTCTGGACGCTGATGAAGATCAACCTCATCGGCCAGATGAAAGTCCCCTGGCCCGGCCTGGACAACCAGGTGTTCATCACCCTCTACAAGAAGCCCTATGCGGCGGTCTGGACCTTCCAGCCCCTGGCCACGGGCACCGCCATCCTGGCCGCAGCCGCGATCACGGCGCTGTTGGTCCGGTGCGGGATCGGGACGTTCCTGAAGTGCGTGGCCGACACCTGGCGGCAGATGTGGCTGGCGGTGGCGACGGTCACGGCCATCGTCGCCTTGGCCTATCTGATGAACTACTCCGGCATGAACTACACCCTGGGCCTGGGCGTGGCCTCAGTGGGGGTGCTGTTCCCCCTGGTCTCGGCCTTTCTGGGCTGGATGGCGGTGTTCCTGTCCGGCAGCGACACGTCCGGCAACGCCCTGTTCGGAAACCTGCAGGTGGTGGCGGCCCGTCAGCTGGGGCTCAATCCTGTGCTGTTCGCCGCGGCCAATTCGTCGGGCGGCGTGATGGGCAAGATGATCTCGCCGCAGAATATCTCCACCGGCGCCTCCACCACGGCGCTGAAGGGCCAGGAGGGGCGGGTGCTGGCCCGGACCTTCAAGCACAGCCTGATCCTGACGGTGCTGCTGGGCCTGCTGGTCGCCGCCCAGCAGTATTGGCTGGGCTGGATGATCCCGCGCTAGAAGGTGCGGCTATTCCTTCTGCAGGGTCAGGCCCTTGGGCGGCCCCCCCTTGCCGCCGAAGGTGATCACCGACCCGTCGGCCTTGGTGATGCTGATCAGGGCCCCGGCAGGGCGGCCGTCGCGCATGGGGAAGGCGGTCGCTGTGACCTTCTCTCCCGGCAGGAGCGAGCTGCGCTTGACCCCGTTGCGCAGGAGGGTGCTGGGCCCCTCGGATTCGAAGCCCCACTCCACCGGCTTGCCGTCGGCGCCGGGGGCCACGATCAGGATCCAGGAGTGCGGGTTGGTGTACTGGAACTCCTTCACCGTCCCTGAGATCTGGATCTGCTTGTCACGATCGAACATCGCAAAGGAGTGGTGCGCCAGCGCCGGTCCGGACGTGAGGGCGAGCGCCGCCAGGGCGGCTGCGGAAACAAATGCAGTCCTCATCACGGATGGTCTCCTGGCTTGGCGGGCGCAGACGCCGGGCCGAGCGCGTTGGGATCCTTGTAGCCTTTCTCGCCCGGCAGCACGAAGTTGGACGTGCCGTCGTCGGTCTTGACCACGTTGTTGTTCTCTTCGCAGGACCAGTGGTTGATCCTGAGACCGGGCGTCTTCACCCGCCCGTAGAGGTGGCGCACGCGCCATGGCTCGGTCAGAGCCAGCGGGTCATAGACGGTGATCACGTCCTCGATGGTGTCCGGATCGATCTTGCGCATGCGCTCGACGGTGGTGGCCTGGTCTGAGTGGTCGGGCTGCAGGCGCTGATATGTGCCGGCCATCAGGTGATTTGTGTGGATCACCAGGGTGTCGCCGTCCCAGAAGCCGACGGAGTCCCCTTCCCACAGGGGATAGGCCTCGTCCTCCGGCATGTGGCCGCGGCCGTCGGTGTAGACCCGGCGGATCTCTTCCTGCTGCTCGGTCATCAGCCAGGCCTGTTCAGGCCTCAGGATGTACTCCCTCAGGAACGGTTCCAGCAGCCAGCGCGGGTATCCGGCGGGCAGGCAGGCCGACAGGGGGTCCCACTCGATGCCCTTGCCCACATTGTTCAGCTTCAGCTCATAGCGCGCCCGGTATTCCGGGGTGAGCTTGGCGGTGGCGAAGCGGCCCTTCTGGTTGGGATCGAAGCTGAAGCCGGTGGTCTGGCTCCAGAGGCCGGTCCAGTCGGGCAGCTGTTCGAAGGTCTTCTTCTGGCCGCCGTGGGCGGCCGCCCGCATGGCCTGGTACTCGTCCCACGAGCTCGAATAGGTCTTGCCATAGGTCCAGCCCGAGGCCGCGCTGCGGCCATGCATCGGAGCGTGATGGCCGTGATGACGCCCGTGGTGGTGTGCGACGCGAGCAGAGGCTTGTCCGGACAAGCCGAAGATTGCCAGCCCGATCGTCGCGGCGGCGATCACCTTGCGCATCCAGTCCTCCCGCAGCAGCGGAGTCTGGAACGCCCGCCTGCAGGGAGAAGTCTTGCCTGCCTTGGCGGCGGAAGCAAGACCGTTGACGTCGCAATGATTGTCTCGAACCCGTCCGGACGGGTCAGGCGATGGCCTGTCTGAGCCTCGCTGCGGCGCGGTCGGCGGTTTCGCGTCGCATGACGCCGGCTGCCTCTCCTCGCGCCCGGACAGCGGCCACCAGTTGGGGAGAAGCTGTCTCCGGCCGTCCCGAATCGAAGGGCGGGTCGGGAGCATATTCGTTGACCAGCTGGATCAGGCGCGCCGTCTCTTCGCCCGCGATCTCCGCCGCGAGCGTCAGGGCGAAATCGATGCCCGCGGTCACCCCGCCGCCGGTGAAGACATTGCCGTCGCGGACCACCCGGGCCGGATCCGGGATCGCCCCGAAGCTGGTCAGCAGCTCGCGCCAGCCCCAGTGGCAGGCCGCCCGACGGCCGTCCAGCAGGCCGGCGGCGCCCAGGAGCAGCGAGCCGGTGCAGACCGAGGTCACATAGCGGGCGCCGAGCGCGAGCCGCCGCACCTCGGCAAGGAACGCCTCATCCTCCATCGCCTCGGACGTGCCGATGCCCCCAGGGACGCAGATGATGTCGCAGGAAGGGACGTCCTCCAGCCGTTCGACGCCGGCGAACACCAGGCCGGTGTCGGTGGCCAGGTCGCGGCCTGTGCTGGACGCCAGCACCTGCCGGGCGCCCGGCAGCATGGCGAGGATCTGGTACGGTCCGGTGAAGTCCAGCTGGGTGACGCGGGGAAAGACGGCGTAGACGATAAGGAGCGGTTCGGACATGGCGGCCTCCGGCGGTTGACGTCGCCATCATGCCTCGCCATGGTCATGGCTGAAATGACAATGATCCCTCGTTTTCCGTCATGACCCACGCCGTGGCCGTGCTCGTCTTCCCGGACTTCCAGATCCTGGACGCGGCCGGGCCCATGGCGGCCTTCGAGATCGCCGGGCGGACGGGAGGCGCGCGACGCTACAGTCTCCAGGTGCTTGCGGCCGATCCCGATGCGGCCGTCAGTTCGAGCGGTTTCGGCCTGGGCGCCCAGCCGCTGGAACGCGCAGGACGGATCGACACCCTGCTGGTCGCCGGCGGCGAGGGCGTACGCCAGGCGGTGTTCTGTACACGGACGGTCTCGTTCGTCCGCGAGAGGGCGGCTCTGGGCGCGCGCATCGCCAGCGTCTGCTCGGGCTCGTTCCTCCTGGCCGAGGCGGGGCTCCTGGACCACGGCGTGGCCCCCACCCACTGGAACGCCGCCGACGACTTCCGCCGCCGGTACCCCGGCGTGACCCTGGACGCAGACCGAATCTACACCCGCGAAGGCCGGATCTGGACCTCGGCAGGCATCACCGCCGGCATCGATCTGACCCTGGCGCTGATCGCCGAGGACCACGGCGAAGGCCTCGCCAAGGCGACCGCGCGCATGCTGGTCGTCTTCCACCGCCGCCCTGGCGGGCAGTCGCAGTTCTCGGCGGTGCTCGACCTTCAGGAACGCACGGACCGCTTCGCCCCGGTGCTGGCCTGGGCGCGCGAGCATCTGGACGAGCCTCTCGGGGTCGAACAACTGGCCTCAAGGGCGGGGCTCAGTCCTCGTCAATTCGCCCGCGCCTTCGCCGCGGACACCGGGGTGACCCCGGCCAAGGCGGTCGAGCGCCTGAGGGTCGAGGCCGCGCGCACCGAACTGGAAGGCTCCGCCGCCAGCGTCGAGCGGGTCTGCGCCCGCACTGGCTTCGGGGATCCGGAGCGGATGCGGCGCGCCTTCATCCGCGCCTTCGGCCAGCCGCCGCAGGCGCTGAAACGGGCGGCGCGGGGTTCGAACGAGCTGGGACGATACTGAGCACAACTTCCGAAAGGCTTCTGGCCATGACCTATGAGACCCTGATTGTCGCCGCGCCCGCCGAGCACGTGGTCCTGGTGACCCTGAACCGTCCGGAGGCCGCTAACGCCTTCAACACCCGGATGGGCCGCGAGCTGCTGGACGTGTTCGAGGGCTTCGCCGCGGTCGCCGCCTCCCCTCGCGTGGTCATCGTCACCGGCGTCGGCGAGCGCGCCTTCTGCGCCGGCGCGGACCTGAAAGAGCGAAACGGCATGAGTGACGGCGACTGGGTCGCCCAGCACGAGCTCTATGAGGCGATGACCCGGGCCATACTTCACGCACCCATGCCGGTGATCGCCGCCGTCAACGGGGCGGCCTATGCCGGGGGGTGTGAGATCGCCCTGCAATGCGACCTGATCTATGCCGCTGAAGGCGCGCGATTCGCGCTCACCGAGACCACGCTCGGCCTGATCCCTGGCATCGGCGGACCCCAGCTCCTTGCCCGCTCGGCTGGGCCGCGGCGGGCGAAGGAGGTCCTGCTCACTGGTTTGCCCTTCACTGCCCAGGAGGCGCTGGCCTGGGGCGTGGCCAACCGCGTCTGTCCACCGGACCGGCTGCTGGAGGAGGCGCTCGTGACTGCACGCCGGATCGCCGCCAACGCGCCCCTGGCCGTGCGCGCCGCCAAGCGCGTGGTCGATGCCGGAGCCGGCCTGCCGCTGGAGGCGGCCATGGCCTTGGACCTTGAGGAGTACAATCGCCTTGTCCCCACCGCCGACCGGATGGAAGGGGTCAGGGCCTTCAACGAGAAGCGCAAGCCGGTGTTTCGGGGCGAATAGGCCAAGGCGCGGCGGACCGGGGCGAATTCACTGGCGCGCACCAGCCTGCGCCGGTTAGATTCCGTGCGACGTCAACGAATTCGAGGGGCTTGCCGGATGGCGACCAAGCTTACGGTGAACGGCAAGGCTGTGACGGTTCAGGCCGACCCTGACACGCCGCTGTTGTGGGTGATCCGCGACGAGCTGCACATGACCGGGACCAAGTTCGGCTGCGGCATGGCCCAGTGCGGGGCCTGCACGGTGCACATCGACGGCCAGGCGACGCGCTCGTGCGTGACGCCGGTCTCGGCGGTGGCCGGGCGTAAGATCACCACCATCGAGGGCCTGGGCGGGAACCACCCGCTGCAGGCGGCCTGGGACTCGGTCGACGTCCCCCAGTGCGGTTACTGCCAGTCGGGCCAGATCATGTCGGCCGCGGCCCTGCTCGCGACCAAGCCCAAGCCCACCGACGAGGACATCGACGGCGCCATGCGCGGCAACATCTGCCGCTGCGGCACCTACCAGCGCATCCGCGCGGCCATCAAGCAGGCCGCCGGCATGGCCAAGGCCTGAGGGAGGACCCCATGAACGCTCCCTTCAACACACCCAGATTCAACCGGCGCGGCGTCCTGATCGGCGCGGCCATGGTGGGCGGCGCCCTGATTGTTGGACCTGTGGAGGCTGTCGCCCAGGCGGCGACCGGCGCACCGGGAACCTCGGTCGGCCCCTTCGGCCAATTCATCAGGTTTGCGCCCGACGGCTCAGTCACGGTGGTCAACAAGTTCCTGGAGATGGGCCAGGGCAACCACGTGGGCGTCGCTGCCCTGGTCTGCGAGGAGTTGGACGCGGACTGGTCGAGAATAGGGGTCGAGCACGCCCCGGCCGACGCCGTGCTCTACGCGAACGCCTTCCTGCGGATGCAGGGCACCGGCGGATCCAGCGCCATCGCCAGTTCCTACAAGCAGATGCGCAACGCCGGCGCGGCGGCGCGGGCGATGTTCGTCGAGGCCGCGGCCCGACGCTGGAGCGTGCCGGCGGCCGAGATCACAGTGAAGGATGGGGTGGTCAGCCACCCCTCTGGCAAGTCCGCCGGATTCGCCACCTTGATCGCTGATGCGGCCAAGGTCGCCCCGCCCCAGTCGCCGACACTGAAGGACCCCAAGACCTTCACCCTGGTCGGGACCCGGCGCGCTAGGCGCAAGGACTCCAGCGCCAAGGCCCGTGGCAAGGCGCGGTACACCCAGGATATCCAGACCCCGGGGATGCTGGTCGCCATGGTGGCCCATTCCCCCCGCTTCGGCGGCAAGGTCAAAAGCTTCGACGACGCCGAGACGCGCAAGGTCAAGGGCGTGGTGGAGGTGGTGCAGATCCCTTCAGGCGTGGCCGTGCTCGCCGACACCACCTGGGCCGCCAAGAAGGGCCGCGAGGCGCTGAAGGTGACGTGGGACGACTCCCAGGCTGAGATGCGCGGGACCGACCAGATCCTGGCCGACTTCAAGAAGGCCGCCGCCGGCCAGACCGACGTACCCGGCGTCCCTTTCGAGAACCACGGTGACCTGGCCGGCGCCTTCGACGGCGAGCTGTTCCAGGCCACCTATGACTTCCCCTACCTGGCCCACGCCACCATGGAGCCGATGAACTGCTCGGTGGTGCTGAACGGCTCGAAAGTGAAGCTGACCTACGGTTGCCAGGCCCAGGGCTGGGACCAGGCCGCGGTGGGCCACGCCATCGGTGTCGCGTCCGAATCCATCGAGATCGAGACCCTGTTCGCCGGCGGCTCCTTCGGCCGCCGAGGCACGCCATCGGGCGACTATGTGGTGGAGTGCGTCGAGGCCGCCCGCGCGGCGGCGGCCAAGTCGCCGGCCCTGGCCGGGCGGCCGGTGAAGCTGGTGTGGACCCGAGAGGACGACATGGCCGGCGGCAAGTACCGGCCCCTTGTCCACCACGCGATCGCCATCAAGACCGACGCAGCAGGCTATCCCACCGCCTGGCGCCACCGCATCGCCGGCCAGGCCATCTTCAGCTTCCCAGGTTCAAAGTTCGACGGCGCCACGGTGGAGGGGGTGCTGGGCTCACCCTATCTGAAGGCCACGCCGGTGACCGACACCCTGGTCTACGCCCCGACCTCGCAGGTGCCGGCCTCGTTCTGGCGATCGGTGGGGGCCACCCACACCGCCATGGCCATGGAGCACACCATCGACCAGCTGGCGCGGCGGGCGAACAAGGATCCGGTGGAGTACCGCCGCGAGATGTTCCGGCGGGCCAAGGCGGATCGGCACCTTGCGGCGCTGGACCTGGCGGTCTCCAAATCAGACTGGGGCAAGCCCAGCCCCGCCGGCTGGACCCGTGCGGTGGCGGTGAACGAGGCCTTCGGCACGGTGGTCGCCCAGATCGCCGACGTCACGGTCAAGGACGGCGAGCCGCGGGTGGGCCGGGTGGTCTCGGCGGTGGAATGCGGCGTGGCGGTGACGCCCGACCAGATCGCCGCCCAGATGGAGGGCGGGGTCTGCTACGGCCTCTCCTCGGCCCTGTTCGGCCAGATCACCATGAAGGACGGCGTCGTCGAGCAGCACAACTTCGACACCTACCGCGTGCTGCGCATGGACGAGGCCCCGACCGTGGAGACCTACATCGTGCCCTCGGCCAATCCGCCCAGCGGCATCGGCGAGCCGGGCACGCCCCTGATGTCCCCCATCGTCGCCAACGCCCTGCTCCAGCTCACCGGCAAACCGACGTCCAGCCTGCCGTTCGTCAAGACGTAGCGCGTTCGCTTTCCGGCGGCGCCTGCAAGGCGTCGCTGGCCCTATTTCACCACAAATCACACCAAGATCACCAAGAGCCGGCTGGCTTGGCGGCCGCCGGAGAACGTGCGGTCAGCGCGAGCGCCTTGGTGGACTTGGTGTCCTTGGCGGTGCATGTTTTTCAGGTCGGATTGTCGCTCTCGGACGAGTGACCAAGGCCGTTGGCCATGGCGTAGATCCCGACGGCGAGCACCACCACGCCCGCGGCCAGGCCACCGAAGAATCCGGCGCTCGAGGCGAACCACATCGTCAGGAAGGTGATGACCGCCGCAAAGTGGATGGCGGTCCATTTCACCCCCAGCATGAAGCGATGGTAGGTGGTGGCGTGACGTTTGAGGTCGGAGGCCGGATCCAAGGCGGGGTACGCTGACTCAGTCATGGCGAACACTCCAGCTTTGCTATGGACGGGGGAAGATTATCACCCCTGGGCAATGCCGGAGATCACAAGTCGGTTCCTGATTCAGGCGTGGAACAGCTCACTGACCGACTCGCCGTTGTGGATCCGTCGCATCGCCTCGGCGATGGCCGGCCCGATCGACAGCACCTTCAGCTTGTCCACCCGAGCGTCCAGGGGGATCGGCACGGTGTTGGTGCAGACGATCTCCAGCACGTCCGGCTGGGCAGAGAGGCGGTCCAGGGCGTCCTCGGCGAACAGGCCGTGGGTGCAGGCGACGCGGACAGTCGGAACGCCCTGCTCACGCAGGCGCTCCAGCAGCTCGAGCACCGTGGTGCCCTTGGCGATCTCGTCGTCCAGCACGATCACGTCTTTCCCGGCCACCTCGCCGATGACTGCGGTGATGCTGACCTTGTCGTCGTTGATGCGCTGCTTGGCGCCGGCCGCGACGCCTGTCCCAAGCATCCTGGCGAAGGCGGCGGCGGACTTGGCGCCGCCGAGGTCGGGCGAGACAACCACAGCATTGGAAAGGTCGTAGCGTCGGAAGTGCCTGGCGAGCTCGTTCAGGGCGTGCAGGTGGTCGACCGGGACGCTGAAGAAGCCGTGCACCTGGGGCGAGTGCAGGGCCATGGTCAGGACGCGGTTGGCGCCGGCGGCGACCATCAGGTCGGCCATCAATCGCCCGCCGATAGAGATGCGCGGCGCATCCTTCTTGTCTGAGCGGGCGTAGGCGTAGAACGGCATCACCACCGTGGTGCGCCAGGCCGAGGCGCCCCTCGCCGCATCCAGCATCAGGAACAGCTCCACCAGATGCTCCTGCACCGGGGGCGCCAGGGGTTGGATGATGAAGACATCCCGCTCGCGGCAGTTGCCCTGCAGCTGCACCTCCAGGCAGTCGGTGCCGAAGCGCTTCACGCGGGTGGGCAGCAGGGGGACGTTCAGCTCGGCGCAGATCTCGGCGGCGAGCTCCGGGTGGGCGCTGCCGCTGAAGACGGCGATCTCGCTCATGGCCCACCCCGCAGCGAATCGGAACCGCACGCGAGGGTGGTTATGGCCAGAGCTTCAGGACGCGGCAAGCGGGGCGCTGGAGGCCGGATCAGCTCAGCAGGCCGGTGAAATCGAGCGACGGGCGCAGACCTGGCCGTGCACGACGCCGCCGGCAGGGCATGCGGCGGCGTCCAGATCTGAGCTGCTCCGAAGCCGGGACTCCCACGCCGGCGCCCAAGGGTCCCGTGTGGCGCCGAAGCGGCAGCCGCCAGAGTATGGCGAGCGGCCGGCGCTGTCGCCGAGCGCCAGGTTCAGGGCGAACGACTGACCGCTCCCGCTCCGGCGCCTGAAATTCGAGTGGGTCTCAGAGGCCGCCACCGTGGCCATTCCCTTGTCCCCGAGGGGGATCATCGCGACGCCATAAATGTCGCGGTAGCCGTCGCTGCCGATGCCTACGCCGACTTCGCCGTGGATGGCGCGGTCGGCCGGACCCGCCGGACCGTCGTTCGGTGCGGCGCGGTCGGACAGCGGTTCGGGAGCGGAGTCCACCCAGTCCTGGATCTGGGCCTTCACGTCCTTGGCGCCCGCGCTGGACACCGGCGGGCCGTCGGCGTCGGCCGCCAAGGCCTGGCCGGCTGCGCCCAGGGCGAGCACGGAGGCGCAAACGGCCATGGTTTGAAGGCAGACTCTGGCCGCAGGCATCACAGCTACTCCGAGCCCCTGGATATTGATGGGCGGCGATTGCGGCGCTCCCATGTCCCGTCTGCGCCCTGGCTTGGCCCTTCGTGTTTCACCCGTGTTTCATCGATGAATTGAGCCAGGTCATCGCCAGAAGGCTTGGCCGTGTGATCCTGAGTCATCGTCAGCAAAGGAGCTCGACATGCGACCCAAGACCCTCATCGCGGCGCTTTCAGCCGCTGCTTCCATCGTCATCATCGGCGGAATCTCAGTCGCCCAGGATCACGCCGGCATGGGCCCCGGCCACATGCCGCCCATGCAGCAGATGCAGGAGCGCCACGAACACATGCTGGCCGACCTGCGCACGGTGCTGCGCATCCGTCCCGACCAGGAGGTCGCCTTCAAGGCGGTGCTCGACACCATGCACCAGGCGTCTCCGCCCGAGCCCCCCGCCCCGCCGGCGGCAAACCTGACCACGCCCCAGATGTTCGCCCTGCACGACCAGATGGAAGCCACGATGAAGGCCAAGGCGGATAAGCACCGCGCCGCGATCCTGGCCCTCTACAATGTCCTGTCGCCCGACCAGCAGCAGACCTTCGACGCCCTGATGCGCATGCATCACGGGATGGGCGCGATGCACGGCGGCATGATGATGATGGGCCACGGCATGATGAGCGGCGGCCACATGGGCGGCCCCCACATGGACGGCCCGATGGGCGGGCCTCCGCCACACTGACCCAGGGCCCTTTGCTCCGAACTGCGAATTGTGGCGAAGCTGCTATCGCTGAGCCACAGTTCCCGGGGAGAGCAGCTTCATGCAGCCGGCGCATCCAGCCCTGTCGCCCCGCCACATCCTGGTGGTCGATGACGATGACGCCCTGCGGGGGCAGGTCAGCCACTATCTGTCAGAGCACGGCTTCGTGGTCCACGGCGCCGCCGACGCCCGCCAGATGGAGACCGTTCTGGCCGACGCGCCGGTCGACCTCGTCGTCCTGGATCTGATGCTACCCGGCGAGGACGGCCTGTCGATCTGCCGGCGGCTCTCCGAAGGCGGCGGCCCGGCCATCATCATGCTGAGCGCCATGGGTGACGAGGTCGACCGGATCCTCGGCCTCGAGCTGGGCGCGGACGACTACCTGCCCAAGTCCGCCAGCCCGCGTGAGCTGCTGGCGCGGGTCAAGGCGGTCCTGCGTCGCCAGGAGGAAGTCCGGGGCGGGGCCCCGCGGCGGGGCTCGGCCTTCCATTTCCTGGGGTTCGTGCTCGACACCGTACGGCGGAACCTGCGGGCGCCCAACGGGACCACCATCCTCTTGACCGCCGGGGAGTACTCGCTGCTGCGCGCTTTCCTCGATCATCCGCAGCGGATCCTGCCGCGCGACCAGTTGCTGGACGCGGCAAGAGGCGAGGACGCCGACGTGTTCGACCGCGCCATCGACGTCCAGATCAGCCGCCTCAGGCGTAAGCTGCACGCCTTCAGCACCGGCGAGATCATCAAGACCCACCGCGGCGCGGGCTATCTGTTCGATGCGGCGGTCACCCGTTCATGACGCCCTCAGCGCCAGCGCGCAGGCCCGGCGGCGCCCCCATCGCGGTCCAGGTGGGCGTGCTGCTGATGGTCAGCCTGGTGGCGGCCCAGGCCTTCAGCCTGTTGCTGGTGATCCTGACCCCGCCGCCGCCTGTGCCGATCTATCAGTTGAGCGAGGTCGCCCAGGCCCTTGCGGGCGGCTCGCTGGAGGCGCGCTTCGGGCCGCCGCTGATGCGCTCGACGGTGGACACGCCGCCCGCTGAGCCCGCCGGCGGCGGATTTCCCGACATGCCCGCGCGCGCCATGCTCTCCAGCCTGCTGCGCACCTCGCCCGACCGCCTGCGGTTCGTCTGGGCCGGCCATCCGATGATCGTCCACAGACGGACGGAACACCGCCCTCCGGCGAGCCTGTTCGACCTGCCGCCCGGAGCGCCGCCGCATCCGCCCATGCCGATCATGGCGATGCAGGCGATGCATCTGGCCGGCGGCGGGATCGCCGGCGGCTTCGTCGCGGCAGTGCAGCGGCCGGACGGACGCTGGACCGTGGTCAAGACGCCGCCCGAGCCCTTCATCCGGATCTGGCATCAGCGGATGGCGCTTTGGCTGTTCGGCTGCCTGGTGATCGTCCTGCCCGCGGCCTATCTCTTCGCCCGGCGGATCACCGCGCCGATCGACGGCTTCGCCCGGGCGGCCCAGGCGCTGGGACGCGATCCCAACGCACCGCCGATCCCTGTCTCGGGACCGGCCGAGATCGGCGCTGCGGCCAGCGCCTTCAACGACATGCAGGCCCGCATCCGGCGCTACGTGGACGACCGCACGGCCATGGTCGGCGCCGTCTCGCACGATCTGCGCACCCCCCTGGCGCGCATCCGCTACCGGATGGAGACCGCGCCCGGCGACCTCAAGGGGCCGGTCCTTTCGGACGTGGACCAGATGGAGCGCATGATCGGCTCGGTGCTGGCCTTCATCCGCGAAGGCCAGGAGCCGGGCCGGCGCGAGCGGCTCGACCTGCTGTCGATCGTGGAATGCGTGGCCGACGACGCCAGCCTGCCCGGGGCCGACGTCGAAATCGTCGAGAGCCTGCCCCTGGAAGTGGATGGCGATGGCCTCGCCCTGCAGCGGATGTTCGCCAACCTGGTGGACAACGCCGTGAAGTACGGCAAGCGGGCTCGGATCAGGATCCAGTCCCTGGGCCACGACGCCATGGTCCGGATCGAGGACGATGGACCGGGCCTGCCGCCCGGCGAGCTGGAGCCGGTGTTCAAGCCCTTCTACCGGCCGGACCGGGCGCGCACGCTCGACGACGGCGGCGTCGGTCTGGGCCTTGCAGTCGCCCGGTCGATCGCCCGGGCCCATGGCGGTGACATCGAGCTGCAATCTCCCCCAGGAGGAGGCCTGGTCGCGACCGTGCGGCTGCCGTTGGCCGGAGACTGAACCGTCACTCCGCCGCGACGACGGAGCCGGCGGCTGCCGTCTCCACGGGCGCCGAAGCGTCGGAGACGCCCGCACGGCGCATCCGTCGGTCGATCAGGCCGATGAACAGGACGCAGACTCCAAAGACCGCCGGGCAGACGGCCATCAGGGCGTAGGTGTTCTTCACCGGCAGCGACGTGGACAGCACCGCTGCACCGATGATCGGGGCCGCGATCGACCCCACTTTGGCCACCGAACCCGCCCAGCCCGCGCCGCTGGCCCGGTGGGCGCTGGGATAGAAGATCCCGGCGATGGACTGGATGGCGTAGTGACCGCCGCCGAGGAACACCGACAGGCATAGGCTCAGCGCCAGGAAGACGCCGAGGCCCATGGGAACCAGGCCCGCCACCAGCAGCAGCGGAACGGCAATGGTCGGCAGCACGGCGATGGAGATGGGCCCCTTGCCGTCCGTGAAGCCCATGATCGCCAGGCCCCCGACGGCCCCGCAGAGGGAATTGGCGGCCGTGACCCAGGCGGCGTCATTGGCGCTGAAGCCCATCTCCTCTAGCACCAGCGGGCCCCAGCTGGTCAAGAAGTAGGTCGACAGCGAGCTGAAGATGAACGCCATCCACAGAAGCGGCGTGATCCACGCCAGCCGGCCGCGGAACAGCACGCCAGGATGGAACGGGGCCTTGCCGGCGCTGCCGGCGACCTCGTCGGAAAGCCGGAAATGCGCATCCGCCGGCAGGTCCAACTTTGGCGCCAGGCGCTTGATGACCCGTGCGATGCGGGCGGCGGGCGCACCCTTGCTGGTCAGATATCGCAGCGACTCGGGGAGGGCCACAAGCAGCATGACGGCGGCGAGGAACGAGGCCGCGCCGCCGAACCAGAACACGCCGTGCCAGCCGAGTTCGGGGATCAGGGCCCGCGCCAGGGGCCCGGCGAAGGCCACGCCGAAGCCGTAGCCCAGCAGGATCAGGGTCACCACGCGGGCCCGGAAGCGGCGGGGGACGAACTCGATGTTGAGCGCCCAGAGCAGCGGCATCGCGCCGCCAAGGACGATCCCGTTCAGGAAACGTAGCGCCAGCAGCTGTTCGTAGGTCTGGGCGAATCCGAGGGCTGCCGTGAGCAGGCTGAAGGCGAAGGTGGCGATGATCACCGAAGGCCGGCGCCCGATCCGGTCCCCCAGCCAGCCGAACAGGAAACCCCCGACCAGCAGGCCGAAGATGCCGGCAGAAAACACATTGCCCAGCATCGCCTTGTTCAGGGCGAAGTCGGCCATCAGGTACTTGGACGTGAACGAGATCGACGTCATGTCGTAGCCGTCGAAGAAGATCACCAGCCACGACACCAGGATCAGCCGCACGATGAACCAGCCGATCGGCTGGCGCTCGATCACCTCGGCGACGTCAACAATCCGACCTTCAGCCATACGCATCTCCCCTATCGGGAGCATGCTACCGATGGATCGTCGGTCTGGCGATGGGTCAGGCGACGCCCTTCCAGTAGACGAAGCCCATGGCGTTGCCCGTCCCTGCGGCCGAGCGGTAGCAGGGCACGTAGTCGACGACGGTGGGCGCGCAACCCAGCTCGGCCATGGCGCCGATCACAGGGATCCAGTTCTTGGTCTCGGACGTGCCCGACTGGAACGTCGCCTCTTCCAGCTGCTCCAGGATCGATGCGTCGCCGGCGCGGATGGCGTCCAGGATCACCGCATCCACGGCCTCATCGATGACGAAGTGCGTGAGGCCGCCCGAGCCGATCAGGGCGACCCTGGCGTCCGTGGGCCAGGACCGGATCGCCCTCGCCAGGGCGCGGCCGAAGTCGATGGAGCGTCGCACCGTGGGCTGGTTCGGCGGATAGAAGGTGTTCTGCACGATCGCGACGGTGGGCGGGACCTTGTCGCCCATGAGCCGGTGCAGGATGAAGCCGAAGGCGTGGGGGATCGAGGACCAGCCGCCGCGATGGGGCGGCACGGCTTGCATGGCCGCGGGATCGAAGCCCTCGGCCTGGACGGACTTCAGGATATGCAACGCCAGGTCCGGACAGCCGGGATGCTCGATCGGCTTGTCGGGCGCATTGGCGCGCATGGCGATGCGGATGCCGGCCGGCCAGCGCTCGGCGTACTCCGCCGGCGGCAGCCGGTTGGGGATGACGTCCCCCCAATGGACGCTGAAGGTGGGGACCAGGCCCTCCCAGAACATCTCGTTCTGGTCGTTGCCGATCAACACCACGACATCGGGGGCGGTCTCCGTGAACACCTTCGACAGGGTGGCGATCGCGGCCTGGCAGGCGTCGTACCGCTGCTGTGTGACCTCCGGCGTCAGCTGCGCGGCAAGGTCCTCTCCCGCCCGTTCGACGGCGAGCTCGTCATAGGTCCAGGTCCGCTTGCGGTAGTGGTGCTCCGGATTGCGGCGGTCATCCTCGGCGCGCAGATGCCACAGGTCGGGCGGGGTGGTCAGCATCGGCCCGTGCGATGAGCCGATACCCAGGACGATCTCGGCCATGATTACGCGTCCAGCCTGAACACCTGGCGGGCGTTGTCTTCGAAGATGGCCTTGCGGTCGGCGTCCGAAAGCCAGTCGATCTGATCGATGTAGGGCTTCACGTGGTCGTAGGCGTGGCCCAGGTCGGGGTTCATGTAGGAGCCGGTGCCCGGGCACTCGGTGCCGAACAGCACCCGGTCGGAGCCCACCACCTTGATCAGCAGGCTCACCGCTTCGGGCGTGTAGAGCACGGAGTCGAAATAGAGGTTTCGGAGCCGGTCGATGAACTGGCCGCCCTTGGGCAGGTGGGCGGACGAGGCCTGGTAGCGGCCGAGCTGATAGGGCACGGCGCCGCCGCCGTGGGGGACGATGATCTTCAGGCTCGGGAAGTCCTTGAACACGTCGGAGTTCACCAGGTTGAAGACCGCGATGGTCTCCTCGGTGATGAAGTGGGTGGAATAGGTCTCCCGCTCCGA
>FTHI01000783.1_pt1 | contig 21327 bp, 18 predicted proteins | sample 1640891 | NCBI WGS metagenome assembly FTHI01 (sample SAMEA3914788, study PRJEB12502) | metagenome | biome: forest; material: soil | place: Canada | collected 2011-07-03 | depth 0.1 m
CGACGTGGACGTTGGGGGCGGTGAGGTTGATGCCGACCCCGGCTTTGCCGGTGATGCCGGTGATGGTGTTGCCCTTGACCTCGACATTGCTCCAGTCGGTGTCGCCCTGGCTCGCCAGCCAGATCCCGAGGCCTACGACATTGGAGACCGTGTTGTTCTGGATCAGGTACCCGGCCACGTGGGTGGAGGCCGCGGAGGCGACATAGATGCCCTTGGCCCACTGGCCGCTGACCGTATTGCCCTGGATCGTGATGCCGGTGGAGATGGTGTAGGGCGTGACGCGGATGCCGGTGTTGCCGCCGGTCAGGGTGTTGTTGGTGATGGTGAGGTTGCTGATGTCGGTCTTGGAGCCGGTCGCGCCGTCCTCGTAGGCGACGATATTATTGGTGCCGATGCCCGAGACGTTGTTGCCGGTAATCGTGACGCCGTGCCCGCCGTAGACCTTGATCCCGTCTTCCCCCAGGGTGCTCTGGGCCGACGCATGTCCGACGAGGGTGTTGTTCTGGATGAGGTTGTTGTCGCCTCGGGCGTTCAGGATCAGCGTCTCGGCGGAATCGTAGCCGTCGATGCGGACGCCCTGGACAGTGGAGTTGGTGGTGAGGGTCCCGGCCCCGTCGGCGCCCAGGATGATCCCATTGGCATGGGTCCCGTTGGTGAAGTGGTCGATGGCGAGGTTCTGGACCGTGGCGTTGGTCACCCCGATCATACCGACCGTGGCGAAGTACCATGCGCCCTTGATTAGGAGGCCCGGCAGATCGCCGCCGGGATTGCGCAGGATCGTGGACGCGCCATCACCCGTCAGAGTGACGTTGGAGGGCACCAGGATCATGTTGCTGAGCTCGTACACCCCGGCGGGGGCGTAGACGGTGCCGCCGCCCGCTGCGCCGGCGGCGTTCAGGGCGGCCTGGAAAGCAGCGAGATCATTAGTGACCCCGTCGCCCTTCGCGCCGTAATCGACAACATTATAGATCACTGAGAGCTCACACGAATTGGCCGAAGCCAGACCTCGACAAGGCGGAACTATAGACCCTCCGACCCGTGCGCTGACACCCCGTCTGGAGGAGCAGAAGGCTAACCGGCCAAGTCAGCCCGCGGCGGGCAAATCCGACGTTCAATTGCCCGATCCCCGCGCACTGGTGAAGTAGCGCCGATTTCTTCTGTATTCACCTCCTGACAACTCCGGAGAGAATTCGACACGTCCGTCACGGGTGTGCGCAAAAAAGCCTGTCGCAAAAGCACAGCGCACGCGCCCTGCGGCGAACGGCCGCGTCGGGTTCGGCTCGTGGCCCGCTCATTGCTTGCCTGAGCGCAGGAGAGGCGGTTCTGAGCCGAAACCGTACTCGGAGCGCGCCTGGCAGGCGATCGGCCGCATCCACGGGGACTTCACTTGACTCGTCGAAATGCTGCAGAGCAATGTGAAAGCCCAGTTCAGCGGAGGCCTCAATTGGACGGCTCTTCAATTCAGGTCCAGCGTCCGCCCCGCCTTAGTGTTCCAGACGGGTTGCTGGGGGGCTTCTCGAGCCACGACGGCACGTTCGAATTCTACCGTCGGGTGAATTCTATCTTGGAACCGTCATTTACTGTCCTCGATTTCGGGGCAGGACGGGCCGGATGGGTCGAGGAGGACGACGTCCCCGTGCGCGCCTCGATGCGGACCATCAAGGGCAAGGTCGCGAGGTTCATCGCCGCCGACATCGATCCGGTCGTGCTGCAAAACCAGACGACCGACGAGAACCTGCTGATCGAGGATGGAGTCGTGCCTCTGCCCACGGGTTCGGTGGACCTGATCATCTGCGACTACGTCCTGGAACACGTCGAGGATCCAGCGCGGTTCGTGGCGGAGGTCGACCGGCTGCTTCGGCCGGGCGGCTACTTCTGCGCCCGGACCCCTCACGGCCTCAACTACGTCTCGATCGCGGCGAGGGCGGTGCGCAACTCCCAGCACGCGTCCATCCTGCGCAAGGTCCAGCCGACCCGTAAGGCCGAGGACGTCTTCCCGACCGCCTACAAGCTGAACTCGAAGCGGGCGGTGCGCAGGGCGTTCAAGGGCTTCGAGGACTACTCCTACCTCTACGTGCCGGAGCCTTCGTATTATTTCGGCAAGAAGCTCGTGTTCGACTGCCTCTCGGTCGCCCACAAGCTGCTGCCCGCGCCCTTCGTCGGCAATATATTCGTCTTCATGCGCAAGGCGGCTTAGACAGGCTTGCCTTCCCAGCGCGTGCGTGACGTCCCGAAAAGTTCCGACATTTTGCACGCGCGGCGGAACGTGCTGCGGCGCACACGAGGAATGTGACGTGACAGATCATCGGACCTCCGTCGGCGGCCTTTCTCACTTCCTCCCGCTCCTTGTCACCGCGGTCGCCGCGGCGCCCTGCTGCTTTGCCCTGTCTCGCGTAGCCAGCGGGTGGGGCCTGGTCGCGGTGGTCATCGCGCCGGCTGTGGCGATGCGGTTGATCCAAGGAAAGTTTGTCGTCAACCCGATCTACGTGCTCGGCGCCATGTGGCTACTCGGCGTTTCGCTGCCGAGCATCGCGACCGACCTGTATTCACCAGTCCACATGTACGGAATTCCGCCGGAATGGCGCGAGAAGGCGGCCCTGTGGATGTATCGGGGGTGGGCAGCCTTCAGCCTGGTCTACTGGGCGTTTGCACCGATCCCTTCCGTTGTGTCGGGGGCGGAGACGCAGACCTTTCGAATGCCCGTGGTCATGGTCAGCCGATTCAGAACTGTGGTGGCCGCGCTTGCCCTGGCGGCCACCATCGGATTCCTGCTCGTGACCCGGGGCCACTCCTATACCTTCGAGCACGCGATCCTCGACACGTCCACGCTGCAACAGGTTCTCATCGAGATGCGGGCCCTCGCGCCCCTCTATGTGTACCTCTATTTCTCGGCCAAGGCGGACGGCCACCTCAGGCGCAATGAGCGGATCGTCCTGATCGCGGTGCTCGCGTCCCAGTTCTTTTTCTTCACCGCCACCGGGACGAAGGCCGTGCCCCTTGAGCTCCTCGGCGCCTGGGCGCTGGGCGCGGCGTCGAGAGGCCCCAGGATGAAACCAGCAAAGCAAGTTTTGCTCGGCGCGGTGGCCTTATTCGCGATCTACTTCGTGTTCTACTTCAACCTCGCCTACAGAACCGAAATGGCCTACCGCCCCTCAAGCGGCGGTTCGCTGGGCGAGGTGGTGTCGAGCCAGTTCACCGCCGTCAGCGAGGCCGCGACAGACGTTGTGACGTTCCGCAGACTCGATTTCGACGGCATCAGCACGTTCGGCATGGACAGCATTCTTCTGCGGTTCGCCAACGTCCTGCCTTTCGGCAACGTCTTGGCCCAGACGCAGGGTCGACCGCCCTTCGAGGGAGCATTCGACTCGCTGGTGGCGCCCGTCTTCGCCGTCCTGCCCAGGGACCTGCTCGACAGCAAGGTGCACTTCTTCGGATCGGGGGACTTCGCCCAGTTGCTCGGGTGGGAATACGGCGGCTATTCGATCACCACCGTCGGCAGCTTCTACTGGGCCTGGGGCTACGCCGGCATCATCGGCGGGATGATGGGATTGGGAGCCCTACTGGCGCTGCTGGTTCGGCTCGGCCGGCAATCCGGACCTTGGGGCCTTATCTTCCAGGCCATGACAGTCCGCCTCGTGCTGATGATGATGGACATCGGCATCGAGTTCCAACCGCTCATCATCAGCGGCTTGCGTTCGTTCCTGTTCCTGTGCGCGGCGTACTTCGTCGTCCGTGTGGTCACGCCCCGGAGTTCAGCCTACATCCGCCCGGCTATGGGCTGATGTTTGCACCGGCCGGCCACGCGCCGGATCAGGCCCCCGGCGTCGCCAGCCAGTTCTCGCCGTCCGCGCGCTCGACCCGGTAGCCGGCGTCGGCCAGGATCCGCCTGCAGGCGTCGGCGTCCTGGAGGGCTTCGAAGTAGATCGTCGGACGGGCGGTCCCAAGCAGCTCGCCCGCCCCGCGGAAGACGTCCAACTCACCGCCCTCCACATCGATCTTCACGAAGGTCGGCGGGCCGAACTTGGCCAGCAGATCGTCCATGGTTACCGTCGGTACGGTCAGGGCGCCGCGCACCCCCCCGGTCTGGCTGCCGCCGCCCGACTTCGTCAGGAAGTTCGACGCCCGGCCCCTGGCCGCGATGGAAAGTTCCTCCAGGCCGCGGCTCGAGGAGACCGCCGCGGTGACCACATTCAGCGCGACGCCGTTCATGGCCGAGGAGTCCCGCAGCATGTTCGACAGGAACGGATCTGGCTCGACCGCCACGATCCGCGCCGCCCCGGCGCACGAGAAAGCGAAGACGCCGCAGTTCGAGCCGATGTCCCACACCGAGGATTGCGGGTTCACATGCGTCTTCGCCAGCTCGACCAGCGCCTGGTCGAACTCTCCGGAGAGGTACTTCAGCTGGCTGTCCGGGCTGACGTAGATGTGCACGCCGTTGGGCAGCCGCTTGCGGATCCGCCGGTTCCTGGCCAGCCGCTCGATGGCGGCCCTTAGCACTCTCGGGCTGTTCATTGGGGTCTCGCTGTCGCTCCAGGCGCCGCCGCGGTCACGCGGGCGGGGCCGAAACTCTTGAATTGAGCGTCAGGAAACCTGCGCTCTTGAACACGTACTTGGGCAGCAGCGACACGCGGCTTGCGCCGAAGCCGTGCTTGCGAAGGGCGTCGACCGACTCCTGCTGCGCCAGGGCGATGCCGCCGAAGCTCTGGCTCTGACCGCCGGCGCGCATCGCGGTGATGGTGGTGGGCAAGGTCGCGAAGCGCAGCTTCTCGACCAGGAAGAACCTGACCATCCAGTCGAAATCGGCCGCCGTCCTGTAGGACAGGTCGAACGGCCCGACCCGGGCGAAGGCTTCGCGGCTGACAAAGAAGCCCGGATGAGGCGGCATGTGGCCGAAGCGGACCATCCAGGGACGGAACCCGGCCGCCGGGTAGGCGCGCACGACGCGCTCTGGGGATCGGGACTTCACGATGGCGACCCCGCCGCCAACGGCGTCGGAGCCGTCCTGCGCCGCGGCGGCCATGCGGTCGAGCACGTCGGGGCGGCAGTAGTAGTCATCTGAGTTCAGGAAGGCGAAGAGGTCTCCCCGAGCGGCCGCCGCCCCCTTGTTCATCGCGTCGTAGAGGCCCTTGTCCGGGCCCGACTGCAACCGCAGCCGCGGGTGCTCGAGCGACTGCACGAGCTCGATGGTGCCATCCGTCGACCCGCCGTCGACGATCAGGTGCTCATAGTCGCTCCAGCCCTGCTGCTGAACCGAGCGGATGGTCGCCCCGATGGTCGAGGCCGAGTTGCGGCACACGGTGATGACGGAGATCTTCATGCGATCAGCGCCAGAAGGTCGGGGAGGGGAGGACGGCCATCCGCCTAGGCCCCCCCGCGCTGGGCGGCGGCGAGCTTGGCGTCGATCATGATCTCATAGGCCAGCCGCATCGATGCGTAATGGAAGCCGGGTGCGCCATCGAGCACGCCGCCCCGGACGAGGTACAGGTAGAGGAACACCAGCACGGGGCGACCCGGCAGCCGGTAGGCCAGCCTCTTCAGCGCGGCCCGCCGGGCCCCCGGATCGGCGGAGAGCATCTCCCCAAGCCGCAGCGGCTGTGTGCGCTCGCCAAGCAGGGCGACGGCTTCCATCCGCGAATAGCGATTGTGACGCTCGAACCACCAGTCCAGGCCCTTGTTGAACGGAAAGTGCTCGATGTGCCCTTGCAGGGAAAAAGCCGCCCCGTCGGCTTCATAGATCTCGTTGATCTCGCGCAGGACCCGCACTCGCCCGCGCCGGAACAGCCGGGGAAAATAGGTCGGATAGCCCGACGCGCGCCGCAGCCAGCGGCCCATGAACATGTCCCGGCGCCTGACCCGGTAAAGCGCGGCGTCGGGGGCGGCGCCTTCCACGGTGCGCTCGATCTCGGCGGCGAGGTCCGGCGTCATCCGCTCGTCGGCGTCGAGGCAGACGATCCACTCGTTGTCCCAGGGAAACGCCAGACCGAAATTCCGCTGGTCGGCGTAGTTGGTGAATGGCCTGACGACCACCTTGGCCCCATGCGCTGCGGCGACCTCGGCGGTCCGGTCCGTGCTGACCGAATCGAGCACCCTCACGTCGTCACGCCAAGGCAACGCGGCGATGCAGTCGCCGATGTTGCGCTCTTCGTTGAGCGTGAGGATCAGGGCCGAGATCATCCGCGCTAGCGCCTTGCGATCGGGCGCGCGGGATTGCCGACGACCACCATGTCGGCCGGCACGTCCTTGACCACCACCGAGCGCGCCCCGACGACCGCCCGGTCTCCGATGGACACCCCCGGTCCGACGAAGGCGTCGGCCGCCACCCAGGCGCCGGCTCCGACGCGGATCGGGCCGGCGAGCAGGGCGAAGTCCGCGGCGCGATGATCGTGAGTCCCGCCGCACAGGTGCACCCCCTGGCTGACGACCGAGCGGGCCTCGAGGACCACCCGGTCGACGCAATAGCAGACCGATCTGGGTCCCAGGCAGGACCCGGCCTGCATCTCCAGATTCCACGGCGCCCAGACGGTCGCCGACGGGTAGGGCGCAGCTCCGGGACCGACCTTGGCGCCGAACGCGCGCAGCAGCGCCCGCCGCCAGGCGTGGAGCGGGGCGGGGGAATATCGGTAGGCCGTGCCCTGGACCAGCGTCCAGGCGGCGCGGCGAAGCTTGTCACGCAGGCTCGGGGCGGCGGTCCTGCGCACGCGCGAGCGCGCGGTCGCGCCGTCCGACGCGACAGAGGCGGAGGCGTCGTGGAGGCTGGGCGGCGCGGGCCGCCGCGCTTCAGTCGATCTCGACATGACCGGGCCTTTCCGCCTTGCCCAGGCGCCAGCGATAAACGGCGAGCATCTGGGCGCCGACCGTCGACCAAGAGAAGTCCCGGGCCATCCAGGCCCGGCCGCGGGCGCCCATCGCCTGGAGCGCCGGCCGGGGCATGGACGCGGCCTGCTCCAGCGTGGCGGCGAGCACGTCGGGATCGTGGTCGATCCACCAGCCGCACCGGTTCTGCTGCAGGCCCTGCCACGGCGCGCCCTTGGTGCAGATCACCGGCGTCTCCTGGGCGAGCGCTTCACCGACGACCAGGCCGAAGTTCTCGCTGAGGGTGGGCAGGACGAAGACATCCGCGGCCCTCAGCGCCGCATCCCTGTCGGCGCCGAAGACGCCGGGCTCGAAGCTCACGCGCTGCACGCCGAGGCTTTGCGCCAGACGCTTGAGCTCCACGTCATGCTGCCGTTCCGAGGGACCAACGATCCGCAGCCGCCAATCCGGCCACCTGGATTCGATGGCGGCCCAGGCCCTGATCAACAGGTCGATCCCCTTCTTGGGATGGATCCGGCCCAGGTAGAGGATGGTCCGCTCCGGCGGCGAGTCCAGGGTCCTGGGCTCGAGCTCGGGAATGTCGATGCCGTTGGGAATGACCGCGATCGGCTGCTTCAGGCCGAAGCGGCGGATGTGCTGCACCTCTTCGGCGCTGGTCGCATGAAAACAGTCGACGCTGTCCAGGGCCCGCTGCTGGAAGAGGCGGAGGAACAGGCCCTTGCGCACCCGCGAATACTCCAGCACCACGGGGTCCATCATGCCGTGTGTGGAAAAGACGAGCGGCGCGCCGCGTCGGCGCGCGATCGCGGCGGGCATGACGTTGGGCATCAGCCACATGCCGTGCGTGTGGATCAGCGCGCCGCCACGCGCGGCCTCATCGACCGCCTGTCTCATCTCGTGGGAGAGATAGAGCTGGCCAAGCACCGGAACGGAGGCGAAGTCCCGCCGAAAGGTGAGGGCCCGCACCCCATTCGCGACCTGGGCACGAGGCTCGCCCAGGCTCATCAGGTCCACCTTCGCGCCCTGGCCGGCCACCGCCTCGGCGAGGCGCGTCACGGCCACGCTCGTCCCCCCGAGCACCTCCAGCGTCGAGGCGACGATCTGGACGCAATGGATCGCCGCCGCGCCTGGCTGCAGCCCAAGCACGTCGCCAACGGTCTCAGAGAGCGGCCAAATCGGTTGAGCTGCGTCTTCAGGCATGGGGACGGGATGGCTTGCGTGCATCATTTTTGAGCCATGATGCCTGCGGAGTGGAAAATCGGGCGTTTATCTCCGAGAGGATTTCAGGGGGAAACGGCGGCGGGGGCGATCCGGCCATGCCGACCCCGTCCGAGCGTCGACTCGGACAGTACTTCTTCTGACCGCCGCCAAGAAGGTTGTCGGAGCCGCGCCGCGGGAGATTTGTGCGAGGAACCTTGCGCGCCCCTGGGGTAATCATCATGGCCGATCTACGTTGACTTGGATCGGTTGCACCGAACTTCGCCGAACTGTCACTGTCTATCCCAATGTGCGCACGATCAGGCCCCGCCTTCCACTAGGATCAACTGTAAGGGGAAGTGCAAGAAAATCGCGGCGTATCCCCCAACGTTGGCATGATGGCTGGCCATTTGTGCAGCGGTTTCTATAATTGATCTCAGCAAAGCTTCATACCTTTCAAAGCGGTCACAAAGTTGCCAATGGTTTGCCGCAATTTCCCGCAATTCGGTCATAATTGGCGGCGGACGGCGCTGGGGCGAGGCAGGGCTCTCTGGTGTCGGGTTCTGCTGAAGAGCGGATGGGACTAGGGTCGAGCGCCCTCTGTCCATGTGAGCGAAGAGGACCCAGCCGATGGCTGACGGCGCGATGACAGCACGGCTCCATCACCCCCTCGCGGCTGAGGACCGGGTGTGCGCCGGCGCCTTCCGACCCTCGCCCGAGCCGACCGCTCAAGTTGCGTCGCCTTCACCAGCCACGGCGCAAGATCATGCATGACGGGATAATCGTGCAGTCCAGGTTCGAAGCCCTCCGCCAGCTCTTCGACGACCGCAAGGCGACGGTGGGCGTCATCGGTCTGGGCTACGTCGGCCTGCCCCTGGCGGCGGCGGTGGCCCGGTCCGGCTTCGGCGTGATCGGCTTCGACATCGACGCGGCCAAGCCGGTCGAGCTGCTGGCTGGCCGCAGCTACATCCCGGCGGTGCGCGGCGAGGAGGTGAAGAGCTTCGTCCAGGCCCGTCGCTTCGATGCAACCTCCGACTTCGGCCGGTTGGGTGAATGCGACGCCATCCTCATCTGCGTGCCGACGCCCCTGACTTCCCACCGAGAGCCGGACCTCTCATACATCGTGGCGACCGGCGAGGCGGTGGCGGCCCGGCTGAGGCGCGGCCAGATGATCGTCCTTGAGTCCACGACCTATCCCGGAACCACCCGCGAGGTGCTGAAGCCGATCCTCGAGCGAGGCGGCCTGGTCAGCGGATCGGACTTCTTCATCGGCTTCTCCCCCGAACGGGAGGACCCCGGCAACGTCAATTTCGACACGACCTCGATCCCCAAGGTCATCTCGGGCGACGGCGAGGACGCGCTGAAGCTGATGCAGGCGCTGTACGGCTCGGTCGTCAAGCAGACGGTCCCGGTGTCGAGCATGGATGTGGCCGAGGCGGTCAAGATCACCGAGAACGTGTTCCGGGCCGTCAACATCGCCCTCGCCAACGAGCTGAAGCTCATCTACGGGGCCATGAAGATCGACGTCTGGGAAGTCATCGACGCGGCCAAGACCAAGCCGTTCGGTTTCATGCCATTCTATCCGGGCCCGGGCCTCGGAGGTCACTGCATCCCGATCGACCCGTTCTACCTGACGTGGAAGGCGCACGAGCACGAAGTGCCAACCCGGTTCATCGAGCTGGCCGGCGAGATCAACGTCTCGATGCCCAAGCACGTGGTCGAGGGCCTGGCGCGGGCCCTGGACGAGCAGAGCAACCTCCCGCTCGGCTCGGCCCGGGTGCTGCTGATCGGCCTGTCCTACAAGAAGAACATCTCCGACGTTCGCGAGAGCCCTTCGCTGCGGCTGATCGAGCTGATGGAGGCGCGTGGAGCGACGGTCGATTACCACGACCCCCACGTGGAGGCGGTGCCGGCGACGCGGCAGCATCCCCGGCTCGCCGGACGCCGGTCGACCGCGCTGACGCCGGAGAGCATCCACAGCTACGACGCCGTGCTGATCTCCACGGACCACGACGACGTCGACTATGAGTCGATCGCGCTGTTCTCGAAGCTGGTGGTCGATACCCGCAACGCCATGGGCCGACGGGGCCTGACCAAGGACACCATCGTCAAGGCCTAGGAACCGCGACGCGGCTCAGCTTCCCGGGCGCCAGGCGCGCCGCCAGCTGGCCAGCACGAGCGGCAGGGCCGCGGCCAGCACGCCGACGGTGTCGGCGAACAGATCGCCCCACTCCGCGTCCCGATGCACGAACGGGATCGCCTGGACGAGCTCGATCGCGCCGCCGAAGCCGATCATCAACGCGCCGATGAGGACGATGGGGGAGCGCGCGAAGGCCGCGCCTGCGACCACGGTCAGGACGTAGAAGGCGAGAAAATGCTGGGCCTTGTCCCAGGGCAACAGGCTCGGCGCCGAATGCGCCGGCATGACCGCCAGCACGAAAATGACGGCAGCGCTCAGGACGAAGCCGCACTTGAACAGCCACAGCGCCGCCACGGCCCATCGTCGCTCCGGTCCCATCAGCTTCTGGCGTCCTCTTCACGTGGCAGGCCCGCAGTCCCAGCCGTCATAAGGCGGCCCCGGCAAAGCCTGGATCGCCGGCGCCGGCAAGCCCTTCTTTTGCCGAGCCGATGGGCGGCATTTGGGCGCCGGCCGCCCCGGGCGGTCAGTCGCCGGTCAGGCCAGACCCAAGCCGAGACGTGACTCTGGGCGGGATTTGGATAAGAATTTAAAGTGTTGGCATCGCTTTTGCTGGCGTGAGCCTACCCACCTGGCGTGAGAGGAAGGCCGCAGTGACCAGTGTTGACGCGGCTGCCCTCCCGTCCTTTGCGAGCATGGCCGGCAAAGGATTGTGATGGAGCGGGCCGCCGCCTTTCCAACTCTGCTTGACGCCGTCCGGTCCTGCCGCCGCCACTTCGTGGCCGCGGCCGTGTTCAGCGCGTTGCTCAACATCCTGTTCCTGGCGCCGACGCTATACATGCTGCAGGTCTATGACCGCGTGACCCCGACGCGCGGCCACCTGACGCTGCTTTTCCTCACGATCGCCTTCGTGGTCGCCATCGCGGCGCTGTCGCTGCTCGACCTCGTTCGCTCGCGGTTGCTGGTCCGCGCCGGCGCCCGCCTCGAGCGCCGGCTGGCCGGGGCCCTGCTCGACGCGACCCTGTCGCGGCCCGCCTCGGAGGCGATCACCCGCCAGGGGATGCGGGAGTTCGACACCCTGCGCCAGACCCTGACCGGCGTCGGCGTCCTGGCGCTGTTCGACGCCCCCTGGGCGCCGCTCTACATCCTCGCCTGCTTCATCATCCATCCCTACCTCGGCGTGTTCGCCACCGTGTCCGCCGCCATCCTGGTGGGCCTGGCGTTGATGAACGAGCGGGCGACGCGCGACCGGATGAAGCGGGCCAACACCGCCGCGACCACCGCCTATGTCAGCCAGGACTTCACCGCCGTCGGCGCCGACGTGATCCGGGCCCTGGGCATGCGGCGAGCGATGGTCCGCCGCCACCTGAACGAGCGGGAGGCGGCGAGCCGGCTGCAGGCCGAGGCGAGCTTCGCCGCGGGCGGCTACATGGCCGCCACCCGCTTCTGCCGGCTGGTGCTGCAGTCGCTCGCCCTGGGCCTGGGCGCATGGCTGGCGATCGAGCAGAAGATCTCGGCGGGCGGCATCTTCGCCGCCTCTCTGCTGGTGTCGCGCGCCCTGGCGCCGATCGAGGTGGTCATGGGCGCCTGGCGCAGCCTGCTGCAGGCGCGCGGCGCCTGGCGCCTGCTGGACGAGCTGCTGCAACGCGCCAGCCCGGACGTGTCGATGACCCAGCTGCCGCCCCCCTCCGGCGCGCTCCAGGTCGAACGGCTCGGCGTGCTCAACCCGGCCCGCGACGGCTATCTGCTGCGCGGCGTGAGCTTCAGGTTGTCACCCGGCGAGATCATCGGCGTGGTCGGTCCGAGCGGGGCCGGCAAGACGACCCTGCTCAGGGCCATCGCCGGCGCCGGGCGCGCCGACGATGGAGGCGTCCGCTTCGACGGCGCGGAGGCCAGGGACTGGGATCCGGAGCGGCTGGCCCGCTACATCGGCTACCTGCCACAGGAAAGCCTGCTTTTCGCGGGCACGGTGAAGGAGAACATCGCCCGCTTCCGCACCGCCCTCGGCGAGGACGCGGCGGTGATCGACCAGATGGCGGTGGAGGCCGCCCAGCGCTGCGGCGCGCACGAGATGATCCTTCGCCTGCCGCGGGGTTACGACACGGTGCTGGAGTTCGGCGGCCGCGGCCTCTCCGCCGGACAGGCGCAGCGGATCGCCCTGGCGCGCGCCCTGTTCGGAGCCCCGCCGCTGCTGCTGCTCGACGAGCCGAACGCCCACCTCGACGCCGAGGGCGAGGCGCTGCTGGTGGCGACCCTGCTGGACTGCAAGGCGCGGGGCGCGAGCGTCCTGATCGTCGCCCATCGGACCGGCGTGCTTTCGGCCGTCGACAAGCTGATGGTTTTGCGCGATGGCGCCCTGGCGACCTTCGGCGCCCGCGACGAGGTGCTGATGCAACTGGCGCCCCCCGCGCCGCGCCCGCTGGAAGGCGCAACCGTCGCCGCGGCGGGATGATGGTCCGGCCATGAACCAGCTTCGCCATACCCTGCCGAGGCCCGGACAGATCCGGCTTCCGGCGCTGGAAGAGGATGATCCACGGCCGGAGATCCGCCTGGGCGCCATCGTCGTCGGCGCCCTGGTGCTGATCCTGTTCGGCTGGGCGTCCTTCGCGCGCCTCGACGCGGCGGCCTACGCCGGCGGCCAGGTGACGGTCGCGGCCCATCGCCAGACCCTTCAGCACCGCGAGGGCGGCGTGGTCTCTGCGGTGCACGTGCACGAAGGGCAGCATGTGCGCGCCGGCGACGTCCTCGTCGACCTGGTGGGCGGCGACGTGCAGGCGCAGGCGCGCTCGCTGGCCTCGCAGGTGATCGCGCTGAAGGCCCAGAAGGCGCGGCTGGAGTCTGAGGAACTCGGCCGGTCGTCGATCGTCTGGCCAAGCGAGTTCCAGGCGCTGACCGGCGCCGACGGCGCCGACGCCGCCAAGGCGATGCAGCTGGAGCAGGTCCAGTTCAACGCGCGCCTGGCGGCGATCGAGGCGCAAAAAGGCGTCTTGAGGCAGAAGAGCAGCGAGATCGGTCGCCAGATCGAGGGCTACCAACGGCAGATCGAGGCCAACAGCAAGGAGCAGAAGCTGCTCGGCGACGAGCTGACCGGGGTGCAGTCGCTCGCCGCCCGCGGCTATGCGCCGACCACCCGGGTGCGCGCCCTCCAGCGCGCCCAGGCGGAGCTGGGCGGCCAGGAAGGCCAGTACACGGCCACCATCGCCCAGTCGCGGGAAGAGTCCCGCACCGCCCAGCTGCAGATCCTGCAGGTCGAGCGGGAGCACAAGGAGGAGGTGGCCAAGGATCTGCACGAGGCCGACGTCCAGCTCAAGGACCTCACGCCCAAGCTGGAGGCGGCGCGCGACCAGCTTTCGCGGGTCCAGCTTCGGGCTCCGGTGTCAGGCATGGTGCTGGGCCTGTCGGTGTTCGGACCCGGCAGCGTGATGGCGCCGGGGCAGAAGCTGCTCGACATCGTGCCCGACAACGCCCCCCTGGTGATCGACGCCCAGGTCTCGCCGAACGACGCCGACGACCTGCACGTCGGCCAATCCACCGAGATCCGATTCCCGTCGGTGCACGACCGCCGCCTGCCGATCATGAAGGGCGTTCTGACCCAGCTCTCGGCCGACAGCTTCGTCGATGAGAAGACGGGCGCCCGCTACTTCTCGGCCCGGGTGACCGTGCCGCCGAGCCAGATCGCGGCGCTGCAACGCCTCCGCGGAACGGACGTCCTGCGCCCGGGCCTGCCCGCCGAGGTGCTGATCCCGCTGCGCCGGCGCACCGTGCTGCAATACCTGCTGGAGCCGCTCAACGACTCGCTCTGGCGCTCCTTCCGGGAGCACTGAGGCCGGCTGCGGCCCGCTGTGACGCGACGAGGACGGGAGGGAAAGAGGGGATGCTGACGATGCTGGCGGGACGCCCGGCCAAGGAGCGGTCGAGGTGAAAGCGACAGATTGGCTGCTCGAGCGGAAGTGGGGACAGATGCTCTCGTTCGGAGGGGCCGCGGCGGTTCTGGCGGCCTCGCTTTGGGACCCCAACGGGCCGAGCCGCGCGCACCTGGCCATGGGGGGCCTGCTGTTCGCCAACGGCCTGGTCCTGAAGGCGCTCGCCATCCTGCGCGAGGTCGGCCTCGCACGCCGGATCATGACCGTGCGCCTGGAACGGTCCTAGCGGGGCCCGGGCCCGCGGTTCGACGGCGTGAGATCGACTTGAGCACAGCAGACAGCGGCCAGGGCTCGGCCCTCGGCAAGATGGCCCTCGACGCCGAACGGTGGGCGAGGCAATGGCGCAGGCCGGTGTCGTGGCGGCTCTGGCTGCGCCTGCTGCTGTTCGAGCCGGGGTTCCAGCTCGCCTTCGCGATCCGCCTGATCGAACTCCTGGGCAACCTTCCGGTGATCGGCCTGTTGCTCAGACGGCTGGTCTGGCTGTGGACCACGCGGGCCTTCGCCTGCGACATCGCCATCGGCCTGCGCGCCGGCGGCGGCCTGTATTTCCCGCATCCCTACGCGATCGTCATCAACGGCGCGGCCGTGCTGGGCGGCAACGTGACGGTGCACCAGGGCGTCACCATCGGCATCGAAAGCGACCCGAACCCGGCCGTGCCAGTGATCGAGGACGACGTCGTTCTGGGCGCCGGCGCCTGCATCCTGGGCGGGATCACCCTCGGCCGGGGCGCGATGATCGGCGCCAATGCGGTGGTGCTCGCCGATGTGCCGGCGGGGCGTGTGGCGGTCGGCGTCCCGGCCCGCATCCTGGGGCAGGGAAAAGCAGACGTCACGCCGCCGACGGGGGACCGGCCCTGATACTTCCGGTGGCTGCCCGGGCCTTGCGGCCGGAAAGGCCCAAACGCGTGCCCGTGAGCCGCAGCAGGGGCTGCTCAACCACCAAATGAAACGCGATACCTGCGCAAAGAGCGGCCATCGCATCGATGGTCAGCCACCCGACGATTGGCAACGAAATATGTCGGCTGAGAACCAGGGCGACCTTCGAAGCCAAGGACAGAACGGGATAGTGGACAAGGTAGATCGAGTACGATGCTTCGCCCAGAAATACGAGCCACAACGGTGCTTTCATCCTGCCATGACGCTCGAGCCCGATTGCGCCCACGAGGGAGAGCGCCGCCCCGAAGCCTAACCCCCAGCGCGCCGACGGATGTTCCTGGGTGACCCAACCGACGCATATGGCGATCCAGACCGCGGCAAAGATGGTCAGCCCACATACAAATAGCGCTAATGGCCTGTACACAAACCCTCTACTGACAAAGTAGGCTGCCGCCATCCCGAATAAAAACAACAGATGTACAGGATCGAATATGAACGAGAGCGGATAATGCAACGGAAAAATTGCAGCGAATATGGATGCCAAAGACCATAGAACTATTAAGCCAAGGCCTAAGCGGGGCTTCCAGAGCATCACAGAAAATAGTAGATAGAACATGATTTCGTGACGCAACGTCCATTCGACCGCCAGTATACGCTCGTCAGGCATAGGGATGACGAGGAAAGCGGCGATGGTCGTCTTGAGCGGCGCAGTTCCTCCTGGAATGACGCTCGGGAGCAGCAGGAGCGCGCCCACAAGCCCCCCAAGGACTACCCAAAGTGGCAAATAGATCCGCCGAAATCTTTTCCACCAGAACTTTAGCATCGAATTCTTCGCGCCGAGCTCCGTCCGGTGGGCCAGGACCATAATCAGGCCACTCAGCACAAAGAAAAACTCGACGCCGCTCCCGCCCGCGCGAAACATGGGCGCGACCTCGTGGCCAAAGTACTTCGGGGCGGAAGTGATCACATTGGCGTGGTATAACAGGACGCTCAGAGCGGCTACGCCGCGCCCGGCCTGAATGTTGTTAAAGAACTTCTGGTCATTCGGCTTTTCGGAACTCATCGAAGACCTAGCCCTGGATATATATCTGTCGGTGCAGTCCTAAGTCTCGTGACATCTGAGGATGTGCACAGCGGGAGTCGTCCCCGGCATCGGGCCGAAATTTGCCGGACGACGCCATTGGACCGCCGCGTTTCACGCTTCACGATCGTGCCGTCGGCAACGATTGCGCCGAACAAACCTAACGCCCTTCATCTGGACCAGTGGAACTGCAGCGTTCCCGACAATCTATGAGGCGCCATCGGGCGGCTCCGCCAAGCAAAATCCCCCGTCGATTGATGTTTGTTGATTTAGCCGCCAGCGACTGCTTCGCTTTCGTCAGCAAGGTCTGGGGGCGGCCAGACGAGGACGATGCAGATCGGGTCGAGTGGGTCGGGCCGCACGTAAGGCCCACAGGTCCGACAGGGAAATCCTTCCATGCGCGTGGCGATGATTGGCGCCGGCTACGTAGGACTGGTGTCGGGCGCCTGTTTCGCCGACTTCGGCCATTCGGTGTGCTGTGTCGATAAGGACGCCGAGAAGGTGGAAGGCCTGCGGCGCGGCGAGATCCCGATCTTCGAGCCCGGCCTCGAGGAGCTTGTGGCGCGCAACGCGCGCGAGCGGCGGTTGTCGTTCTCCACCGACGGCGCCGCGGCGATCCGCAACGCGGACGCCGTGTTCATTGCGGTCGGCACCCCGTCGCGCCGCGGCGACGGCCATGCGGACCTGTCGTTCGTTCACGCCGCCGCCGAAGAGATCGCCAAGGACATGCAGGGCTTCACGGTGGTGGCGACCAAGTCCACGGTGCCGGTGGGAACTGGCGACGAGATCGAGCGGATCATCCGGCGCCTCAGGCCGGACGCGCAGTTCGCGGTGGTGTCGAATCCGGAGTTCCTGCGCGAAGGATCGGCGATCCAGGACTTCAAGCGGCCGGACCGCATCGTCGTCGGCGCCGAGGACCGGCGCGCCAGGGACATGATGGCCGAGCTTTACCGCCCGCTGTTCCTGAACGAGACGCCGATGCTGTTCACCGGCCGCCGGACCTCGGAGCTGATCAAGTACGCGGCCAACGCCTTCCTGGCGATGAAGATCACCTTCATCAACGAGATGGCCGACCTCTGCGAGGCGGTGGGCGCGGACGTGCAGCAGGTCGCGCGCGGCATCGGGCTCGACAAGCGGATCGGCACGAAGTTCCTGCACGCGGGGCCCGGATACGGCGGCTCCTGCTTCCCCAAGGACACCCTGGCGCTCGCCCGAACCGCATTGGACGCGGGCTCGCCCGTGCGGCTGGTCGAGACCACCATCGAGGTGAACGAGGCCCGCAGGAAGACCATGGCGTCCAAGGTGCGCGCGGCCCTGGATGGCAATCTGGAGGGCGCCGCAGTCGCGGTTCTTGGCCTGACCTTCAAGCCCAACACGGACGACATGAGGGATGCGCCCTCCATCGACCTCGTGCAGAAGCTGCAGGCGATGGGCGCCCTGGTGCGGGCGTTCGATCCAGCGGACCACGAGGCGCGGCGACTGCTCCCCGGCGTCGACTTCAAATCGGGGCCCTATGAGGCGATCGAAGGCGCCGACGCGCTGGTGATCGTCACGGAGTGGGATCAGTTCCGGGCGCTCGACCTCGACCGGGTCAAGCATGCGATGCGCCGGCCACTGGTGATCGACCTGCGCAACATCTACCAAATGGATGAGATGCTCGAGCGGGGCTTCCGCTACGTCAGCGTGGGCCGCGGCCGTTTGAGCTCGGGTGTGGTTGAGTCCAAACGGAGCCCCGCACGTCAGGAGATCGGCTGACCCCAGCCCTTTTCCCGGGCCGGGACGCCGGCCCTGCCCACAGATCGCCAAACCGGGCTTCGGTGAACCCGAAGCAGCCAAGGAGTTGTGATGTCTTCCTCTGATCGTCGCCGCGTCGCCCTGATCACCGGCGCGACCGGCCAGGACGGGGCCTATCTGGCCGAGCTGCTGCTCGAGAAGGGCTATGTGGTCCACGGCGTGAAGCGGCGGTCCTCGTCCTTCAACACCGGCCGCATCGAGCGGCTGTACCAGGATCCGCACGAGCCGGAGCAGCGCTTCATCCTGCACTACGGCGACATGACCGACTCCACCAACCTGATCCGCATCGTGCAGGAGACCCAGCCGGACGAGATCTACAACCTGGCGGCCCAGTCCCACGTGCAGGTCAGCTTCGAGACCGCCGAGTACACCGGCAACGCCGACGCCCTGGGGACGCTGCGGCTCCTGGAGGCGATCCGGCTCCTGAAGCTGGTCGACAAGACCCGGTTCTACCAGGCCTCCACCTCCGAGCTCTACGGCAAGGTGCAGGAGGTGCCGCAGAGCGAGACGACCCCGTTCTACCCGCGCAGCCCCTATGCGGCGGCGAAGCTCTACGCCTACTGGATCGTGGTGAACTACCGCGAGGCCTATGGCATCCACGCCTCCAACGGCATCCTGTTCAACCATGAGAGCCCGCTGCGCGGCGAGACCTTCGTCACCCGCAAGATCACCCGGGCGGCGGCGGCCATCCGCCTCGGATTCCAGGACAAGCTCTACCTCGGCAACCTCGACGCCCGCCGCGACTGGGGCCACGCCCGCGAGTACGTGCGGGGCATGTGGCTGATGGTCCAGCAGGACGAGCCGGACGACTATGTGCTGGCCACCGGCGAGACCACGCTGGTGCGCGACTTCGTGCAGAAGGCCTTTGCGGAGGTCGGCTTCAGCCTGCGGTGGGTCGGCGAGGGGGTCGGCGAGAAGGGCGTCTGCAACGAGACCGGCCGCGTGCTGGTGGAGGTCGATCCGCGGTACTTCCGTCCAACCGAGGTCGAGCTCCTGATCGGCGACCCGTCGAAGGCGGCGCGCAAGCTCGGCTGGAGGCACGAGACCAAGTGGCAGGAGCTCTGCGCGGAAATGGTCCGCGAAGACCTGATCACCGTGGCACGGGAGCAGCGCCGCAATGCCGAATGAGGCGCTCTACGCCCTGAAGGGCAAGCGGGTGTGGGTCGCCGGCCACCGCGGCATGGTCGGCTCGGCCCTGGTGCGACGCCTCGGCGCGGAGGACTGCGAGGTGCTGACCGCCGATCGCGCCGTGCTCGATCTTCGACGTCAGGATCAGGTCGAGAGCTGGATGCGGCAGGCCCGCCCGGAGGCGGTCTTCCTCGCGGCGGCGCGCGTCGGGGGCATCCTCGCCAACGACACCCGGCCGGCCGAGTTCCTCTACGAGAACCTCATGATCGAGGCCAATATCGTGGAGTGCGCCCACCGAATCGGGGTCGAGAAGCTGCTCTTTCTCGGATCGAGCTGCATCTATCCCAAGCTGGCCCCGCAGCCGATCCCGGAGGCGGCGCTGCTGACCGGACCGCTGGAGCCCACCAACGAATGGTACGCGATCGCCAAGATCGCGGGCCTCAAGCTCTGCCAGGCCTATCGCCGCCAGTACGGCAGCGACTTCATCTCCGCCATGCCGACCAATCTCTACGGGCCTGGCGACAACTTCGACCTCAGCTCCAGCCACGTCCTCCCGGCCCTGATCCGCAAAGCCCACGAGGCTCGGAGGGATGACAGCGCGTCCCTGACGATCTGGGGGACCGGCGCGCCCCTGCGCGAGTTCCTCCACGTCGACGACTGCGCCGACGCCTTGGTGCACCTGATGAAGGTCTATTCCGGCGAGGACGTCGTCAATGTCGGCTCCGGCGCGGAGGTGACCATCCTCGAACTGGCCGAGCTGGTCGCGGAGGTCGTCGGCTTCGAAGGCGCGGTCGACCGGGACGCCTCCAAGCCCGACGGGACGCCGCGCAAGCTGATCGACACCACCCGCCTGCGGGCGCTGGGATGGTCGCCGCGCCACGACCTGAGGTCAGGCCTTCAGGGCACCTATCGATGGTTCCTGGAGCACCAGTCCGACCTGAGGCTGGACGTCGGCCCGCCGCCGGCGGTCACCGCGGCTGTCCGCTAGCTTCGGCGCGCCTGCCCATGTCGCCGACCGCGCGGCAGGAGAGCCGCCGCTCGCGCAGCTGGCAGGCCGCCACCGGGCGGTCCTCGAAATTGCGGAAATCGCCGGCCCAGCCCGCGCCGCTGCGCTCGAGCAACAAATAGCCGAACTGCGCGAAGGTGAAGGCGTCCGCGCTCATGCCGTCGATGTCGGCGCGGCTCGCCTTCGGCTGGGGCCGGTCGGCCGCTTCGCCGACATCCCCGCCGGTGCCGACGATCAGCTGGGCCGGACGATCGCCGGCGAACGTGAAGCTGGCGAAATGGTGGATATGCCCGGAGACCACCATCTGCACGCCCGAGAGGTCCCGGCCGCGCACCGCCTCCTGCTCGGTGGCGTTCAGCGGAACCTCGATCGGGCCGAGCGGACCCAGCCGGCCCACCGCCACCTGGCCCCAGATCGGCCGATGGGTGAGGATCCAGTTGTGGCCGCGCGCCAGCGACGGGCCGAAGCTGTCGAGCTGCGCGGAGAACCGCTCGACGCCGTCGTGGCGGGCGAGGGGGTCGTCGGCGTCCGCCCCGTCCACGACGTCCAGGGCGAGGTCGCCGATGCGGACGGAGAAGGCGGCGCTTTCCGCCGGGCAGCTGGCGGGTTCGGCCGCCGCGTCGAGCAGGCGGAACCAGCCCTCTCCGCCGCGCGAGCAGGACTCGTGGTTGCCGCGGACGAAGATCCAAGGCGCTTCGGCCAGCAGGGGCTCCGCCGCGGCGAAGAAGTCCGCGTCCCAGGCGGTCCAGTTGTCGCCATAGGGACTGCCGGCGCAACCCGCGACGCCGGCGGGGCACGCCGTCTCGCGGTAGTAGTAATCCCCGACATGGATGACGAGGTCGGGCCGATGCCTGGCGGCCATCTTGACGACCAGCGGGAAGGGCCACTTCGTTGGGTCGTTGCAGGCCTGGACCGCGGCCCCTTTGAGGCGGCAACCGGTGTCGCCGAAGATCAGCACGCGGCGGATGTGGCGGCTGGGCAGGGGGGCGGTCCAATCGCCGACCGAGGCGCGATGAACGCCTTCGGGCGCGCCGAGTTGGCAGAGCAGAAGCGGGAAGCCGGGGCTCGGTCGGGCCCGCACGGCCATGGGCGTGGCGCGGCCATCCAGCTGCGCCTCGGGGCAGGCGAACGCGTGGGTGGCCAGCCTCAGCTCGGCGCCGCGACCGGTCAGCTCGACCCAGGCGCGGTCGTCAGGGGCCGCCACAGCCGGGGCAGGGAGCCGCAACAGCAAGAGGGCGACAAGGCCGAGGACGGTGCGTTTCATGCGCTACCCCAAAGACGCGCCGAGACATGCCGGAGGCCGGCCTCCGAGGCCGTCAAGTCTGCTTCCACAAGCGTGACTGAGTTATGGCGGCGCGGGCGGGAACGGCGC
>FTHI01001612.1_pt1 | contig 21238 bp, 18 predicted proteins | sample 1640891 | NCBI WGS metagenome assembly FTHI01 (sample SAMEA3914788, study PRJEB12502) | metagenome | biome: forest; material: soil | place: Canada | collected 2011-07-03 | depth 0.1 m
GGTGGGGGGCGGTCTTGAAGGGCTCGCCTTCCCCTGACGTCGCCGCGATGGCGATGCGGCGCAGGGCTCCGATGAAGCGGTCGAGTTCGGCTTTGGGTTCGGTTTCGGTGGGCTCGATCAGCATGGCCCCGTGCACGACCAGGGGGAAATACATCGTCATCGGGTGGAAGCCCTCGTCGATCAGGGCCTTGGCGATGTCGAGGGTCGATAGCCCCGTCCCCTCCAGCCAGCGGTCGTCGAACAGGGCCTCGTGCATGCAGTAGCCATCGAAGGCCGGGGTGATCAGGTCCTGCAGGCGGGCCTTCAGGTAGTTGGCGTTCAGCACTGCGTCATCGGCGACCTGGGCGAGACCATCGCCGCCGTGGCTCATCATGTAGGCCAGGGCCCGGACGAACATGCCCATCTGGCCGTGGAAGGCGCTGAGCCGGCCGCTCGCCTGAGCCGCCGCGCCCTCGGGCGTCTCGCTGAAGTCCCAGCCTGCCGCTCCGTCCACCAGCCAGGGAAGCGGCGCATAGGGCGCGAGCGCCGCCGACAGCACGACCGGACCGGCGCCCGGACCACCCCCGCCATGGGGCGTGGAAAAGGTCTTGTGCAGGTTGATGTGCATGGCGTCGACGCCAAGGTCGCCGGGCCGCACCTTGCCGACGATGGCGTTGAAGTTGGCGCCGTCGCAGTAGAGGAAAGCCCCCGCCACGTGGGTCAGCCGGGCGATCTCGATCATGTCGCGCTCGAACAGGCCGCAGGTGTTGGGATTGGTCACCATCACCGCCGCCACGTCAGGACCGAGCTTCGCCTTCAGGTCCTCGATGTCCACATGGCCGTCGGGCGTCTGCAGGATCTCGTCCACCGCATAGCCGGCCATGGCCGCGGTGGCGGGATTGGTGCCGTGGGCCGAGGTCGGGGTCAGCACACGGTGGCGGGCGTCGCCCCGCGCCTCCAGCGCCGCGCGCATGGCCAGAAGGCCGCAGAGCTCGCCCTGGGCGCCCGCCTTGGGACTCAACGCCACGGCGGGCATGCCGGTCAGGGTCTTCAACCAGCCGGCCAGCTGGTCCATCAACTCCAGCGCCCCCTGCACGGTGGAGACCGGCTGCAGCGGGTGGATGTCAGCGAAGCCCGGTAGGCGGGCCATGGCCTCATTGAGCCGCGGATTGTGCTTCATGGTGCACGAACCCAGCGGATAGAGCGCCAGGTCGATGGCGTGGTTCTTCTGCGACAGGCGCACGTAGTGGCGCACCGCTTCGGGCTCCGAAAGGCCCGGCAGGTCCACCGGCCCCGAGCGCACAAGGTCGCCCAGATCGGAGGCGTCAAGCTCGGGCGCCGGCAGATCGACGCCCGTCTTGTCCAGGCTTCCGACTTCGAAGATCAGGCCCTCGTCCTGCTGCAGGCCGCGCGCGGCTGACGCTTGGGCCGGTTCGGGCTCGGGTCGGGTGGGACGGCCGACCGAATGGACGTTCATGCCAGCACCTCGCCCAGCGCGACGACCAGGGCCTCGATGTCGGCCGGCGTGGTCATCTCCGTGGCCGCCAGCAGCAGCACATCATCCATCCCGGCGTCCGGCGCCAGGCGCGAGACCGGAACGCCGCCCAGCACGCCCTCGCCCGCCAGCGTCTCCACCACCGACGCGGCGGGGACCGGCAGGCGCACGGCGATCTCGTTGAAGAACCGGGGCGTCAGCACCTCGACGCCGGCCACGGCGCCCAGCGCTGTCTTCAGGCGTCGGGCGGCCTGGTGGTTCAGCTCGGCCAAACGGCGAAGACCTGTCCCGCCCAGCAGCCCGAGGTGCATGGAGAACGCCGTCGCGCAAAGGCCCGAGCTGGTGCAGATGTTGGAGGTCGCCTTCTCGCGGCGGATGTGCTGCTCGCGGGTGGAGAGGGTCAGGGTGAAGCCCCGCCGGCCCTGGGCGTCCACCGTCTCGCCGCAGAGTCGCCCGGGCGTCTGGCGCACATAGGCGTCCCGTGTGGCGAACAGGCCGACGTAGGGCCCGCCGAAGCCGAGCGGATTGCCGAGCGACTGGCCCTCGGCCGCCACGATGTCCGCCCCCATGGCGCCCGGCGACTTCAGCAGCCCAAACGACACAGCTTCGGTCACCACCACGATCATCAGCGCCCCGGCGGCGTGGGCGGCCTCGGCGATGGGCGAAAGGTCAGTGACCGTCCCGAACAGGTTGGGCGACTGCACCACCACGCAGGCGGCCCCGGCGTCCACCGGCGCCACGGCCGCCTCGGCGTCTACCGCAAGGGGCCGGGCGACGATCTCGATCCCGGCGCCTCGGGTCAGGGTGCGCACCGACTCGGCGTAGTGGGGATGCAGACCGCCGGAGAGCACGGCCTTGTGGCGCTTAGTGATGCGGGACGCCATCAGCACCGCCTCGGCCGCTGCGGTGGAGCCGTCGTAGAGCGAGGCGTTGGCCAGCTCCATGCCGGTGAGCTCCGCCACCTGGGACTGGAACTCGAACATCACCTGCAGCGTGCCCTGGGCGATCTCTGGCTGGTAGGGCGTGTAGGAGGTGAGGAACTCCGAGCGCTGGATCAGGTGATCGACGCTGGCCGGCAAGTGATGGCGATAGGCGCCGGCGCCGCAGAAGAACGGCCCATCGCCCGCCGTCCTGTTCCTGGCCGCGAGGGTCGAGAGCGCCCGCTGTACCTCCAGCTCACCCTGATGCATGGGCAGGTCCAGGGGACCGGAGAGCCGTGCAGACGCCGGCGCATCGGCGAACAGAGCGTCCACATCAGGGGCGCCCACCACGGCCAGCATCTGCGCCCGGTCGTCCGGGGTCAGGGGCAGGTAGCGCATCGGCTCAGAGCCCCTTCAGGAAGTGCTCGTAGGCCGGCCGGTCCATCAGCGCGTCCAGCTGGGCGGGATCAGCCAACCTCACCTTGGCCAGCCAGCCGATCCCTTCCGGATCCTGGTTGACCAGCTCGGGCGAGTCGGAGACGGCGGCGTTGACCTCGGTCACCTCGCCGGCGATCGGGGCGTAGACGTCTGACGCCGCCTTGACGCTCTCCACCACCGCGAAGCCGTCGCCGGGACCGACCGTCTTGCCGATCTCGGGCAGCTCCACGAAGACGATGTCGCCCAGCTGCTCGGCGGCGTAGGCGGAGATGCCGACAGTGGCGACGTCGCCGTCCAGGCGCACCCACTCGTGCTCTTTGGTGAAACGCATAGTTGCTCCGGGTTCAGGGCTTGCGGACATAGCGGTGTGGAACGAAGGGGAGCCGCGTCACTTCGGCGGGCTGGACCTTGCCGCGGACGATGACGCCTAGCCGGGTTCCCGGCGTCGACAGGGCCAGCGGCACATAGCCCATGGCGATGGGGGCCGAGAGGCTGGGGGAGAAGCCGCCGGACGTGACGCTGCCCATCACCTGGCCAGCCTCGTCGGCGATCTCGGCGCCTTCACGGGCCGGGGGCCCCTCGAGCACCTTCAGGCCGACGCGCACGCGGCTGGGGCCATCCTCGAGCTCGCCCAGGATGCGGTGCGCGCCCGGGAAGTCGCCCCATCCCCGCCGGACCTTGGAGACGGCGAAGGCGAGGCCCGCTTCCACCGGCGAGGTGGTCTCGTCCAGGTCGTGGCCATAGAGCGGCATGCCGGCTTCCAGGCGCAGCGAGTCGCGGGCGCCGAGGCCGACGGGCCGGACCCGCTCGTCGTCCAGCAGTAGAGCCCAGACCGCAGCGGCGTGGGATCGGGGGACCAGGATCTCGAAGCCGTCCTCGCCGGTGTAGCCCGACCGGGAGACCGACAGCGCAACGCCGTCGAACTCGAAGGCGGCGAAGGTCATGAAGCCCAGCATGTCGACGTCGGGCAGAACCTTCGACAGCACGGCCTCCGCCTCGGGCCCCTGCAGGGCGATCAGGGCGCCGTCGTCGGCGCGGATCAGGGCCGCCTGGCCCAGGATCGCCCGCTCGAACCGGGCGAAATCCCGCTCCTTGGTCCCCGCGTTGACCACGACATAGAGCCGCCCGGGCTCATGGGAGCGCCCGACGATCAGGTCGTCGATGATGCCGCCTTCATCGTTGAGCAGGAGGGTGTAGCGCTGCTGGCCGGGCCTGAGGCCGGAGATGTCGCCGCAGACCAGGGGCTCCACCAGGGCGGCGATCTCGGCGTGATCGTCCTCGGCGTCGCCGGACAGCTCGGCGAGCTGCAGGAAGGCCGGGCCCATGTGGGAGACGTCGAACAGGCCGGCGTGGGCGCGGGTCCAGCGGTGCTCGGCCAGCACCCCATCGCGGTACTGCACCGGCATGCTGTAGCCGGCGAACGTAACCATCCGCCCGCCGAGGGCGATATGCGCCTCGTCGAGGGGCGTGGTCCTGAGGGTGTCGGCTGAGGTCATCTGGCCTTCCGGACACGAGGTGGACGCGCATCGGCAGATGCCGAGCCCGCGCCCCCGCTGTCCATGGGCCTGAGAGATTCGGGAAGCTTTCGCTCCCTTTGCTCCTTCGGCGAGCGGCGTTGCGGCCGCTGCTTTCCAGCGTTCGAACTCCGCGCGGTCCTTTTGCCTGAGCGTTTCCGGGGCGGTTGCGCCTTCGGCGCCGGCGGAGCCGGTCTCTCCCGCGGGGAGCCCCAGGATAGGCCGGCGGTTGAGGCGGGAAGTCAAGCGGAGAGCTGATCAACCGGGGATGATCGCCCAGCTTGAGCTATGCTCGCGCCGACTGTTATCCCAGAGCAGGATCTGGACCTTTGCCGCCGTCAAATCCCCGCCTCGACCTCGTGGATACCGTCCCGGAGTTGGCCCGCCTCTACCCCTTGCCGTCGCCCCCCAACGACCCGCTGCAGCTGATCCTCTGGGAGAACATCGGCTACCTCATCGACGACGAGCGGCGGACAGTCCTGTTCGAGGAGCTCTCCGTGCGTGTGGGCCTGAGCGCTCAGGAGATCGAAGCTGCCGATGATGAGGTCCTGCTCGACATCGCCCGGCGCGGCGGGATGCGGCCGGAGGTGCGCGTCGGACGATGGCGGGAGATCGCCCGTATTGTGCTGGACGGTGCGGGGGGCGACCTGGCGGGGACGCTGGCCGCCGTGCCGCTGGCCAAGGCCCGGGCGCTGCTCAAACGTTTTCCGGCGATCGGCGATCCGGGGGCAGACAAGATCCTGCTGTTCTCGGGCGTCGCGGTGCGGCCGAGCCTGGAGTCCAATGGCGTGAGGGCGCTGGCGCGGCTCGGCCTCTACATCCAGCAGCGGGACTACGCCGCCTCCTACCGGGCCGCGATCGAGGCCCTCGCCCGCTATGGCGTGATGGAGCGCGACTGGCTGGTCACGGCCCACCAGGTGCTGCGCGAGCACGGCAAGGCGCTGTGCCGGCGCGCCGCGCCGCAATGCATGGCCTGCCCGCTCGACGAAGGCTGCGCCCACGCCGTCGGCGACTGGGACGGCTGAGACCCCTTGGCAGGCGGTCCATACAGACCCATCATCGGCTCGGGCCGTACAGGGGAGGATCGCCATGTCGCGATGGGTTCTGGCTGCACTGGCGGCGACTGTCTTGCTGGCGGGGGGCGCGAGCGCTCAGCCCGCCGCGCCGGCGACGGCCCCGGCGCCCCCGCCGCCGCCCGACTTCTCCAAGGTCGAGATCGTGGCCACCGACCTCGGCCACCGGACCTGGATGCTGCAGGGCCAGGGCGGCAACATCACGGTGGCCGCGGGCGACGACGGGGTGATCATGGTCGACGGCGAGTTCGCCCCGCTGCACGACAAGATCAAGGCGGCCGTCGCGGCGCTGTCGACCCAGCCGATCCGCTATCTGGTGAACACCCACTTCCACGGCGACCACTCCGGCGGCAATGCGCCGTTCGCGGCGGACGGCGTGGTGGTGACGGCCCAGGCCAATGTGAAGACCCGGCTGGCGGCCGGCACGGTCAATGGCCTTACGGGCGCCAAGACTCCGCCCGTGGCCGCCGCGGCCCTGCCGACCAAGACCTATGACGACAAGCTGACCCTGACACTGAAGGGCCGCAAGGCGGCGCTCGGCCACATCCCGGCCGCCCATACCGATGGCGACACCCACGTCTGGTTCGCCGACGCCAATGTGCTGGCCACGGGCGACATCGTCTCGGTCGGCGGCCGCTATCCCAACGTCGACGTTGCCAACGGCGGAAACATCAAGGGCATGATCGCCGGCGTGGACGCCTTCCTGGCCATGACCAACGCTGAAAGCAAGATCGTCCCCGGCCACGGCCCGGTGCTGAACCGGGCGGCGCTGCAGGACTACCGCGCCGTACTCGCCTCAGCGCGCGACCGGGTGGCGGCCCTGATCGCCCAGGGCAAGAGCGAGGACGAAGCGGTGGCCGCAACGCCCCTGGTCGACCTCGACGCCAAGACCGGCGCAACGGCCCAGGCGAGCGCCAACTTCGTACGGCTAATCTACCGCTCGCTGAAAGCGGCCTGAGCAGAACCAGACAGGGGGGACCATGACGACCTTCGACGCCGCGGCGCCGCGCTTCGACATGGGGCGCGTCGTCAAGCGCATGTTCGACGCGATCGGCCGGAACCTGGCCGTGTTCGGCCTTCTGTCGCTGATCCTGGGCGCGGGGCCGCAACTGGTGATCAGCCTGGCGGCCGCGGCCATCGCTGCAGGCGGAGCGGCGAGTGGGCTTGGCTTACTCTTCATGATCATCGGCGGCCTCGGCGCGATCGTGGGAGCTTATGTGCTGCAGGCGGCCCTCGTTCACGGCGTGGTCCGTGACCTGAATGGTCAGAAGGCCGATTTCGGCGATTGCCTGTCGACCGGTTTCCGCCACTTCTTTCCCGTGCTGGGCTTGGCGATTCTGATGACGATCGCCGTCTGCTTTGGCCTGATCTTCCTGATCGTGCCGGGAGTGTTCATGGCGCTCGTCTGGTGCGTAGCCGTCCCGTCCGAGGTCGTGGAGCGGACCGGCGTGTTCCAGGCCTTCAGCAGAAGCGCCGACCTGACCCGAAACCACAGGGGTGCGATCTTCGGTCTGTTCGTGGCCTTCGCGCTATTGAGCTGGATCCTGTCGGCCGTGGTGCTCGCCGTGGGCGGCGGTTTCAACGGCGCATTCAGCGGAGAGTTCGCAATCGGAAATCAGATCATGGCCGGGAACTTCGCACCGGCCGTGGTGAGCGTCGTCTCGCAAACCATACAGGGATTGCTGGCCTCGGCTGGTCTTGCATCGCTCTACTACGAGCTCAGGTTCATCAAGGAGGGGATCGGGCCCGAGTCCCTGGCGTCGGTGTTCGATTAGGTGAGCGAAGGCCGCGTAACTGACCCATCGGAAATCGGGAACACCTTCCAGATCAGGCGGGTCGTCGAATACGCCTTTGGCCTGGCAATGCGAAACTGGGGGACATGGCTCCCTCTGTCTGTCGCCTTGGTCGGGCTGCCGCAGTTTCTCCTGTCGCTCTTACTCCAGGCGCTCGGAGTAAAATCGAACTTCGGCCTTCCGCCTGTCAGCGCCTTTTTCGTCGGAGCCGCCGTCGCAGCAGCCGTGACCGCGATCCCGGGTTGTCTGTTCGTCACCTCAGTCATCAGCGGGGCGCTTGCTGACCTCGATGGCGGGAGCCCTTCCTGGAAGGATGTCAGCGCCGATCTGCAACGCAGTTCCGCCCGCGTGTTGGTGATCTCGCTCCTGAAGTGGGTCGCCACGCTCGCAGGGCTGGTCCTGTTGGTTGTGCCGGGTGTGGTGATGTGGCTGGCCTGGGCGGTTGCTGTTCCTGTCGCGATCAGGGAGCAAAGCGGGGTGATTGGCTCCCTCGTCAGAAGCGCCAATCTGACCCGGGCTCATCGCTTTCGGGTGCTCGGCCTCCTCGTCATCTTCCTTCTGCTGTCCCTGCTCGCAGGATTTGTCGCCGGCGTCCTGTTGGGATTTCCCATCGGATTGATTGGGGCGTTCCTCCCTTCAGCCACCCGCGCCAGCCTCATGCATTACACCCCTCAGATCGGCGCCGCCGTCGGCGAGGTTGCTGCGTCTCTGATTACCGTCCCTGGGACTGCCGCCATGTATTTCGAACTCAGGCGACTGGGCGAGGGCCTGGGTTCGTCGCGAACCGCCGACGTGTTCAACTGACCCAGACCCGATTGCGCAGACTTCATCTGTGCTGCCGGTTTGCTATCCCACGTCGAACTTGTCCTTCCGCCGACGGCCGAACAGCAGCCGCGTCTCGAGACGCCGCCGCAGCGCCGCGTAGTAGGCTTCCAGGAAGGCGCCGTCGGACTCGTCTGACGCGCGGGTCCAGCCGATCTTGCGGCGGATGCGATCGGCGACAGCGGTGGTGGTGGCGAGGCTCTTGCGGCGGATCACCTCCTCCAGCACGTGCAGCTCCTTGACCCCATAAGCGTCCACCTGGGCCTGGGTGAAGGCGAACAGGTCGGGATCGTAGGCCCTCGCCTCCATCAGGTCAGACAGCAACCGGGTCTTCGGCGACTTCACCACCCAGGTCCCGGCTACCAGGTCGCCCACCCTCAGCCGGTCGCGGTTGAACAGCGGGAAGAGGACGAACACCCCGCACCAGATCACCCCCAGCAGCTTCAGCCAGGCGTCCACGTCCTGACCGCCCGACAGCAGGACCGACAGGGGCAGGTAGACCTCCAGTTCGCGCATGGCGTTGCGGGCAAAGATGGCGTCGGCGGTGAGGCGGCCGCCGTGCCTGGCGGCGACCCTCAGGCCCATCATCCGCTTGCCCGGCGTGGCGGCGCGCCCGCCGAGCTCGAAGGCGATGAAATAGACATTACGGGCGAGGAAGGAGCCGAGCAGCCAGACCACCATCACCATCTCGCGGGCGCTGGTGTTCGCGGCCCCGGCCGCGAAAGCGACCGCGATGGTGAAGCCGACGAGGCCAGCGGCGATGATCGCCGCATCGATCAGGAAGGCGGCCGCCCGCTCGCTAGCCTCGCCGATCTGCAGGCCGAGATCGACCCCTTCGGGCGTGACGAAGGCCCTGCGGGCCGCCGGCCGGGCGATCTGGGCGACGCGGGGAGCGGCGTCAGTCAACGGTCCGGTCCCGGGCGCGGGGGAGGTAGAAATAGGCCGCCCAGACCACCAGGGTCGTCGCCGCGACGGCGTAGCGGACCAGGTCATCCTTGATCAGCTGCCGGGCGAAGCCCTCGAGCAGGCCGGCGACGCCCAGCATCACCACCACCCCGCCCATTAGCGTCGCCGCCTGGCGGCCGGCTTCGGAAAGGGCGTCGACGCGAGTGCGCTGGCCCGGGAAGGCGACGGTCCAGCCGATCTTGAACCCCGCCGCGCCGGCCAGGGTCACGGCGGAAAGCTCGGTGACGCCATGGATCATCATCCAGCCGCCTAGCTGGAAGGCCAGGCCGTGCTGGGCGTAGAGGGCGAAGAACGCCCCGACCATGCAGCCGTTGTAGGCCATCAGCATCACCGTGGGGACGCAGAGGGCGAATCCCAGGGCGAAGGCGAAGATGGCGATCCCCGCGTTGTGCGTGAACAGATAGGTGGCCAGCACCGACAGCCCCTCAGGGCCCTTTCCGCCATAGAGCGCCTGGCGCAGGGTCTCGGTCGTCGCCGACGGATCGCGTCCGGCCGCAAGGCCCGAGGGCACGAAGGAATTGAACCAGTCCGGGTCGCCCTGGACCAGCAGGTAGCCGGCGACGACGCCAAGGATGGTGATCACAGCCGAGGCCAAGGTCTCGCGCCACAGGCTCTTCACCGCCCGCGGCCAGGCGTCCGCAAAGAACCCGCCCAGCCGTTCCAGGAGGGTCGAACGCGGACCGTAGACGAAGAAGTAGGCGCGGGTGCAGAGCGCCTCCAGATACTCCACCACGCTCTGGTCCAGCGAGATCGCCCGCGCCACCGACAGCGATGACAGGGCGTGGCGATAGAGCGCTGGAAGCGCCACCATCTCCTCGTAGCTGAGGCTCGACGCCGAGCGCCGCTCCACCCGCGCCAGCAGGGCTTCCAGGCGTCGCCAGTCGGCCTCGCGCTCGATCCGGAACCGATGGCTCTTGAGTTCGAGCCTGGCCATCAGAGCAGCTCTCGCCGCTTCAGGTCGATGTAGCTGGAGAGCAGCGCCGCTCCCACCCGCTCCACCGGCGCATCCACCACCTGAACGCCCATGCGGCGGAGGCGGCCGATCACCACCTCGCGTTCGCGCAGCAGGGTCTGGGCGATCACCGCGCGGGAAACGTCGTCGGGCGAGCGCGGCTCAACGCGGGTCAAGGCCTCCAGTTCCTCGTCGCGGAACACCACGAACAGCACCAGGTGCCGGCTCAGCAGCCGGCCGAGATTCTCGATCATCAGCTCGGCCGAGGTGGAGTCGGCGAAGTCGGTGAACACCACGATCAGGGACCGGCGCTCCAACTCTGCCCCCAGCTGGGTCAGGCCCAGGGTGAAGTTGGTCTCCTCGGTGGAATAGTCGATCCCCGCCGCCTGGCGCTGGAGTGCGGCGAATGAAGACGCGCCGGCCACCGTGCCGGTCGACAGGCGCGGTCTGGCGTCGAAGCTGAACAGGCCGACGCGGTCGCCGTTCTTCAGGCTGACGAAGGCCAGGAGCAGGGCAGCGTTCAGCGCCCGGTCGATCCGTGGCAGGCCCAGCAGCGGCTCGCACATCAGCCGGCCTGTATCCAGGGCGAGGACCACGTGGTGGTTGCGCTCGGTGCGGAACTCCTTGGCCAGCAGGGTCCCGTGCCGGGCCGAGCGGCGCCAGTCGACGGTGCGGCTGTCCATGCCGTTCTGGAAATCGCGCAGGGCGTGGAACTCCGAGCCCTCGCCCGTCTCCAGCTGGCTCTTCACCCCGAACATGGCGTCGCGGGAGAACATCCGGATCGCCTCCTCTTTCACCCAGGGGATGTTGGGGGTGATGGGGATCGAGACTTGCAGCGGCAGGGCGCGCTGCTTCCAGACCATGCCCAGCGGGCCGGTCCAGCGCAGCCACAGCCGATCGAGCGTCGCCCCCCCGCGGCGAAGCGGCGTCAGGCGGAAACTTACTTCAGCGGCGCGGCCCGAGACGGCGAGGCGCGCACGGCCGGGCTCGACAGCAAGGCGCTCGTTGGTCTCCAGCGCCGCCTCGGCCCAGGCCGGGGCCGCGCCCCTGGGGAATGAGATCCCGAAGCCGGCGGCCCCCTCCCCTCCCGCCGCCAGGACCAGGGGAAGCCTGGGGGTCTGCTGCACGGCGCGGCGATCTGCGCCGAGGCCGGCGTCGAGCAGCACCAGGGCGCCGACCATGGCGATCCAGCCGGCGCTGAGCAGCCACAGGCCCGGCGCCACGGCGCCAAGGACCAGCACCAGGGGCGCGCCGAGCAGGGCGAGGATGATGGCCCGGCGAGTGGGGTAGATCACCGCGGCGCCTCGATCCGTTCGATCAGGGCGGCGATGGCGTCATCCACGCGGCGGCCCTCGATTTCGGCGGCCGGGGACAGGATCACCCGGTGGCGCAAGGCTGGCAGCGCCAGGGCCTTGACGTCATCCGGGATGGCGTAGTCGCGGCCCTCCAGCGCCGCGCGGGCGCGGGAGGCGGTGGCCAGCATGGCGGCGCTCCGGGGTGAGGCGCCGGTTTCGAAATCGGCCGTTTCCCGCGTGGCCCGCACCAGGGCCACGATGTAGCCGATGATCTCGTCCGAGAGGCGCACCGAAGACACCGTCTGTGAGGCGGCCTCCAGGGCCGAGAGGTTGGCGACGACGCCGACGCCCAGGGCCACGGGATCGGGCGCGCCGGTGCGGGCGCCGTGCCGTGCCACAATGGCGAACTCTTCCTGCAGGCTGGGATAGGCCAGCACCTGCTTGAACAGGAAGCGATCGAGCTGGGCCTCGGGCAGGGGATAGACCCCCTGCTGCTCGATGGGGTTCTGGGTCGCCACCACCATGAAGCGCTCGCCCAGCCGGTGGTCCTTGCCGTCGATAGTGACCACCCGTTCCTGCATGGCTTCCAGCAGCGCCGCCTGGGTCTTGGGCGGGGTGCGGTTGATCTCGTCGGCCAGCAGGATGTCGCAGAAGATCGGCCCCTTGGTCAGCTTGAAGGTCGAGTTCTGGAAGTTGAAGACATTGGCCCCCAGGATGTCGCCCGGCATCAGGTCAGGGGTGAACTGGATGCGGCCGAACTTCAGGTCCAGGGCCCGGGAGAACGCCTGGGCCAGGAGCGTCTTCGCCGTGCCCGGCGGACCCTCGAGCAGCATGTGTCCGCCGGCAAACAGGGCGGTGAGCAACAGCTGGACCGTATCGGCCTGACCGACCACCGCCTTGCCGATCTCGGTCTTTATGGCCTCCGCCAGGCTCCTCACTTCAGCGACGTTCACGCGTCATCTCCCGTCTCCATTCGAACAATTGGCGCGCCAGGCGCATGAGGTCGCCGTTGGTCTTGACCGCGTCGGCCCCGGCCGCGAGCTCGGAGAAGGGCGTGCGCACCCCCTTCGCGGCGCCCAGCCGGTCGAGGACCGCGTCCGCCTGCCCGGCCCCCAGATCGCGCGGAACGCCCACGGCGCGGGCCGCGGCGTCCCGGATCAGAGCGGCGTATCCTGCGGCCATCCGCGGCTCACGCCTGGCCATTCGGATCAGCCCGGCGGAATTGTCAGCCAGGGCCAACTTGCCCAGCGCCAGGGACCGGCGCGACCGGAGCGGCGGCCCGAAGCGGCCGGCGGCGTGCAGCCCCATCAGCCCGGCCGCAGCCAAGAGACAGAGGACCACGCCCAGCAGCGGCGGTTCGAAGGCCAGGCGCAGCAGGCTGCGCCCTCGTTCGAAGCCGTTGAGCGTGGTGTCGAAGAAGACGGGACCATCGCCGAGCACGCCCACGATTATATCAGCCACCCGGGCGTTGGCGGCCCCCGCCAGCCCTTGGGTGTTCATGAGGTCGGGGTCGGCCAGGACAAAGGTTCGGCCATCGCCAATACGCGCCAGCACGGCCATCCCCCTGTCATCGACAAGGACGGGCTTCAGCCCCTGGCCAGTAATGGTCTGAAGGGAATCGATACTGTCCAACGGGAGCCACGCCTCCCGCTCAAGGAACCTCGGATCGACAGAGCGGAGGGCGCGGGTGCTCGCGCCTCCGCGGCGGGTGACGACAGTTTTGCCGACGAAGTCCTTGAGCGGAGCAGCGACCGCTAGGGGATCGATCAGTCCCACCTTATCCACCCACCCCGGGTGCAGCGGCTCTGGCGTTACATCCCATTTCGGCAGGACGATCAGGCTCCACCCGATAAACCGGAACGCTGAAAGCGCCTTGGACGGAGTCTCGGGCTCAGGAGTCAGAACGAGCAGACCCACCGGCACGCCGTAGGGATTCGGCCCCGCAGTCCACTTTCGCGGCAACGGTCCGCGGCTGACCACCACCGTGAGGCCCTTGTTGCGCAGCAGCTGGACCATGCCAGCGAAGCCGATGGCCGATTTGGAGAGGGCGTGGCCGCGGCCATCCTGGCCGCTGCGCAGGTCCGGAGCATAGGCCGACAGGGCCATGAAGGCGGAGAAGGAGAACACGCCCACCAGCACCATGGCCAGCACCACTACGGGCGAGAACAGTCGCTGGGGGACCGGCGCAGTGACGGCCGTCATGTCCAGACCCCGGGCAAGGCGAAGTCCTGATAGGCGCGCCGGCACTCGGCGAAGGCCGCGGCGTCGACGTCGCGACCGCCGAATACGCTGCGCTCCACCACGTGGGCGATGGCGCCGAATGCGGCCCTGGCCGCGGCCGGCAGGCTCTCCAGTCCGGCGATATCGCGCGCGGTGAGGGCGGGTCGGATCGAGCGCGGCCGGCGGCCCTCGATGTCGTCGATGCTGCGGAACAGCAAAAGGTGCGCGGCCTCGGCAAAGCGTCCTTCGGCGGCGAGATGATCGGCGTCTTCAAGCAGGGCGCGCGCCCGTTCAGGCTCGGGGCGCCACTCCGGAACCGGCTCGGGGACGGACTTGCGTTTGGCCAAGTTAGGCCAGCGGACGCGGACCAGCTCACGTCCAAGATAGAACAGGATCAGAGCCGCGATCAGGGCAAGGCCGATCCAGAAGCCCCACTTCAGGATCGGCGCGATGGCGCCGAGGATTTCCCCTAACGGCTTGAGCCAATCTGGTGTCGGGGGCGGTGTCCGGGTCTTGAAGGCGAACTGCAGGCTGTGGTCCTGCACCAGGCGCGCGTGCGCCTCGGCCAGCCGATCGAGCGTGGCCGCGCGCCCTCCCCCACCCTGAGCCATGCCGTCCCCCATGCCCACCTCATAGCACGCGGTCTGAACTGGCTGGAAAGGCTCAACGTCAAGGTGCGACCTCCAAACCAGTGTTTCGCCCTTGAGGGACGTGACCTCGGGCGGCGTCTGCGCTACCGATCGGCAGGTTCACTGATATGGATCCGGCGACGCCCGCACGAAGGCGATCCCGGCCAGGATCGTGGGAGGCGTGTGATGGCCGTTGAGCTCTATTTCTTTCAGCCGCTCGGAACCAACTCGGGCCGCGTGTTCCAGACACTGCTGGAAAAGGGCGTGGACTTCGTCGAGCGGGAGCTGATCGGGACCGAGTTCGATCATCTGAAACCTGCCTATCTGGCGGTGAACCCCAAGGGCCAGGTGCCGACCCTGGTGCATGACGGCCGGGTGCTCACTGAAGGCATGAACATCAACGAATACATCGACGAAGCCTTCGAGGGCCCGCCGCTCAGGCCGTCGGACCTGCGCGAACGCTGGCGCATGCGCATCTGGTGCCGCTATGCCGACACCGACCTCGGCCGCTGCCTGATGATGATCAACTGGAACCGGGTGGTGCCGACGTTCGTAGGCAACCGCAGCCTCGAAGAGGTCGAAGCGATCCTGCAGTCGGTGCCCGATCCCGACCGCCGCCGCTCTTGGCTGGCGGCCTACAAGCAGATCACCCCGCCCGAGCACATCGAGGAATCCCGCCGCCGCGCCGCCGAGGGCGCCAAGAGGGTCGAAGAGAACCTTCTGGCCAGGCCCTGGGTGGCCGGATCGACCTTCTCCCTGGCCGACATCGACCTGCTGAACTTCTGCGGCTTCATGTCAGCCTGGATGCCGGAGCTGGTGAACGACGCCGACACGCCGGCGACCATGGCCTGGCTGGCCAAGATGGCGGACCGTCCGGCGGTCAAGACCATGCGCGAACACACGATGCGCAATTTCAAGCGTCCGCCGACGGCGGGGTCAGCGGCGGCGGCGGCCCAGTCGGCCAGGGCTTAGGGAGTCGAGACAATGCTGGAGCTTTACCACTGGGAGCCGAACGCCGCGTCGGCCAGGGTGATGATCACCCTCAAGGAAAAGGGCCTGGATTTCCAGAGCCGCTACGTCGATGTCCTTGGCTTCGAGCAGCACGCGCCCGAGTTCCTCAAGCTGAACGAAACCGGCGAGACGCCCGTGCTCACTCACGACGGCGAGCCGTTCATCGAGTCCAGTTTCATCTGCGAATACCTGAACGAGGCCTTTCCAGGCGCCGCCCTGATGCCGGCCGATCCCTACGCCCGCTGGCAGGCGCGAACCTGGCAGAAGTATGTGGACGACCATCTGGCCGCGGCGGTGAGCGACCTGGCGTGGAACGCGCTGGGAGCGCCGGCGCTGGAAGCCCGCGACAGGTCGCCTGCTGCCGCCGTTGAACGCATCCCCGACAGGATCCGTCGCGCCGTCTGGAGCGAAGCCCTCGCCGGATATTCCGAGGACCAGTTGGCCAAGACCCGCGGCCGGGTGGAGACCACGATCAGTCAGATGGAGACCGATCTGGACGGCCACGACTGGCTGGCGGGCGACAGCTTCTCGCTCGCCGATATCGCGGTGTTCTCCTACGCCAACTACCTGCCGCGCGTGACGCCGGATCTGGTCAATGAGCGCACGGCGCCGCGGACCATGGCCTGGCTGAAGCGTGTGGCGTCCCGGCCGGCAGTGAAGGCCGCCCTGGACATGGCCAGGACCCCTGACCCATTCGCCGCAGCAGCGCCGGGCCCGGAACATATTCGCTGGGGATGAGACCTCGCCTGGGTGGCGATGCGTTCAAGGCATCGCCATCATTTGCCCAAGCGGCCGCAGCGACCTAAGACCCATCTGGCGTGCACGGATGGTGTCCCGCACACGTCGACCGTCGTAGTGAGATCGGCCATGCCTCTGTTGGTCCTGCCCGCGGCCGAAGCCGTCAAACGCGCCCGCGACAGCGCCTCGCGCTGGCCGAGGTCCGCCGAGGCCCAGGCGAACCGGCTTATGCCGCTGGCGCAACCGGACTTTTCGCCCTCCTTTCACATCGGCAAGGAAGAGCTGATCTTCACCGTCGGGTCCTGCTTCGCACGCAACATCGAGAAGCAGCTGATCCTGGAGGGCTACAACGTCGCCGCCAACCGGTTCCGGCCCCCGGCGGAGACGGGCTTCAAGGCCGACCCCGACGCCCTGCTCAACCGCTATGTGATCTACGCCATCGCCAACGAGCTGCGCTGGGGCCTGGGCCACGGCAAGCCGTTCCGCGAGCGCTACTATGTGCAGCTGGACAAGGACCAGTGGTTCGACCCGCACCTGCACCCCTCGATCACCCCGTCTCCGCTGGAAGCGGTGATCCAGCGCCGGGAGGCGGTCCGGCGCTACATGGCCCTGGCCGGCCAGGCCCGCGTTGTGATCATGACCCTGGGGCTGGCCGAGGCCTGGTACGACGCCAAGAACTCGCTCTACCTGAACGGGGTCCTGCCCCCACGGGCCCGGGAGCGCGAACCAGACCGCTTCCAGTTCCATCTTCTGGACTACCAGCAGATCCTCGACTGCCTGAACTACATCCACATCCTTTTGCAGCACTACGGACACCCGGAGGTGCGGCTGCTGGTGACCGTTTCGCCGGTAGCCATGAACACGACCTTCGCCGGCGGCGAGGTGCTGACCGCCAACACCTATTCGAAGGCGGTCCAGCGCGCGGCGGTGGAGGCGTTCGTCCGAAGCCACGCGAACGTCGACTACTTCCCCAGCTATGAGAGCGTCGTGCTGTCGGACCGGCGCCGGGCCTGGCGAGCCGACCAGGCCCACGCCTCGGACGAGATCGTGCGGCTGAACGTGCTGCGGATGGTCGAAGCCTATGCTTCAGCCGGCGACGCCTCGCAGGACGCCCAGGGCGAGCCAACCGCCCAGACCGCGGCCAACGCCTTCGCCATGGCCCGATCGGCCAAGGAGGCGGCCGAGAACGGCGACATCACGGCGGCGACGCGTGATTTCGAAGAGGCAGTGAAGATCGCTCCCGGAGAGGGACTGATCCTGCTGGACTACGGCCGGTTCCTGTTCGACCAGAAGCTGCTGACAGAGGCCGGACGCGTCGTGAAGTCCTCGATCCGCCACGGCAGCGGGGCCTACGGCGGCTATTACCTGTTCGCCCAGGTCCTGAAGGCGTCCGGCCGCTATGGCGAGGCCTACAAGGCGGCCCGCCTGGCCCGCAACGTCCAGCCCACGCGCCCCGGCCTGCTTCATCTCAGCGCAGATGTCGCCGAGAAGCTGGAGCGGCTTGACGAGGCTCTGACCTTCGCCGAGACCTGCGTGACCCTGGAACCGGCGTCCGAGCCGCTGCAGAGGCTGGTGGAGCGCCTGCGCCGTCAGATCCGCCGGCGCGACGGCCTCCAGGCGGTCAAGAGCATGCTGGGCGTGGGCCGGCGCAGCGGCTGACCGGCCGGTCCCGCTCGATCCGCCACGCCAATTGTGCCGACAGTGGCTGACCGATAAGACCGCCTTGGCCGAACAGGACTGCGGACAGCGATTGGCGCGGAGATCCCCCCAGGACCAGGCGAGTTCTGCTGACGCGGTGACGATCTGCACGGTCGTCGCAGCCAGGCACCTGCCGTTGCTCGCGGCCAACCGCGACCTCATCCGCCGGCTCAACCCCGATCAGACCGTCCGCTGGCGCGTCGTCTTCAATCCGACCCTGCACGACCCTCCCCAAAGGCGGCGCGCGCCGAAGCCGGGAGAAAATGGGCCCGCCGACGCCAGCCCCGCGACGGTCGAAGATCTGATCCCCGGCGCCGAAGTGCTCGCCGGACCTGACCTGAAGGCGACCCATGACCGGGTGATGGCCGCGCTAGGATCGCGCGGCGCCGAGGCCAGCGAGCATCGCCGTCTGCTCGACAAGTTCCTGGGCAGCTATCACCACGCCGAGAGTCTGGGCCTGGCGCTCGAGGGCGCAGACACGCGCTTCGTCATCGTCATGGACCCGGACTTCTATGTGATCCGCCGCGACTGGATCAGGGATATCCTGGGACACATGAACGATCGGGGCCTCGCCCTCTTCGGCGCGCCCTGGAGCCCGCGCTGGCGCCAGAAGGTCCGCTACGTCGCCGCACCTCACCTGATGGTCATCGACCGTGAGAAATTGCCGTTGCACCGGGAGATCCTCGCCCCCGATCTGATCGCCGGAGGCCGGCGTTTCGGCTCCGCCCTTTGGAGCGAATTCGCCGCCGCCTGGCCCGGCGCCCGCCGGACCGCCCTGGCCCAGCTCCTGCGCCGCCCGATCCGCGCCATCTGGGAAGACTTAAGGCAGCGCTCCGAGATCGGCAGCGCGCGGGACACCGGCCACGGCCTGGCGCAGGCCTTCGCTGGGAACCCGGCGCTGACGATGGAGTTGTGCCAACCGGTGTTCAGCCCGGGGCGCGACGGGTTCATGCCGCCGGACGTGACGCCGCTCCAGGCCAATCGCCTCGTCGAATCCATCCTCCCCGACCGGCTGAGCTACATCCCCAAGCGCCGTGGCTTTGTTTCCCGTTCGGGATTCGCAGAGCGCGGCCTGCCCGATTTCAGGGACCTGGGATGGGAGGAGTTCCTCTGGCGTGACGCGCCCTTCGCCTTCCACATACGCGGAGAGCTGAACCGGCCTTCGGAGCATGGCGCCGATGGAGACCTTCGCCGCGGCCTGGATACCATCCTGCGCGGCGTGGAGCGTTAGCGCGCTCGGCGCTCAGTTTGATTCAGTCAGTGCGCAACACTTTTCATCGTCATCCTCGGGCTTGTCCCGAGGGCCCATGAACACGGAGAGTAAAGAATGGCCCGTGGCAGAGTGAAGTCGCGAGGACCACAGCGAAGATGCAGACACGCAGGAAATTTCGGTGTTCATGGGTCCTCGGGACAAGCCCGAGGATGACGGAGTTATTTGGGCGACATCGATATACATGAACGCCGGATGCTCTACAGCAGCAACTCCTTGAGCTCGTCCCTGTGCGCGTGGAGGTACTCGGGCAGGCGGGAATCCAGCTTGATCCTGCCCCATCCGGGCACGGACTGGCCCGCCCGGATGCCCTGCAGCAGGGCCGCGACCTGGCTCTCGTCTCGCCACAGGGCCTTGCTGGCGCCCTGGTGGGAATAACTCCTGAACTTGTCGGACACTGCCGCCGCGTCGTTCACGGAGGTGAAGTGCCAGCCTGCATCGCTGACGCATCGCCAGTCCTTGTTGAACCGGCTGAGCCTGGACCGCATGTAGCTGGAGCCGAACTGCGCCAGATGGCGGGCCCTGCAAATGGCGCCGGCGCGGTTGTTGAACTTCTTCCGGTTCTGCTTGGTCGCGGCGAAATTGAAGAAATACAGGAACATGCGCATCCGCAGTCCGCACATCTCGCCGTCGAAATCCTCCACGACGTTCCTGCGGACGATCTCATCGGCGTCGGTGATCAGCACAAGGTCGTCGGGCGCAGCGAGCCCGCTGATGGCGGAAACAGCCATGTCGCGCTGATAGAACTCTCGCGCCCACGCCGTGTTCACGTCCTTGGGGAAGCGGTCGATCGGGACATAGAGCAGCTTGGCGGCGAAGGCTCCGAATCTCTCTGCATTTTCCTGGAAGTACAGCGACTTATCGAGGCCGGTGAAGGTCTGGGCCGCCTCGACGATCACGAAATGGTCGACCCAGTCCGCCATCTCGTGCAGGCGCATGTCCAGAAGGGTCAGCTCCTTGTTGAATGGGATCAGGTTGAAGACCTTGCGCCTGTGGGGCGGCGCGAACGTCAGGCCGCAGTCGGCCACCACCTGTTCTCCGACATAGAAGGCGAGGCTGTTCAGCAGCTCCAGGTCGCGCTCGTGCCTGGCCGAGAGAGCTCCCAACACGTCGATCGCCCGGTCGATGCGGCCCGACGCATGATGCGCGGCGGCGATCGCGCATCGCAGCGCCTTGCTCCCATCCGGCTGCCGTTCGCCGCGCCCGGCGAGCTCGTCCGCCTCGGCGATCCGGCCGCTGCGAAGCTCGTGCTCGATCCGGAGAGCCAGGATAGCATCGGATTGCGGATGAATACGCTTGAGCCGATCGATCAGGGGCTCCAGGTCAGCCCGGGGCTCAAGCTCGGCGGCAGCCCTGGCGGCATGGATCACGTCGTCCAACGGATCCATTTCGGGGTCCGCGCCCTCGACCGCACGCCGGAGCGCGCGCGCCGCAGCGGACTGGGCGCCGAACTCCAGGCAGCCGTCGATCAGCCTGCGGCAAAGACTCCAAGTCGGATCCAGGGCGAACGACGTGGACAGCGCCTGCAATGCCTCAAGACTGGAGACCAGAGCCGACGCCTGCGATGAATCCGGGTCGGCATGGATCGCAGTCAGGGCGGCGCGCAGGGCCATGTCGAAGTCGCCACGGCCAGCCAGGACCCTTGCGGTCAGGATCCAGTGGTCGGCCGATCCCGCACCGGCCGCGGTCAACCGGATCAGCCACGCCAGCGCTTCGTCGAACCGACCCTCGCTCGACAGGCCAATGGCGATCCGGGCCTGGTCCAGTTCGCTGATCAAGCCCGCGCGCCGAAGGACCGGGCCCATCTCCGCCAGCTTCGAGACGTCCATGAAGGTCCAGGCGCAACTCCAGGCGTGCATGAAGGTCGCGCGGTCCGCGTCGGCCAGACTGGCGATATCCTCAACCCGGTCCGGAGATTGCGCCGCCGAAGCGCCAACGATGGTCGCGTAGTGGGCCCGTGGATCGTATGATCTGAGAGGGCTCGACAGGCGGTCGCCCTCAAAATCTGGAGCCGCCAAGCCACAGGGCGTCGAAGTCACTTTCAGGGGTTCGCATCCGTGACGAAGCGGACCGCCCTCGACCGCGCCGCAGGACGACAACGCCAGCGATGTCCCGTCCTGTCAATCCAGGGAGTCTGAGCAGTTCAGGCGGCCCATACGTGCGCACCTCGGGTTTGGCCCGTCGGCGGCTGGAGCCTCCACCGGGCTTGCCGTAAACTCCCCATTCCTGATCGTCGAGCGAAAGTACGACCCGAACATGCGCCCCTTGCCTCTGTATTCGCGCCTGCGCGCCAGGCTGGCTCTTGCGCAGGGTGAAAAGAAGGCCGGCAAGGGCGATGCTGTCGCGCCTGATTGGTCAGGACGTCTGCGGACCGATCGTGCGCCAGACGCTCGAGGTCGGGATGATCGGGAGCGGAAAACGTGAC